>Ga0182030_10007229_pt1 | contig 23225 bp, 30 predicted proteins | sample 812S3MmetaG_FD_121299 | JGI IMG/M metagenome (GOLD analysis project Ga0182030, IMG submission 121299) | Permafrost microbial communities from Stordalen Mire, Sweden - 812S3M metaG (Illumina Assembly) | ecosystem: Environmental > Terrestrial > Soil > Wetlands > Permafrost | place: Sweden...
AATTTCGTTTTACTATTATAATAGTTTAGTACTCTATTATAAGAGCTTAGCTTATAGTTCTACTAGCTACTCTATATTAATTATTAGAAAAAAAGTATAGAATTAAAAAAAATATCTAATTTGTTATAATAAGTCTAATAAGCTTTATAAATAAAAAATTGTAATAAAAAATCAAGGCTTATAACTAATCTAAGATCTAAAGAAAACCTAGGAAAAATTATAGAATCTGAGATACTTAGTCTTAACTAAGGATCTATTATAATATCACAGAATTATATAGTAAAAAGTAGTAATAATATAGTAGACTTTATTTTTAGAATAATAGATATGAAAGAAGATTCTACAATGATATATAAAGAGCTGAAAACTATAAAATCTTACATAATCGGACTAGTTACAATAGAATACTTACAAGTCTGTAATACTCTATAAAATTGAAATTCTGAGTTTATTATAATATAAAATTAATAAGTTTTAAGTTTGCTAAATTTTATATTAATAATAATTATTTTATTCTAATTTAAAAAAAATTAAGAATTTTAATATATTTTACATATAAATTAAAAAATTCGATTTTTGAGTCTTAATAACTTTTTTTATATATCTTCTAGATATTATATAAAGATTATATAATTTTATTAATAAATTATAAAGTTATAAAGTACGAAAATCGGCATTTTTTGGTGTAAATCGTGTTCAACTACAGGGGGTGTCCAACTACTATGGGGCCCGACTTATATATAGCCCTACGTTACACAGACCTTCCTAATCGGGCTAGCTCGCTATAGCGTCGCCCACTATCTCCCCTTTCACTACGACCTTTGTCTTCGTACGGTACAACGTACCGACAGAAGCAAAACTGGTGCGCCAGAGAAAGTGGTATGATGCTGGACTTAGGAGGGAGCAGAGTGCGAGTGTTCGGGCAGATGGGAATGGTGTGGGAAGACCTGAAGGTGCTGAGTTGCCGCCACAATATGATGGACTTGCGGTGCCATTGAGGTCGCTGGATCCGCGGATTGTGAGATAAAGGGAGGATGAAATGGTTGGAAAATTGGATGGGCAGTTCTCGATGGGACATGGAAATTGGACGCTTAGCGCTAGTATATAACTAAGATGGGTGGGGTGAAGGACTTCCTAGCTCGGCCTCGCTGTTCTGTTGGCTAGGTATATATGTAAAGTCGAAGGATTTCAACTTGTATATGGATAGGAAGTAGTTTTAGGAAATAAACAAGGTGGTATAAAACACAAACACGAGTTCTGGGCTTCGAGTCTTAAAGAATGAGAACCCGCTCCTTTGCTTCCGGAGTTAGGTCATGCTAAGGTAAAGAAAGGGAAAAGATAGAGACCCTCAGAGGATCAGGTCATGCTCATTTACAAGACTATTAACAGTATTGTTCAAATACTGGGTAGTTTTGCTGATAGAAATCTCCCTAGATAGGTATGATGAGTGTAATATTGTGTGCTTTATAGCGGCGTCCACCTTCCGGCTAGAACATCCTCTTTAATCTTTTCCGCGGAATCAGCATCCACCTCCATAGCGTGCCCTGTTGCATCCGACCACGACTTTTCTTCCTCCGTAGATGCCCTCCCAAGTTCTGCATTTCTATAAGGATACCTTCCATACACCTCAATGATTGGTCGGTGAATATCCAGTACCGTCCACAGCCAGAAGATAAAGTCTGCCATGCTCACATCTTGTCCAACCGGTGGCCCTATTTTAATAACCCTCGGAAATGCCAAGGTGTCCTTCGTGATCTCATCCTGCTTCAACCGGTAAGGATCCGTGGTTCCAGTCTCCTTCTCAACTTCTACTCTCAATCCCTCCACAATATCTCTCGCCAAATCCTGATCGTCCAGAGACTCAGAATGCACCAGGGGAGCCACGAACCACATCCGTGAGACAATCCACACGTCAAAGCTAGTATTCAGCTCTCCAACCCATCTCTCCTTCCTGTCCGGCCTCAAATCTCCCAAAGCCAACAATTGCTTAGTCAACTTCACAGAGATGATGTCGAAGAATTCCTTGATCCACCTCACCTGGACGCCTTTGAAAATACGCCGTGGCCCCTGGTCAATAAGCAAGACAAGCCCAAGTGCCTGACCCGGGAATGCTCTGGATTCGGGAGGAGCGAGAAAGGACATAAAGCCTGGCAATTCCGAAAGTGGGATTTGTGAGAGTGCTTTGAGCGCCGGGAAGCAGGTTTCTTCCCACTGGGCCCCAGTGGGCGGCTGGTCCTTGAATGTATATTGCCCTACTTCATGGAAGTTAAGGGGTCCTTGCGGATTCCACGGCATTGTGAGCTTGAGGATTGAGAGGAAGAGGGAAGGGATAAGGATTTTAGCAAGGTCGGCGTGGGCTGTTGAAGACATGATTGCAGAGATTTTAGGCCCGAGATATCTTTTCGCTCACATATTTTCACTCGAGGGAAGGCGACCTTTTAAATGCTCGTCGGCCGATCTCCCCTCACGTCAGCCTTCGGCCGCATCCTCATAGCAACTTGTGTCTACTCACGTACACTGCTGCAAAGGGACGCTCTATGAGACGACAGTCCGACTATAGCCCGTAAGATTTTAATGCCGCATTGCTCACTTCCAATTCACGGATCCCTACTGGTGCTCATCGCATAAGTCTCCACCTGCCACATCGTTGCTTCTCACCAAGGGGCGTCCCGCCTCTTTTCGGTTATGTGGATGTCGAGCTGAGATTGTGTTTTGACTTAGTGCAGCTACACAGCAGATAAGTACCTTAATGAGCAGGATCCAAGCACCAATAGGTTGATCCTTTTGCTGACAAAGCCTCAGCCTCGCCAATAGCCTCGCCAAATTTTTGCGGTTGCATCAGCGTCATTTTCCAATCTTGATCCACAGCAACTACCAATGTTTTTCTAGAAGACCTTCAATAAGTTATTCAAAAACGAAGCATGTCCATCAGGATCATCATACCATTTACAGGCATTTTCAGACGCAGAAGTCGCAGGATACGCAGGTAGAAACATCACGCTGGCGGTCCACATCCGCCGAAGACTTGGAAAGTACATTTTCAAAACCTTCCAAGATATCGTCGAGATGGAGCATAGTATCCCCAATGGTAGTCAGTACGAGACTCGCATCTTACCCGTTGATACCACCGACTTGGGACAGTTCAAAGACCCAGAAACTCTCGAAATTTGGGAATTACGTACTGATGACTCACGACTCGCACCTCTCCATGAAGCCGCGAAGCACCTCAAAATCAGCAGCATACCTGTCGGCTTCCCTACGGAGACGGTCTACGGTCTCGGTGCCGATGCAACGAGAAGCGATGCTGTCAAAGGGATTTACAAAGCGAAGGGCAGGCCATCAGACAACCCGCTCATTATCCATGTGTGCGATCTCACTATGTTACGGTCACTTCTACCTCCAGCAAACGGTGGCGCAGACTCGATACCGGAGATCTACAAGCCTCTAATTAAGCGCTTCTGGCCTGGTCCACTCACGATCCTTGTGCCGAATCCCACACCAAGCAAGCTGGCCCCCGAAGTCACAGCTGGTCTTTCCTCCTTCGGCGCCCGTATGCCTGAAACGCCCCTGGCCCTCTCACTCATACATATTGCCGGGGTTCCTCTTGCTGCTCCGTCTGCAAATGCATCTACAAAACCTTCTACCACCACTGCTGAGCACGTCCTTCATGACTTGAACGGTAGAATCGAAATCATACTTGACGGTGGGCCGTGCCAAGTTGGAGTTGAAAGCACTGTTGTTGATGGTCTTTGTGATCCTCCTGTGGTTCTGAGACCTGGAGGCTTAAGTATTGATGAGATCAGAGAATGCGAAGGTTGGTCGGGCGTGGTGAGAGCCTATAAAGATGCTAGCGAAATTGGCCAAGGCGCTCCTCGAGCACCAGGGATGAAATACAAGCATTACAGTCCCAAAGCCAAGGTCGTGCTCTATGAAGCGTCCTCCAAAGTTCGCGCTGGAGAAGCAGAGAAAAGCGCTGAAGACCCATCAGAGGTCCCAATTGGCATTGCTGTGAAGGATCGAATTTTGGAACATATAGAATTTGAGCTTTCGGAGAATATGCCAAGTATTGGTATTGTAAGCACGAAGCATTGGACTGATTGGGCTGGACTGAATCAAGCTAAGATGAACACTGAGGATGAAGTCTACACGAAGATACTCAATACAAAGCCTATCCAGTCCGAGAACTCTTTTGCGATGAAAGAAGGAGAGCTCTGGGAGGACACTAATCCTTGGGCTTCAATTACAGATAGTCAGGACGACACCGCGGTCCTGAGTGGGGGCTCGTCAAGTGTTCCAGTCACCGAAAGACATATGGCGAATGTGATTGAGATATCTTTGGGGAAAGATATCAAGTCTATTGCTCATGGATTGTTTTCAGCGCTTCGAGAATTAGATCAGAGGGCTGTAGATGTTATCTACGTAGAGGGTATAGAGGATAAGGGGGGTATTGCTGCAGCGGTCATGAATAGACTTCGTAAAGCAGCTACCGAGATAGAGAAGTAAACCAAATAGAATCAAAGGTGCTCGTCTCTTGCGCAGTCAATGCTATTGATTTGAAGCCGGCTCCATGCCAAGAAACCATATGCCCAATAAAACTCCCGTCTACTCCCAATTTTGTTCTTTCCCATGACTATCACCTTCTCACATGGTTCTGATAGTCCTAGCGTTCTTCGATATAACCTCACCCTCCCGTAATACCTCACAATCCCTGCCTCAACCAATCCCCCAACTTCGCCTTCCCAAACTGCGCTAAATTATTCATTCCCTGCTCACTCAAATCAATTCCCTTCAACTGCGCCACATCCTGCGTCGGCGCCTTGCTAACTCTCGTCATGATAATCGTCGGGTCTGTCTCCAGAATAATGCCATCATCGACAATCTCATCGATAGCCAGAGAAAGCAGGTCGTAGTTCTCAATAATTGTGCGTTTATCCACTGATTGCCTGTTCCTCCATATCAGCAACCACCCACTATGTCAAACATTCTACCTAATACAATTTCCTCTTGAATTGGAGGGGAAAGTGGGGAAGGGAAGACGTACTTGAACAACAAATGCAATGAATCCCTTAACGCAAGAATAACGTTATAAAGCATAATCTCGTTCTCATCCACGCCACCCACCACATACATCATAACATCGCTCTCACTCTTATACAACACGATTCTATTATCGTAAAGAATGATGTCTGACGTCTGCTTGGCGGTTTTTTCGAGTAGGCCTTTCTCGAAAGCTTTTTGCGATTTGACGTCTGCGTAGGGTGGTGTTGGGGGGTTTGCGTCTGTGAGTCTTCAATTAGTATTTCACTTTGTATAGAGCAAAGGTCTATTAGGGGGTTGGAGGGGAAGGAGGGGTCGTACGGGGTGTATGCGAGGGACCGGTAGAGTGGTGGGGTGCATTGTAGTATTTTGCGAACACACGGGAGCCATCTTCTGAGCTGAGAATTATGATAGCGTTTACGGAGAAAAGGGACATGCTTGGCGCCATGGTTGCGGGTTGTGAGGAGAATTATGCGCCTGTGAAGGTGGTTTGGGTGGTTTGGGAGGGAGCTGTCACCAATTTTGGGAATGTGGTCAATCGTGAGGGGCTAGACTAAAAGTGGGTGGCAGAATTATTCACCGCTTTTAGTGCGTATAGAAAAACCGTTCACTAGGTATCTTCTTGTTTCTTATGTGTAAGTGTATTATTTCATTGTGAAATCTTTGAGAGATATAATTTGAACTCGAAATTTGTGAGGTTATTGCTCTATACTTTCAGATTGCTTTACGTCCAACACAGACAACTCTCGGGATACACAGCGCTGCTCCAATCGTCCCTTCTCGATATGCATCCTCGACGAGTTTGAAGACATTCTCAGCAGCCGCTTTCTCACCTATTTTCATGAGACGAGCACCGAGGCCCTCCATTGTTAATAGATGCTGCTCATGGAAAGCCCTAATCAGCTCATTCCCGTCGCCAAAATGCTCCAGCTTCGCATCTTCGAGGCCTACCTCAGTCATAACCCTCGCCAGCTGAAGTGTCCAATCAAATCTACCTTCCCCACGGGACATTTGGCACAGTTGATCCAATGCTGGTGATTGGATGGAAGGACTAATCTTTTTTACCGTCATGTTGACGATGTCCAGTTCATCCCATTGCAAATACCCTCCTGGTTTGAGCAACTTGAAGAGATTGCGCATGACAGCTCGCGGATCAGCGTTGTCTATCACCAGAACGAGCAAGCGCACGTGAACGATATCATATTTTCCGATCAAGTCATCTGGTACATCTTCAAAGATATTCCAGTGTCGAATGGCGATATTTGACGGCAGCCACTTCTGATGTGGCGCTTGAGTGACTGCGATGTCAAAGCCGTCCAACTGAGCTGCCGGGAGCGAGCGGGCTACGTCAATAAGCCAGATTGCAGTTCCTGTTGCTACATCGGCGATGGCGCTGCTGTTGGAGGCCGGAATAGAGGGATGTATGTTGAATTTCAAGGCATCTTTCCAGAGGTAGAATTGCAGATTCAAACGGCAAGCTTCGAGGTGGCTGCGCTCGAATGTGTATCCGTGACCATCTGTCAGGCTAAAGTCGGACTTCGAGGAAGCCATAGCGAGAAGGCCAAGTGTACTAGGATTTGGTCGATATTACTCGCTATCGGTGGGTGAATAACAATGGGATTCACGATCTTGAAAGAATTTAGAACGGATCCACGCTGTCCAGAAAGCCAGATTAATTTGCTCCGCTCAGATCAACCTTAGCCTATGTCAGCAGCGGGCGTTGAGCCAATAATGAAAGTCCATTCGGGGCCTACGCCCTTGTCGATCATACTAATTGATGACTGCTAAATCCGAACTTCAGGTAAGTCATCCACAATATGACGGGATCTCATTTTGCAAAAAATATTTGGCACTTTTAGTAGAAGGAAATTTCGACCAAGATAAACTCCAAGTTAACCTATAACTACCAATCTTTGCGTCTAACTTTGTCTCGCCGCAGGCCATTTACTCTTACCATCCGGCCCCTCTTTGCCAAAAGTGAATAATAAGGACCAAGCTGGCCTCCCTTCATCATCCGTTTCTTCGTCCTTGTTCTTTTCCTCTTCATCATCATCAATCGGGATGATCTTGATTTCTGTGACTACTTCCCCTTCGAAATGGTGGGGGTGGAAATTTGCCATTTCCCGTTGAGCTCTTCCATTATCAGATCCAAGCAGGGTGATAACCCATTTATCCCTCACTGGATTCGCTGGTTTTGTATCGTATGCGAATTGTAGATTATTCCTGAGAGTACTGAGCGCAAATTTCATAAATTTCTCGGTTTCAGATTGATCCGATCTCGAATGACATAATGGGGGTAAACCCGAAGTTTCTCGCTCCTTGAAATATAAGTTCAAATGATCGGAGTCTCTTGGCTTTTGGGTTTCCGTCGTTTTCTTTCACTGCATAATTTACAATCACAACTAGACTATCAGGAAAATAGAAAACTCTGAGTACAGGCTCAAGCCCGTCACTTTTTCCGCTTCGACGTTTGTTGTTGACGGTAGGTTCTTTGGAGAGGAGCCGGGAACTCTATTGGATCTTCTTTCATGATCTCGACTTTGAAGGTACCCAAAGCTTCTCGTATTAGTCGGTAATTCTCGCTCATCACCTCCTTCTGGATGTCTTCCATGCTAGTAGCAGAATAATCATCGTAGTTCTCGTACCATCAGGCAGTATCTTTCTCCATCTTTTTCTCAATATTTCCCATGTAGCAGTATTCGTGCCTATCTCAGTATGATCTATTCTCAAATTCAATACCATCTCCCTAGCCAAAGATTCTGTCACTTTAGGGACTTGCATTGTATAATCTCCAGCTGGTAGATTGCCCTCGAATTGGGAGCACGGGGTGCGACTGCGTGAGCTATACATTCATCAGTATGTACTGGAGCCAAAAGGCGACTGTATCATACCGCTACATTCCCTATAACAGTCCACAGCGACCGTGGGGAAAACTCTCCCTAATACACTTGAAATGAGGACGTAGGCAAATGCGAGCCAATGTACGATATGGAAAGGTACAATCATATTGACAGGGATAAACTTCATTGGGAGGCGTAGCAACCCTTTTTTTTTTTCTGATTTTCACCACAATACAGCTTTTTGTAGCCAAACCTTGAACTTATATTTATTTTGCCATCATATTTGAGCAAAGATATTTCAATCTTCCATTGGAGCCCTAGAAAACCTAAATGTCGGTAGGGACGCGTGCTAAATGGAGCTTTGTGGCCTTTAGAAATCCTGGTAATTAACTTTCAATCTCCTTCTCAGCAGCACGAGAACTAGTGGTTATTTAGTCATTTGAGTAAAAGAGATTGGAATACCATAAGCTCTGTATAAGATAAGTACATCTAACTTATATAATAGCCGTGGATTAGGGTCAGAAAGCCTCCTCGAATCATCTCCATGATATCTTGTTGGATGGGGCGTTGTTATTTCAGCAGTGGGAGCTGGAATCGCGAGGGATTCGAGGCTCGTGAGTTTGTCTTGCATTTGAGTGAATATAGATTCAAGTCTAGCCCAGAATAGTTGTGTATACAGCAATGGGAAATATTCCGATGAAAAGGGATAGTACAGCAGCGATGTATAAGAAGACAGAGTGCCATAATCGTCATTTAGAATATGCGTGGAGATCCTTGTTGCTTGCCGATTTATAGTCGAAATGGCTCAAGAGGTTCTCGTATTGCTCTTTATGAGGCGTGTTTTGATTCAGGGATCTTTAATTCCTCCTCTTTGGCGTTTGCCATTCTATCCGCGAGGCTTTAGACCTTATCAAGGTGAGAAAGTGGCTCTGGAAAACGGCAAGAGGAAGCAATGCGATTGTACAGATGACAAACTTGCTGCTTATGAGGCACCCATGATGAATTAGGGAAATTAAGGTAGCCTACCAGTGTTCACCTAGAGATTTGGGGGAGGGGACCCCTTCTCTAAGATACCTGTTGATAGGAAACTGCCGCATTCATCGATGATTGGCACAATATTAACTAGAGTTGCTTGCTCTCCTCGTTCACCGCATGTCAGATCATCGTGTAATAATAGAAATGCTGAGCTTACCGTCCGTCAGATTCTAAGTACGATGCCGGCATTCAGAGTATAAAATTCAACCCCTCTGCTGACGACATTCAACCCCGAAATCACATTTTCTTGTATGCATGCAGGAGAAAAGCTTTCTGCAGCACAGCTCTAAGTTTAAGGTTGAGTAATACGTGTCATGCATTCTACCAGATATGACGGGATCGCTTATTTGACTTGGTGGGTTTTTTTCGTATTTGGAAGGGCTACACTAGGCGTAGTAGGCGTATGTACGGCATAAGCTTTGCGTATGCTAAAGTTACTTAGCAATTGATTCGCAATATTTTAGTGCTCACGAGATGATCCGCAAAGGTCTTTAGGAAACCATAGTCTTACTATAAACCCTATCGAGAATTCGTATTCATTGAAGTCCTTTGAAGGAAGAACTTTGCATTCATACATTATATTAGATATTCAAGTCTTGGCAGAATTTGATGGAGTATGTATGCACCCTCTTAAACAGAGAACACAGAACAAAAAACACATCTGCACTTTCTATCAAATGTTTGATCTACGAGACCTGAGACCCATGGCTTAAAATTGAAACCCCAAGTTGGTTTTCGGCCTTGAAATCTGGACCGTCCCAATTCTAGGCTCAGATTGCTTTAGGGATATCGTAAACCATAAAGTACGCCCCATACTCACCAACACCACCATACGGCGAATCATCCTGGATGACCTGATCCACTTCCTTGAATCCTAATCGCGCATAGATTCCCCGACCTGCCTTGAAAGACATTATGAAAATAGAGACTCCGATTTTCTCAGCGTGCTTAATCCCGCTCTCAACAAGTGCTGTGCCAATTCCCTTACCTTTACTTTCAGGATGAACGGCCAGGTAGTCCAGCCCTAGGTATCGGTCAGCAATCGCTACTCGTACTGTTCCCGACCACGAACACTCAATACTTGAAATTCCGTTGAAGAACTTCAATACTCTCACTTACTCATGTAAGGCTTTTCCGCTAGTATACGGTTCATCACTACATAATTCTTATTATCAAGCCCACTCATATCACTCCTTCCATTCCACCATGCCCCCTCCGCCAACTCCTTAAAATGCTTCTTCTCATCATCGCTAACATCCGGTACTTGTGCCTCAGCCCACTCCGGGCCCCCATCCTTTGCGATGAAATTGCAGGATGGGAGTATCCATCGGGCATATCCAACGACTGTCCCCGTTGTGGGGTCCACAGCTTTTTGGTGGCGCGTTCCCTCGCGTTCGCGCAGGAGATTACGCGGCTGACGCTTTGTGGATTGTTCGATGAGAAATTCCAGACTGATGTCCTTGGACCATAGTAAGATCCAGGTTGGATCTTCCCAGAAGGCAGCCATGTTGTTGCGTGCTAAAGCGGGGGCGTCGGCGACAGTACAGTGCTCGATTTTCCAGGCCGCCATAACTGATGTATTTTCTTAGAAATTAAGTTTAAAATTGAGAATGAAGGTTGGAGGCCAGAGGATGTTTTCTTGTTTCATTTGTCGGCGCCAAAGTTACAATATATAAGCGAGCCTGAATACCACCCTGCTAGACCTAAAACAAACGTCACGCAATATAAAATTGATGAAAATTCAGGATTAATCATGATCACCAAAGATCAATTGAATGACCGTTACTAAGAGACATTTCATCCAGCCAGCTACTCCTCCATATTCACAACATCGTCCAACTAAACTATCCAAAAGCAAAGTAATCGACGACAGGCCAAAGGTGAGACCCCACCATACAGCTTTTTGGCACAGCTCCTATCAGCTGCACGGCAGTCCCGAGGACAAAGATGCCCCTGATTGTTCGGTGTGTACCAGCGTAATGCCATTCTATTTGCGATCTCGCTTATTTCTCCTCAGTAGCATCGTAGGTGTCGTATTTCTCTTTGAACAGTTTTCAAGGGCCTCCTTGGAATCGTAGGTATCGTATTTCACTTTTGAGGGCTCCCGGCTGTGTCCATGGTCAGCTTTTTCAAAATCTGTTGAGGAATAAGAAACTTTTGAGCTTAAGCAGCAAGGGAGATATCCTCGACTAGGAGGGCTAGTGTGATGGAAGCAAGAGCTCCGGGGACAGCGAGAGATATCTTGATAAAATTTATGGTTGATTTTGAGAAGTTGATGCGAGGAAAGATGTAAAAAATCAATTATGTTTTTGGTCTCTTTGTGATGGAGGGAGTGATAATGCTGAGTAGCAGGCGGGCCCCTTCATAAACTTTTTTGGTCCACTTAACAAATTCAGCAGAGATCAAGAGCTTTGCTAGAGGGGTGTGCATATTTGTGCACTTGGGCTCAATCCTTGAATCTCAGTGGCGAATGTTGGGATCTGCATAGCACGGAACTAACCACGTCCTACTCGTGATTCCATTTCCCCTGCAGATAACAGGAAGGATATCAGAATTAGTTCAAACTTTCATTCATCTGCAGACATTATGCTACTAAGATGCTGGCTGACAAGCAGTAGTTTGAGTAGAGGTGACGCCAAGAGTGAGTGACTGCCGCCTGTCGCATACTACGGACTCAAGGTTCAGTCAGTTGACGAATCTGGATTAGAGTCTACTGATTACCAGCTCTCACCTACTATCCAGAGGCCGAAATATAGACCAAGTTGGAAGAATTCGGAATCTAGTATGCACGTCAAACTATGCAAGAGGTCACATGCTTTCATAGTACTTTGTCAGAGTTGGAAGCACCAATAGAGGTGGATCCTTCTTAGCTTAATACCTCCTTATTAGTAGATATACTCGCAGTTCAAACACTGCACATTATTATGAAGATTTTAACTTCTTGATCTACAAGGTTTTGCTACGAAAAGTACAGTTAGAGTAGGCTGTTCGGGGCAGCAACCGACAGGGAGCACCGCCCGTCACTATTGCGTTATTGATATATTGCAAGCCGATTCTGACTCACACTCTTGCAAAAATTGCATATACTGTATTTTTCTAGGTGCGATTGTGCAGCACTTGTCTTCCATTATAACGCGGATCATCCGTAGGGCTATCTGGTCCGTGCATTTGTTAGCGAGGACTCAATACAGGGGTTTTAGTATAAACTCCGATTATACTAGATCTAATCTCGAGTCGCTAATCTTTCAGTATGTTGTCATTACTTTGATTTGAAGAAATTTTTTACTTGTTCTATATTGCAAGATTGGGCTATGTTAATCGAGGAAGGATTGTATCAATTTCGAGCCCGTAAATATAAGTTACTTGTGCATCTACATTTGCCTAATCCTAAAAGGAGAGTGAATGTGCATGAAACGACCATGCAGGTCCTCGGCAAGCTACATGAAAAAGTATGATACTTAAGCAAAGTCGCTACTTGATCCGAGTAGAAAACATTTCGGCAGATGCGGGCAACCTAATGTACTCGGTCTCATGACCCAAGCTTTCAACGTATTTGAATATCTTTTCCCCCAAGCAATTGATATTAGGTTTTCGTTCTGGTCCCGTACAGCATCGATTAATTCACAGCCGCAGCGGTGCTCTCACAACACAACAAAGACGGCAAATTTGCAAAGTGATCATCACATCCAACAAGGATCAGCTCCTTTACGCGCTCACCCCCACGTCGACCCATACTACACATCGAAGATAGGAAAGAAAATATCGGCCTGTTATACTTCTATCCACGCCCCCGAATCTGAAGGCTTTATACGCCTCCCAATCTTTCTATCTTTCTCCAGAAACCTTTCAACTCATTTTATTCAACAGTCTGCATCCCCAAACCCCCTCCCCTTGAAGTCCAAAAATCTCAAATATGCCTCTCCATTCCAAGGAAACGATCTATAAGCCCTTAGGCCCTGATGAAGCAAAACTCTCCCAAAGCTCCAACAGTATCGAAAGCCAAGACGACAAAACAACATTACTCCACCGTTTCCTTAGCCCATCATCTCGTTCTGCATCCTTTGCAAGAGCAACAGGCAAGAGCCTCGCAATCATCAACACCATTCTCCTCACAAAGGATCAGTATAATCCTCTATCTCTCCCAACATAAAAACACGACTTCTAGCGAATTCGAATGTGCTGCCAAAACTTCATTCTATTGTAAAAAAAAAAAACTAACTCATAAGTTTTGAACGATGAAAAGGTCTAATTATGCTATCTCCACTGCTAGAAGAAAGTTCAAGGGCCACCGAATATGAAAACATCAGATTCCAAGACGCTCTCGAACACCAGTGTGTACCAAGGTCCCTCAAACAAAGAACTCGACAAAGCATAGTCATACATCCAATACAGTACGTCACGTCCCCTCTTATCAAAAATGAATTCATAACACCAACTCACATGTACAACCAGTGAATAACTCCGGAGTAAGTCGTAATGTTATTAAATGCACTAGGAAATCGCGCGTACCAGCCAAGCACCCGAGGAATAGGGCAGGCGGTATAATATTAGTATTGAGCAGTTTTACTATATGTACTGTTTGACTCGTCTCCCCCGCCCTTCCTCCCGTATTCAAAAACACCCATATAAACACACCAATAACATAAAATAAATAGAGCCTTATCCACGAATACACATACCGACCTACCCCAACCTCCCGAACTCGACCCGGGATTCATAGACAGCGAGCCCGCTATCCGCGCACATATCGATTATTGTATCGCGATGGTGCGGCAGGTGGTCATGTGTCAGGTGACGTAGGTGTTATTACGTGTGATTGGGTGGAGCGTGGGGGATCTATGTGGATTTGAGTGTACATCGTAGGTGTTGTAACTTGCATGTTTGAGCAGATTGTGAGGGGGCTGGTACACTTGCGTTGATGGTTGAGGGCCGGAGCTTGATGAGATTGTTTGGCTTGATGGGACGCTATGATGAGGAATGTATAGTTAGGAAATATTATGAAGAGGGATTGTGGTTGAGAGGATCCAGACGCGGAAGAGATTGGGATGGGGGGGTTTATTGTGGCTTGTGAGTGAGTGGACGGAGTGGAAATTAATGAAAGATTTATAGTTGTAGAAGACGATGAATTATCTGTATTGTTGCTGGAAGTATGACGTTCATCAGGGAAATGGTATTTAAACGCTTAAAAATGATCGTTAATTATTCTCAAGCAATGCACTCGTCAATGGGACGAAGCGTTCAATCTCTCTTGAAATTTAACCCATCTATGTTGGTTAAGTCTATCCATAATCATTTCCCAGCACCCTAATATTCAATTACCCTTCAAAAGTAGCCCCTACCTCTGTCTCCTTCCCATAGAGTCTCAATATGACGCTTCTTATCAATTATTGGCATATTTGAATGTTAGCCACAATACAGCTGATCCACTTTGAACCAGGCTGAATTCAACCAAAGAAGAGAAATTTCGAGTATATTCCTATATAAACGAAAATCCAAAGGATGTTGAATCCTACACAAACATAAATATGCAAAGAACAAAGAGAAAACAAGAATAAAAAAACCATCGACAAGCTTCCAAACCACCCAGCCCTATCAAGCAAACCCCTCCTCACTACCAGTAGTTCACAATAACAATATACAGCGCATCAGCCCCAGAACTCGAAAAGACCTGACCACCACACGTATTCCCATTTCCCGAGCCATAGCCCGCAATAAAATCTACCGCGTCGCCAATAGCGGTATACGCAACCGTCGCTGCTGCAGAAGTCTTGAATCCACATACCTTAATTAGTCAGCCGCACCAAGGACTCCATCACCATCACAGCAACAGCAAGAAGAGAAATACCTGAGCGCACACGGTAACGCCGGTACGTGATGCGCAACCGAGAAACGTGCACGTATGCTATGCCCGGATATGATTGCGGATTCGCCTGCGAAGTTAGGTCCCCCGTATGGTATGCGGCGGCGCGAGCGCGGGCCGCGGACGTGGAGCCGGGAGTCTAGGTTTGGTCTGCTACGGGGTAGCGGTGGAGTGGGAGTCGCTTCTGTGAGGAGATGTTGGGGGTTAGGTAATGAGCGAGGAGATGGAATGAGGATTGGATTACCTGTAGGTGAGGGTCTGGAGAGGTCAAGGCGTTACGGGACGGGAAGTTTGGGTTTGCTTTGTCTGATGATTGTATGCTAAGTGCAGGGACCTAGAAGGTTTCGTTAGGATGAATGGAATCCTCTGGGGCTTCAAATGAAAAAGATGGATTTACAGAGAGTATGATTAAAGATGAGATGGTAAGGGTTGTGAGCTGCATGATAGTGATTGCTTTGGCTTTGAGAGAGGATTGGTTGTCGAGAAGGATGAGTTGGGTAAATGAGAGATACTTTTGGGCTCGAGAAGATTGTTAGAAAATGGACAGACAGGATTGAGACTTGATGAAGGAGTGTGAATATCTACGAGATCTTATATCAAAGTGCTGTGCCGTTCCTTGGAAGTTTTCCAAAAACTTTTTGATGTGCCGGGGGCACCATGCAAGAGGCGATGGGGTAAATCGTAAGAATACCGGTACTGCGGTTACATTAATCTACTTAGATACTCTGCATTCAGTCCAACTTCTGTATTTTTTGCTTGCTCTAGGAAGTCTCAACTCGATGAGACCAAGTACTTAAACTGATAGGTATCTTTGCGAGTAGAGACGAGTAAGCCAATGACAAATAGTATTATTGTAAGCTAGGAAGATACTAAATCATGACCACATCACGCTTATCTAAAATGTTGTGTGATCACGGGTGAGTTGCCCTATTGCGGGCCTGAGTCTGAGTCGAGAGGCATGTTCGTAAGGCTGGTGATTGGCGAGCCCGTAAAGGTGCTCAATTCGACTGGCTGCGGGTACCAAGCTTTCCATACCGCTCAAGCCACATTGATTGATTTTAATAATGATCTTTCCAACATGTTTAGCGGACCACAGGTAGTGGAAAGCTTCAGAAGCTTGGGCAAAAGTGAAAACACTGTCGATAATATCTCCAAATGTCATTTGATTGGCACTCACTACTCGATTCAGTTGTTCTAGCTCAAGTCGAGATCCGACATTAATGCCCTTTGTCAATGGTCAGCTCTATTCCATTCACAATTTTGAGGTCTATTTACCTAAGAATAATCGTCATCTCAATCAACCTCGAAAGAAGCCCGTCGAGATCCTGTAGATTTTGCTGCCCAAGATAGCCAACTTGACTACTAATACCCCGCTTTGCAGTTGCGTTGATGCTTTACAGAAGTGAGGAAGTACCTCCACTCTCAATGACAATATCTACACCGTGGCCACCATTAATCTTGACTGGTTCGGTGTCCCATTCGATGTTGTTTGCATAATTGATCGTCGAGATTGGGCTTAGCCTGGGCAGGTTTCGAACGGTGTCCAGCTTCGAATCCGAGGATGAGGTGAGGATGATCTTGCATCCAGCCGCCTTTGCAAGTTTCAAGGTCATGAGGCTCACACCACCAGTTCCTAGCTTTCCGAATTAGAGAAAGGTTGTCGGGCTAAATAGGGCGACGCTACCCTGTATCAATACCGTCTTCCCCGCACTCAAACTCCCGTCATAAGCAAGGGCATTCCAGGCCGTCAAGCCTGCACAGGGCAAACAAGCCGCTTCTGCCCAGCTCAAATGTGCCGGAATCTTCACAACTTTTCCCTCTGGAAACACTACATGAGTAGCTGGAACCCCGTCTACTTCCCCACCCAACCACTCTCTCGATTACTCTTGTCCAGTGATCGAGTTCTGATCGAAAATAGGGCACACTCGATCACCAACCGCGAATCGAGTAACGCTGTGGCCAATTGCTATGATTTCGCCCGAGGCATCTGAACAGGGAATCCCGGAAGGGGAGACGGTCCACGGATTGGTACCATTGAGGATATTGGCATCGCGGTAGTTTAAGGAGACGGCATGAATGCGAATGAGTACTTCTCCCGGGTCATTTATTTCGATCTCCTCTTCTAAAAGCTTGAGAGTCTGAGGCGAGTGTGAGCCGTGTCGGCGGTAACATTGACGGATGGCTTTTTCTACCATATTTAATTTTCAAAATTGTAGTTAAAAAAAAAAGAGAAAATAAGCTAGCGGATAGTATAGTAGATAGAATATTTGAATTAGAGTCAATTGCGTCAAGTCTTTGAAATCAAGTTGTGCTTTGTCATGACCACTAGGGGAGCGATCTTTATCCCAACTTGGGCGAAATTCCCCCTCTGTTTTTGTTGCACATTCCTGATAATCTCTAATTTCGGATTCATGATGAAGATAGCTCTAAAGATGGTGGGTTGACTATCCTTCTCAATACAAGTTTAGCATTCATAACATCAAAGACAAACACGCTACACAGCTGGCTGGCTAACGGCAAAGCTTTCGATATTCAAATTGTCCAATGCAATGATTCAAATATTAATAGCATGGTGGGGTTAGGAATGATTTTGAAGATTCAAATATCTGTGCTGTTTGACTTGGTCGTTACGATCAAGAGTCGCTGAGGGCTTGCTAAACATCTTCCTAGTACCCCGCAATCATTAGCTCCTTCCGAGATCCAGGGTCGTGGAAAAGTCGATGGCCACGTGGTTTCACAGGAACATCGCCCAACCATCCTCTGTGGCGACCCTTCCCTTTTTCCAATTGAGACAAGGCGAGCTACAGCCGTCCCAATTGAGAAAAAGCTCAAGCGCTCCGGTGATATGGTTGTGTCTGTACAAGACAGTGGTGGAATTCCCACCCCCGTTCGTTCCCAGACGATCGGGTACGGAGCAATGGGGTCCGATGAGTGGGGTAGTTTGACGCCGTCAACCATAACAAAAGCTGCTTTTATCCAGAACGCTGGAAATTCCCAATCCATCAATAAATCGATATATCGATAAATCGATATATCGATACATCGATTGATCGATTTGGGACAATTCAACGTAATAGGTATACAAGTACTAGTATCGCTTAAGATCAGCTGATGATCATGCACTCAATAGCATTAGGCTTTGACCGTGGACGCATAAGGTGCTCTGCAGGAATGGCTGTCAATGGACGTTAGAGGCGGATAGCAGATGGATGTTGCTAACGGTGATCGATGTTGAAGGTTCGGCTTGACCGAGTCCACGATTGGAAGCAAGGATTGTTCCAGTATATACCTTAGACACAATGATATTTATATTTATTCCTTTCTTGTCTTTACCAACCACGCACGCACCGGCCACTAGTACTGCACCACTGCGACACCGAAGCTGGCCCAAGACCGTAATAGTGAATAGTGAAATCGCGCAGAGAGGAGATTCTTCGGTTGCTACGAGTAGTAAACCGCTTCTGCTGCAACCTTTCGTCATGTAACGAGGGAAACGTTGTATTCGAACAGGTACGTGACGCTTGTCATTCTTAGAGCCCAAATCTGCGCCAATTACAATGTGAAGCCATAAGTAGATGGGGTAACATCAAAGGCGGCTATCACCTGTCAGGCAGGGCTTCAGGCCCCCGAAAGCCAACGGTGACCCTTCCAACCCCACACTATTATCCCATGGAAACCTGCGAACGTGGTTGTTGGGATCCTGATAATGGTGCATGACCATTCCCCTGTCACGAAAGAGTCTGACAACAAAGAAGCCACCTCCGTTCTTGTGGTTAAGTGTACTAGTAGAGGGATTAAACCAACATGGAGGTCGAGTTGTTGTGATTGGCAAGGTTTTCCACTGCAGAATTTATGGGGGCGAAAGAAGACGGTGGGAGGGCGTTGAAGAGTCTTCGGATCCGGTACTAGACAGGCCTGTGCAGGAGATGGTGCGAATACTAATGTACCTTACCTGGAGACGTCCACTGTTGCAGAATCAACACAGTCCTACTGGAGGAGAGCAGAGAGACACTTCGTACATTAGTTCAACTCCCTATAATTTCTAGAACATTGATGCGAGAGCTCTAGAAGATTGACGTCGAGGGCGTTCGGTTAGACTTTACCGTTGGAGTTTCAGGGAGGTGTGTGCTAAAAATCCCAAAGCTGGCCCCCGGCCCGCAACCACGAACTCGGACAAGTTCACTCCACCCTCCACCTTCTTCCGAGCAAGCATCCAGGACTCGAAGCTGCAAACCCTCTCCCCCTTCATCCTCTACCCCGAGGTCTTTCTTACCACCCGTTTTTTGACTTCGTTCATGCAATTTCCTTCACCAATCAACTTGGGTTAAGTCCGAAATCCTGACAAAGTCGTCAGGAATCGCCACGAGAAGGCTTCAACTCCAACGCGAGGCTTCCCACCCCGCGCTACGCTACGCCGCAACGCTGCGTCTGGTCGATTCCTCCCGTCACGATCTTCTCGCGGACTTAGAACGAACATCTGCGAACGAATGAAATCTCGGGCATATTCAACACAGAGAGAGAAGAAGTGCGCATGGTCGGTTTTCGAGCTTCAAACTACCATAATTGCGCTGTGAAGCTCGCGACGCAGTGGGGGCTGAAGTGAAGATCGGAGGCGCCGAGGAGATCGAACCACGTACACAATGTCGGGGCTCTTCAGCAAGTTCAAAGGGGGGTCGTCTGTGAGTGTACTCCCTCATTTTGTTGGGCTTATGAGACTGTTTGGAATAGATTGAGTCGGCCGAAAAGGTCGGGTTTGATACTATGGGCGGGGTTGTTGGATATCACCATGTACTGACTCTGGGTAATTAAGGGAGCTACAAGTCCAGGCAGTGCGACCTCTCCTTCAGGCAAACATAAGAAAGATGCGGAACCAGAACCGGAAACGACTCCATTGCAGAAGATGTTGCAAAATGCGGGGCCCATAAGAGGTGATGGTAGTGACAAGTTCTTCGGACTAGAAAACGTATGTTGAGCTCACGAAAGCTTCCTTTTCCTTTTACTAACGCTTTATAGTTTGGCAATACATGGTTTGTCATCCGCAAACTCGAGACTTGATAAAACTAATTGGATTCAGTTATTGCAATTCCATCATGCAGGCCCTATACTATTCAGTACCATTTCGAGAACACGTCGTCAAATATCCCCCACACTCACCCTACGATACACCAAACGGACATCCTAAGATTGTGGTGCCCATAAGAGCACCTATACAGAACGGTGGCGCAGTATCACCGGCTACGAAACCAAAGGGAATTTCAGCACAGGAAGCTATGAAGCGGAGAGCAGCTTTCAATGCCGGACAACCTGTCTCTCCACAGCCCGGACAGCGGCCGGAAGACAAACCAGATTCGCCTGAATACAAAAAGAAACATGCGATGCTTGCAGGGCCTATATTGGAGTTGACGTACGAAAATGCTAGCTCATACGGCATGGAGGAGTCAACATTTACGGCTTTGAAAGACATATTCATGGCTCTTATCGCAAATCCTTCACGATCAGGCGTCCTAAGTCCTCAAAGATTTTTGGAGATTTTTAAGCGCGATAATGAGATGTTCCGAACATCGATGCACCAAGATGCGCATGAGTTTTACGGGCTTGTTCTGAACGCTGTCATATCCAATGTCGAAGCAAACGCGCAACGAATGAAGGAATTGGAGCCACCGCGGAATCAAGATGCCTTGTCACAAGCTGTGACCTCCGCAGCGCATGCAATGGGTCTCGGTAGTGGGTCAAGATCACCAGGAACAGGATGGGTCCATGAGATTTTCGAGGGAGTCTTGACCTCTGAGACCAAGTGTCTAACATGCGAAACAGCCTCACAACGAGACGAAACCTTTCTGGATCTTTCTATCGATTTGGAAGAACACTCGTCAGTCACTTCGTGCTTACGGAAATTCTCGGCCGAAGAAATGCTTTGCGAGAGGAATAAATTCCACTGCGACAACTGTGGAGGCTTACAAGAAGCCGAGAAGCGCATGAAGATCAAACAGTTACCGAAGATCTTGGCACTTCACCTGAAGAGGTTCAAATACACCGAGGATATGACACGGCTTCAAAAGCTTTTTCACCGCGTCGTGTACCCGTATCACCTTCGCATGTTCAACACGACAGATGATGCCGAAGATCCGGATCGCCTGTACGAGCTGTATGCTGTTGTCGTGCATATCGGTGGTAATGCATATCATGGACACTACGTCTCGGTGATAAAGACGCAGGACCGTGGATGGCTGCTATTCGATGATGAAATGGTGGAACCAGTGGACAAGCACTATGTACGGAATTTCTTCGGTGATAAGCCTGGAATGGCCTGTGCATATGTGCTCTTCTACCAAGAGACAACTGTTGAAGCCATGCGAAAAGAACAAGAGGCGGAAGGACTTGCGGAAGTTGCCCTTGCTTCACAAGAGGCTGGAATAGCCCTCGGACAGCCTCAGCCAAATGGCACACATCCGTCATCAATATCGAAGCAGGTCACTGCTCCAAATACCCCTGTTGAAGATCATCAAGAATTCGTATCACTCAACAATGTCATTTCTGCTCCCCTTCCCGTACCGCCAGTACCAGCGATATTACCCACTCGAGCAACCCCAGCTCTTTACGCCCAACCCGTGGTTCCACAGCTAGATTCTGCTGCTAAATTAAAGAGCAAAGCAGAGAAAGCTCGAGCGGAAAAGGAGGCCAAAGAAGCAGAGAAGCTTCGAAAAGCAGCAGAGAAGACCGCAGAGAAAGAGAAGGCCAAAGCCGACGAAAAACGAAGAAAAGAGCTTGCCGAGAATCGAAAAGAAGCTCTACGCCTTCAACACGAAGAAACCAAGAAAGTCCTAGCTGCAAGCAAACAATCCGCAGTCGAGGAAGAAGAGCGACGGAAAAAAGAAGCTGTAACAACGGGTAACGGGACGGAGAATGGTCACCACGAAAAGGACAAACCATTCGGATTCAGCACTTTATCCAGGAGTCACAAAAATAGTAAGAGTATGAGTCGCAAAAGCTTCGGTTTCTTAGGTAATAAGGACTCGAAAGAGAAGACAAGCGATGATCATACGGCTGTGGAAGGGGAAGCAGGACCTCAAACGCCGGAGAAACATCAGAAGCCTAGTAAGGATCGATTCAGCTTTAGTGGGCTAGGTAGGAAGAAGAGTAATCTGATGAATACTTGAGCTTTTGCCACATCGTCAAGGATATACTCACTAGGCCGAGGGAAATGTTGTATATTGAATGAATGCATTGGGGGATCTGTTACTGCAAAAAACGATATCAAAAAACATACGGCTGGCTTAATGATGAAAACAGGGAAGGGAGGTAATGGGGAGGATACCATATTTTTGTGTTGAAATATGTGGAGTTTAGGAGTGGTAAGGGGGAATGGAAATATTTGTATAGGCTATCACAAATTTGGCATGGCGAGGTATTTATCCTTGACGGGATTTAATGGAGTAAGTAGTGAATGTTAATGGGTTTTGGTGGCACTTCTCGGCCTCTTCTCTTTACAAACGTGAGATTGGACATTGGGTGGGTATTTTCCTTTGACTTATATTCATCCCTTCCACATCAAAACAACACAAGAGGTTTCCTTTGTCTTCACCTCCAGATATAACTGCTCCGAACGCCACGCCTGCCTACTTGCTTTGCTTGCTTATGCTCGAATAATCCTCCATTCGCTCGATCGCTGAGGACTTCCACTCCATTTCAATGCATTGATATCGTACACTCCCGCTCCACTCCCTCTGCTTGCCCCTACCCCACCACCCGTAGATTCATCCAAATATCAGCTCATACACAAATATGACCGTATTAATCCCTATTAACGGTACTGTGCTCTTTGTCAGCCTCAACCCCACCCAATTTCCATTCCTCTTCTCGCAAGTCTCCTCCCTCAAAGCCCGCTGTCCAGAAATGTATTTTCCGGGGATGTGTAAATAAAAAAAGTGAAAGGAGGAACACGTACTCCGCATCAACGTCCTAATACTCGTCATCAAATTTATCAATTTCGACTTGATAGACTGATCTCCTCCCGCCGCGCCCCCGAATCCGGGGTCGGTTACTGTGTTGGACCATCCAACTATCCCCACATGGCTAATCAGCATAATTTTTCTTTGGAAGGTAAGGTTGTTGGGGAGGGGGGTCAGTGGATTGGTATTGGGAGAGAACGCACCGCGCGCCAGAAATCGATCTTCCGACAGAATCGCGATTGCGTTCACCAGGAGTACGGAAACTGTAACACCATAATCAGCATTTCATGCTCCCCACGAGCTCGGGTCGAGGCGCGCATCGTGAATGCGCCTGGGAAGGACAGATTCGATATGCGCCCCAAACCCTGCCTCTGCGAATTCTGCGCCGTAAACAGATGGACACATACTGTAGATTAGATTTCCGAAGGCGAAGAACATCATCTTGGCGGTTGAAGGGGGTGTGAATGAGGGAGGGTGGTTTGGGAGAAGTGTTCAAGATGTTGC
>Ga0182030_10007230_pt1 | contig 23223 bp, 19 predicted proteins | sample 812S3MmetaG_FD_121299 | JGI IMG/M metagenome (GOLD analysis project Ga0182030, IMG submission 121299) | Permafrost microbial communities from Stordalen Mire, Sweden - 812S3M metaG (Illumina Assembly) | ecosystem: Environmental > Terrestrial > Soil > Wetlands > Permafrost | place: Sweden...
ATGGCGATGCACCGCGACGCCTCCTACGCGATCCCCGACTCGACCTGCGCCGACGAGCAGTTGCTCGCGGCGGCGCGGCGCTCGTGGGAGGAGGCGGTGGAGCTCGGCGAGCGCCACGGCTACCGCAACGCGCAGGCGACGGTACTGGCGCCGACGGGCACGATCTCGTTCCTGATGGACTGCGACACAACCGGCGTCGAGCCCGACTTCTCGCTCGTCAAGTTCAAGGAGCTGGTCGGCGGGGGGCAGATGACGATCGTCAACAAAACGGTGCCGCTGGCGCTGCAGACGCTCGGCTACTCCGAGCAGCTCCTCGAGCAGATCGAGGCGCACCTGGCCGAGCACGGCACGATCGTCGGCGCTCCCGGCCTGCTCGAGGAGCACCTGCCGGTGTTCGACGTGGCCGTCGGCGAGCGCGCGATCAGCCACATGGGGCACCTGAAGATGATGGGCGCCGTGCAGCCGTTCATCTCGGGAGCGATCTCGAAGACCGTCAACATGCCCCAGGAGGTCACGGTCGAGGACATCGCCGACGCCTACACGCAGGCCTGGCACCTCGGCGTGAAGGCGCTCGCGATCTACCGCGACGGCTCGAAGACCGCACAGGCGCTCCGCACCGATGCCCAGCAGGGTCAGGACGCGAAGGGCGGGGAGGCGGGGGGGACTCTCGATCAGGAGGACGTCGACGCGATCGTCGAGGCGGCCGTGGGCAAGGCGCTGAAAGAGGCGGGCCCACGCCGCAAGCGGATGCCGCGTGAGCGCCAGTCGATCACGCACAAGTTCTCGATCGGCGGCCACGAGGGCTACATCACGGCGGGCATGTACGAGGACGGCACCGTCGGCGAGATCTTCCTGACCGACATCGGCAAGGAGGGTTCGACGCTGCGCGGGATGATGAACTCCTACGCCACGGCGATCTCGATCGCGCTCCAGTACGGGGTGCCGCTCGAGACCCTCGTACAGAAGTTCTGCTACATGCGCTTCGACCCCGAGGGGATCACCTCCAACCCGGAGATCCCCTTCGCGAAGTCGATGCCCGACTACATCATGCGCTGGCTCGCCTCGCGCTTCCTCGACACCGACGTCCAGGAGGAGCTCGGCATTCTCACGCCCGCCGTCCGCGCCCGCGCGGCATCCCAGGACACGGCCCAGTCGGTGACCGCCTCCGACACCGCCGGCCCCACCGGCGGCAACGATGCACCCGTGAGTGCGCCCAATGGCTCGAGCGCGCCCAAGGCGGCGGGCGGAAACGGCGGCGGCTCCAGCGCCCCGACGGCCGCGCTCACGGACACGCCCCCGGTCGTCCCCGCGCGCCTCCAGGGTCTCGACCTCGGCCCCGCGTGCAGCCAGTGCGGCGGGATGATGCAGCGGACGGGGTCTTGCTACACGTGTTCGTCGTGTGGCAACAACACGGGCTGCGGCTGAGAAGCACCGCCCAGACGGCGCCGCGAGCGGCCTGGCATAGATGTCAGGCCGCCGTTGGTTAAGGGCCCTTCGAATCGAGGAGGACCGCTCGCCCGCGTAGCGCGCGACCGATCGTCCGGGATCGGCATGCGCCGGCTCTCTACCCGATCAGATCGGACGTGACACCGGCCTCCTGCGGCGCGAGAGCCAAGCAGATCAAGGACGCAGGAAGCGTGGTGTGCGATAGCACACGAGCGACCGAGGACGCCGAGATGCGCCGGCTATCGCGCCGCAGCGCGGAGATCAGGTCGGCAGGTGGTCCGGCGCGCCGGCGGCGGCGTACTCGGCGAGCGTCACGCGAGAGTCGTCGCGGCCGAGCATCGTGATGAAGACGGCGGCGAAGGCGATGCCGAAGACGAGGAACTCGGCGAAGCACATCGCCGCGCCGGCGAGGTGCTGGTCGTTGATCGCCGAGAGGCCATAGGCGCGGGGGGCGCTGGCGTAGAGGGGGTACTCGGTCGCCGACAGCCAGGTCAGCGGCAGGCACACGCAGGCGCTGGCCAGGCGGGTGAAGCCGAGTAGCGCGAGGCGCTCGCCGTTGGGGCGCAGGCGCGCGCGCGGGAGCGGGTCGATGATCAGCCACCACATTGCCAGGCCCGTGTAGAAGAGCGTGGCGTGCTCGAAGGCGTGGACGACGGGGTGCTGGGCGGTGTAGTCGAAGATGCTCGGGATCGCCCAGACCCAGGTGGCGAGCATCCACAGCGGGATCGCAACCCAAGGGGAGGTGAGCCGTGCGAGCCAGCGGCCGGAAGGGCGTCCCGGCGCGACCGCCGTCAGCGCGCGGCGCGAGAGGCCGAGCGGTAGGACGGGCGAGCGCAGGCCGAGGACGAGCAACGCGGGCGCGATGTCGGAGAGGAGCACGTGCTGCATCATGTGCGCCGACAGCAGGTATTCGTCGCCGATCGGGTCGAGCGGCGAGAGCAGGGCGATCGCGATCGTCACCAGGCCGCACACGTAGGGCAGCCAATGGCCGATGCCGGGGCCCTTGTTCGAACGGGTCGCGGCGCGCGCGTACATGCGCCAGTAGACGTAGCCCGCGCCGAGCAGCGCGAGGATCACGATCGGGTTGAGGCTCCAGGAGCCCCAGCCGGGGGCGTTGCTCATCGGTTTCCTCCGTCAGCTGAGATTCCGGGGTTTTCGGACCGTTTCTTAGTCGGGCGACGGTCTGTCTGCGGTGCGAGCCTCATGCGTTGGCGGCATCCTATCGATCCTCCGCCACGGCCGCCGGCCCAGTCGTCACCGGCCCGAGACGGGCCGGTGACACCGGGAAACAACGCGCGGGTGCGATCTAGTTGAGGCGCTTCTTCAGCGCGCTCGCCGCCGAGAACTTCGCCGCCTTGCTGGCCGCGATGTTGATCGTCTCGCCGGTCGATGGGTTACGTCCCTGCCTTGCGGCACGCTGGCTGACGCTGAACTTTCCAAAGCCGGCAAGCGCAACCTCGCCCCCGGCCTCCAGCTCCTTGGCGATCGTCTCGATCGCCGTCTCCAGAGCCTCGCGGGCCTGACTGGCAGCCAGTCCAGTACTCGATGCGACCTGCTCAGCTAGCTCGTTCTTGGTCATGGCACTCCCTTCTCGAGTGTCGTTCTTCCCGCAGGCTAACCGCTACTTAGGACGATTACCTGCCAAACGGCCCGATCTGGCGTCGATAGAAGCCCTAATTTCCGGGGACTTCGCCCACTGAGACCCGATAGCTGGACCCTGAAACCGGCGCACACAAGGCCCGGCGCCGCCGCTGAGGGCGATTGCGCGCGGGCCGCGCTCAGGCCGAGACGCGCGCCGGAGGCGCGACACGATGCTCGGTCGCGGGCTCCGCGCGGGGCGCGAGACGGCCCGCCGCACACGCTGCCCAGAGGACCGACAGCCACGTGAGCGAAGCGAGGCCGACGTGCAGCCAGACGAGCTCTGTCGGGAGATGCGTCTCGTACTGGTCCAATCCCACAATGCCCTGCAGGGCGAGCAGCACGCAGAGCACCGTCAGCGGACGCCTGATCCTCCGGGGCGCCGCCATGCGGCGCGCGAGGAACCACACGGCGACGGCCGCGAGGCTGAAGACGAACGCGATCTCGGCGTGGCGATGGATCACGAAGTCCATCGTCCCGCGCCCGTCGAAGTCCATGCGGTTGATCTTCTGCCCCGGCGAGCCGCCAGCGTGCGGCCCGGCGGCCGTGGCGGCGGTGCCCGCGACGATCGTCAGCACCGCGAGGCCGACCAGCGTGCGCACAGCCAGCACGAGCCTCCGGTCGAGGAGGCCCGTCGCGGCGGTGGCGCCGCTCTGCAGGGAATCATCGTAGGCCGCGCTGTCCGGGGCGCCGCCGCGGATCAGCTGCTCGCCGGGCTGGTCCTGCTCGGGCTTGCGCTCGGACTCGTGACCGATCGGAGATCGGCCGGCACGCCAGACGAGCACGACCGCGGCGACGAGGATCAGCATCGACAGCGCGAAGTGGCCCATCACCCACCCGTAGTCGAGCTCGCCCCGCACGGTGAAGCCGCCGAGCACCGCCTGCGCGACCACGCCCAGCGGCAGCAGCGCGCCCAGCCACACGAGGTCGCGGCGATACGGCCGGCGGCGCAGCGCGCACAGCCACGCCAGACCGGCGGCGATCGACACCGGTCCCGTGATCAGGCGGTTGGAGAACTCGATCAGCGCGTGCGTCTTCAGCGGCGGGTAGACGTTGCCGTAGCACTTCGGCCAGGTCGGACAGCCGAGGCCCGACCCGGTCAGGCGGACCGCGGCGCCGGTCAGCACGATCAGCGTCAGCGCGACCAGTGCCACCCAGGCGACGCGCAGGTATTGCTCGGGGGTGACGGTGTAGCCGTTCGTGCGCTCGCGCAGGCGCTCCAGTCTGCCGCTCATCGCCCTACAGGATGCCAAGTCGGCCGCGACCGGGTGCAGGGCCGGATAATGCGCGGGGTGGACGCTCCGCTCCAATCCTTCTCACCAGGGCCGCCCCACGTGCACGCTTGCGCCGGCACGATCGACGTGTGGCGGGCCGATCTGACGGCGATCGAAGACGGGCTCGAGGATCTGCTCCGTGCGGATGAGCGCGCCCGCGCGGAACGGATCGTGCCCGCGCGCAAGCGGGTCCTCTGGGCGCACTCGCGGGGCGTGCTGCGAGCGCTGCTCGGGCGCTACCTAGAGCGCGATCCGCGGGCGCTGCGCTTCGAGCTCGGCCCGCACGGCAAGCCGGCGCTGGCTTCTGAAGGGCCCACCCGCCCGGAGGCGGCCGCGGATCTGCGCTTCAACCTGTCCCACTCCGGCGGGCTCGCGCTCGTCGCGGTGAGCGCCGGGCGCGAGGTTGGGGTGGATGTCGAGCGCACCCGGCCGCGCTACACGGCCGCGTTCCTCCACGACTGGGTCTTGCGGGAGGCGAGGACGAAGTGTCTCGGGACCGGGCTCTCCGGGCCACAAGCAGGCCCCGCGGCGGCGGATCCATGGACGGCCGAGCTCGACGTCGGTCCCGGCGACTATGCAGCAGTCGCTGTAGAGGGGGGGGAGTGCGAGTTGCACCGCTGGGACTGGCGCGGCTGAGCTCCGCGGCGTGCGCTCGCATCGCCGCGCTCGGGTTGAGCGGCCTTCTACCGCGGGGAGGCGCCGCCGGTGAGGGTCGCCGTGGCGGCGTTCGCCAGGAAGGCCTCGCCCGGTTCGCTCGGTCCGCCCGGCGCGCTCCCGCCGTCGCCGTCGCCGTCGCTCCAGATGTAGGCCGCCGCTTGGCGCGGGCGGTCCGGCTCGGCGGGGTCGGCGCTCGGGACATACAGAGCGCTGTCGCTGCCTTCGGTTTCGCACTTTGGCTCGCGGCCTTCGCGCAATAGGAGCTCGTAGTAGAAGACGTGCGCCGGCCGCGCGTTCCTGATCAGCGTGTTCACCAGCCAGTTCGCTTGCCGCGCCTGCCCTGCTTCGCCGTTTTCGACGAGGTCGCCGTCGAAGTCCGTGCACTTCCGCGCGGCGACCTCCGTGAACCAGATGGCCCCGCCCGCGCCCCCGTGCGGGAGGTGTTCGCGGACGGTCTCGAACGGAGCTTCGCTTTCCTCTTGAACCGAGTAATAGGGATGCACGCCCCAATTCACCGGGACGGGGCGCAGGGCGCGCACGTATTCGTCCTCGTACGCCGCGACGCCCGGCGAGTCCTCGAAGTCGCCCGCGATCACCGTGCACTCGTATCCCCCTTCGCAGACGCTCGAGGCGGCGTTCGTGAACGCGGCGGCGTCCTGCGCCGACTCGTCGCCCTGCCCGTTTGGCTCGTTCCAGGCCTCCAGCCAGCCGATCGGCTCGCCGAGCGCGCGTGCACGAGCCAAGATCTTCACCAGCTCCGTCTCATATACCCCCGGGGTCCCGGGAAGTGAACCGTCGTAGCTGGTCAACGCGATCTCCGGTTTGAGACCGATACTCGCCACGTCCTCCATCCACGCTTCGAATTCACGCAGATACCTCGGGTAATCGCCCGACATCACGTTCCACTGCACGACATACCGCGCGAAGGTCACGTGCGCGCCGGGCCCGTGCACCCAGGTGTCGTCGAACAGGCCCGCGAAATAACTCTGCTCGAAGCCGCCGTCCCACGCCGGGAGGCTCTGGTCGGAGATCCCATCGACGTAGCTCGTGGCCGCCCCTTTGGTGGGGGCGAGGGCCCCGTTGGCGGTGGCGAGCGCCCCAGCGAAGGGGGTGAGCGCCCCAGCGAAGGGGGTGAGATATATAAGAGTAAAGGTGAGGCTGAGGGCTGTGAGAAAGGCGGTCAAGATCGGGCGGCGGCTCACCCGAAGATGGTAGGTCTACTACTACTACTACCCGTGGTGGGAGCCTTCGGGCATGTGCACGATCGAGATCTTCGTGCGTGAGACGTTTTTCAGTTTGTCGTACGCGAGGATCTCCAGGGTGTGATGGCCGAGGGAGATGTGCCGCGCGCCCGCCCAATGGATCTGCGCGAGCACCGTACGCGGGTAGCCCTTGCCTTCCACGAACGGATCGAAATTGCGGATCGAATGGCCGTCGTACAGCAGGCGGATGGTCGCGATGCCCTGGCTGTCCGTGGCCCTGATCCTGATCCACAGATGGCCGCTGTAGCGGTCGCCGTTCGACGGGGTCTCGACGCTGATCTTCGGGCCGCTGAAGTCTCCGCAGGAGCCCCTGACGTGGTCGCCGTGCTCGATGTAGGCGCGCATCGCCGTGTAGGCCGGCTTATGGGAGGCGTTCAGCCGCAGCAGACCGGAATCGAGCGTCGGTTCGTCGATGATCGGAAACCACAGGCCGAGCTTCACGTAGGAGTTCTGGTCCAGGCAGTGATAGGCGTCGGACAGATACGTGGCCTGCTTGGCTTCGCTCACGCCCTCCGGCTTCATCCCCGCGAACACGCCTTCGCCGCACTCCGCGCTGGTCGTCCGCCAGCTCATCTCGGTCATCCAGAGCGGCTTGTCGTCGCCGTTGGCGAGCTCGGTCGCGTGGACTTCGCGGTAGCCGAGGAACGAGTCCGGATCGAGCCGTTCGTCGGAGTCGCGCAGGATCGAATACGGCGAGTTGACGTCGCAGGCGGTGTCTGTGTGCACGCCGATCGCGTCGAAGTAGCCCTTCCCGCCGGCCTGATACACGCCCTCGAGGAAGTTGTAGTCGTTGCCCGTCAGCCCGCCGAGCACGACCTTCGCGGCCGGGTCGGCCGACTTCACGGCCGGATAGGCCGCCTGCAGCAGGCGGGTGTAGGCGACGGGTTCGGGTCCGCCGGCCCACCACGCGGAGGCGTCCTCCTCGTTCCAGATTTCATACGCGGCCACGTGGCCGGCCCAGCGCGCGGCGACGTAGTGGAGGGCGGCGGCGTAGTCGCCGGGGTTCGCCGGCGGAGCGTTCGGCGCCGCGGAGCCGCTCTCCCAGGTGGGAGCGTTGACGAAGTCGATGATCACGTGCGTGCCCTTCGGCAGCGTGCTGAACAAGCGTTCGAAGCGCGGGAACCAGAAGGCCGAGTGCACGCCCGGCGACGGTTCGAGGTCGGGCCACGGCGCGAACACGCGCACCCAGTGGGCCCCCAGCGCCTTCACCTCGGCGATGCCCGAGGGTTCGAGCGTGTTCAGGTTCACGCCGGCTTCCGCGGCCTGCGCGGTCGCGGGCGCGAGCAGCGCCGTCGTGCAGGCCGAGCCGGCGATCAGGCCGGCCGCCAGCAGGGTGGCGGTCGACAGGCGCATCAGAGCACGAAAGGTGGAGCGAAGGTCCAAGACACTCGATCTATCGGCAGAAAGCACGCGCTCCTTAGGCTAGGCGCGAGCTCCTGGCCCATCGAACGAGACATGCCACGATCGGGCCGGGGAACCAACACAGCGGGGTCGACGGGGAGGCGACCCCTCAGGTGAGCCCAGCAAGGCCGCCGGCGTCAGTAGCGAAACGGCAGCTCGGCGGCAACCTCGGCCAGGCGGGGCGCCTCGCGGTCGCGCGCGGAGACGATCAGCTCCTGCACGGGCAGCGGCCATTCGATCCCGATCTCGGGGTCGTCCCAGGCGATCCCGCGCTCGACCGCGGGGTCGTAGTAGGCCGTCTGCTTGTACAGCACATCGGCGACGTCTGACAGCACGCAGAAGCCGTGGGCAAAGCCCACCGGCACGTACAGGACGCGCATGTTCTCGTCGTCGAGCTCGACCCCCTCCCACTTCCCGTACGTCGGCGAGCCCTTGCGCAGGTCGACGTTCACGTCGACGATCCGCCCGCGCGCGCAGCGCACGAGCTTCGCGACGCCGGCGCCGATGTGGAAGTGCATGCCCCGCACGACGCCCCTGCTCGAGCGCGAGTGGTTGTCCTGGACGAACTCCTCCGCCCCGGGGATCCCCGCCTCGGCGTGCCACTCGCGTCTATAGGTCTCGGTGAAGAAGCCGCGCTCGTCGGGAAAGCTCTGCGGCTCGAGGATCGTCAGGCCGGGGAGGGTCGTCTCGATCGTCTGCATCCCGGGAGCCTACAAGCCCGGTGGACATTTGGGCCTTGAATCCCACGCCGTGGGACTGGCTTCGCGACGAGTACCTGGCGGCCCGCTCAGAGGGCGAACAGGCGCGCGGCGATGTCGTAGGGGTAGACGTACATCGTGACCGTGCCGATCTGGTGGACCGCGATCGGCTTGCCGAGGTCGGGCGTCGGCGTGGACGGCTCCGCGGGGTAGGCCGGATCGGAGAGCAGGAACGTCTTGGTGCGCGGGCGGGGCGTGTACCACGAGGTGATGATGTGCAGTTCGAAGGCGCAGAGATGCAGGTCGCCGTCGCAGTCGTCGACCGGGAAGACCTCCACGCCCAGGTGCGTCGCCCAGGTGATCGGCGCGGCGTCCCAGTAGCCGGCGTAACCCACGCTCAGGTGTTCGCTGGTCGCGATCTTCTCCACGGCGCCCGCGAGGCCGTCGGTGGGCGAGGCGGGCGCGACGATCGTGTGTTGCGCGAGCGACAGCCAGCCGGTGAAGGCGAAGAGCGTCACGGCGACCGTCAGGACGCCGCGGGTCAGGACACTGCGGGCGCCGAGCAGCGGCACGAGCGCCGCGGCCGCGTAGATGATCCCGACGAGATAGCGGCTGGACTGGAGGTTTTCGGGGATGCCACTGAAGAGGAACGCGACGGAGAGCAACACGAGCGAGGAGCCCCAGAAGAGACACCAAGCCAACCGCATGCTCTGCTCGGGGTCGCGCTCTTGCTCTGGCTCGCGCGAGCGTCGCCGGCGCGCCGCGAGCGTTTGGACGAGCTCGCCGCGGACAATGCGCACGGCGAGGATCACGCCGGCGATCGTGATCGCCGCGCAGGCGAACGCGATCGCGGAGGTGAAGCTGAACGTCTGCCCGAAGAAGTTGCCGTTGCCGAGCACGGCGATCGACTGCCACCAGAGCTTGAAGTTGGTGCCCACGGCTTCCGCGCCGACGAGCAGTTTCGTATTTGCGTCGCTCGCGCTGATGACGTTCTCGTGGCGCATCAGGGCGTGGACGAGCACGCTGCTCGCGACCGCGACGACAGCACTCGCCAGCGCGAACACGGCCGCCCTGGCCGTGCGCCGGCCCGGGTGGATCGCCCAAGCGCCGCCGACCGCGATCAGGAACGGCACGGCGCCGGCGATCGTCAGCAGGATGTCCGAGGCCGCGTTGGCGCCCAGGATCAGGCCGACGAGCACCGCCAGCGCCGCCAGCCAGAGCACCGGGAGGCTGTCGGCGCGCTGCTCGAGCAGGACCACGAACGCCCCGAGCAGCGCGACCGTGAACCACGTCGGCGCGTGGTCGTTGAGCGCCAGGAGCAGCGCCAGCGTGCCCGGGCTGGCGCAGATCAGGATCGCGACGGCGATCGCGGCGGCCCACCGCCCCGCCACGCGCCACGCGCCCCAGCCCATCAACGCAGCCGAGCAGAGCGCCATCGCGTAAGGGGAGACCTCCCAGATCTGCCGGTGCAACGGCAGCCAGCGCGTGCCGAGCTCGAACAGCAGCGTCGAGTACCACCCGAGATGGCCGAGGATCACCAGGGGATGTCCGGTCCTCGCGCCGAACAGCTGCCCGATCACGGGCGCGGAGGCGGCGTCGGCGTTCAGATACGTGTCCGCCAGCAGCTGGTTGAACTGCAGGGCGAGCGTGACCAGATAGGCGGCGGCGAACAGCAGCGGAGCCCACCACCACAGCCGGCGGGCGAGCGCGACCAGCGCGCCGAGGCGGTCGGTCTTCGCGGTGGTGCTCGTCGGTTCGCTGCTCATGCGGCGCGCGTAGCATATGACCTGTCGTCCTCGCCCCAGACGCACCGTTCGGGCGGCCCGGCGCTTTGAGCTACGTTCGGGTGGCCCAACGCGGCGAAGATCGCCGCTCGGGCGAAAAGCCACGTCGACTAGGATGCCGCGGCCCCGTGGAAATCACCTTTCTCATCCCGGCCTACAACGAGGCAAGGACGATCGCCGAGGTGCTCGATCGGATCGCCGCGCTCGGCCTCGACTACGAGGCGATCGTCGTCGACGACGGCTCGACCGACGCGACCGCGGAGATCGTCGCCGCACGCGCGGCGGAGGGCGGCAAGCCCGTGCGGCTGCTGCGCAAGCCCAACGGCGGCAAGGGCTCGGCGCTGCGCCACGGCATCCCCCACTGCCGGGGCGAGATCGTGGTGATCCAGGACGCCGACATGGAGTACGACCCGGGCGACGTGCCGGCGCTGATCGAGCCGATTCAACGCCACGTTGCCGACGTCGTCTACGGCTCGCGCCTGTCGGGCGGGCGGCCGCAGCGCGCCTACATGTTCTGGCACCTCGTCGGCAATCGTTTTTTGTCTTTGCTCACCGGGCTGCTCTTCAACACGACGATCACAGACATGGAGACCGGCTACAAGGCCTTCCGACGCGAGTCCCTTAAACAACTCCATCTGACCGAGAACCACTTCGGGATCGAGCCGGAGATCACCGGCGAGATCTGCCGCCGCGGGCTGCGGATCTACGAGACACCGATCGCCTACTACGGCCGGACCTACGAGGAGGGCAAGAACATCACCTGGCGGGACGGGTTCCGAGCGGTGTTCGTGCTCGTGCGCACACGGGTGCGGCCCTTGCGGTAGAGCCGTGTGGGCAGAGACTCACGGTGGGTATCGATTGTGACGCTGGCCGCAGCAGCCTCGGAATCGGGGATTTAGACCCCTCGGAATCGGGGATTCAAGCCCCTCGAAATCGGGGATTCGATGCTACGGTTAGTCTATGAACACGAACGGCTCCCCGATCTCGGGGGTTGTCACACGCCGGCTGCTGGAGGTCGCAAGCGAGCGCCTCGAGGATGAGCCGGTGATCGCACTGCAGGGACCGCGAACGGTCGGCAAGTCGACGTTGCTGAGCGAGTTGGCGAGCGCTCGCGGGGTCGATGTGGTGGATCTCGACGAGCCCGCCACACGCGCCGCGGTGTTGGCCGATCCCGGCGCGTTCGTCGACGGGCCGTCGCCGGTGTTCATCGACGAGTACCAGCACGTGCCGGCTGTGCTGGACGCCATCAAGGCCGAGCTGAACCGCGAGCTGAACGCCGGGCGCTTCGTGCTCGCCGGATCCACCCGCTACGACGCGCTGCCGATCGCAGCGCAATCGCTCACGGGCCGTCTGCATTTGCTGACGGTGTGGCCCCTCACCCAGGGCGAGATCGACGGGGTCAGAGAGAACCTACTCGCGGCACTCCTCGACGATCCGTCGGGGGTTCCTCCTCGCGGCATCGTCTCGGCGACAGGCAAGGAGGAGTACATAGCGCGCATCACCGCCGGGGGCATGCCGATTCCCCTGGCAAGGCGCAGCCCCGCAGCCCGCAACCGCTGGTTCGACGACTACGTAGAGCTCGTCTTGGAGCGGGACGTGAGAGAGCTGTCGAGACTGCGCCAGCGCGAGCAGTTGCCGGCGCTGCTTCGCCGCTTGGCGGCGCAGACAGCGGGCGTCCTGAACGTCGCGACGGCCGCCGGCGAGTCGGGGCTGGAGCGGACAACGGCGGCGGACTACGTGAAGCTGCTCGAGGCCGTGTTCCTGATCATGCGCCTGCCGGCGTGGGGAACGACCGTGAGGGCGCGAGCGACCAGCGCACCCAAGATACACGTGGTCGACGCCGGCCTCGCTGCACGCCTGCTGGGACTCACTCCGGAAAAGCTCGCCCGGCGCGATCCTCCCTCGCTATCGCAATTCGGTCACCTGCTCGAGACGTTCGTGGTCGGCGAGCTCGTACGACAGTCCTCGTGGCTCGATGGAATCGCAGCGTTGGGTCACTGGCGTACCTATGACGGCGACGAGATCGACCTGGTGGTCGAACGCGACGACGGAGGCGTCCTTGCCTTCGAGGTCAAGGCCGCGGGCCAGGTCTCAGGGCCCGACATGCGCCATCTGCGCAAGCTGCGCGATGCCCTCGGGAAACGCTTCCTCGCAGGTGTGGCGCTCTACACCGGCACCCGGGCGTACAACCTCGAAGACCGCCTGCACGTGATGCCAATCGACCAGATCTGGACCCCCGTATGATCACCGGAGACGCCGACACCTCGGACGCGACCTCGAGAGCTAGACACCTGCTCGCTCAACCGGCCTGCCAGGCCGCGTACCCGGGCTTTGCGGCGCCGTCGGTTTCGAGCAGGCCTCCGTAGGATTCGGGCGGTTCGTCGTAGAGATAGATCCAACCCACCGCGTAGACACTCGGCAGTTCGCCGGCGACGCGCAGCCCGTCGGTGATCCACTGCGCTTGAATCAGGGGTTCCACGTAGAAGTTGAACTCGAGGTCGACCTTCGTCGGGACCGTCCACTCGGAGATGAACAGCTTCGGATCGGGGTTTCCCGGGCGCCCCAGGTAACGATCGACCAGCTTGGAGAGGCGTCCGAGGTCGGAGAAGTCGATCTCCTGGTCAGGCGAAGGGGGGTTGGAGAGATTTGGAGCACGGAAGCTGAACGGGTTGTGTCCGTACATGTCGAGCCTCGGCGGCTTGCCGTCGGGCAACCGCAGGTTTTCGATCCACTGCTGTGTGGAGATTTCTCCCGTGGTGTAGGTCATCCCGCCGATCACGAGATTGGCGCGACTGACGCTCTTCAGAGCGCCGTAGGCCGCGTCGAGGATACGCGCGTAGATGTGCGGCGCCACTTGCTGCGCGGCGTCGAGCTTCGCGAGCGGCTTGGCTGCGACCAGTGGCTCGAAGTCCGGCGACCTGGTGGGCTCACCCCAGATCATCCACAGATGCACCGACGGGTAGCGCTTGGCCGCGGCGATCGCGAAGTTGGCGTAGTCCTGGGGATGAAGTGGCACCCAGTTCCAGGCCTTACCGCCGTTGGCCCACCTAGGGGCACCGATGATCTGCAGGGCCACTTGCATGTGGTAGCGCTTAGCTTCGGCCACGGCTTGGGTGATCTCAGCGGGCCATACGTAGGCGGGGTCGTCGGGGTTGGTGGGATTTCTCGGCCGCCGTGTGGCCGTCGAGGTCCAAAATAGTTTGTCCTCGTAGATCTTTGTGCCGAGCTCGCGGTAGGTGGGGAAGAGGGAGACGCCATCGTGGATCGATGGACCCCACATGGCCTTCAGCGCAGGGGAGGTGGCGGTCGCCTGAGCTGGAATCGACAAGACCATCAGCAAGGTGGTCAAACAGCACGCAAGACCGATCCTGAGAAGCGTGCTCCAAACTGCTCGCCGACACGGGTGAACCCCATTCATACGCTTATCCTCGCGGCAACACCGGCGTCAAACAGGAGACGCCGGTAGAGCCGATCGTGATCATCGATGAGTCGCTCGAGGCCGAACGACGCGAGCACGTGCCGTCTACCCTGTTGCGCGAGACGCCGTGCCAACGCGTCATCGTCGAGCAGTAGCGTCGCGGCCTCGACCAGCCCTCGCTCGTCATCGGGCGTCGCGGTCAGCCCGGTCTCACCGTTGAGCACCACCGCTGAGACTCCTCCCACGTCGGTGCTGACGACGGGGATACCTGCAGCCAGGGCCTCGATCAGACTGATCGGCGTGCCCTCGTTGTCGGATGTCAGAGCGATGAGATCGCTCGCGAAGCAGATGTCGGCGATGTCTCGCCGGAAGCCGGTCCAGATCAAGCGATCCCCCAACGCTTGTGCCTCTTCCGACCCCTGCAACACCCTCCGCAGCTCGCCATCGCCCACGACCAAGAAGTAGGTGTCATCACGGTTCGCGAGTTTGTTCGCTACGCGCAGGAACCGGTCTACTCGCTTAATCGGTACCAATCGTGCAACCAACGTAAGCACCTTTGCGTGCAAAGGTATCGCGAGCTCTGCTCGCAACCTCTCTCGGCGCTGCACTCGCTCGGCATCCGACACGATGAACGGCGAGAAGTCGAACCCACAGCGAATCACCTCGAAGCGCTCCGGCTTCGCCACGTTCATGCTGACCAGGTCGTCTTGCACCTCCTCGGAGACCGCCACGAGACATGTTGTGCGGCGCGCAAGAAAGCGCTCGATGACAAGAAATGCCCTCGTAGCCGACGGTGAAAAATAGCCGCTCAACGAGTGGCCATGAAAAGTGTGCACGAGCACCCTCTCTGAGCGACCGGGGGCGAGTCTCGCCGCCAGACGGCCGAGGGTGCCGGCCTTTGCGGCATGCGTGTGTACGATGTCGGGCCGCTCGCGAGCGATACTCAAGAACAACGCAACAAGAGCACGTAGATCATGCCAACCTACGTTGCGTCGAAGGGACGGCACGCGCAACGGGCGGACATCAAGCTGCTCGGCCAAATAGTCCATAGTCCCCTCGCTTGCGTCCTCGTTTCCCCGGATCAATGTGGTCGCGTATCCACGCTCGTTCAGCAATCGTGTGAGATAGATAGCCTGCATGGCCGCTCCACCGATGTTGAGGCGTGAAATCACGTGGAGCACGCGCACAGGCGTCGGATCAGTCATTCATCGTCGGAGCTACCGCCGTACGGCTCGGAAGCCGGGATCTGGGGTTTTGCGATCCGGGTGATCCCGGGGCGTCCACGACGCGAAGCTCTGAACGCCGCCAAACTGTTGAGCGCAGGGCGCAGCGCGCCAGGCACTCTCTCCGTCAGCGCGCGCGGCACGGACGAATCAGAGCTCGTCCACGCTGCCTCGTAGAAGCGCTGCTGGGGCGGATTATCCGCGATTCCCGACGGCCTGAGCTTCTGTGCAACGACGAAGAGATCAATACGGGCACGGTTTTGCAGCGTGAGGCGTCGGTCCAGGGTCTTGGGGTCGGAAACCGCATACCACCGAGTCCGCAGGAAGCGTTCCGTCATGAACAGACCCCGCAGCCGCCAGCCTCTCTCTACCGTGAAGGATCGGAGGTAGAACTCGGGACTCAGCTGATAGAAGCCGTGGCCCATGTTGTTGTTCGCGGGATTCGCGGCAATATAGTGGCCTCCGACGCAGACCAAGTTCATGCAACTCCGCAGTGCCTTCGACAGGTCGTAGACGTGCTCTAGGGAGCCGCCGTCGAAAACCGTCGAATATCGTTCGCCCCAGTCCGCTGGCAGCTCGCGATTGAGGTCATGGATCAGGGTCGCACCCTCATAATCTGATGCGTCCAGGCTGTCCACGGAGGTCGCTCCCAAGAGGCGCAGGAGGTCTTCCCCATTCCCGCCCATGTGCATCCCGCTGAGACCCAAACGGGCGAGCTGACGCCCAGGCGCATCGAGGACCTGCCGGCCCACCGTCAACGTTCGTGTGAAGGAAACCCCGCCCCGGCGAGCCGCGACCAATATCTCTGCTGTGGGAGCGTCAATGCCTATGAAGGCGATGGTACAGAAGGGCTTTGATGGAGACCGTCAAGGCAAGACAACGCGCTGTTGGTCATCGTGCTGCTTCTCATGCTCGCAAGGCGCCCGGGGCACGTAGGCGAGCAGTTGGCGGGCGAGGGAGTCGCCGCACCGCCCGCAGCGCGCCGTCAAGCGCCGCGTCCAACGGCCGGCGCGTCGGGGTCCGTCGGATGAGGGCTCGGTACATCTCCTCGTGCGCCGACACCATTGTGGTCAACGAGTAGCGATCGACAGCGCGCTGCGCCGCGACCGGCGCCTGCTCCATGTAGCCCTCGTAGTCGTCGATGATCGTCCGCAAGGCTGCGGCCAGTGCTGGCGGGTCACCCGGGGCGACGACCTGCCCGAAGTCACCGACTTGCTCGCGGACGCCGCCGACGTCGGTGGCGATGACAGGGCGTCCCACGAACATCGCCTCGGAGATCACGCTGGGCAGTGCCTCGCCGTAGCTCGGCAGCACGAAGATGTGGGCACGGGCGTAGTCCTCTGCGAGATCAGTTGGTGAGCGCGCTCCGAGGAAGTGCACGTTGGCCAGTCCGAGGCGCTCGGCCTGGCTGCGAAGGTTCGCCTCCTCCGTGTCGACGTGGTACGCGAGCTCCACGCGCGTGGGTACGGTTCGTGGCAGCAGCGCCAGCGCCTGCAGCAGGACGTCCACACCCTTGAAGGCGGCCAGCTGGCCGACGAATAGCAGTCGCCACGGTGCGCCCGGCTCTGGCGCCCGTGGCGCGCGAAATCGGAATGTGGTCTCGTCGATGCCGTTGGGAATGACGTACTGACGCGCTGCCACGCCGAGGTACTCGTGGCGCTGCCACCCCGCCTCTGTCTCAGTGAGAGCCACCACGGCGCCAGCCCTTGCGAGGACGTACCTCGCCGCCAGACGCCGCGTCGCCCGATCGTGGCGCAGCCAGTGGCTCGTGAAAGCGAACCGCAGCGGAGGACTCGCTGAGGCGACCTCGAGCGCACCGTCCGCGAGGTGATGGACGTGAACCAGGTCGAAGCCCCTGATGGCGTACGGGCCCGCGTGGGGTTGCTCGACGACGTCATGCCCTCGAGCGCGAAGGCCCGCGGACAGCACCGTCTCGGGCGTGGTCGTGACGACTCGACGGTACTCAGGCGACTTGCCGAAGATGCCGCCGACGAGAAGGATGCGCATCGTTAGCGCCGGTCTTGTCGGGGTTCTCGGCCGGGCACCGCGATGGAAGTGTATCCACGCGTAGACTGGCCAGCGATGCGCTTACAGGTTCGAGCCCTAACGGCTCCCACGGCCATGGCCGACGATCGCCTGGCCGACGCCGATCCTGGTCTGCCGCGTCTCCGGCCGCTTGCCCCGAATCTCGACAGGGCGACTCTGGGCGCGCTCACGATCGGGTTGGCGGCCCTCGTGCTGTACGCCGCCTCGCCGAACCGCGACCGGTTCTTCGCCTCGCTCGCGGCGATTCTCTGCTTCGCGCTGGCTCCGGCACTGTTCCCGAGCGTCCGCGCGCGGCTCGACACCCCGGTTTGTCCTCTCAACTGGGTGCTGCTTGTGTTCCTCTTCCAGCTGGTGGTCGATCCTCTACTGATCTGCTACTCGGGTCCATTCGCGTTCACGCTTCCGGTGCTGCCCAGCGACGGTGCCGTGAACGCGTCTCTGTTCGTCTCCGTCGTGGCCTGGGCAGCGTTCGTGGCGGGGTCTGAGGTTGCGCTGAAGTGGGAGCCAGTCATGCCACGGTTCGTGCGTGCTCTGCTTTCGCGGCCCAGGCCGCAGGTGACGCCGAACCGGATCGCGCTGGCGTTCGCTCTGATCGGAGTGGCCGGCCTCGGTCTCGCCTACCACAGCCCGGGCGCTCTGCTTGACTACTTTCACCAAGCGAGCGGTCACGTAGGCGTGGAGAACAATGCCGGCAACTCCGGGCTCGTGCAGTCCGCATCGCTGCTGCTGCGGCCGTTCCTCGCCTTCGCGCTGATCATCCCCTGGTGTGGGTGGATCGACCGACGGCGGCCGGATCAGCGGCTCGTGTGGCGCACGCTCGCGATCATGGCGCTGGTGCTGCTGGCGAGCTCCACCTATTCCTACAATCGCGCGGCCGCCGTGGCTCCGCTCGTGGCAATGGTTGCGGTCTACGGCCTGCGTGTTCTGCGACTGCGCTTCTGGGTCCTGCTGGTCGCGGCCGTGCTGGCTTTCGGCCTCCTCACCGCTGCACGCGCGTATCGGAACACCAATTTCACCATCTCGCAGGCGATCACCAGCTCGAGTGCGCAACAGGCCGTGCTCGCCAACGTGAATATCAACCACGAGATCCAGATATACACCTCGGCGCCGCAGTTTCTCGGCTACCTGCTCGAACGTACGGGCTGGGGCAACGATCCGCATTACGGTAGGACGCTGGTGTCTTCTGCGATGTTTCCGGTCCCGCGCCTCGGAGCGCCTTTCAGGGCCACAAGCGGCCTCGTGATCTACAATCACCTGATCTACGGTGAAAAGTCCAGCGACACCGATCAGATTGTGCCGTTCCAGGGCGAGCTGTTCCTGGACTTCACGTTTCCGGGAGTCGTGGTCGGTTACTTTCTCCTAGCGCTGGGGCTCTACCGGCTGCAACACGGGTTCGAGCGGTCCGTGAGCGCAGTCGCCGCGTTCGCACGGCAGTACGTCGCGATCTGGGTCGGCTTCCTCGTAATCGGGAGCCTCGCCATTTTCAGCCAGATTGCGATCTATTTCTTCTGGCCGATTGTGATCTTCAGCCTGCTGGCGCAGCGCTCGGCCGCTCAACCGAGCGCCTCCGTCTAGGCACAGGAGAGCGATGTCATACGGCGATCACATCCTCGCGACGGGCGGCAGCGTCGGCGAGTTTGAGCTGCTGCTGGGTCGCTTCCTGTACGAGCGCCATTTCCAGGGCAAGGCGCCAGTGCTCGACCTGGCGGCGGGGCGCTGCTGGTTCGCGCGGCAGAACACCCGCGACATCCAAGCGGTAGATCTCGCCCCGGAGCTGGTCGAGCACTACGCGGCCGAGGGCATTCAGATCACCGAGGGCTCCGCGTACGCGATTCCGCACCCCGACGAGACGTTTGAGGCCGTGTTCTGCTGCTGGCTGTTCGAGCATCTTGATACCCCGGACGTAGCGATGCGCGAGATTCACCGGGTTCTCCGGCCGGGAGGCATGTGCTTCCTCGTGGTGCCGTCGGAATATCAGCTGACCAGGGGCTTCTTCGACGACTACACGCATGTGCGGCCTTACACGCAGAACTCGCTGGTGCAACTCGCGCAGTCAAACGGCTTCAGCGCTCCAGTCATCAGTTATCTCCCTTACACACGCTTCTGGGGCCGCCTCATCCCTGCACTTGGGCACGAGAGGGCATTGATGTGGCTGCGTCGCGCAGACCGTTGGCTGCGCCCGCTCCGGATCGTGAACAGGAATATGCTCACACTCACGTGTTACAGGTGAGAGCCGGCGAGATCACGCCGCGAGCGTCGAGGTTCGCAGTCGCCGGGAGAGTGGCCACGCCAGTGCCAAGTCTGTAGCGACCATCCCTGCCAGGTACGCGACCGCCAGGCCGGTGGCGCCCGCGCTGCCGACGAGCGCCGCGGCCATGCCAAGCAGCACCACGGCGAGCACCACGTCGCTCACGAGCCACTCCCTCATCGCTCCGAGGCTCACGCTGGTACTCGACAGCACAGTGTTGAGTGCCGTGGGGATGGCGGCCGCCGCCAGGATTATCAGGGGCAGCGGGTGCCTCGAGTAGAAGGCGCCGCTGAATCCGAGCACGAGCGGAGCGGCGGCAGCGATCACCGCCGCGGCGACGCCCGCGAGCGCGAAGGTGCCCCACATCGTGCCGCGGAAGATCGACGCGAGCTCGCGACCCTTATCTGCCGCATGCAGTCGCGTCATGACCGGCACGAGCACGGGGGCAATGCACGCAGGCACGAACAGGATCACGAGAAGCCAGCGGTATGCGACGCTGAACAGCGCCACGGCTGCGTAGCCCGAGGGCTGCCGGCTGAGCAGGAACTGGGCGCCGAAGATCGCGAACGACACCGTGATCAAGGCGACGAATGCCGGGATCCCGTAGCGAAAGAGGTGAAGGACCTCGTCCCGCCGTGCCGCGTACCCCACGGCGACACCCTGGGCCGAGGCGGTCCGGCGCAGGAGCTCAAACGAGCATCCAGCAGCCCCGCACTGACCGATCGAGAAGCCGATCATCGCGCCCAAGGCACCGCCCGCGCTCGCCCCGGCGATCAGCCCCGCAGCGGCGCCAAGACCCTGGATCCACTGCGCCGCTGCAAGCCGCCGGAATGCCTCGAGCCCGGTGAGCGCCCCTTCTATGGCACTGTTCAGGGCAGTGAACAGCACCGCTGCTGCCGACGCGGCTATCAGCGAGCCGAACGCGCGGTTCTGCAGCAGGGCCTGTGCGATCGGCGCCCGGCCGAGCACTATCGCCACTGTCATTGCCAGGCCCACGGCGGCCGTGAGCACGATCACCGAGCCGATGTAGCGCCCTGCCACGCGCGGCCGCGCGGTCTTCGCCTCGGCCACCTGCCGTGTGAGTGCGAGCGTGAGCCCCAGGCCCGCGAGCCCCGCGAGCAGCGCGACGGCGCTGAGCACGAGCATAAGCCTCCCGAAGTCGTCCGGCACGATCAGCCTCGCAACCAGCACGCTCGCGAGCAGCGTCACACCGCGGCTCACGGCTCCGACCAGGACCCACCCAGAGGAGGTCAGCAGGCCCGGGAACGCGAGCCCTGAGACCGCTCGGCGCGGCGACGGACGGCTCACGTGGTGGGAGTCATAGTCGCGGATCCACTCATTTGTCAAGAGGCTCAGCCTCTTGGCGAGCGGCTGTGCGCGAGGACAGAATCCTCGAGTCGACATCTCGGTGAGCACCGCCCTGGCTCAGTTTGTCACACTGTTCCGCTGTGACGCCCGTCCCGCTGGTATCCGGTGACGCTCCCGCGTTGGGGGCGGCCGACCCCGAGCCACTCGCCGACGCGGTGGCGCTGCTCGGTGCCTGCGCCGCGCCCAGTGAGGCGTACTGGCGGCTACTCGAGCTGGCTGCCGTTCGGCGGCACCTGGGCGACGCGGCTGGCCCGGTGCTCGAGCTGGGCTGCGGCGACGGTGTATTCACGGAGCTCACCGGCCTGCAGGTAGACGTAGGCGTGGACCGCGAGCCGCGCGCGGTGGAGCGCGCCAGCCGCAGGCGGTTAGTCTACCGGGCGGTGCGCCGAATGGACATCACCGACCTCGACGCGAATCTCGGCTCGTTCGGCACGATCTTCTCCAACAGCGTGCTCGAGCACGTGCCGGATCTCGAGCCGGTGCTTGGGCGCTGCCGCGAGCTGCTCGTGCCCGGCGGACGGCTGATTGTCACCGTGCCGCTGCGCCAAATGAACGAGCACCTCGCCGTGCGCCTGCCCGCCTACGTGCGTGCCCGACAGCGCCAACTCCAGCACCGTAACCTGTGGACGACCGATGAGTGGCGCGCGCGGCTCGAGGCGGCAGGCTTCGAGACGGTGACGGCCGATCCGTACCTCGATGCCGCCGCTTGCCGTCGCTGGGACAGGCTGGACGCCGCGGCGGCGCTCGGCACGGGGCGCTACCGTGTGGCTCCTGCCGTCCACCGGCTAGGCGCGGCTGCGCTGCCCGCGCCGACCAAGCAGTGGCTGAAGGCGCGGCTTGCGCGAGTACTGCTCCGCTGGATGCGATTCCCGGCCGAGAGGGTCGGCTGCGCTGCCGTGCTCGTCGCCACCGCGCCCGGGTGAGGATCGTCCACATGAGCATCGGGGCCCTGCCGCCGCCGTTTACGACGGGTGGCGGCGCCGTGCAACGCAGGGTGGCCGAGCTCGCGCGCGAGCAGGTCCGGCGTGGACACGAGGTGATCGTGATCGCGCCTGGAGAGGCCGGCACAGAGGTCGAGATCGACGGCGTGCGTGTGCGCTACGTGCGCTGCCGCACGCCACACCCATGGGCGTACATTGAGTTCCAGGCGCGCGCCCTCGCCCTCTCCGCGGCGCGGCGCTACAGGCCAGACGTGCTTCACGTCCACGACGAGCCCGAGGTAGGGCTGGCAGTGCGGCCGACCGGCATCCCAACCGTCCTCTCCTACGACAACTTCTACTTCCGCGGTGGTGGTGGCTCGCGCCTGGCGCCGGTCGTGCGCCGTCCTTTGCGCGCCTACGTCCGTCGCTCTTTGCGCTCCTTCGAGTGGCTGCTGCCTCCCACCCGCTATTGCCGTGACGAGTCGGTCGCCTACTGGAGGCTGCCGGAGGATCGCGTGGATGTGCTGGAGAACGGTGTGAACCTGGCCCAGTTCTCGCCGCAGCACGAGGCCGCCGCGCGCGAGCGCGAGGGGCTCGACGGGCCAGTGGTGCTCTACCTAGGCCGCATCTGTCGCCAGAAGGGATCAGACACGCTGCTCACTGCCGCCGAGCGGCTGCGCGAGCAGGGTGTGCGCGCAACTGTGCTGCTGGCAGGCCCGGTGGGCGGTTTCGACGGCGTCGCCCGTCCAAAGGAAACGGCCGAATGGGAGCAGCGGATCGCGACCGCCGGCGCGCACTGGCTGGGCCGCGTCCCGGACTCCCGACTCGCAGGGTTGCTAACGGTGGCCGACGTATTTGTGATGCCCACACGGGAACTCGAGATGCAGGGCATGGCGGCGCTCGAGGCTCAGGCCTGCGGCACGCCGGTAGTCGCGAGCGACCACGGCGGCTTGTCCGAGACGGTGCCTGACGACTGCGGGGTACGCTTCCCGCCCGGCGACGCAGCCGCGCTCGCGGACGCAGTGGCTAACCTGCTCGCCGATGACCAAGCCCGGGCCGCCTGTTCCACGGCAGCACTGAAACACGCACGCTCCCTGTCGTGGGAGCGTATCGTCGACCGCCTGATGCCGCTCTACGAACGCGCCCGGGAGTAGCGATGGCGTCGGAAGTGACCGTCCTGATGACGACGCTGAACGCCGAGAGAACCCTGCCGGCGGCCCTCGCGTCGATCCGGGCGCAGACGTACACAGACTGGGAACTGCTGCTCGTGGACAACGGCTCTGAGGATCGCAGTGTGCAGATTGGGGCGGAAACCGCCGCCGCCGATCCGCGTATCCGCGTGATACCGGATGAGGGCCCGCGCGGCCGGCCCGTGAAGCTCAATCAGCTTGTCGACCTGGCCGAAAGCCCGCTGTTCGCTCTCATGGATGCCGACGACGTCGCGTACCCGCACCGGCTCGAACGTCAGGTCGCATACCTGGATGTACACCCGCAGGTCGACCTTGTCGGCGCAGCGATGCTCGTGTTCGGTGTGGAGGGCTGCGCGATCGGCAAGCGAGGGGTGCCAATCGAGCATCGCAAGATATGCGCCCGCCCGCGGGCCGGGTTCAGACTCTTTCAGCCGACATGGCTCGGGCACGCTGGGTGGTTCCGGCGCCACCGATATTCAGAGCGAGCTTCGCGCTGCGAGGACCAGGACCTCCTCTATCGTTCGTACCGGACCAGCGTCTTCGCGAACATCGGCGAGCCGCTGCTCGGATACCGCGAGGAGCGGCTGATGATGGGCAAGCTGCTATCCAGCCGACTCAACTGGACGAGGATGACCGGCGGCCGGCTATGG
>Ga0182030_10007232_pt1 | contig 23221 bp, 18 predicted proteins | sample 812S3MmetaG_FD_121299 | JGI IMG/M metagenome (GOLD analysis project Ga0182030, IMG submission 121299) | Permafrost microbial communities from Stordalen Mire, Sweden - 812S3M metaG (Illumina Assembly) | ecosystem: Environmental > Terrestrial > Soil > Wetlands > Permafrost | place: Sweden...
TCCCGCACAAACTGAGAATTATTCTCCGCCGCTACAAGGAGGCCAACAACGCCTCGCAATCCAACAATTGCGGCGCGGAGATCGCCGCATGAGACAGAGAGAACTTAGCACTGACCAGTTATAATTCAGAAACATGGACTTATTCAGAGGTTCCTTATACAGACGAATCGGTCGTTTGCAGAGCGTTCCAAAGAGCGGCGAGTGTATCGATGGAAAGAGCTTCAGCGCGCGCGTGTGAATCAATGCCTGCGCTTCTCAGTGCGGAAACAATTACTTCAGGATTGAAGCCTGCCGCGCGGAGATTGTTGGCGAGCGTCTTGCGTTTTTGCGCAAAGATCTTGCGGACGAAGGGAAGAAAGCCGATCTCTTCCACGCCAAGTTCAGTAAATCGCGGAGCGAAGCGCCAACGGAATACAGTGGAATGAACGTCGGGCGGCGGCGAGAATGCACTCGGAGGAAGCGTGAACAAATTTGTTGCGGGACCGTACAACTGGGCGGTCACGGAAAGCAGACCGTAGTCGCGCGAGCCGGGATCGGCCGTGATGCGCTCGGCGACTTCACGCTGCACCATCAATACGGCCCGATCGAGTACAGCGGCACTGGCCGCGAGCTTCAGCACGATTTGTGAAGTGATATAGTACGGCAGATTCCCAAACACCAGCAGCGGCTGGCCAGCCTGTGCTCCTGCTGCAGCAAAGTCGAAGCCAAGCACATCCCGCTGGTGGACCGTCAACCGATCCGGTGGGAACAGCGTGCGGAGATGGGCTGCGAGGCCGGGATCGAGTTCGATAGCCACGACATGAGCGGCTCGCACCACGAGCGCCGCGGTGATTGCGCCGCCGCCCGGTCCGATTTCGACAACGGTGCGCCCGCTTAGATCGCCAAGCGACGAGGCGATGCGTTGGATGGCGTCCGTGTCGTTCAGGAAGTTCTGTCCGAGCCTGGGTTTGGCGGGCATGGTCTTCCTAGATGGTAGACGAGCGGGGCGCGTGACCGGTGCGGACGAGCGAGAGGCCTGACGGTCAGCTTTCGTTGCGGTAAAGCATGTCGCGCATGGCGCGACGCCGCTCAGCGTTCAATCCGCTGTCCGCTGTCTCTACCAGCGCATCGAGCGAAGGTGCGCCGGGCACGGAGATCGTTTCAGGTTCACTGCACTCGGGGCAGCGATTTGCAAAGCCGGGCTTGTCGGGCCGGAGCTCAAACTCTTCCCCGCAAACCACACAGGTTTTGATAGGAAAACTCATAGGTTCGTGATTATTTTATCGCAGTATCGGACTCGCGGGAGACCGCATTGCGGGAGAAATATGGGAAGGTGAATTCGGCGAGGGGACTCATCGTCTCCATGTTCCCGAGCGATGCGATTCTGAGATCACTGGATTTTGTCGTTGGCTCTGTCATTGGCTCCGGGGAGGCGGAAGTTGCGGAGGGCGTAGAGAGCTCCAAAGTTGGAAAGGTGGCTGGAGTCACTATAGAGCAGGTTTTCTCCGAATCGGTAGGCGCATTCAGCAGGGGCACTGCACAGGGCGGGGTTTAGATCGACCAGCGGCACAGCCGGTGAACCGGTAGCGGCCTGGCGCAGCAGGGAGTCGGCGAGCGCGAAGTTGGGATTGGGGTTCGGCGATGCGAAACCGGGGTCGGTGACGGCCTGAATGCCCAGCCATGTTGCGAGTCTGCGGCGTGCGGGGATGCGCGTGGACCTGACCCTCCACAAAAGATCGATCTCGAAGCTGGGTACGTCCTCGACCACAATGACCTGTTTTCCCGCGGCCTGGAGTGCGTGGAGGGTCGCCTTCAAGGAGTCGACGAATAGCCTGCAGTTTGCTTCCGGGGTGGGGATTTCCGACTCGTGAGCAGGATCGGAGACGAGCCAGCCATCCTGCCAGGTTCGATTAAGCGGCGCTGACCAGGCGGCGGCGAGGACCACAACGCGGATGTTCCGATCGGCCTGGAGCAGAGCGAGAGCTTTGCGGTTGAACCGCTCGCAGCCCGCGGCGAGCAGCGGCTGGCGGGGAATGAAATGCGTGGCGCCGATCAGAGGCGGGCAGGAGGCCTTGCCGAGTTGGACGAAGGCGTATCCCTGCGTGGCGGCGGCAGAGCGAAAGCCGGGCGCGAGGGCTGCGGAATGGCTGTCTCCCCAGAGAGCAACGGCCTGGCCGGTGGGTGAAGAGCCGACGCACGCAGGCTTGAGACTGGGCTCGTTTTTGGTCAAACCGGCCAGACAAGGGTCGTTCGAGAGAGCGCGACCGACGGCCTCCATGTGGGCCAGGGCTGGGAAGCGCTGCGGAACCCCGCGGGAGAACCCGACAAGGCCGTAAAGCAGCAGAAGCGCGGCGGCGGCAAGTCCGTAACGCATCAGCATCGGGGCGGGTGCACGCAGCGATCCGCGGAACGGCCGTTCAATGAAGCGCCAAGAGAGAACCGCGGCGGCAAAGGAGGTGGCGACCGCCAGCGCCGGAGCGGCGGCCGGCAGATGGGCACCGCCGATAATGTGCATGAAGGCCAACAGAGGCCAATGCCACAAATACCAGGAGTACGAGATTCTGCCAATGAAAGTAAGCCCCGGCAATGACAGCAGTTGCCGATTCATCCAGCATCGGGGAACCGCAATCGACAGCGCCGTACCCACAACGGAAGAAATCAGCGGCGGAACAGGCAAGGCGGCGTGTGCACTTAGCAGGAACATCGGCGCGAGCACAAGGGCCAAGCCTGCGAAGCCGGCGATCTGCGCCAACGCTCCTGACAAGAGACTTGATTTCCGGTTCAGTTCGGTCACTGCGAGGGCGACGCCTGCGCCCAGCTCCCAAGCGCGTGCGGGCAGCAGATAAAAGACCATCATCGGGAAGCGCGCCGCCAGGCTGGCGGCAATAGCCAGGGAGAGCAAACAGACAGCGATGGTGGCGGGCAGAATCCATTTGCGCCGAAGGCCTGCCATGAGGACCAACATTAAGGGGATTACGACGTAGAACTGTTCTTCCACACCCAGCGACCAGGTCATCAGCAGGGGATTCAGCTCGCTGTTGCCGGCGAAGTAGTTAGTTGTGGCCCAAAACCAAACGTTAGACGCCGAGAGCGTGGCGGCGAAGGCCTCTTTTGCCAACTCCGTGAACTCACCGGGCGATAGTAGGAAGGAGGCCGCCAGCAGTGTGAAGACCAGCACGGCATAGAGCGCAGGAAGAATGCGTTTGGCGCGGCGTTGGTAAAAGCGCAGATAAGAGAAGGCGCCGTTGCACAGTTCCCTATAAATCTGGCCTCCGATCAGGTAGCCGGAGATGACGAAGAAGACGTCCACGCCAGTGAAACCGCCCGGTAGCCAGGCAGGGCCTGCGTGATAAAAGACGACACTGAGAATGGCCAGGGCGCGCAGGCCATCGATGTCTGCGCGGTAGGCGCGCTCAGCCGAACTGGCGGCGGATGCGGAGGAATGGCGTGGGATCAAGGATCGCTCTCCCAGTCCGGCCCCTCCTCTGCGGGAAGCGCTGCGCGGGCAAGATCGATCAGGCAGAGCTTTGCTGGTCTGCCTTCATGCGACGGGGATGAAGCGTTGGCAACATCTTACGCTATACGGGCGTTTGTCTGCCGGACGATCCATAGCACAGGCAGCCCGAGAAGGATCAACGCCGTGCCGAGCAGGGAGCCTTTGAGGTTTCCCAGATAGCTTGAGATAAGCACAGCTGTGGCGCAAAGGACAAAGATTGCCGGCAGAATCGGGTAGCCCCAGACTTTGTAGGGCCGCGTCGCATCAGGCCTTCTGCGGCGATAGACGAAGACGGTGGTCGCGGTGAGCATGTAGAAGAGCCACTCGGCAAACACTGCCAGTTCGAAGAATTGCTGAAAGCGGCTGAGGAACAGCAGTAGCACCGTAGAGATGAGCGCCTGGACAATGAGCGACGTCGAAGGCGACTGCCAGCGTGGATGAATATGGGCGAATTGGCGGAAGAAGAGGCGGTCGCGTGCGGCGGCATAGGGGATGCGTGCGCCGCTCATGATAGTTCCATTGAGCGTGACAAATATGCTGAGGGCCATGGCGGCAGCGACGAAGCCGGCGCCGGCGGGTCCGGCGATCACCGTAAGTGCGGCCACGGCTGGACGTTCGCTGGCGGCTATCTGCGCCGCGGGAAGGATGTACTGGATAGCGGCGTTGGTGGCCATGAAAAGGAATCCGACAATAAACAGGCCGCCAATCAGCGCGATGGGCAGCGAGCGCTCTGGATGGCGGACTTCCCCAGCGACCATGGTGAGGTCGTTCCATCCGTCATAGGCCCAGAGCGTGGCGATGAGCGCTGCCATGAATCCCGTGAGGCCGCCAACGGCATGTGGCAGCGTGGTGGTGAAGTTGGAGAGAGAGCCTGACGCCGCGGCGAAGCACAGGCCGGCAACAATCAGGATCAGAATTACTTTGAGCGTCGTGAACACGAGCTGGAAGTCGGCGGCCTTCTTGATGCCGAGGTAGTTCAGTCCGGTGATGAACCAGGTGACGCCGATCGCGAACACCTGCGACCAAAGCAGCGGAATGGGGCCAGGAAGGTCGACGCTCAGCCAGTGGAAAGCAGGGAAGAAGCCAAGCGTGCGCGCCAGCCCAATGGTGACGGCCGCAATCGAGGCCGGCTTGGCGACAGCAAACCAGGTCCACATGTAGAGAAAAGCAGTTGTATCGCCGTAAGCACCGCGCAGGTAGACGTATTCGCCGCCGGCATAAGGCAGCATCGCGCCGAGTTCGGCGTAGGTCATTGCGCCGAAGAGCGAGAGCAGCCCACCGACGATCCAGGCGAGATAGACCAGGGCGGAGGAGCCCACGTCCTGCATCATTTCGCGAGGCACAAGGAAAATGCCGCTGCCGATGATGGTGCCGACAACAATGGCCGTTGCTTGCGACGCTCCCAGAACGCGGGGCAAGTCGGCGGGCGTTTTTTGCGGTTGCGCGGAGTGGGCTTGGCTCATGCGGTGAAAAGAGATTACCACCACCTGCGGTGGGGCAGACGGCGCTTGCGCGCCAGGAGGTTCGAGGCTTCCCAAGCTTGCGACAGAAAAAAGTCACAAGGCGTTCTTTCTTCTTATGAGAAAATACTTAAGTTCGCACTTGACAATTTCCTTTGAGTGATTCAATACTTAAGTCGAAGCTTAACCAAATCGCCCAGGAGGGAAAAATGAATACCATGGAAATACAAGCAGTAATTCACAACACATTCGTCCTCGAGCGCTCGTTTCCAGTACCGCCGGAGCGCGTATTCGCCGCCTTTTCCGACCCCGAGAAAAAGCGCCGCTGGTTTGCTGAAGGGCAAAGCCACCAACTGCAAAGGTATGAGATGGATTTTCGTGTGGGAGGCAGAGAGCATTATGCTTCGCGCTTCAAAGAAGGCACTCCGGTAGCGGGTCTCTCGCTCAAAAGCGAAAACATGTATCGGGACATTGTTCCCAACCGCCGCATCGTCTTCACTTCCACCATGGCCATGGAGGGGAGGTGCTTCTCGATATCTCTGGGTACGGTTGAACTGCTACCGGCGGAAAAAGGTACTGACCTCATCCTCACGTTTCAGAGCGCATTCCTTGAAGGGGCCGATGGGCCTGCAATGCGGGAAGCGGGATGGCGCGGACTTCTGGAAAAACTTGGCCGGGAGTTGGAGCAGTAATTAGGGGGCGCGGCACGATGGAGAAGAAAAAGATCGATATCGACCGCGTCTTCCAGGCGCTGGGTGATCCAACACGGCGGGCGATGCTGGAGCGGCTGAGTCCGGGACCGATTTCGACGCCGATGTCGGTGTCCCGGCTGGCCGAGCCGCTCGATATGACGCTTGCGGCGGTGGTGCAGCACCTTCAAGTGCTGGAAGAGGCGGAGCTGGTTAAGACGGAAAAAGTGGGCCGCGTGCGCAGTTGCCGGGTTGAAGCTGCCGGGCTGCGCGCAGCGGAGGAATGGCTGCGAGCGCGTCGGCCTGAGTGGGATCGGAAGCTTGATCGGCTGGGGGACTTTCTGGCCGAGCCCGAAGAGGGAGCGTGAATCGCTAACGATGCTCGGGGCCGTGTCAAATTCGTAGACCGCTATCCGCGCAGCTCAGTGATTCTTGAACTCCTTATCTGCGAATTCGATGAAAGCCGGCCAGTTGGGCGCGGGCGTGTGGCCGTATTGATGTTGGCGGAATGCGATGTCGCCTGAGTCGACGAGGGTGCCCATGGGTGGGAAGGTAGTTGTTCCAATACCCTTGGCGCCGAGCAGATCCCAAACCGGGCTGGCGGCGACGGCGGCCATGAACATGCCTTGCGCGTCCTGCCAGGCGTCGCCGGGAACATATTGAGGATCGGTGATCAGCGCTCCACCACCGATGAAGACGGCACGCGGCGCTGCGAGAGCAATGAATTCATGGCTGTCGACAGGCATTTCGTTGGCGGAATGACCGACGGCGGCATATTTCAGGAAATTGCCCGCGAACCAATGAAACTCGCTCGGCGCGGCCAGGTTGCCCATCGTTTCGCCATAGTTGCGGCGATAGAGATCCGCGCCGCCCGCGCCTGAGGATGAGATGAAGCCTATGGCGAAACGCGGATCGTCAACCTCGGCCACCAGTGCCGCCTTGCCGCCGCGCGAATGGCCCATTACGCCTACGTGTTTGACATCCACGTCGGGATCGGTCTCAAGATAGTCGAGAATCCGGCTGTCGCCCCAGGCCCAGGCGCGCAGAACGCCCCAATCGTCCAGCTTGCGCGGCTGGCCTTTGTTCGTCAGGCCGATGATGCCCTTGTCGAGCCCCGCGCCATTGTCTGCCTGCACCTCGCCGGAGTTGCGGCCGACGAAACCCCAGCCGTGTTCCAGCAGCAGCTTGGCGGAGTCAGGCGCGTCCGGCGGGGATGAGAGCATGTGCACAACCTGGCCTGGAGCGGGAGTCGGTCTTGGAAAATTTGGGCGCGGGCGAATCGAGCCACCGCCGATAATGACCGGCACTTTGGCGCCTTTCGTACTGGCTGGCGTGACCACGTCGGCATGAATATCGACAGTGATCGCCGGCCAGGCCGAATTATCGGCATGGCCGGTAATATGCTTGACGATTGCGGGCACGCCCTGGACCGTCATCGTTTCGACACTGTCCACTTTCCACGTTACTGCGGGAATGTGCGCGGGATACTTGCCGTAGACATCCTCGTCGAACAGGGCCTTGATCTCTTCGCGGCGCTTGTTCCACTGTGCCGGTGTCGTAACCCGAGTGCCGTCGTTCATGGTAAGGAGGTCGGGGATTTTGGGATAGGGATTGGCCTTCGACTCATCGTAATTGGCGTTTCCCGGCTTGCCGATGTCATAGGCCGAAGCCGAAGGCTGCATTTCCGCGATGCCGAGCTGTTTGAGCTCCCGATCGCGCTCGGCAGCGGAGGCGGCTGCAATTGCGGCACGGTCTGGGGCTCCTGGCGGGGGCGCGGGTGCCTGGGTTTGCCCGACCTGGGTTTGTCCGGCCTGGGTTTGCCCCGTCAAGTTCGCGATAAACGTGATGGAGGCGCCTGAAGCAACAAGCAGCATTGCGAACTTGGAAATTGTCCCGAATGCCATAGTCTTCTCCGATATTTTCCTGCTCATCGTTCGGGTCTAGAAATGAAGTCCATGCAAGTGGGCGCAAACGACCCACGTATTGCAGGTCCGCAAGGCGATCAGAACGGTTGAATGAGCGGAACAGAATCGAACGTCAGTACCAGTACTTCAATGCGAGCCAGTCGGCAGCGTAGGAACGCTTGCGATGCCGCAGCCAGAAATAGTGGCGGTGTTCATGATCCATGATCCAGGGAGCGTCGAAGGGTCCCAGATCGACGACTTCGGCGAAGCTGTCGGTGTAGTCCTTTGCGTCGTTCCCAAGAGTAAGGACGGAGTCACCCGTGTAATTGTTCCATCCCCAGTAAAAGTAATTTTGGTGACCGCTGATGGCTTTGGGAAGACCATAATTTGCGCCCAGGACATTCACGGCGCTGGCTTCACCGTAGTTCCCGCAGAAGATGGCCGTCTTGGCGCGCACGTCCGGCGGCAGCGCGTTGTAGCGAACGGCAAACCCTTCAACCATCTGTGGCCAGCCGAATCGGTCGGAGAGGATCTGCGGCAGTGGACTGGTGAATTTTTCCTGCCGGGCATCGTTCGGGGCAAAGGGCGCTGTGTATGCGTTGTACCTGTCTGGAGGAAGAATCGTGAGTACGATGGGGCCGGTGGCAAAAACGAATGTACAGCCAAGGACAACGGCATAAGTAACGACCGGCCATTCGCGGCGTGTGAGTTGCGAGAAGGCAACTGCGCCGGCTGCAAAGAGGACAGGGTAAATGGGGGCGACATAGTAGTTTTTGGCGTGCATGGACATCATCATCGCCAGAAAAACCATGTAGGTGAGGGCAACGAACCGCCAGGGACGAGCATAGCGCGAAAAGCCGAGCCACACCAGGCCGCCGATCCAGAGCGGCGCGGTGGAGTAAAGCAGAACTGTTATCTGTTCGAAGAGGAACGCGAGAGGAGGCAGCTTGATGTTCTTGTCGGAATGCGCCACCGTGTTCAGGAACTGGTAGGTGGGGAACTGATGGGCGACCTGCCAAATTAGGTTCGGGAGGGCGATGAGCACCAGCACGGCAACCCCGCCGGCGCATCCCCAGGTGAAGAGGATGCGACGCTGCGGGCTGAGCAGGAGGCCGGCCAGGAGGGCAACGAGAAAGAAGACAAAAGCGTGTTTGTTTTCGATTCCGAGGCCTGCAATAAGTCCAAAGAGAAGCCACGCGCGTGGCCCTGCGCTGCCCTCCGCTATGCGCAAGACAACCAGAAGCGCGCCCATCCAGAAACAGGGCTCGAACGAGTTCATGGAGAGGTAGTTTGAGGTGCCCAAAATCACGGGCGCGGCAAGAATGCCGGTCATGGCCAGCGCTTGTGCCTTGCGGCTGCCGCCTAGTTGCCAGGTGAGGATCCCGGTGAGGCCGACGGCGATGCCGGTGGCCAGAAAACTGAAAATGCGAATGCCGGTGGGCGAAACGCCAAAGAGCATTTCAGCAAGGCGCGCCTGCAGGGCGACCAGGGGTGGCTGGTCGACGTAGCCCCAGGCGAGATGATGCCCGCAGACCAGAAAATAAAGTTCGTCCCGGAAGAAGCCATAACCGAGATGGGTGCCCCACAGGGAGCTCAGGAAATGGACGAGAAACGTAATCACAACAAAAAGGGCGGACAGAAGCAGAGTGGGGCGTAATGCCGTGCGATTGGGTATGAGCGTAGAGGACTGCGGCACGGGTAGGCTCCTCGGCTGTGTAGCTGGTTTGTCTGGATTCTGTTTCAAATGAGATTGTACCCTGATGGGCCGGAAAGACTTCGTGATTTGAGACGAAACCCCGGCGGTCGCTAAGGATCAAAGGCGCTCTCGGTGCCGGGCGAGGCTTCCCCAGAAGCCGAAGCCGCACGCTTTCATGGAGATGCGGCCTGTGACTTCATCCTTTCAGAATTTTCCCCGAATGCAGGGGCTTGCTCAGTGGCCTTGGGTGGCCGCAACCGGTCTCGCGTGGGAGTCGGTGCTGCCTTCTGTCAGCCGCAGTGCCCATTTGATGGCTTCGAAGTACATCTTGCGGACATCTGGATCCTGCCATGCATCTTCGGTGTGGCCGAGGGTGGAATAGAAAACTCTGCCCTTGCCGTAGAGCTTGCTCCAGGCGACAGGAAAGTCGTGGTCGGCCCGGTGGATGCGCGGATTGTTGTCATAGTTGAGCTTTGCAGGGTCAAGGCTGAGCAGCACATTCACTCTGTCGCGCGACCAGGCTTTCGGCTGGTAGATCTCGTCGTATTTCACAAAAGCGCTCGGGAAGTGGCGCACGGCCGGGAAATTCGGGTCTTCATTGACGATCGGAGCATTGAAGGTCATCCACGGATGCTGGTCAAACCAGCCGCCAATCATCTCTCCGTATTCCGGCCAGTTGTAATTTGTGTCCAGCGCGGCATGAATTCCGACAAAGCCTTTCCCGTCCTCTTTGATAAAGGACAGCATGTCCTCTTTTTGCCCCGCGTCCATATCCAGTTCGCCGGTGGTGCTGGCAAAGATCAGCACGTCGAAGTAATTGAGATTCTTCGCGTTGTTTTTCAGATCTTTCTTGGTGAGCAACTCCGTATCCGTGCGCATGGTGGTGTCCCAAAGCCCACTCTCTTTGCCCATGTCGTAGATTGTGGCCATCGCCGCCGAGACCGAATCGTGCTCAAATCCCTTGGTCTGCCCGATCACCAGCACATGCTTCAGGTGGATCTCCTTGGCGTGAGGCGGGGGCGGCGTGGCTCCGGGCGTTGCGGACTGCCCTTGCACGCGGCTGCTCAGACCAACAATAACCAGTCCGATCAGGACTAAAAATAAAAAGCAAGAATTTCTCAAGACGCGCATTAAGTCTCCTTTGGGCCAGCATTCTGTCCACACTTGCGAAGGGTACAGGGTGGTTTCTACACCTTCGCCATCCGTGAAAAAGCGGTTTCTCCAACTCAGCTTTATTTCGCTCTGGATGGCAGCAAGAATGTTACACCCGGAGATTGTACTCGGGCGGACCATGGGTCCGGTTTTTTCCCAGAGACTGCCGGGTGGTCGGAAGGCCTCAGGGGTGACGCGGAACACGGACGGCGATTCGGTTTTCTGACTAGAGTCTCGTGTAGCAGACGATCCGGGTGCGGATCCAGGTGCGACCGAAGGGTGGTCTGAGAAATTCCCAGGTTCTGTCCGCATTTGCGGGCGGAATTCTGACGCCCAGCCAAGTCCTCGCTGCCGTGTCCTGACGCGGATGCAATCGAGCCGTGAAGGAGGGCTGTCCCATGGAAGGTCTTTGTTCAAAATGCGATGTGAAGCTGGAGTCACCCTGGAAGTTTTGCCCTTATTGCGGAATCGAGGGCGCCCAGCCTATCCAAGTCCACGAAGCTCAGCATGAGGCTGAGCCGGCGGAGTCTGAAAAGGCGCCAGCCCGGGGAGCCTTCGCCGGATTGCTTTTCGGCATGCTGGCAGTCCCCATTCTGGTCATCGTGGGGACCATGCTTTGCCTCACGGGACTGGGCGCAATTCTGGGGATTCCCATGATTCTCGCGGCCGTGTTTGCGCCGCTGATGGGCCCCATGTTTGGTTTACAGGCGCTGAAAGGGCCGTGCCCGTGGTGCGGCGTTGCGGTGAGCACCGTTGCAAACGATAAGGACTTCGCCTGTCACAGTTGCGGCAAGCGGATTGCCGTCAAGCATCGGGAATTTGTGACAGCGGGCTGAACGGCTTGCGACGTCAGACAGTCCCCCGGCTTACCTCCGTCGATCAACCTGCATCTCATCACTGATGATGTGGGTAGGAGATAAATCGCAAACGGTAGGGCTCGTGCTTTCCGCGGCTCTGTGTGCGTTGGCGGGATTCAATAGCACACTCGCCGGGCAACAAACCTCCGCACAACCCGAGGTAAAGACCGCCCCGCCAACACCAATTGCCGAAAAGAAAGAGGAACTCGGCGAGCCGGCCTGGGACCCGGCGTGGGACGTTATTGTAGAAAAGGCCCTGCCGCCGGAGTTGCTGTCGTCCAGGGTGGAGCGCCCCGTCAGGCCGTTTTGTCCGCGCTTCAAGGGCATGAGCGAAGTGGACAAGCGCGCCTATTGGGCCTATTTCTTCCAGGCCCTTGCCGGTGCTGAGGCTGGCCTGGTTCCAACAGCAGACGTGCGCCACACCGAGCCCGAGGTTGCCGTCAAAGACACGGTGAGCAAACGCCCGGTGCGAAGCGAGGGTTTGCTGCAACTGACCTATATGGATGCCGACCGTTATGGCTGCGATTTCGATTGGGACAAGGACAAGGAGCTACCGGAGAAGGATCCAGCGAAAACAATTCTCCAGCCTAAGAACAACCTGACATGCGGAGTGAAGATACTCGCGCACCAGCTGATTGAAAAGCGAAAGCCGCTGGTGAGCTCTGCCAGTTATTGGGAAACGCTGAAGCCAGGCACTCCCGGCTACAAGGTTTTCGTGAAGCAAATGACGAACGTGCCGGAGCCTTGCCGCGCGGCCCCAATCAAGCAGCCTAAAACCCTGGCACCGAGCGGGTCTGCAATAGCAAGCACAAAAGCAACCGGGACGAATTGAGTGAAGGTAAGTAACTCCACTTAATTCGCCCCGCGTCTCACGTGGGATAACAGGGATGTTCGAAACGATGCGGCGCCACTTACTTGCTTGCGTCGCGGGCTGCCCTGACATAGTCGTGCGATGTTTGAATATGAGCGAACTGGGTCGTCAGGAGTTGCCGCACCGGGAAGGGTAGCTCCTTATCGATGGCCTTCTGGTAGGCCTCTTTCGCTTCGTCCTCCCCTTGTTCCGCAGTGACAAGAAGAGTGTGGTCACCACCGCCGAGTTTTGCTTTGAGGTCAGCCCATGCGCGGTGAATGGCGCCGCTGGCAGTGCCGCTCTCGTTAATGTCGCGGGTACCTTCCTGATGGAGCACAGTTTCAAGCTCGCCGCGAAAATCGGCGCGGGTCAATGACTCGGATAGGAAGTAGTTTTTGAGCGTCGGGTCCTTCAGGTTCTCGCCGATCTTCTGAAATCCCTCCTGGCCGTCGATCAGCGATTCGATTACCGAGCGCAGGGTGGCTTCTACTTCATGGACTGTGTTGGATGAATTGGACATTTGTGATCCTCTGTTGTGGAAGGGTTGTGGAATGAATGTTGTGATGAGTTTTCGGATTTGCAGGACAGGGTCCGGTGACTGATCTGCGATTCTCCTCCGTCTCCGGCAAGGTAAGGGAAATCGCGAAAACCTTACGCCCCTGCCCTACATTTGAACCCGCGGCCGACTCTCGAGACCTGCACGACCTGCACGTTCTGACTTATAGAAGCAAGTGGGCTGGTCGTGGTTGCCTGCATAAAGTCTGCCGTGAAATATACGGCATGAACAGCTCCAACACCGAGTGAGCACGCGCATATGAAGAGAGGGCTACCCGGTGCCGATTTCCCGGCCGGATAGCCCTGTTAACAAGTACTTCATTCATTCAGGTTTTGGCCCATGAGAACTTTGTCCCATGAGAACTTCGATGAGTTATGAGTTATGAGTTAGAGGTGGAGTGTTTCTTCGGTTCCACTTCCAGCTCATTGACTACCTGCTGCACATTGGGAACCTTCTTTGCCAGTTTCTCAGCCTGCTTCTTTTGCTCTTCAGTCTTCACCGATCCGGTAAGAACCAGCGTCCCGTTCTTTGCCTTGGCGTGAATGCTCTGGTCGTCCAGGGCTTTGTGGGCCTTGATGGATGCTTTGAAGTTATCCTCGATCCCATCGTCCAGACTGGATGCTACGGGGCCGGCCTGGCTCCGATCGGGCGGGCGCACGCCGATTTCATCCGCGATTGTGTAATCGGGCGCCGCCTGCTTGGCAACGGTTTCCGCTTGCGACTTCTGGTCGTCGGAAGTGACATTGCCGCTCAGCGTCATCACTCCCTTGTCGCGGTCCTGCGAGACGCTGACGCTACTCAAGTTGTTACTGTTGAGCGAACTTGTCACAGCCGATTTTTCATCGGGACGATCGGCATGGCATCCTGCCATCGCCAACGCACAAGCGAGCATAGCTGCCGAACCCACGAGGTAAGAACTACGTTGATGGATATTGCGCATTTCGCTCATCTCCCTGACTTACCGTAGATACGCACGGCACGTGGGATGCGGACGAGTCAAATGCGGTTGTCCAAAGGTTCATGCGATGAACAAAGGGCAAACTGAGAAGCTATCCGGGTGATCCCCCGCGAAAAACGGCTCCGGCAAAGAGTGACGTGCGATCTCGACGTTTCCCATCTTGTGTCCATCCGTTCTTTCGTTCTCCATCTTTTTTTGCAGTAGGGAATTGCACAGGCGGTGCGATCGGCCGGGGTTTGTCACGTTGCGCGCAAAGGCGTGTCAGATCAGCCTGAACTCTGCATCCCGGGTTCGAGCTGAATTCCAGGCGGCCTCCAAGCTGATGAGCAAGGCTGCACGCAAGTTTCACTCCCATGGACGCGCACTTCGTCGCGTCGAAGTCTTCGGGAAGCCCTGGTCCATCGTCGTGGATTTCAAAGCGGATAGCGCCAGGGATGATTTTGGTAGAGATGGAGATGGTGCCTGCGCATCCATGGGGAAGACCGTGCTTGAGGCAGTTGGACACAAGCTCGTTGGCCAGAAGCCCCAAAGGGATGGCGAAATCCAACGGGATCGGAATCTCATCGATGTCGAGTTGCAATTGAACCCGTTCAGGCCTTTCGGAGTTGGAACCGATGGCTCCTTCGACAACGTCGCGCAAATAATCCGAGAGCGTGAGATTGGCCAGGTCGGGCATTTTGTAAAGGTGCTCATGGGCCATGGCCATGGCGTGGACCCTTTGGACAGCGGTCTCAATGTCTCTGCGGGTATCGACAGACCGCGACGCACGCGCGCCCATCTTGAGCAGGCTCTGAATAACCTGCATGTTGTTTTTTACGCGATGGTAGACCTCGCGCAACAGAACCTCTTTCTCACTCAGGTCGCGGGAGACCATGGAGACAAGGGTTTCAACCTCTTCGTTCCTGATGCGCAATTCTGCAACCGTACATTCAAGTTGGAGGGTCCTCTCGGTTACGCATCGTTCCAGATCGAGCGCCAACTGCGCCTGGGACTCCTCAATTGCTTTCTGCGTAGTCATATCGCGCGTGATTTTCGCAAACCCCAGCAACCTGCCGTCCGGGGAGCGGATGGCAGCGAGGCTCACCAGTGCCCAGAACTTCGTGCCATCCTTGCGCAAACGCCAGTTCTGCGCTTCAAGCCGTCCGTCCCGCGCGGCTGCTGCCAGTTCCTGCGCCGGCAAGCCTCTCTCAATGTCCTCCGGAAGGAAAAACATGGAAAAGTTCCGCCCGAGCGCTTCCTCTTGTTTGTACCCCTTGCTTCGTTCGGCGCCAACGTTCCAAGTGGCGATGCGCCCCTGTGAATCGAGCAAGTAGATGGCATAATCTGTGACGTTTTCCACCAGCAGTCTCCAAGCTCCGCCAGAGGAAAGCAGTTCATCTGAGACCACGCAAGGACGTTCGACACCGGCAATGGATTCATCTTCTTGACAGGACATATCGACCTCTCGAATGAGCACTGGTACGGCCCCGGGATTCGGATGCCTTGATGGAAAATCAGTCGCTGAGGGGAGGTCTCGGCGCGGTCACGGTGGCGCCTCCCTGCAGCAGTCTGTGCATCAGCTTTCCGGAAATGCGCGGATCGGGATCCATGCTCAGCCCGGTGAATGTGCGCCCAACGAGGCTCCCCTCCGCAACGCCGGACTCCTGCAAGAGTGCCTTATTGACGCGTACGATGCGTCCCGCGCCATCTAACTGCACCATCGCCATGGAGGCCTGTTCGAAAAGGTCGTTACCGTTGAGAGTGTCCTCGATCACTTGGGAGCGGACGCGCTGGTCGGCCTTGCGCAGCGTAATCACGTATCCCGATTGCACCCCTGCGGCGTTGGCGATCGGCGAAATGGTCATATCAACCAGTTCGGCAGGACAGTGAGGCTTGTTCAGGGACAACCCAAAGTCCTCAATGGCGCCTGACATTCCATACCGGCCGGGGATGTGGATGGGGCGGTTGCGCGCATCTCTCAGATCGAGCACCTCCCTGATGTGACAGCCTGCCGCATGTTCGCGCGTGTGGCCGATGAGCCGCTCAGCGGACGCGTTCATGAACTGGACGTCGCCGGCAAGCGAGATCGTCAGCAACGCCTCGTGCATGCCATCGACCGTTGCGGCGATCTTGCCATGCACCCGGCGCAGGCCGCCATCCACCTTGGCTTTATGCAGTGCCACTTGCAAGGTAGCCTTGAGCTCACGAGTCTGAAACGGTTTGGTCAGGTATCCGTACGGAATCTCGCGGACCGCGCGGGCAATGGTAGCGTCATCGCTGTAGGCGGTCAGAAAGATCGAAGGGACCTGGTAGGCGTCGCGGAGAAGCCTTGCGGTCTGAATGCCGTCCATTGAGCCGATAATATGCAGGTCCATTAAGGCCAGATCCGGTTGAAATTCCTCCACGGCTATCAACGCTTCATCCGCGCTCTGAGCCAGGGCAATCACTTCGCAACCAAACTGCTCGAGTTCCTGTTGCAAGTCAAGAGCGACGATGGGCTCATCTTCGACGATCAATATCTTTCCCGTCATAGGGTCTCCTTGTTTTGGCGGCGCTCCGTGGGCGTTTCCAGCGAGGTGCAAAAAGCACTGGGTTCGCTGATTCAGAGGCAACCATATCCTGCAGAGTGGTGGAAAATGCCGTGGCGCGAAGAGAATCTTCTGGCAAAGTCAGGTAGAGTTCCCTAACTGGAATTGGTTGCATTTCGGGAACCGTCGTATTTGCTTCCCGGGAAAGTTCTCCAGGGTTCTCAGGGAAGGGCCGATCGACAGCGATATGCCATTGAATGCATGGCGGTTGCGGAGGAGCAACTCAGAGTTCCATGAGGGTGCGATCAAGCGGTGGGTGGTCGATTCGGGACTGCTTCCTGGAAGCTGTGAGAGCCGTCGCGGCAGCAATTGGCAGTGCTCGATCCCCCGGTCCTTGCAAGAACAATCAGCGAAGGAACGGCTCGGGTAAGGTGTGAGCCGGGGGGTGCGTGAGACTGGGTTCCGCATTGCTTTTTTCCGGGATTGCCGATTTGGCCGGCGACTTCCAGGGAAAACGCAGGCCCGCAACGGAGAATCCGCGAGCGTTCTCGCTTTCCTTGGAAGCGGACGCGCCGCAGACGGACCTGGCCATCTGCCGAATGACGCCCGCGATGGAAGAATCCTGATGAACAATCGGAATCGCTGTGCTCTGCATTTTCCGCACAGCCGCATAGTCGTTTGGAATCTTCCAGTGGATTGGCCTGTTGAGGGCCTTGGCCAGATGCTCATCCGAGAGCCCCGTGGAGCGCGATTGATGGCGGTTGATCACCACTTCGAGTTTCGGGCCATTGTCCGCCGTGAATTGCGCGATCAGGCGATTTGCATTGCGTAGCTCGGGGATTCCGATCTGAGTTACGAGATAGGCAGTCGCGGATTCCTCAAAGAGGTGCATTTGTTTCAGATCGATCTTCTTGCCGGCATCGACTACCACGTAGTGGAATTGCCGGCGGGCTACCTGCAGCAGACTTCCGATAGCGACATTGGTAGCCATGTTGGCGGGCAGGTCCGCGGGCGCGGCCAGCACCGATAGCCCAGACTCATGACGTACAACCAGCTTTGCGAGCAGATGCGCATCCAGGCGGGTAGCGTTCTGGAGCGCGTCGACGATGGAGTAGGGAGCATCGATTCCCAGGTTCATCGCCGCGTCGCCGAGATGGAGATTCAGGTCGATCAACAGGGTGCCCTGGTGCGATTCCTCAGCCAGTGCTACAGCAAAATTGGTGGCAACGGTGGTGACCCCGGCGCCGCCCTTGGAACCGAAAAAGATCAGTTGACGCCCATCCACCTTTCTTGCGGTGTGAATTGGCTGTCGCTGGGCTGCCACCCATTGCAAGGCCTTCGCAATTGAGCTTTGGGTGAAAGGTACAGTGAAGAACTCGCGCGCGCCGCCATGCATGCTGCGCAGAATAAGCTCTGAATCGGCCTTCCCCGAGAAGACCATCACAATCGTGGATCCCTCTGTGCAGAGTTTCTCCACCAATGCAAGGGCATATTCCGGGTTCCCGTCCAGGTCGATCAGGACTGCGTCGAAGCCTTGTCCCAGCAGGCTGGCCGCATTGCCGAGATTCGGAGGATATTCAGGGAATTCGCGGGGCTCGACGTTTCCGCATTGGGCAACCGCGTTTGTAGCCGCGATGCGATGTTGCGCGTCGGGACTGACGACAGCAACTATCAGCGGCTTGTCGTGCGGTGATTCGGGAGGTTGGATCGAGCTGGGCATGAAGGAACTTTCTCTCCGAATTGGGAAGTGGCCAGGGCGGATTTATTAAGTCACTTATCGGCAAAATGGCTGAAGAATTCAAGTCTGGCTCCGGCTTTTTGTAGGAAGTGCCGGCTTCCTATTTCTTGCAAGATGCAGATGGAGAATGAGATATAAGCCTCAGGAAGACACATGGAGCCGTCCGCCAATCGCCAATAGGCGGGGAACAGTGACCCGGGGCCCGTTGTTGTACGGAAGACGCAATGAGTGGGCGTTGAGACCTTGCAACGGTGTCCGGTTTTCTCACCTCATTGCCGATCCCGGAGCAAATCCGGTCCCTTGGCGCGAAGTTCAGTCGCAACCGTACAATTACGCGCATGAGCCCTACCTCTTTCACCCGTCGCGAATTCCTGCAGTCCACGGCCGCCGCAGGTTCCGGTGCCGCACTCGCTCGCGTTGCACCGGGCAGCCTCTGGGACCAGGCGGTTTCTACCGCAAATTCCGAGTCTGTCGCTGATTGGGCGTCGAAGCCGATGCGTTGGATGCAGTTGACCCTGGTTGAAGACGATCCCGCGCAATTCGACCTGGCATTCTGGCTCGACTACTTCAAGCGCACGCGCTCTGACGGGGTGTGTCTCAGCGGAGGCGGCTGCGTTGCCTATTATCCAACCAAGGTCCCCTTTCATCACCGCAGCGCGTGGCTTGGCGACCGCGACGTTCTTGGCGAACTGATCAACGGTTGCCGGCAACTGGGCATGTCGGTCCTAGTGAGGACAGACCCTCACGCCACCTACGACGATGCCAAGGCCGCCCACCCTGACTGGATCGCCGTGGATGCCAATGGCGCGCCGCGCCGGCACTGGTCGTCGCCCGAGATGTGGGTTACCTGCGCCTACGGTCCCTATAATTTCGAATTCATGGCCGCGGTGCACAAAGAGATCGTGGCGCGCTATCACGTCGATGGACTCTTTCACAATCGCTGGGATGGAAACGGGGTGTGCTATTGCCAACACTGCATTGAAAACTTCAAGACGGCCACCGGCCTCGATCTGCCGCGTTCGGCCAGCATGGAAGATCCAGCCCGCCGCGCATGGTTTATATGGCGTCAACAGCGTCTGATGAGCCTTCTCGATCTTTGGAACTCCGCGATTCGCGAGATCAACCCCGCAGCTACAGCGATCCCCAACGGCGGTGGCCAGGCCCTCAACTCTCTCAATGCGAGCGACGTCGGCCGGCGCGTTCCCATGCTTGTCGCCGACCGCCAGGCGCGCAGTGGTCTTGCTGCGCCGTGGCTTATCGGCAAGGTCGCTAAGGAGAACCGCGCAGTCATGGGTAATAAGCCCATCGTTGGCCTCTTTGGCGTTGGCCTGGAAGAGAAATACCGCTGGAAGGACAGCGTAACCAGCAGTGCCGAAATTCGTATCTGGACTTTGGATGCAATCGCGAACGGAATGCGTCCATGGTGCAGCAAATTCTCCGCCACATTGCACGATGAGCGCTGGCTTAACGGCGTTGAGGAAATCTACCAGTGGGCGGACAAGCATCGGCAGTACCTCGCGCACGAGAGGCCACTGGCCCGCGTCGGCATGGTTTACTCGCAGCAGACCGCATGGTATTACGGAGATGAGCACGCGGAAGCGAAGGTGGAGAACTACGCCCTCGGCTGGTACCAGGCACTCATCGAGTCGCGCATTCCTTTTGAGATGGTGCATGACCAGCTTCTCGACCCGGCGCACCTGGCGCATTTCGGGACGTTGATCCTGCCAAACATCGCCGCTCTGAGCGATGCCCAATGTGACCAGATTCGCGCCTTTGTTGCCAGCGGTGGCAGCCTCATCGCGACACATGAGACCAGCCTTTACAATGAGCTTGGCAAACGCCATTCCAACTTCGGTCTCGCCGATCTTTTTGGCGTCGATTGGACTGGCAAATCGGAAGGCCCCATGCTCAACTCGTACATCCGCCTTGAGCACGAGGCTTTGCCGCGCCACATGCTGTTCGCAGGCCTTGAGGACGCTCCAAGAGTGATCAACGGCGTCTCTCGTCTTGAGGTCACCCCGCGCGAGAAATTCGCGGAAACCCCTTTCACGCTGATTCCGAGTTATCCCGATCTGCCCATGGAGAAGGTTTATCCGCGCGCTCAAAAGACGGATATCTCTTGCCTCTATCTTCGCAAACCTGCGGGGAGAGTTGCCTACTTTCCTTTCGACATCGACCGGACATTCTGGGAGGTCCTCTGCGCCGATCACTTGAAGATGATGCGCAACACGATTCTATGGGCCAATCACGAACCGCCTGTTTTCGAGGTGGAGGGGGCAGGTCTGCTGGATGTGACGGCTTGGCGAGATCCCGGCTCCATCACAGTTCATCTCGTCAACCTCACGAATCCCATGGCGATGAAGGGACCGTTCCGCGAGTTCTTTCCCATCGGCGCGCAGACACTCAAGCTCAACCTGCCCAGAGAAATCAACGCGAAACGGGCGCGGTTGCTGGTTGCCGAAAAGAGCGTCGGCATCGTTCGTTCCGGCACCACGCTGATCCTTACCGTGCCGTCGATTCTCGATCATGAGGTGGTGGCAATCGATATTTAGTTTTATTCAGTCCGCTACGACGGAGGACTGATTAAACTGCTGGTTGGGTCTGGTGGAAGTGTTTGTGAATCATCTCGGCGGTTTTGCGGGGCACTACCGCAGCCAGCGACTCAGCCGTTGCTTGCCGCACATCGCGAAGGCTGCCGAAGTGGGAGAGCAGGCGCTGTCGCGTCTGCGGGCCAACGCCGGGAATATTCAGCAACTCGGAATCGCGATCGCGCATAGCTCTGCGCTGGCGATGATAGCCAACGGCAAAGCGGTGGCTTTCATCGCGGATGAGCTGCACCAAGTGCAAGACAGGTGACCGGCGGTCAAGTACGATGGGCTCGTCCTCGTTGCCGTAGAGATAAATAACTTCTTCGCGCTTGGCGATGGAGGCCAGTGGCTGCGAAGTAAGGCCGAGCGACTCCAAAGCTTCAGCAGCGGCGTGCAACTGGCCGAGCCCGCCGTCGATCAGGATGAGCGACGGAAGCGACTGCGGCTCCTTGTTGCTTTTTCCGGTCTCGCCCGGCTTATTTTCCATTCCTTCGAGAATTCGCTTGTAGCGGCGATGGACCACTTCGCGCATGGATGCGAAGTCGTCGACGCCGAGCACGGTCATCACTTTGAATTTGCGATAGAGTTGCTTATTCATCTTGCCGTCTTCCCAAACCACAAGAGAGGCTACGGTTTCCGCGCCCTGAATGTGGGAGATGTCGAAGCACTCGATGCGGCGCGGAAGCTCGGGAAGCATCAACAGGTCGGCTAGCGAATCCTGAATAGCTTTGCGGCTGGGCTCGAGAACGCGGAAGCGCTGCGTATAAGACTGCTTTGCGTTCTGCCCGGCGAGATCGACAAGGGACCGCTTTTCTCCGCGTTGTGGCACAGCTAGTTCGATGCGATGCCCGGTGCGCTCAGTGAGCAGGGCAGCGAGAGATTCGCGGTCAGAGAAGTCGACGGGGACGAGGATGGTGCGTGGAACGTAGTGCTGATCGATGTAGAGCTGTTTGAGCAAGGCGCTGAATACCGCGCCGGCGTGAAACTGTGGTTCGGAAGTCGCGGATTCGTGCTCTCCCACCCTTTCCCCTGAGGAACTCGGAAAGGATGGGGCACCCAGGTCTTCTGTTTGTTCGAGCAATTCGGGTAAATCGTCCCAGAAGAATTCGCGCCTGTCGACTATCTTTCCAGCGCGGACGTGGAAAAGATTCACGGCGAGACTGCCAGCTTCAAAGTGATAGCCGAATACATCCGCGTCGTCGTCCTGTTCTGCTGTGGCGATGCGCTGTTTTTCCTGCAACTGATGGACAGTGGAAAGCTGGTCGCGGAGTCGTGCCGCGGCTTCAAACTGCTCGGCCTCCGCCGCCGCAATCATGCGGCTGGTGAGGTTGCGTTCGAGCTCCGCATGACGGCCTTCGAGAAACAACTGTGCATCGCGAACTGCATTTGCGTAGAGCTCTGGAGTAGTGAATCCCTCGACGCAGGGGCCGAGGCAGCGATGAATGTAGTACTGCAGGCAGGCACGCGGGTGGTAGCGCGAGAGATCGACCTTGCAACTGGGAATTAAAAAGCTGCGATGAATAAGCTCGACGATGCGGTAGGCAAGATTTCCCGGAAAGTAGGGGCCGTAATAGGCCGCGCCATCTTTGCGCAGGCGGCGCGTGACGAATACCTTGGGGTAACGATCGGCGAGCGTCAGTTTGACGTAGGGGTAGGTTTTGTCGTCGCGAAGCAAGATGTTGAAGCGGGGATGGCGCTGCTTGATGAGGTTGTTTTCAAGGGCCAGCGCTTCGTGTTCGTTGGCGACGAGAATGTATTCGAGATCGACTGCCTCGCGCATCAGGGAGCCGGTCTTGGCGTTGGCCTGGGACGCCTCCAATAGATAAGAGCGCACGCGCGAGCGGAGGTTCTTCGCCTTGCCGACGTAGATGACCTCTCCCTCGGCGTTTTTGTAGAGATAGACGCCGGGCTGCGTGGGGAGTGTTCGGATTTTCTCGAAGAGGTCCATGGTCTTAGGGGGTGTATTGGTAAGCCAACTACCAAAGTGCCAATTAATAGATTACCGGGTCGATTGCGAGCCGGGAAATTCAGGGCTTTCCAAAGCGCAATCCTTTCAAGAAAGACTAAGAATTACACGATGATTGGCCGCTTTGTCCGCACGCGCTTAATAAAATAAGCATCTTGTTTTCATTGGCTTATTGGATTCTCTTCGAGATGGTCGCAGAATTGCGACGGAGTTGGGACCGGTAGTCAGAGCCTCGGCATTATACGACTGAAAAGCAACAGTAGCCGAGCCGGGCGCATCAAGTCTTGGGTGATTGAGTAACAGATTTCCAAAATCAATCGCGACCAAACGAGATGAGCGATCGGGGATCGGAGGAGTGATTATGAAGAAAGCAATTCTGTGTGCAGTAATGCTGAGTTTGCCGAGTTTTGCATCGGCAGCCTCGTCGCGCGAGGCGACGAACGACCGGTTGGAACATGCCGGCGCGGTGTTACATGAAATCATGGCGGCGCCCGACAAGGGCATACCGGAGGAGGTTCTTGACCACGCCAAGTGCATTGCCGTGGTGCCTCACCTGTTAAAAGGCGGTTTTGTATTTGGCGCGGAAAATGGCAGAGGCGTCGCGACCTGCCGAACGGACAACGGATGGAGCGCCCCGGCGTTTTTTACCATCACGGGCGGTAGCTGGGGTCTCCAGATCGGTGTGGAAGGCATCGACCTGGTGCTGATTGTTCAGGGTGATCGAGGCCTGCAGCACTTGATCAACAGCAAGTTTGAAATTGGTGGCGACGCCTCTGCTGCAGCGGGCCCGGTGGGGCGCCATGCATCTGCCGATACCGACTGGAA
>Ga0182030_10007233_pt1 | contig 23220 bp, 25 predicted proteins | sample 812S3MmetaG_FD_121299 | JGI IMG/M metagenome (GOLD analysis project Ga0182030, IMG submission 121299) | Permafrost microbial communities from Stordalen Mire, Sweden - 812S3M metaG (Illumina Assembly) | ecosystem: Environmental > Terrestrial > Soil > Wetlands > Permafrost | place: Sweden...
CTGGATCGTCAGCGAGTCGTCGAGGATCTTCTGCACCTCGTCCCACTCGAGCTCGTGGACGTAGCCGACCTGGTTGGCGTCCATGAAGCACGGATCGCACATCATGTTGCAGCGGTTCGTGAGATCGACGGTGAGCACGCTGCCGCGCCCGTACTTGACGCTGCTCGTGCCGTGGTCGCGCAGCGACGTGAGCGGCGCGAGGAAGTCACGCCCCGGGTAGAGACGCTCGATGCGCGCTGTGAAGGCGGGGTCCATGGAGAGCACGTCCTCGAAACGTCCGTGGACGGGGCACGTCTTCTCCATCACGAGGCGGCCGTCCTTCTCGTGGATGAGCGCCTTGATCTCGCCGGGCTTGCCGTCGATGAGCGAGCGGACGTCGCGTGCACCCGAGAGCACGGCGGCGCGCACCTCCGTCACGCAGCGAGGGCAGAGCGAGTCCGTCTCGCGCGGCCACCCGAGCTGGGGGTACGTGCGCTCCCGTCGCTTGAGCAGCGGCGCGGGGGCCCACGCCGGGTGCGGCGCCGGGCGCTCGAACGCGCGGTTATAGCGCTGGACCCATGGCCACGCCGCCCGTGCGGCGCGCGACAGCGAGCCCTCGGCGAGGCGAACGGCACGACGGGCGACGGACGAAGCTCGGGCGGTTGGCATTTCGAGAGGCGTCCTTTTTACCGTGCCATGCTCGCTCGCTCGTGAAAAATGAGCGCGCCGGACGGCGAGCTGGAGCACGAATTTCGTCAATCACGCCCCAGGGCACGAAAACGGAGGAGGTCAGGTCGCGAGCTGGGCCTCGACGGCCTCGACCAGCATGGGCGCGCTCGGCTCCACGTCCGGCGCGAAGCGCGCCACCACGTGTCCGTCGCGGCTCACCAGGAACTTCTCGAAGTTCCAGGCAATCTCATCGGGCCGACCCAGATCGACGCCGTACTTGCGCAGCTTGTCCTTGAAGTCGCTCCCCGGCTTCTCCCTGGCCGCCGGCTGCTCCCTGGTGAGCAGCTGGTAGAGGGGATGCTGCTCTTTGCCCTTGACCACGATCTTGGAGAACATCGGGAATTTCACGTCGTACTTGCTGTCGCAGAACGACTTGATCTCCTCGTCCGTGCCCGGCTCCTGAGCGCCGAACTCGTTGGCCGGGAAGCCGAGGACCTCCAGACCGCGGTCGCGGTACTTTTCGTAGAGCTTTTCCAGCCCCTCGTACTGGGGGGTGAGGCCACACTTGGACGCCACGTTGACGACCAGGAGAACCTTGCCGCGGTGCGAGGCGAGGGAAACTGGCTTGCCGTCGATGGACTTGAGCGGAACGTCGTAGAGATCAGAGCTCATGGAGGAGGCCTCGTCGTTCTTGGGGGGGCGGGTGGCGAGGGGGCCCAACATAGGCGCGGGCGTCTCTCTCGCAAGGTTCATCGGGACGGAACGGAACCACCCTTTCCGTCCCGACATCCAAGCCGTGTGCAGGTCCCAGCAAAAGTATTCAGGGAGGCGTCATGTCCATCTTCGTCGTCGCCGGTGCTACCGGCCACGTTGGTTCCGTCGTTGCTCGGGAGCTACTCGCCGCGGGCCACAAAGTCCGCGCCATCGTGCGCAGCGTCGACAAGGCCAAGGCCCTCGCCGGCCAGGGCGCCGAGCTACTCTCCGGCGAGCTCGGCGACGCGAGCTTCCTCACCCGCGCGCTGCGCGGAGCCGACGGTGCCTTCCTGCTGCTGCCCCCGCCGCCGCCCGACTCGCCGGACGTGCGCGCTCTCCAGGATCGCATCGCCCACGTCGAGGCGACCGCCGTCGCCGAGAGCGGCGTCCGTCACGTCGTCCTCCTGTCCTCCTGGGGCGCCGAGAAGCCGTCCGGCACCGGTCCCATCGTCGGCCTCCACGTCCTCGAAGAGGCGCTGAAGAAGACCGGCGTGCTCGCGACCTTCCTGCGCGCAGGCTCGTTCACCGAGAACCTGCTCTCCATGCTGCCGGCCGCGCAGCACCAGGGTGTCCTCCCGAACTTCTTCCCGCCCGAGCACAAGCTCGCCACCATCGCGACGCGTGACATCGCCCCCGTGGTGGTGCGGTCGCTGCTTGCACCGCCCGCCGCGTCGGAGATCGTCTACGTGCTCGGCACCCACGAGTACAGCGCAGTCGACCAGGCCGCGTACCTGTCGAAGAAGCTCGGCAAGGAGATCAAGCTGCTGAACCTGCCCGCGTCCGCCGCCTCGGGCGCGATCCAGCAGGGCGGGGTGGGCGCGTCGCTGGCGAACCTCATCCAGGAAATGTACGAGGGCGCGATGAAGGGGCTTCTCGTCATCGAGCCGGGCCACCGGGTCGAAAAGGGCACCTCGACGCTGGAAGAGGCGCTGGATCCTCACTTCAGCAAGTAGGACGGTACGACAGGGCTATCCTGCCCTTCCGTGAGGATTGCGCCCGTGCGTCCGCCCAAGGCCAGGTTGGCAGCCTCTGCGCTCGCCTCGCTGTTCTCGCTCGCACTTGCCGCATGCAATTCGAGCGGAACGGTGCTCGTTCAGCATCCCGTCGCCGGCTGCGGGCCCATGGGCACTTCCGGCGCATCGCCACCCCACGGGCTCGCGTGGCCTGCGTTCCACGGCGATCGCCCACGCTCGGGATGGAACGCCCAGGAATCGGTGCTCACTCCCGCCGCGGTGGGGGCGCACGGGATGGTTCTCGGGTGGGAGTCGCCCGAGCTCGACGGCGCGCTGGTCGGCGGCACCGTCTACACGCCCCACGCGTACGCCTCGCCGCTCTACGCCGACGATGTGCCCATGGGACCGTGCGGGGGAGCGCCGCTGAGCGTCGTCTTCGCGGCGACGAGCAACGGGTACGTCTACGCAGTCAACGCCTTTGCCGCCACGGTCAACGGCGGCGGGCTCGCGGCCGGCGCCATCCTCTGGAGCACCTCCCTCGGCACACCCCTCGTCGTCCCCAAGCTCGACGGCGGCGTCCCGCTCGGCGTCCTCGGCACGCCCTTCCTCGACATGCAGTCCACGCCGCCGCGCCTCTACGTCGCCGCCGTCGACGCATCGGTCGGCTGGCGTGTCTACGCACTCGACGCCACGAGCGGCGCGCTGCTCGCCGGATGGCCGGTCACGATCAACGACGCGGCGACGAGCGCGCGCAACACCAACGGCCCTTCCTCTTTCCAGGATCCGACTGTCCTCTCGCAGCGAGGCGCGCTCAACCTGAGCGCCGACGGGAGCCTCGTCTTCGTCCCCTTCGGCGGCTACTTCGACGGCAGCGCGGGCTGGATGGTGGCCATCGACACGCGAACGCCAGGCATCGCGGCCGCCCAGTCGATCGCGCCCTCCGCCGCGCCGGTGGCCAACGGCGGCATCTGGTCGCCCGGCGGCAGCGCCATCGACGCCGACGGCTTCGTCTACGCCGAGACCGGCAACAGTCCGGTGGGCTCGGCGAACGGCGTGCACATCTGGGGCGAGTCGCTGCTCCAGTGGAGCGCCCCTCTCACGCTCGCGCAGACGTACACCCCCTTCAACTACTGCTCGCTCGATCTCGCCGACAGCGACCTCGGCGGCTCGTCCCCCGTGGTCTTGCCCGATCTCGATCCGACCACCACGTCGACGCCGAAGCTTCTCGCCATGGGGAGCAAGCAGGGCAACGTCTACCTCGTCGACCGCACGCAACTCGGCGGCACGCTGGTCGCACGGCCGCCGTGCACGACCGACTCCACGACCGACCGCTCGCTCCTCCCACCCGGCCCGCAACCGCAGTTCGGCGCGCGCGGGCCGCTCAGCGTGTTCGGGCCGTACTCGGAAGTGGAAGGCAACGTCGACCACGCGAAGATGCGCACCACTCCCGCGTTCTTCGGTAAAGCCGGTACGAGCTATCTCTACGTGAGCGGCGCGTCCAAGGCCCAGGTCGACTCGACGTCGTCCGTCCCGCCGTCGGTCGTGCGACTGCGCGTGACCACGGCGCCGGGTACGGCCGCCTATCTCGTCGTCGACCAGGCCGACACGTCGCTCGCCTTCGTGAACCCGGGCTCGCCCGTCGTCACGAGCCAGGGCGAGAGTGGCCCGATCGTCTGGGTCGTGGACGAGAATGCATCCCGCCTCGCGTCGCTCCTGTCGGACGCGACGCCCCACCCCGTTCTCTACGCCGTCGACGGCACGAGCCTCGTCCCTCTCTGGAGCAGCGCGAAGGGCGGAGCGACGTTGCGCCTCGGCGGCAAGTACGAGACGCCCATCATTGCCCACGGCACGGTGTTCGTCGTGACCGACCGCGTGCAGGCGTTCGTCCTCGGGCCGTGACGCTCAGGACCCGTGCCTGGGGACGCATCGCGTGGTCATGTCGAGGACCATGTCCGGCAACGCGCTCGGCCAGGGCGTCTGTCCGTCGCATTGCCCTCCGCCCAGGCCGCCCGCGACGCAGTGCACGGACTGGTCGGTCGTCACCTGGTCGAACAGCATGGACCCTTGCCCGACCGTCGCGTCGAACCCGCTCGTGCAATACCAGGCGGCGAGCGACGTGTCGGGGAAGCTCAGGACCGCGCCGCTCGAGAGGACGCTGTCATCGGCCCATCGCGTGACCTCCGTGCTCGGGGCTCCTGTCGCACCGCAGCTGGGCGCTTGCTCCCAGGTCGAGATGATACCGAGGACGCTGCCGCTGTACGCGACCGGCACCTGGGGAAGCTCGGGGCACGCCGCCCGGGGAGGGCTCGCCGGGTTGCACCCGAGGTCGATGCGCGCGAACGGCGGCCCGGCGCTCACCGTGACCGCGTCGAGCATGCCTCCCGCGCCATAGTCCGCGAGAGAGAAGAACAGCCCGCCGGAGCCTCCTCCCCACGACTGCGCGCAGAAGCCGTGCGTCCGATCGGCCTGATGCACGTTGGCATAGACCCACGCGAGCATCGTCGCGTAGCGGCAGGCTGCGTGCTTGATGCCCACGGAGCTCTGCTCCCAGTCGCTCTGCCACTCTGCCTGCACGATCCGGAAGCCCGCTGCTTGATAAGCCGCAACGAAGCCGTAGTCGAAGAACTGCGTCCCGCCGACGTTGTCATGGAGGAGAACGGTCGCGCCGGCCTGCCCGCTCGTAGGCTCGCTCGCGGCCACGACGACCTGGAGATCGTCGAGCCCCGGGCACGTCACGACGAGACTCGTGCACGCCGCGCCCGGAGCGGCCCCGCCGGGACACGCAACGGCCGCCGCCGCGGTCACGGCGCCGAGCGTCGGGGGATCGCTGTCCAGTGGCGGAGGTGAAGAGGGGGCTCCGCCCGAGCCGTCACGGCTGCAGGCGGCGAAAGGGACCGCGAGGAGAATGAAGACACCCCTGCTGGCCACCCCGGAAGCGTACGGGAGACCGAGCCTCTTCGTCGCATGATATGCCACCCGCCATGCTCGGAGAGAAGGTCCACCCGACGCCGCGCCCGGCATCGGGGTTCGCCGTCGTCGCCGCGATCGTCGTCGCGGCCGGCGCCGCGCACGCCGATCCCTCCCCCGACGGGGCGTCGCTTCGCCTGCCCGTGCCCGAGGCGCAGCGCCCGCTCACGCTTCCGCGCCTCGTGCTCGCTCCCGAGGCCGGCTTCCAGGTCGATCAGCGGCCCGACGAGGGCGCGTTCGGAGAGCTCGACGTGTCGGCGGCGTTCGGCATCACCGACGACCTCGCGGTGCACGCGCTCGTGGCCCCGCTGCAGCTCTGGACGCCCGTGGGGTACGGGGGGGCGCGCTACGGCGAGGTGAATCGCAACTTCGGCCCCGGCGCCGGCGTCACGCTCCGCTTCGTCCGCGGCCCGGTGGAGCTCGCCGCGGATCTCTCGGGGCACGTGTTCACCATCCCCGATCTCTCCGGCGGCTCCGTGACTCCGTCGGTGCTGCTCCGCGTCCACGCGACCGACATGCTGCGCCTCGATGTTGCTCCCGCCGTGACCTTTCAGTTCGCCACGCAAACGACGGCCCTTTCGACCTCGTCGGCGAACGCCGTTCGCGTCGCGGTGCCGGTGACTCTCCTCGGCAATCTCACGCGATCGTTCGACGTCGGCGTCACGACCGGCCTGACCATCTACGACACGAGCGACGTGCGGAGCTCGACGGACATTCCCGCGGGCCTGCTCCTCGGCTACGCCGTCCCCGGTCCGCACGGCCCCGTGCTGGACGTGGATCCGTTCTTCGACTTCCCGTACTTCCTCACGCCCGGGCGGACGACGGCGACGAACACCGGCCAGTATCAGCTGGGGCTCACCGTGAGGGGGTATCTCTACTTGTGAGGACGCCGTCCGGCGTGAGCTCTATCGCGCGGCGCCATCGAGCTTCCGTACGTGCGCGGCGCCGACGATCTCCGGGGGCATGAGGCGCGCGTTCACCCCCATGCGATCGGCGTTCCGGTCGACCGGGGCCCAGTGCGTCACGCAGCCGCACACCTTGCAGCGGTGGAACTCGATCGACCGATCGTCCCACATGTAGATGTCCGTCGCGTCGCTCGCGGCGACGATCTCTACTTGCGCCGGGGCGTAGTAGGCCCAGAGCACGCCGTAGCGGCGACAGATGGAGCAGTTGCAATCGGTCACCGTGGCGGGCGGCGTGTCGATCCGGAGGTGGATCGCGCCGCAGTGGCAGGAAGCGTCGACTTGCATGGAGTGCAGGGTAACCTGCCGTGAGCCATGTTCCCTTCGCTCGATCCCGCCGTTGCTCGCCGACGCCGCGCGCGCGTCGGGTGGGCGGGTCGTCACGATGGAGCTCTCCGAGAAGAAGAAGCTCAACCCGGGGGCGATCATCGTCAGCGACAACATGCTCGAGCCGGAGTCGGCGAGGGAGGCGGTGCTGCGCTATCGGGCTGCGGTCCGGGGCAAGGCGAAGATGACGAGCATCCTCGTTCCGGTGGGGTCGGGGCTGGAGATCAGTCGCTACGACGCGTGAGTCCCGCTGGGAGTTGCAGCCGGTCGCAGCCCCGTCGAGGGCGCTGCGGGACACGACGCGCTACACTTTCGTGTGAGATTCGCGCCCGCACTCGGCCTGGGGATCGTCCTCTTGGTCTCGTGCAGCTCGGACGGGCCCGACGAAGCGTGTCCTCCGGGGGGCTCGTCCGCCATATCGCCGTATCCAGGCCCCGCTCAGCCCGCCGTGCCGACGGGGGCATGCTCCGGCAGCGAGACCTGCAACTACCTCGTCGACTCTCCCCACTGCAGCATCGACGGGTGGAAGTGCACGTGCCAGCACCGGACCTGGAGCTGCTCCATCCAGTATCCGGGCGGGAGCATCTGTCCGCTCGATGGCGGGTTCGGTGCTGTCGAAGCTTCGACGGATGCCTCGAGGGAGGGCGCGACCATCGATGCCAGCGAAGTGACGGAAGCCGGCCACGGCGACCTCTAAGTCAGCGACGCGATCCTCGATTAGCTTCACCCCACCCCCCCGGCCCCCCGCCCCGCAAGCACGCGGCGCCCACTTCACACGCTGCCAGGGCGGGGGGAGCGTGAGGAAACGCGCTACGCGGGGTGAAACTCGCCTGGTCACGCTCCCCCCGCCCTGGCCGCGGGCTCTATCGGTGAAGTGTGCTTGCGGGGCGGGGGGCCGGGGGGGTGGGGTAAACGTTCCGAGGCCGTGATCGAGGATCGCGCTCGGTCATTTAGCCTCCAGATGGCGTCGAGCTCACGACGCCGCGCAGGTTGCTCAGGCAAAGCAGGGTGTCGAGCGGCTCGATGACGAGGCGCGTGGGGCGTTCGCGATAGGTGCCGCCGGTCGCCGCAGCGTCGGGATCGGGCTCCCGGTGGCCATGCCCGTAGACCGCGACCCGCTCCCCGGATACGAGCGCGCGCTCGCGATGGCGGCGGGGACCCCCGTCGGCGCGACCGGGTGTGTATCCATGGTCGGACAGAAACCTCTGGAGCTGGGCTTCGCGAGTGCCGAAGTCCGCCGTGTCCTCGTGGCCTTCGATGGAGTAGTCGAGAAGCGCGTTCGGCGGGCACTTCACGAGCGCCGTGCCCGTGCCGTCGTCGACCAGGAAAATCGCTCGCCATTCTCTTGAAGAAAATGTCCTTCGTTATCGTTCCCTCTTCACCTGGCTGCTGCGCGCTGACGGCGACGTCCCAGAACGCGCATGCGCGCCCGGAGAAAGGCGCTCGGAGCGGCTGGTCGCTGAACCTCAGCGCGCCCACGATCTTGACCGGACCGCCCTTCGCTGCGGCGATCGGCGTGGGGGAGAGATCCACGAGCGGGTAGTGGATGCGATTGTCCGGCTTGTTGGCTTCGCCGCCGACGAGGAGCGTGGCCTCGCGCGCGCCGTTGTTGAGGAACGTGTGGCACGTGCCCGTCCCCGACGGGAACGCGGCGAGATCGCCCGCCTCCATCGGGTGGAGAAAACCGTCGACCCAGGCGTCCACCTCGCCGTCGAGCACGTAAACGAACTCCTCCTCCAGCGACTCGGCATGCGGCCAGGAGATGCGGTGGCCCGGCGGAACTCGTTGAACGTGGAGCCCGATCTTCAGGAGCCCGGCCGCGCGTCCGATCGCGCGGGCCGGTGCCATCGGCTCGTCGCTGTTCGGGTAGCGGTGGATCGTTTCGCGGACGTCGGCGGTGGAGATGATGAAGGGCGGACGGCTCAAGGAGGGGGCCATGGGGCGATGGTACCGCGCTCTCCGCGCCGTTGCCGTAGCCGACCAGGGCCGGCCATGATGATATCGATCGGCGTGGCCCCCGACGTCCATACCTGCGACGGGGAACCCGAACGGCTACTCGTCGTCGGGCGGGACGCTCATCCAACAGGACACGAGCCTGTCCTCCACGTTCTGCCGGCTGTTCAAGTGGCTTCAATAGCGCGGTGCCTCTGCATCGCCTCGCTACTCGTCGCGTGTGGCCAGTCGACCAGCTACTCGAACCCGATACCCGCGTGCTTGCCGTCGTGCCCATCCTCGCAGGTGTGCATGAACGTGTGTCACGACGGAGGTGCGGAGGATTCCGAGTGCGTGATCGTGGAGGAAGGCGGGGGTCAGTACACCGCGCCAGACGGCGGACCTGTCGACGTGTGCGGGCAGTTCTGAAGCGTGTGGGACAGGGACTACTGCACGCACGCGGACAGTGTGATCAGCGGCGCGCTCTGCGGCGAGGACACCGTCATCAGCAACGCCCGCCGCGCGGGCCACGGCGACACCGACCGGATCCTGTACGACGACAAGCAGCTCCAGGCCACGCAGCACGGCGTCTGGGAGGCGACCAAGGACACGCTCAGGACGATCTTCGGCGCCTTCGTCGGCAAGGCGGCCAAGTGAGCGGCCCCAACTCCCGCTGGCTGACCCGGAGCGCCACGACGGGCATTGATGGGTAGGAGAGCCCGCTGCCCAGAAGCGGCGCCACGGACGGGCGTTCTTGGGCAAAGTCGGTGGTTTCATCTCGACGGGATCGACGATGCTGTCGCAGGGACGTCGTTTCGTCTCGACGGGATCGACGTCGTGCTCGAAGGGACGTCGTTTGATCTCGACGGGATCGACGTTGCTGTCGAAGGGACCTCGTTTCATCTCGGCGGAACCGCCGTCGTTCTCGCCGGGACGTCGTTTCATCTCGATGAAATCGACTTCGATCTCGAAGAGCGGTCGTCCCGTCGAGACGAAACGACCGCCCACCGAGATCTCACCCGCTCCCGCTCAGGTCACCAGCAAGAACGTAGCCTGGCTCCAGTCGGTTGCCCCGGTCTTCGTGACGGAGCGATAGCGGAACTGCACGGTCGTTCCGGCGGGAAGACCGCTGATCGCGGTCGTCGCCTGCAACGTCGGAGGAGCCGGCGTCCACGTCTTGCCGCCATCGATGCTCGACTCCCATTCGTAGGAGGCACGCAGGGCCGCAGCACGTGCCGCGAGCTTGACCGATCCGGAGGTCGCCCCCGCATTCAGTGTCGCGAGCGGCGGGTTGGGGGTGGGAAAGTGCGCGTTGCCGGTCAGCGCGGCACTGATGGCCTTCGGCCGAGCCGCGACGGATTATCATCGAGTCCGGGATGGAGACCAGCTTAGGGACGGACCGCGAGCCCGCTCTCGACGAACTACGTCGGGAGGTGTCCGAGCATCGCGCCGCGGGTCGCGTTGCCAATAGTCGGAGAAACCCGATGTCTACTTCGTGATCGTGCCGTCCGCCGTGACGACGAAGTGGAAGTAGCTGTCCGTGGCGCCGGTCATGTAGTCGTACTCGTCGACCACGATCGCGCCGTCGCAGCGCTGGCTGAACAGGCCGTAGCCGTAGTCGTACTTCGAGCTCGAGAGCGGCGCGCCGCCGTTTCCGATCACCACCGCCTTGGACGCGGGCGGGCAACTGGAGCCGCACGCGAGGGTGCCGGGGAAGTACGTCGTGAAGTGACCGTAGTTGTGAGTGTGACCCACGAGGAGCAGCGTGTACGGGTACTGCACGAGCAGCGCGTCGACGCCCGCGACGCCCGGCGGCACGTCCGTGACGGCGGTATCGGTCGGCTCGTGGCGTACGACGAACGTGTACGTGGTCTTCTGCGCCAGGGTGGTCTGTAGCCAGCTTTGCTGCGCACTGTCCCACGCGTTGGCGGCGGTCATGACGAACTTCGCGGTCCACGAGCTGTCGGTCGCGCTGACGTTGATCGAGTAGTACGGCAAGGTCTGGGAGATCGGCGCCAGCATTTCGCTGAGGAAGGCGGTGAGGTTCGCGGTCCCCGCTCCGCCCTGGCCGGCCACGCAGTTGCAGTTGTCCGACGTGCTGCACCCGGTCCCCACCCCGCACTCGTGATTGCCCATGGCGGGGAAGAAGGCCCCCGTGAAGCTGCCGCGAGCCGTCATGTAGTACTGGAGCTGCTCGTTCGCGTCGGTGGTCGAGCTCGTCGAAGAAAACTGGTAGTCGCCCGTGCCGACGACGAGCGCCGGGTGCGGGCTCTGAGCCTCGATGTCCTGGAAGATCTTGGTGATGATGGTGGTGGGGTAGCCGCTCGGATCGTCCTCGTTCGGCGGGCGAGTGTCGCCGATGACCCCGAAGACGAGCCGCGAGATCGACCCGCCGGTCTTGCCGACGCTGCCGGTGATGGGCCCGGTGCTCGTGGTACAGCCGCTGGAGCTGCCTCCGCTGCTGCTGCCGCTGGAGCCACCGCTGCCGCTGGAGCCTCCGCTGCTGCCACCGCCAGAGCTTCCGCCCGAGGAGCCGGAGCTGCTGCCCGAGCCGCCGCTGGAGCCCCCGCTCCCGCTCCCGCCGCCGTCGTCTCCGGTGGAGAACGCGGGGGTCGATGCTCCGCCGCCGCAGGCGAGGTACCCGGTGCCGAGGGCAGAGATCAGCGCGATCGCGAGCACATGACGCATGTCCCATCCTTGTCTTGCGGGAGCCCACCCGGTCAAACCGGTAGCGCGTTTGTGACATCTCAGTCGCGCTCCCCTGGAACATTTCACGCCTTCGATGACCTCGAGCCGTGCCGAGCCCGGTCCCGCCAATGGATGAGGTAAGGCCGTGTGAGGGCATGGTGCACGGTCCAGCCTCGGTCGTCGCGGTAGCCGCGTGCAATTCATTCTAAGATTGCGAGAGAGACGGTCGACAGTGATGCGCCTCCACGTCCACGTCGTTCCGCCGCGTTCATGAAGCACCGAGTGGGCGTCGTCCTCGCCTCCGGTGTCCTGCTGCTGGTGGCTGGCCGCGTGCTCTATGCACGGCACCTGAAGTCGTCCCGTGCCACTGCCGCTGCTGAGGCAGCGGTATCCGCCTCGGTGGCCCGCGGCGATCCCGTGCTGCGAGTGCCTCACGCCCCGGGCGGAATCACGCTTGACGGCGACACGGACGACCCCGGGTGGTTGCGCCCTCCGGGACCGGCGAGGACTGGCGACTTCGTGCTCGAAAGCGGGGAGGCGGCTCGCCCGTACTCCAACACGAGGATCGTATGGGGCGGCGACTACCTGTACCTGTCGCTGTACGCCGCCGACGAGGACATCGAGACTCGTACCGACGAGCCCGACGGCCCCGTTTGGCTAGACGATGCTTTCCGCATCGTTTTTTCGCAGGCCGACGTGGAGTATGCCATCGACGTGTCGCCCAAGGCGGTGATCGCCGACTCGATCCGCAGGAACGGGGGCGCGTGGGATTTCTCGTGGAGCAGCGGCGCGCATGCCTCGAAGGAGATTGACGGCACGATCAACAACCCGAACAACATGGACGAGGAGTGGGCCATCGAGATGGCGATCCCGTTCGAGTCGCTGGGCATGAAGGGCGAGCGCGGCGAGACCATCGGCATGTCCTTGAGCCGGTGCGACATCCCCAAGGGCGCGCCCCGCGTGTGCGCGGGCTGGGGTGTCGGCTCCGCCGACCATCCCAGAGGGAGGATCGTGCTGGAGTAGGCGTGGCCGGCGCCGTCGGCGGGGCCTCACTGCGGGCCCTCGCGAGTGTTCGCGTCACGCTCGATGAGATCCGGTTGGCTGACCTCCGGACGGCCGACCACGGTGATGGGCTCCTTCCTCATGGCCGCCAGTACCGCCGCGAGGACAGCGCCTCCGATCACCGCGCTCGCGAAGAGTGTATCGACGACGCTGCCGATGCTGGAGCAGTTGGCGCCGTGTCCAAGCCGGATGGCCCGCACGCTCTCTGGCCGAACTTCCTGCTCGACGGGGTCTTCTTCGCTCACAGGCCGAAGCCCTCCAGGAAGGTTGGGTTGATGTGCTCGACGACGAGGAAGGCAAGGGCAAGCGTCGAGGCCACGGCGGCGAGGGCGCGTCCCGTCCGCGCGGCCAGACGAGGCGATCCTACGGCACTCCAGGCGCGAAAGATCGCGACGAGCGGGAGCATGAACGCGGCGAACAACACGAAGGGGAGGGAGCTGCTGTTTTCATATCTGGACGCCAGGTACCCGCCAACGAGCCCCGTGTAGAGGAGGAAAAATGTGACTACGGGCGCGATGCCACGGACGGATCGGAGAGCGCCCGCAAGCAAGCGGTGGGCAGCGACGAGGGATAAGACGGCAATCCCCAGTGCGACTCCGAGGGCTCCCATGGCGGCTACGTGCACATGGCTGCGGCGTCGTACGGCCTTGGCGTGCTTGATGGCTCCAGAGTCGATGTTCTTCGCGAACTCCTGCCCCGCGGCATCGGCTGCGTCGAACTCGCCGTCGTCAGCCAAGGTCATGACGAGCTTGGTCGCGGCACCTCGTCGAAGAAGGACGTCGTTGTGGGCGTCGGAGGCAAGCGCCCGAAGCTCATCGTTGGTTCGACCCGCGAAAAACGACGGCGGCGGCGCTTGCGCATGAGCGATCCGCGTGAAGAACAGGGCAACCGCCAGCACGAGCATCACGCGCAACCACAAGGCGTACGAAGGTTCGCACGCCACACTTCCGACGTCCATCGACTGACGAAAGCCCCGGAAGTACCGTACAACCTCTGTCGATAGACGGTCGGGCTGGGACGCCGTTCTCGGGTCTCGATCCGGCTGTCGTAGAGGCTCCTCGTGCAAACACAGCGTCCGGTCTGGATCGCCACCATCCTGGCGGCCCTGCTCAGCGTGCCCGCGACCTACGCGGTACTTCGGGCCGACGAGGTCTTGCTCAAGAGCGACGTCTGGTTCGAGGAGGGAAGCACGAACCTTCTCGGGGACGCGGTCCGGGACCATGCCGGTGGCCGTCGCGCCGGGAGAGAGCACCGACGAGAGCGCGACATTGCTCTAGGCTACGCCACCGAATGAGCACGCCATGACCGCCGCTCCCATCGCTCCGCGCTTGCCCCTCGTGGGCAACCTCCTCGAGTTCCAGCGCGACCCGCTCCGCTTCCTCTGCTCGATGCGAGAGATGCACGGCGACGTGGTCGACGTGGCGATCGGTCCGCTGGCGGTGACGCTCGTCAGTCACCCCGACTTCGTCGAGGACATCCTCATCACGCGGAGCAAGCTTTGGAGGAAGGACCGATTCCTCCAGAAGAACCTCCGGCCCGTCCTCGGCGACGGGCTCCTCTCGAGCGAGGGTGACTTCTGGCGCAAGCAACGCCGACTGGCGCAGCCGGCGTTCCATCGCGAGCGGATCGCGGCGTACGCGGGCATCATGGTCGACCGGGCTTCGCGCCTCGCGCGCACGTGGCGGGACGGCGAGGTGCGCGACGTCCACGAGGACATGATGCGTCTGACGCTCGACATCGTCGCGCAGACGCTCTTCGGCGCAGAGGTGGGCGACCACGCCGAGGAGGTCGGGGAGGCGCTCGAGGCGGTGCTGGCCATCGTCGCGGATCCTCTCGAGCTGTTCGTGCCACTGCTGAAGCACCTGCCGACCCCGAAGCGGCGGCGCTTCGATCGGGCCGTGACGAGGCTCGACGCGATCATCTACCGGCTCATCGAGGAGCGCCGGAAGGCGGGAGGGGCGTACGCCGACGATCTTCTCTCGATGCTGCTTCATGCGCAGGACGAGGACGGCTCGCGGATGTCGGACAAGCAGCTGCGCGACGAGTGTCTGACGCTCTTTCTGGCCGGCCACGAGACGACCGCGCTGAACCTCTCGTGGACGTGGCTCCTCCTGTCCGGGGACCCCGCGGCAAACGCGAAGCTGCGGAGCGAGGTCGACGAGGTGCTCGGCGACCGTCCAGCGACGTTCGCGGATCTCCCGAAGCTCCGCTACACGGGGCAGGTCATCGCCGAGTCGCTCCGGCTCTATCCGCCGGCCTGGTCGATGGGTCGAGAAGCGCGCTGGGACGTCGACATCGGTGGCTATCGCATTCGACGTGGCCAGCAGGTGTGGTTCTGCCCGTGGGCGATCCAGCGCGATCCGAGGTGGTTCGAGGCACCGGACGCTTTCCGGCCCGAACGCTGGGAGGGCGACCTCGCGAAGCGACTCCCGCGGTTTGCGTACTTCCCATTCGGCGGTGGTCCTCGCCAGTGCATCGGGCAGGCATTCGCCCAGCTGGAGGCGGTGCTCCTTCTCGCGACCCTCGCCCGGGACTTCGAGGTCGAGGTGCTGCCGAAGCCGCCCGCCATCGCGGAGCCCTCGGTCACGTTGCGGCCGAAGCACGGGCTACGCGTGCGCCTCGCGCGCCGGAGATGAGGCTCATTGCCCATGAGCGGGCGACGGAGAAGGCGCTTTGGTCCCGCTGTGCCAGCGTGGCACGCTGTGCTCCGTCGAAGACAGCAACGTCGTCCACGACCACCGCAGCCGACTTGCTCGCCGAGCCGTCCCGTCGTGCAAAGCTCCTCCCAGGTCGTTGGTATGCCCTGTGCTCTGAGAGACCGCGATGCGCGCTCTCCCTCCCATCCCCCTGCTCCTCGCAGCCATCCAGCTCGCCACTCTGACGGCGCCGTCGCTGGCCTCGGCGCAGGCTGCCGGCAATCCCACCACCGCGCAGCCGAGTGCAGCCTCGAAGGGCTTCACCGTCCTCGGCATCGTCCTCGTGCCGCTGGGTGTCGTCGCGATGCTCTACGGGGCTGCGGTCGTCGCCATGGGCGCCCTCACGCAGAACGGCGGCTCCGACCCCTCGGCGTCCACGTCGAACACGGGCGCGGTTCCCGGCGGGACCGCCATCACCCTCGGTGCCCTGGCGGTGATCGGCGGCATCGTGCTCATTGCGACCAACTCGACGAGCGCGAGCACCCCTGTGACGCCGCAACCGGTGGGCGTCCAGACGGGACTCCTCGTGCCGACCTGGCGCGACGTGAAGCCGGAGGAGAGGGCGCTGCCTCCCGCCGTGGGCCTGCCCCTGTGGACGGGACGCTTCTAGAGGCTGCCTTCGCTGAGAATGCGGCCCGAGACGACGCGGTTGGGGTGGGTGCCGATGTTCTCGATGCTGCAGCCGCCGCCGAGGCCGAGACCGAAGGGGCTGGCAGAGAGAGAGGCGCTGCAGATCTTGCCCGAGACGGAGATGGTGGGGGTGGGCAGGATGCGCGCGGCGAGGCCCTGCAACGCCGCGCCGCCCGGGTGCTGTGGACCGCGGCCCAGCGCGCCGCCTTCGGGAGGGATCTCCTGGCCGACGTCGGGACCGGGAGGAGGCGGGGGCGACCACTGGCCGCCGGGCTTCGCTTCGATCTGTTGCTTGAGGATGCTCGGGGTGACCGCTGTCTTCAGGCCGTGGAGCGTGCGCACGTCGCGTCCATCGGCGAGGCGCATGACGGCGTCGACGCGCACGACGACGTGCCATCCGCGTCCGCCCGGCGGCAGGCGCACGCGCTTCGGGTCGAGCGAGCGTCCCAGGGAGTCGGCCACGCGCGCCCATGCCGCCGCGTCGTGATCGGCGCTCACCACGCGGGCCACGACGCTGTCGGGACGCACGGCCACGTCGAACGTCGCGCCGCCGTCGATGGGAGCCTCGTTGCTTCGCGCCGCCGTCTCGGCCGCGGCGAGCACCGGACCGCCGCGCCCCATGCCGACCGCGACGTCGTGCGCGGCGAGCCCCTCGGCGAGACCGCCGGTGGCGGAGGCCGTCGCCGGCTTCGTTCCGTCGCCCGGATCGTGTGCCGCGGGATGGAGCGGCGGCGCGAGCATGTCGGGCGTCACCGCGCCGCGGAGCTCGATGTGCGCCGCGCTGGGAGAGAAGGACCAGCCGTCGTCCGGGCCGGGCGCGGGCGGTGCGTTCTCGACGGGCGTCGCTTCGGTCGGGAGAATCGAAGCCGCCCGGGGCGCCGTCCGGATGACGACGGCGCTCGCGTACAGGGCGGCCGCGGCCTCGTCGGTGGGGTCGGCGGAGGCTTCCGGCTTCGCGGTCGGCTCGGGCGCGAGCTCCTCGAGGGTGATCTCGCTCACAGCCGGAAGCGTCTCGGCGGGCGCGGGCGGAGGCGCCTTCACCGCGTCGACGCCGAGCAGGACGGCGCCGTGCAGGCCGCACGCGAGTCCCAGCGCGACCAGTCGACGGATCTCCACGGTCATGTTGGTTGCAAGGAGAAGGGTAGGCGTTCGACGGGCACGTTGCACCCCCACCGGCGAGGGCTACGCTGACAGCCAGAGGTCGCCCATGCGCCGACTCTTCCTTCTTCTCCCTCTCGCTCTCGCCGCTTGCTTCGCCGTGCCCGCTGCGCGCGCCGACGTGACGTCCCCGACGCCCTCGTTCATGCCGGTGGCCACACCGCTCACGCTCCGGCCGCTCTTCGGCGAGCCCACGAGTCAGGGGACCGGGCTCGCGCCGGGCCTGGCCGTATTGCCCCTCCGCCTCTCGATGCTGGGGTCGGCGTTCCCCCTCGCGGGCTCGTCTCCCACCCATCCGCTTCACTGCGATCCGGACGCCAGCGGCAACTCCGAGTACGGATTCCCGGTGGAGCGGCAAGTGTTCCTGGCGATGACGTCGCGGCTCGTCCTGCACGGCTTCTCGCGGCTCGGGTGCCCCGTCGACGCCATCGCGGGCGGCGGCGTCACCTACACCATTCCCCTCGCGCAGGGCGTGTCGATCGTGCCGAGCGCGGGCGCTTACGCGAAGTCGAGCCTGGTGCAGGGACGCGTCCCGACGCGGGGAACGGTCCGCGTCGACCTCATGATGCACACCTCGGGCGACCAGACGCTGTCGATCGGGGTGGGCAGGCAGCACGGCGTCCAGGGACTTCATCTGACCGGGACGTGGTGAGAAGCCGCGCCGGGCGGTCCCCTTTGATCGCGCGGCCGAGGTAGGCTCCCTTCGTGGAGCCGGACTTCGACGTCATCATCCCCATCGTCGTCATCGCCGTCATCGGGCTGGTCGGTGTCTTCGTCCTCCTCGCCATCGTTCGCGCCTTGCGCCGGGCCTCGACCAACCTGCTGCTCGGCAGCACGTCGGTCATGGACTCCATCCCGCCGCAGGGCGTCCGGGCGCGCGGGCTCGTCCTCACCAGCAATCGCGTGTCGTCCGGCGTGACCGTCAACGGGCGTCGCTTCGAGCGGCGCAGCATGACGCTCGATATCGAGATCCCCGGGCGCCCGCCCTTCGTGACGTCGGGCAGCTTCCTCGTTCCCCGCGGCATCGTCGAGGCCCTGCCGGGCTCGTCCCTCGAGCTGTCCATCCACGCCACCGACATGAGCCAGATCACGGTGCTCGGCCCGGGCGGCTTCACCGGGCCGTGGCTGAAGCCCGGACCGCCGAACACGTATTGAGGATCGAGGACGTGACCGGGGCGCACGGCGACTTCTTCATCCGCGCTCTACGCGCACGACTTCAGCGAACACTTGCCGCTCGACCAGGAACAAGGACCCTGAACGAGCACCGGCTGGCGCTGGTCAACCGCTACGGCGCCTCCGTCAGCACGTACTCGTGCTGCATGTCGCGAACGACGAGCGCGCGCTTGCCACTCTTTTGCGCCACGACGAACACGAAGCCATCGACGCTCGGGTCCACGGTGATCATCGACGTCGTCCCGTCGTCGTTCCTGCGCGACGCGACCGTGCTCTTCCACTCGCCGAAGTCGAACGTGACCGCCGCTCCCGCAGTCCGCACGGTGACGTCGCCGAGCGCGACCCTGGTGTAGTGCTTCGCCAGCTTGGCCACGACGTCCGGGGCCGGCGGCACGACGAGGCGCTCGCGATACTTGGCGAGCTCCGCCACGCGCGCCTTGGCCGTCGCCTGGATGTCTTCCATCGCCTCGGGCTTGCCGTCGTAGAGCTCCTCCAGGACCTTGCGCAGGAAGGGGTGCAGCAGCGCGCCGCCCATCCCGGCGTTGGTGAGGATGACGCCGCCCACGCCTTGATCGGGCAGCCAGAACATGTCGCTCCGGAAGCCGAAGACCGCGCCTCCGTGGTGCACGACGGGGATGCCGTACTCGGTGTCGACCTCGAGCCCCATGCCGTAGGTGGTGTGCTCGCCGATGGTCACCTGCGGCAGACGACGCGCGAGGAGTGCCTGCTCGGAGACGAGGGTCTTTCCGTCGGGGAGCTTGCCCCTGCCGAGCTCCATCTGCACATAGCGGAGCATGTCGTCGACGTTGGACCAGGCAGCCCCCGCCGGTCGCTCGGCGTCTTCCTCATGTCGCCGAAGGTTTACCACCGACTCGCGCCGGCGAGCATCCCGGCGAACGTCAGTCGCCGATGGCCCCGACCCACGCGTGCTCGTCTGTGCCGAGCGTGGACACGATGGCGAAGAGGTCGACACCGGTCACGTCCGGGTCGTCCTTCACGCGGGTGACTGTGAGCTCCAGTTTGTCCCCGTTCGAACCCTGCATCGCGCTCCACGCGAACGTCAGCTTCTCGGCGCCGAAGGCCACGGCGCGGACCGCCCACGGACCTTGCGTCTTCGCGTCGCTGAAGAGATCGACCTCGACGGCCTTGCTCTGTCCAATGGCGATCTCGAGCCCTTCGCTGGTGATCGACTGGCCGAAGTAGCTACCGTGAAGCGTGTCCGGCATCACCGGCGCTGCGTTGAAATACGGCGCCACCGGCGCCGGCACGCACGGATCGTGACCCGCCGAAGCCGCCGCGTTCGACCACGTGCGCTGAACAGTGAAAGGGAGGCCCGTCGGCTGGAAGTAGACGTCCGGCAAGATCGTGCACATGTCCGCGAGCTCGCCGCCCGTCACGATCGCCCAGTCGTTGTATCGCGGCGGGGGACCGTAGTAGGCGGGGCTCGAGTTGGGGAAGGGATCGGTCGACGCCTCGACCCACTCGTGGCTCAGCCCGCCGGTCACGTAGTCGATGCCGCTGAGGCCCTGGAAGGAGCCGCACTGCGCCATCGCGGCGTAGGGCACCGTCGTCCCGCTGCCCAGCGTGACCTCCGAGTGATAGGCCGGCGACGACGAGCAGATCGACTGTCCGCTCATCGTGATGGTCATCCCGACCGGGTACACGATCGTGTAGATGGTGCTCGCGTCGGGCGTGCCCCATTCGGCGTGCGTGCCGTCGAGCTGCGAGATCAGCCAGGACTCGAGGGCGGTCGAGTCGATCGACGCCGAGGGGGCGGCCGCCACGTGGACAGAGCGGGCGAACCCGAGAGGCCCGACTCCGTACTCGTGCGTGGCGGATTCCCAGTACGCGCTGGCCCCCACGGCCTGCGCAAAGGCGTCGAGCTGCGCGGCGAGTGGATCGCTCGCGAAGCTCACCGTCACGACCTTGGGCGCCGCGAGCACGCTGCCCCCCGAGTTGGTGACCGTCGGCGTCGCGGGGTGGGAGCCGGGAGCGAACGGCGCATCGACCGCCGCGTCCTCGGTGGGCGTTGCCGCGTCGTCGACGTCCGCGCCGGTTCCCGCATCGGAGGGTGCTTGCGCCGCGGCCGGCGACGACGTGCCGCACGCCGTGAGCGGCATGACGACGAGGACACCGAAGGTAAGCCAGATCCGCGAGGGAGCGCGCATGCGCCGTGCGCGTAAGCATCGTTCGTGCCCCGGCAATGCGCGGGGGTAATTGCAGGTGTCGAGGAGCGAACCGTTACGTTGTTGACTGCACTGCCGCGGACCGTCGGTGCCACATCGCGCGTGCGCGCGCCGCCGGTGAATGCTCGACTTCGCGAACTCGCTCGGCGCGCCGCTGAGCTCAGGGCGCGATCCCGCACCCGAACGCGCAGCTCTCGTTGGTCGGGCTCTGCGCGCCGTCGACCGCGACGGCGATGTTGCCGAAGTCTTTCCCCGTGCACCAGTCGCCGTGGAGGCCGAGCCCTGTGACTGTGCCCTGGAGGCCCGCGTGCGGGCCCGTGGTGCAGTCGAACGAGTCGTTCGGGTTGTCGAAGACGACGGTGCACACGTAGCTGCGGCCATCGATGTCGTTGTCGATCGCGAGGTGGCCCGCGCCGTCGGAGGAGGAGGTGAACGTGATGCGCTGCGACTCGGTGGGACAGCGGCCGTCGCAGCGTCCGTCCGCACAGTGTCCGGCGCAGTCGAGGTTCGTGGAGGTGAAGACGCCGTTCGTCCCGTGCAGGGTGTCCTGCACGCTGGGGTCGCTGTCGGTCGTGCCGGTCGCGCCCCCGTCGGGCTGGCAGTCGAGCAGCAGGGTGGCTCCGTCGCCGACGGCGGCGCCGTCGACGCCCCCGCCGTTGCCGGGCGAGGCCGTGCTCCCGCCGCACGCGACGAGGGACAGGGCGAAGCCGACCAAGGGAGGGAGCCAGCGATGGGGGCGCATGACCCTCACCCTGAGCAGGGAGCGGGCCAGGCGGAAGTAGGCGCATTGCCGCATCACGGCGCGAACGTCTTGCACATCGCTCCGGCCGGGCAGGCCCCGCCGTCCTCGCAGCCCGCGCTGCACACACTGGTCGGCGAGCCCAGGCCCACGCTGCAGTGCTGCCCCGACGGACAGTCCGCGTCGCTGTTGCAGGCCACGTTGACGCAGCCGTCGTCTCCCGACGAGCAGATGCAGTTGGCTTCGATGCACTCCCAGCCCGAGCCCTCGTCGCAGAAGCACGTGAACTGATTGAAGTAGCTGCATGCCCCGGTGACGGGACACGACGTGTTCGCCTCGGAGGTCCCTTGCGGGACGTCCGCGTAGCTGGCCGGGCACGATCCGTCGGGACCTCCCGAGTCGGCCGCGCCGGGGGCGGGACTGCCACCGTCCGTGTCGGGGCTTCGCGCCGACACGTGGCCTCCGCAGCCGATCGCGATCGTGGCTCCGAGACCGAGCAGGACCAATGAAGCGAGGATGTGCGAGCCCACGTCGGGGCTGGGACAGCAACCCTCGTGCCGCGACGATCGCGGGCGATTCGACCCCGCCGCATGTGCCGGCGTGGGCCGGTCCGGGTACACGGATCACGGTCGGCCCCAGCGAGCGCCGCCGTCTCGGCGGTCTGCAGATCGTTGATGCCGGCTGTCACGGTCGGCAGGGACGGCGAAGGCGTCGGGAAGGCTGTGTTTCCAGTCATCCCCTCAACGATCCCGTGGGCGTAGGTGATGAGAGCGGGGACAGTGACGGGGAGCTCGAGCGATGCGACGGTGCGACGAACGGAATTGATCGGAGTGGTCATGAATGAGTCCTCTTGGTCACGGGCAGCGGCAATGCCATCGGCTCGGTCGGCTTTCGGTTCACCTCCTTCCCCATCGTCTTCGCGGGCTTCGTCTTCGTGCTCGCGGGCAGCGTCATCTTGATTCGACGGCGCCTCGTTCACTCGAGCCGCCACCGCATCCAGCTCACGGGCTTCTTCTTCTCGTCGACCCGGCGAGGCGTCGTCTCGAGCGGCCATCGACTTCACTCGAGACGACGCGGTAATCGTTCGAGGCGACTCCGAAACGTGTCGAGCCGACGCGGAGGCCTGCCCGATCAAAGCCTCGATCGATCGAATCGAGACGTCGCCCGGTCGAATCGAAGCCTCACCCCGTCGAGTCGATCCCTCGGCAGGTCAAGTCGAAGCGGAAGTCGATCGAGTCGATGCCGCTGCCCGTGGAGACGAAGCCTCGGCGGCGCGAGCGAGTGGGGTGGCTAGTCGACTCGATGGGGTTCCCGGTAGAATCGATGCGGCTGCCCGTGAAGCCGATGCGGCGGTCGCTCGAGTCGCTGCGTGGGCGGGTCTTGCCCCGTCGGCAGCCGGTCCTGACATCGATGCTCCTACTCTTGGCGCTTCCCCGCCCGAGACGGCCCAAGGTGCGCCATCGACTCGCGCTTCCCCGCCGTGTCTCCGGCCTGACGACGCAGCTCCTCCCCCCGAGCAGATGCTCTCCCAACAGTGGGTCCGTCAGTCCGGAACCGGTCCAAACCCGCCGCGGTTCACGTCGGCGATCGCCTCGCGGATCTCCTCCATCGTGTTCATGACGGCGACCGAGCACGCGTGCGCGGGCGCGCGGCCGGGCACGCGCGTACCCCTACCAAACATGCAGCGCAACGAGGTTGAGGCGCGCCCCCGCGGATCGGTTCTCGACAGCGAACTCCCAGTACGCGTTGGCGGTGAGCTGCGTCCGTCCCTCGTTGGCGAATATGTCCAGGCCGGGTCCGAGCGCCGCGACACGCTCCCGGGAGCCGACGACGTGTCGCCCGTCGGCAACGCTGTCGGTGATCTGCTGCAGGACGTAACCCGCCGCGCCAGCCCGCACTGGCCCACCCACTTCGACGGAGGCAGCGCCGTTGATGTGGATGGCCTGTCCTGGCTGAATCGTCGTCGCCTCATAGCCCGGTCCTGGCACAGCGTTGACGGAATTCCACAGGTAGTGAAGCCGCCAGCTCGTCTCGAGGCGCTCGAACGGGAGCCACGTGAACGAATAGTAGGGATTCACGCTCCACGCGTGACTCCCCACGTTGGCCGGCGCGTCGCGCTGGTACTGCCCGGTGGGCGCGTTCACGTCGACGTCCAGCCGGTGAAAGAAGGGCCGACCGAGAAGCCTCAGGTCCGGCGCCTGGAAGACGAGTGGACTGAAGGTGAGATGGGTGCAGATCGAATGCAGCGGCGTGAATTCGTCTGATACCGGGTACTTCCGGGAATTTTCGTGGGAGGCGTGAGGTTCTTCCCGACAGGGCGCTCGTTGCGATGCGCTCGGAGAAGGA
>Ga0182030_10007235_pt1 | contig 23217 bp, 19 predicted proteins | sample 812S3MmetaG_FD_121299 | JGI IMG/M metagenome (GOLD analysis project Ga0182030, IMG submission 121299) | Permafrost microbial communities from Stordalen Mire, Sweden - 812S3M metaG (Illumina Assembly) | ecosystem: Environmental > Terrestrial > Soil > Wetlands > Permafrost | place: Sweden...
GTAAACTCGGCTGTCCGTAACTCCGCTAGCCGTAACTCCGCTAGCCGTAGACGACGCGCCGGAGCTGCCGCTCCGACAGCCGGTGCGCGGCGAACCTGCGCTGCTCGAGCTCGGCCGCCATCAGCGGCCAGATCTCATCGTTCTTACGCTGGCGTTGCCGCAGCTCGGCGTGACGCCTGCGGATGAACTCCTCGATCGTCTCGTTGAAGTACGTCGTGACGTCGGCGACGACCCGGACCGCAGTGGGCTGCGGCAACCCGGTCGAAGCCGCCAGGTAGCGGACGAGATCCTGCGGGACAGAGTCGGGCATGACTACTTCTTACTGGCCGCCGACGATATGAGCAAGTATCCTGCCCGGATCCGGGCAGGATTTCTGACTATTTGTCGTCTATCTCGAGCATAGCTGCCCTTTCAGGGCGCCACACCGATTCGGTGTCAATGTGTATTCTTACATGCACTCTAGGTAGCTGGCCAGCACGGGACCTACCCCTGGGGGCCAAACCTAGGGCTTCCCCGTGGGGGAGCTTAGGGGGTGGGGACTTGGGCGGCTGAGGTGATCATATGGGTCTTGTTGCGGCCGGTTTCCTTGGCGTAGTACAGGGCCGCGTCGGCGGCGGTGAGCATGTCGGTGAGCTCGCGGCCGTCCCCGTCCAGGGCGGAGACACCGACCGAGATGGTGAGCTTGACACACGGCCCGGACTCATCCGCGTCGTTGACGGGGATGGACAGCTCGGCGACGTGCGCGCGCAAGCGCTCGGCGACGCTCAGCGCATCGGCCTCACGGGCATGCGGCAGCAGGATCACGAACTCCTCACCGCCGAAGCGCCCGGCCAGGTCGTAGATCCGCAGCTGGCTGCGCAGGCTGTCGGTCACCGCCCGGAGCGCCTTGTCCCCCACCAGGTGCCCGTAGGTGTCGTTGACCATCTTGAAGTGATCGATATCGACAAGCGCCAGGGCGAGCGGGGTATTCGTCCGCACCGCCCGGGCGATCTCGACCGTCGCCTCCCGTTCCCAGGTGGACGCGTTGAGCAGGCCGGTCTTGGTGTCGATCCGGGACTGGGCGAGCAGCTGCGCGTGCATCATGAACCGCCGGACCATGAGCCACATGGGCACCGCGAAGACCGCGAGCGCGGGCGTGACCGCCACCACTACCGTGATCAGCACGCCGAGGTTGAACTCGGTCAGGTCGGCTTGCAGGGCCTCTCGGCTCAGCTCCTGGTCCGCCAGCCTGACGGTGGGGTCGGAGAGCTTGACCGCGATCACGATGATGGCGTTATGGCCCCGGCCGCCCATGATCTCGCACAGCGCGACGACCAGGGCCCAGCTGAACGCGTGCATCCCGGTGCCGATGGCGCCGCCCGCGATGGAGGCGGGGAACGCGCGGAAGACCACGGACGCCGCGCCGTACGCCAGCCCCATGGCCCCGGCCGTGAACGCCCGGCGGTACACGACCCCCTTGTGAATCCGCCACTGGGTGAGCACGAGCAGCGGGATGGGCGTCACCATCGCGTACACCGGCGGCAGCAAGATGGCTATCGGCAGCACCCACGCGGTGATGAAGTCGCGCACCAGCGCGCCCTGAGCGTAGGCGGTCCGCGGCGTCGCCGCCACCGAGATCAGGCCGCAGCCGAGCAGCAGCAGGAACTTCACCAGATCCGCGGTGCTCCAGGACGTCCGGGACGCGGCGAACCCGATAAGCACCACGGCCAGCAGCGGAACGGCACCGACGTAGCAGCGCAGCACCACGGGAAGCCGCCACCAGGCCCAGTCCCAGAAGGCGGCGCGCGCCATCAGCCGGCGCGTGACGGACGAGGCTTCCATACTCCACCGTTCCGGATGGGACTGGACGAACTCCTGTCTAGTCGGCAGCTCACCGTAAAGGACTAGCTCCGTATAGCTACCTTAACCCATCTATGGCCATCTTGGGCACTATTGCCCCTGATTCGCTTACATCGTCCAACAAAGAGGCGCTAAATGGTCTTTAACAAGCCACGATTACCCGGAGTGGTGACACGCCGGGTGGCTTTCGCACAGGTATTACCGCGGCCGGAAGGAGGCATCCTCGCGATGCGCGTCATCTGGGGCTGAAACCCAAGCACATCCCGTCGGACCACCGGAGAGAGGAATTCGCAATGCGAGACACCTGGACTTGAGCCAACTCAGCGGCCGCTGTGGTTTGATTCGCGCAGCGGCACCGAACGTGCCGTCGTGGCGCTAGCCGGGCGCCGGCCCGCGGCATGACGTCCGCCGGGCGGTGACACCTGACGCCACCTGAGCGTCAGCACCAGGGCTATGACGGCACCGATACCACCACCGACAGCGATGACCGCCGCCGGACTGAAATACTGCGCCGCAGTGCCGGCGGCCACGAAAGCGGCGCCCTGGCCGACGATGACCCCCATGTTGGCCAGGCCGAAGGCCTGAGCCCGCCGTTCGTTCGGCACCCTCACGACGAAGGCGGTATTGGCCGCGAGCTGGTAAACACCGAACGCGGCCGAGAAGGAAAAGATCACCAGTGAGACGGCGAGACCGGGGTGGAGGGCCGTGAGAACCAGTGTCGCGCAGGTAAGCACGGCGAACGGCCCCATCCACTCGACCCGCTGGCGAGGCCGGACGAACTTGGTGAACAGCGGCGTGCCGATCGTGGTGCTGAGCGCGGTGGACACGAGCACCATACTGATCCCGATGGACCCGGCACCGATATCGGTCGCGTAGGAAGCGGCGACTCCCTCGGGAATCGTGTAGAACGCCACCAGCCAGCCGAACAGCAGCAGGGTGCGCCGCGCCTGGTCGCCGAAGACCAGCTGGAGTCCTTCCCGCAGCTGCGCCAGCGGGGACGGCCGGACCGAATCGGGCCGGACGGCGGGCCTGGCGCGGATGCCCAGCCCGATTAACAAGCCGGAGAGCGCAAACGTCCCGGCGTCGATGACGAGCGAGGACCGCACTCCGCCAAGTCCGAAGATGTCGATATAGCCCACCGCCACTCCCGCGGCGGCCGCGCCGACGACCTGGCCGGCCAGGAACGTCGTCTGGATCACCGCCGTACCCAGCGCGTAGCGCTCGCCTTGCAGGATGTCAGGAGTGATGGAGGCCCGGGCCGATTCGAACGGTGGCGCGAACATCGTGGTCACGAACAACAGCGCGACCAGGGCCAGCAACGGCATGCGCGGAATCACCATAGCGGCCACCAGGACCATCCGGACCACGTCGCAGACGACCATCACCGAACGGCGCGGCCGCCGGTCCGCCAGGTCGGCCAGGAACAAGCCGCCAATCACCCAGGGCAGGTACCCGGCCGCGTACGTCAGGGCGGTGTACAGCGATGAATGTGTCCGGTCAAAGACCAGCAGGGTGAGGGCGACCAGGGCCAGCCGGTCACCGGCCACGGATAGTACTTCGGAGAGCCACAGGGCCCGGAATTCGCGAACCGCGAACACGTCACGGAATGTGGCCCGCGGCGGCACAGCACCTTCCACTGTGACCTTTCTGTCCAGACCCCGTACTCCGCCGTCCGTATGGTCACTCAGTTTCATCATGACCCACGGCGGGTGTATACCGCAACAAGTAGTGCGGAATCGGTCACTCATGGTTGGATAACGATAGAGAGCAGCAACGGAGCGGCCGATTCGGCGCTGGACCGGGAGCGTGGAGACCAGGTGACACATCCGCTGCCGCCGCTCGTCGCGGAGCGGCTGCGAGCGCTGCGGGAACGCCCGGTCGAACCGACCGAGAAGGGCTGCGGCGCGGCGTCCGCCGGGCGGTCGGCCGCTGAGCTGGCCGCCACCCGGCCGCCGCTGCACGCGGCCGGATTTACCTACCCGCTGCTGACCCTGCGCGAGAGCGCGCTCACGGGCAACCTCGCGGCGATGGCCGCCTACTGCGCGCGGGCGGGCGTGGCGCTCGCCCCGCACGGCAAGACCGCCATGTCCCCCGAGCTCGCCGCCCGCCAGCTCGCCCACGGCGCCTGGGGCATCACGGTGGCCACCATCGGGCAGCTGCGCACCTACCGGGCGTTCGGCTTCCCCCGCCTGCTGCTGGCCAACGAGCTGGTGGACGAGGCGGGCATCGGCTGGCTGGCGGCCGAGCTGGCCGCCGACCCCGGCTTGCAGGCCTACTGTTACGTCGACAGCGCCGAGGGCGTGGCCATCTTGGACCGGGTCCTCACCCGGTGCCCGGCCGGGCGCAGGCTCGGTGTGCTGGTGGAAATCGGCTTCCCCGGCGGCCGGACCGGCTGCCGGACCGATGCGGGCGCGCTCGCGGTGGCGCGGGCGGTGGCCGCGACCGGCACCCTCAGGCTGGCCGGCCTGGCCGGGTACGAGGGCGGTATCGGCGCCGAGACCGGGCTGGCCGGGACGCTCGAGCTGGTCGCCTCGTTCTGCCGCAGGCTCCGGGCGCTGGCCGGCTCGCTGCGGGCCCAGGCGCCACCCGGCGAGGAGTTCATCGTGACGGCCGGCGGCAGCGCGTTCTTCGACGTGGTGGCGCGCGAGCTGACCGCCGGCGGCCCGGACGGGATCACGGCGATACTGCGCAGCGGCGCCTACCTCACCCACGATCACGGCCTCTACGCGGCGGTCTCCCCGGCCGCGCGGGGATCGGTGCCCGCGCCGGGGCTGCGGCCCGCGCTCGAGCTGTGGGCGCAGGTGCTGTCCCGGCCCGAGCCCGGGCTGGCGCTGCTCGGCGCGGGGCGCCGCGACGCCGGCTTCGACTCCGGGCTGCCGGTGCCGCTGCGCGCCGTCCGGCGTACCCCGGCCGGAAGCGAACTATCCAGAAGCAAACTATCCGGGAACGAACTGACCGGGAGCGAACTGACCGGGAGCGAACTGACCAGGCTCAACGACCAGCATGCTTACCTGCGGCTGGGGCCGGATTCCGGCCTCGCGCCCGGGGACCTGGTGAGCCTGGGCATCTCGCACCCCTGCACGACGCTGGACAAGTGGCGGGTGATACCGGTGGTCAACGACGACGACCGGGTGACCGATATGGTGCACGCCTTTTTCTAACCTGTTTAGCGCGGGCGGCCGGGGCCGGACATTATCTTTCCCCGAGCTTGCAGTTATCACGACAGTGTCAGGCAGGGCCGTTCGGATAAATAATTAATGCAGAACGGGCCGTGGTTCGTCCCGTACGTAAGGCAGAATCCGCCCTGGGGGCTGATTAGCTGCGACCCCACGCACCTACCCGAGCGGGAGCACACAATGTCTGATCCATCGTTGGTACAACTTTCTGGCAGCGTGCGGGCGCCGCTGGCGGACGCCAGGCCGGCCGGCCCGCTGGACACCTCGCTGCGAGCTGAGCTGACCCTGGTGCTGCGGCGCCGGGCCGCGCTGCCTGCCACCCGCCTGGTCGCCGGGCCTACGGCCCTGACCAGCGATGAACTGGCGGAGCAGTATGGCGCCGACCCGGCCGACACCGACCTCGTCCGGCAGACGCTCACCGGCCTTGGCCTGGAGGTCACCGCCGTGCACCCGGCGTCGCGCCGGGTCAAGGTGGCGGGCACCCTGGGCGAGCTGTCCGGGGCGTTCGGCGTGACGCTGCAGCAGGTCACGAGCACGGGACCGGGTGGCCAAGTGGTCACGCACCGCTACCGCGAGGGGGCCCTCTACCTCCCGGCCGCGCTGTCCGGAGTCGTGCTCGCGGTGCTCGGCCTGGACACCAGGCCGCAGTTCCGGGCGCACTTCCGGACCGCCGACGCGGGCTCCGCGGCCGCCGCGCAGGGCGCCTCGTACCCGCCGAACCAGGTGGCCGACCTCTACGGGTTCCCGGCCGGCACCACCGGCGCCGGCCAGACGATCGCGGTGATCGAGCTCGGCGGCGGTTTCTCGGCCAGTGACCTAAACACCTACTTCGGCGGCCTGAACATCGCGGTCCCTTCGATCACCGCGGTCAGCGTGGACGGCGCCGCCAACGCGCCGGGTTCCGATCCGACCGGCGCCGACGTCGAGGTGAACTTGGACATCGACGTCATCGGTGCCGCCGCACCCGGCGCGGCGCAGGTGGTGTACTTCGCGCCGAACAACGGCGACCAGGGCTTCGTCGACGCGATCTCCGAGGCCGCGCACGCCAGCCCGGCTCCGGTCGCCATCTCGATCAGCTGGGGCCAGTCGGAGGACTCCTGGACCGCGCAGGGACGTTCGGCGATGGACGCGGCGCTGGCCGACGCGGCTGCGCTCGGCATCACCGTCTGCGTGGCCTCGGGCGACAACGGCAGCGGCGACGCCGTCACCGACGGCCAGTCGCACGTCGACTTCCCCGCCTCCAGCCCGCACGCGCTGGGCTGCGGCGGCACCAAGCTGCTCGCGGACACCTCCGCCGGCACGATCAGCTCCGAGGTCGTCTGGAACGAGACGGCCACGGGTCACGGGGCCGGCGGCGGCGGGGTCAGCGACCAGTTCGCACTGCCGTCCTGGCAGGCCACCGCCGGGGTGCCGGCCCAGGCCAACGGGTCCACCGGTGGCGGGCGCGGCGTGCCCGACGTGGCGGGCAACGCCGACCCGGAGACCGGCTACCAGGTCTACGCCGACGGCCAGGCCCAGGTGGTGGGCGGCACCAGCGCGGTCGCTCCGCTGTGGGCGGCGCTGGTCAGCAGGCTCGCGGAGGCGACCGGCCAGCGGTTCGGGCTGATCCAGCCGGCCCTGTACGCGGGCGTGACGCCTGGTGCCGACGTGGCGGGCTTCCGCGACATCACCAGCGGAGACAACGGCGCCTACGCGGCCGGGCCCGGCTGGGACGCCTGCACCGGCCTGGGCAGCCCGGACGGCGCGGGCCTGGTCACGCGACTGCAAGGCTAAGGCCTGAGTCGCGGTTGACACTGCCAACTGACGGTCGCATACTTTTGGTAGTTACTTTCATTTGCGGGTAACTCTTTAAAGGATGTGGGTGTCATGGTGGATACCTCGGCGCGTAAGTGGTGGGCGCTGGTCGCCATCGCGGCCAGCGTGCTCGTCGTCGGGCTCGACCTGACCGTGCTGAACCTGGCGCTCCCCACGATCGCGACCAGCCTGCACGCCTCGACCAGCGACCTGCAGTGGATCTCGGACGCCTACAGCCTGGTGCTGGCGGCCGCGATGCTGCCCGCCGGGCTGCTCGGCGACCGGCTCGGTCGCAAGAAGGTGCTGCTGGCAGCGCTGGTGCTGTTCGGCGCCAGCTCGGCGGCGTGCGCGTACGCAAGCGGCACCGGTGAGCTGATCGCCGCCCGCGCCGTGCTCGGCATCGGCGCGGCGGCGATCTTCCCGCTCTCGCTGTCGGTGATCCCTGTGCTGTTCGCGCCGCAGGAGCGGCAGAAGGCGATCGCGCTGATGGCGTCGGCCACCTTCATCAGCTTCCCGATCGGCCCGATCGTCGGCGGGTACCTGCTCGACAACTTCTGGTGGGGTTCGGTCTTCCTGATCAACGTGCCGGTGGTCGCGATGGCGCTGATCGCGGTGGCGTTCCTGCTGCCGGAGTCGCGCAGCCAGCAGCGGCCGCGGCTTGACGTGCTCGGCGTGATCTGGTCAAGCGCGGGGCTGGCCGCCCTGACGTACGGCTGCATCCGGGCCGGGGAGAACGGCTGGACCAACCCAGGCGCGCTGGCCACGATCGCGGCCGGGGTGGTGCTGCTTGTGATCCTGGTGGCCTGGGAGCGCGGCGTCGGACGGCGTGGTGGCCGGGCGCTGATCGAGCTCAGCCTGTTCCGTTCGGCCGGGTTCACCTGGGGCACCGCGCTGGCCACGCTGGTCTCGTTCGCGATGTTCGGCATCTTCTTCGCGATGCCGCTGTACTTCCAGGAGGTACGCGGAGTCAACGCGATGGGCAGCGGACTGCGGCTGCTGCCCATGATCGGCGGCATGGTCATCGGCATGATCGGCGGCACCAGGCTGGCCTCGCCGCGCCGGGACGCCGGGTCCGGCGCGCCCGGCGGGTCGGGGGACGCCGGGTCCGGCGGCCCGGGGGGCAGCGCTCCGGGGAGCAGCGTCAAGGCGCTGGTCGCGGTGGGATTCACGGTCATGACCGTGGCGCTCGGGGTCGGCGCGACCACCACGAGCGGCAGCGGCACCGGGTTCGCGGCGACCTGGTTCGCGGTGTTCGGCCTCGGGCTGGGGCTGGCCATGCCCCAGACGATGAACGCGGCGCTTTCCGCCCTCATCGCCGAGCGCAGCGGCTCCGGTTCCGCGCTGATCTCGGCGCTGCGGCAGGTCGGCGCCACCATCGGGGTCGCGGTGCTCGGCACGGTGCTGAACACGGCGTACCGCGGCCGGCTGAACGTGACCGGGTTGTCCGCCGCCGCCGCGACGGCGGCCAAGAGCAGCGTGGTCGAGGGCGTGGGCGTCGCGCACCGGCTCGGCTCGGCGGCACTGCTCGGCTCGGCGCGCGGCGCGTTCGTCACCGGCATGGACACGATGCTCTGGGTGTGCGCCGGAATCGCGCTGGTCAGCGCCGTTCTCGCGGTCCTGTACCTGCCGCGCCGGGCAGACGGGGCGCCGGCCGGCGACACGGGACCCGCAGCGGTCGTCCCATCAGGCGCGGAGCGGGCAGAATCAGGACTGTGACAGAGATGCACGGAGCCGCGACGGTTGGGTCGGCAGGGTCGGCGGGGTCGGCGGGGTCGGCGGGCTTGCGCGAGCGGAAGAAGGCCAGGACGCGGGCCGCGCTGCGGGAGCATGCCCTGCGGCTATTCCGCGAGCAGGGTTACCAGGCCACTACCGTGGAGCAGATCGCGGCGGCGGCCGAGGTGTCACCCAGCACGTTCTTCCGTTACTTCCCGACCAAGGAAGATCTCGTCCTGCAGGACGACATGGACACCCGGATGATCGAGGCGCTCGAGCGGCAGCCGCCCGAGCTCGCGCCGCTGCCTGCCGTGCGAGCCGCCGTGATCGAGGCGTTCGCCTCCTACACCCCGGCCGACCTGGACCTGATCCAGCAGAACATGGCCCTGACCCTGACCGTGCCCGAGATCAGGGCCCGGGCGCTTGACGAATTCGCCCGCACCATCGGGGTGATGAGCGAAGCCCTGGCCGAGCGCTCCGGGCGCCCGGCCGACGACCTGGCCGTCCGCACCATCGCCGGCGCGATCATCGGCGTCATCATGTCGATCACGATGCCGTGGAACGGCTGGTCTGACCGGCAGAGCATCGAGGACACGTTCGCCGGAATCGACCGCGCCCTGGCCCTGCTCGAAGCCGGCCTCCCCTTGTAAGCCCCGGGCCGCCCGGCCCTGGGCTGCGTGGCGTGTGTGACGGGGCAGCACCTGTGTGATCTGCGATGCGGTGGGTCGGCAAATTATCACGCAAAATGGAGGTCGATGCGAACAAGAGTAGCCACTGCGGCGCGAGGGACTGGCGATACCCCGGCGACTCTGTCAGGACTGCCCTGCTGTGGTGGCGCCGGGTTCTGGTTAACTCCCGGAGTGGCCGAGCGCGGATTACGCGCAGCTGGGGGGCCGACTCGGCATAATGGAGCTGGACAACACAGGGTGAGCCGAAAGTCTGGTCGGCACAGATCACGCTCGGGAGCCGGCCATGTACCGCGGCGTTTTCTCCTCCGCGCTAGCCTCGCACTGGCGCAGGGAAGTGCTGCGCACCAGCTTGTGGTTCGTGCCCGCCATCGAGGTCGCCGCCGCGATCGTGCTGTTCGCCGTCACGCTGATCGCGGACCGGGCCAACTACCGTGGCGATTTCGCCATCCCGGGCTGGGTGATCAGCGGTAGCGCCGACGCGGCCAGGCAGATCCTGACCGCGATCGCGGCCGCCATCATCACCGTGGTGGGCGTGGTCTTCTCGATCATCCTGGTCACGCTGACCCTGGCCTCGACCCAGTTCGGGCCGCGGATGCTGCGGAACTTCATCCGCGACCGGACCACCCAGCTGACGCTGGGCACGTTCGTGGCGACGTTCGTCTACGCGGTGCTTGTGCTGGCCTCGATCGGGACCGGGTCGCACGGGGACTTCGTGCCGCACATCAGCGTGACCGTGACGCTCGGCCTGATGGTCGCCGACCTGGCCGTGCTCATCTACTTCATCCACCACACCGCGGTCTCGATCCAGCTGCCCCAGGTCATCGCGAGCATCGCCGCCGACCTGGCCGAGGCGATCGCCGAACAGGGCAGCGGAAACGCCGACCCGCACACCAAATCCGGCCCGACCGCGACCGAGTTGGTGGCCAAGGCCGAACGGGAAGGCGGCGTGCTGCTCGCCCCGGACAGCGGCTACGTGCAGTTCATCAAGCACCAGAACCTGGTCAAACTGGCCACCGCGGCCGACGCGGTGATCAACCTCGAGCACCGTCCCGGCCACTTCGTGGTGCGCGGGCACCGGTTCGCCACGGTGTGGCCCGCCGAAGCGGCGCCGCGGGTGCGCCAGGCCCTGGGCAACGCGCACATCGTCGGACCGCACCGGACCCTGACCCAGGACGTGTCGTTCGGCATCGACCAGCTGGTGGAGATCGGGCTGCGCGCCCTGTCCGCCGCGGTCAACGACACCTTCACCGCTTTGACCTGCATCGACTGGCTCGGGGAGAACCTGTGCAAGATCGTGACCGGGTGGCATCCCGCCCGGGTGCACCGGGACAGCGGGGGCTTCATCCGGGTCATCGCGCCCCAGCCGGCCTACGACCGGCTGGTCCAGCGGTCCTTCGAGAAAATCAGGCAGAGCAGCCTGGGCATGCCGGCCGTGATGATCCGCCTGCTGGACGCGCTGGCCCGGATCATGGCCGAGACGACCAGCGCCGGGCAGCGCCGGGTGCTGCTCGACCAGGCGGCCATGATCGACCGGGCCTGCGAGCGGTCGGTACCGGAAGCGGCCGACCGGGCCGACGTCCGGCGGCGCTACGAGGCCATCTTGACCCTGGAGTCACAGCTGACCGCCGGGACACCCGGTCAGGAGTAGCTCCGGGCCCGCCGTCATGCATTTTCCTGGCCGGGTGTCGGGAACGGCATCGCCCCGTTCGTTGGGCTACTGACGGGGCGCCACCGGGGCCCCACCGATATGGAGGCGGCTATGAAGTACGTCATCTTGATCGCTAACACCGATGCGGCCCAGAACTTGTCACCGGCCGAGCAGCAGGCCTGGTACGCCGACGTCATGGCCTGGTACGAGAAGGGCGGCGGCGGATCTGGCCGGCTGGTCGACAGCGGGCACCAGCTGGCGGCTCCCTCCGAGGGCAAGACCGTGCGGGCCAGCGGCGTCACCGACGGCCCGTTCATGGAGACCAAGGAGGCCCTGGGCGGGTACTCGGTGCTGGAGACCGACACCCTCGACGAGGCCGTGGACATCGCGCGGACCTGGCCCGGCGTGGACCAGGGCTGGATCACGATCGAGGTGCGGCCGACCCTGGCGATGTGACCTCCACCGCGTAACTCTCTACAGGGACAGGCGGCGGGTGAGCAGCTCGCGTTCGGCCGGGTTGGCGGCCAGCGCGAGCGCTCGCTCGCGGGCGGCCCTGGCCTCCTCCTCGCGTCCGAGCCCGGTCAGCAGCCCGGCTCGCAGCGCGTGGAAGAGCCGGTAGGAATCCAGCTCGTCCGCGAGCGGCGTGATCTCGGCCAGCGCGGCCTCCGGGCCGAGCACGTAGCGGGTGGCCACGGCGCGGTTCAGCCGCACCACCGGGGACGGCGCCAGGGCCTGCAGCCGGTCATAGAGCAGCCGGATCTGGGCCCAGTCGGTGCGTTCGTAATCCGGCGCTTGCGCGTGCAGCGCGGCGATGGCCGCCTGGACCTGGTAGGGGCCTGCCTCCCGGACGGCCAGGGCCCGGTCGAGCAGCGTGACCGCCTCGCTGATCAGCGCCTGGTCCCACCGGGTCCGGTCCTGCTCGGCCAGCCGGACCAGCCGGCCCCATCCGTCGAACCTGGTCGCCGCGCGGGATTCGTGCAGCAAGAGCAGCGCGAGCAGGCCGAGCACCTCGGGTTCGCGCGGCATCAGCTGGTGCAGCAGCCTGGTCAGCGTGACGGCCTGGGCGGCCAGGTCACGCCGGGCGGGCTCGCGGCCCGCGCTGGCCAGGTAGCCCTCGTTGAAGACCAGGTAGACCACGGCGAGCACCTCGCTCAGCCGGCCGGCCAGCTGGTCGGGATCGGGTGTCCGGACGTCGGCGCGGGCGGCGCGCAGCGCCTTGCGCGCCCGCAGCAGCCGCTGGCCCATGGTGGCCTCGCTGGTCAGGAAGGCGGCGGCGATCTGGTCGGTGGTCAGGCCGCACACCGCCCGCAGCGTGAGCGCGATCTGGGCCTCGCGCGTCAGCGCGGGATGCAGCAGGCGAAGACCATGCCGAGGAGCTCGTCGTCCGCCGACTCGGTGGCAGAGAAATGGTCGCTGGCGGTGGCCGCGAGCAGCGCCAGCTTCTGCTGCCTGGCCCGGTCCCGGCGCAGCCGGTCCAGGGCCTTGCGCCGGGCCGTGGTGGCCAGCCAGCCTGCCGGGTTGGGCGGCCGCGGGCCGTCACGCCAGTGCCCGATCGCCTCGACGAACGCTTCCTGCACAGCCTCTTCGGCCAGCCCCACGTCGCCGAGCCGCGCGGCCAGCGCGGCCCGGATGCTCCTCGCCTCGGCCCGGTAGAGCCGCTCGAGCTCGGCTGCGTCCATCTGGTCCGGCCCGGAATCCTCCGGCGCGGGCAGCTCAGGCGCCGCTGAACCGGGGCGGCCGCTTGGCGGCGAACGCCGCCAGGCCCTCGGCGAAATCGCCGGAGTCGGCCATCTCCTGCTGTATCCCGGCCTCGAACTCGAGCTGGGCGTCCATCCGGTCATACATCCACTGATTCAGCTGGCGCTTGATTCCCGCGTAGGACTTGGTGGCCCCGGCGGCCATCCGGTCGAGCAGCTCGCCGGTCCTGGCCGGGAACTCCGCGTCCGGCCAGACCTGGTTGATCAGTCCCCAGTCCACCGCCTTGCGGGCGTCCAGCCGATCGCCCAGCATGGCCAGCTCGGCCGCCCGGGCGAAGCCGACCCGGGCGGGCACGAACAGCGACGAGCCGCCGTCCGGGACCAGGCCGATGTTGACGAAGGCCAGGGAGAAGTAGGCCGACTCGGCGGCGACCACGATGTCGCACGCCAGCGCGAGGGACAGGCCGATCCCGGCCGCCGGGCCGTTCACCGCGGCGATGACCGGCTTGGGCATCCGCCGGACGCCGGTGATCAGCGGGTGGTACCGCTCGGTCAAGATCTTGTGCACGTCGACCGTGCCGCCGCCGGCCTGCTCGGCCGTCTCCTTCAGGTCCGCGCCGCTGGAGAAGGCGCGCCCGGCGCCGGTCACCACCACCGCCCGGATCTCCGGGTTGTCTGTGACCTCCCGGATCGCGGCCAGCAGGTCGGCGGAGAACTGCTGGCTCCACGCGTTCATCCGCTCGGGCCGGTTCAGCTCAATCGTCGCACCCGGCCCACGGCGGTACAGGTTGACCGTCTCATACTGGCGGTAAAGCTCATCGTCACTCACGCCGGCCATGCTAGCGGCTGATCGATCAGGAGAGAATACGGTCATGCCAGCCAAGGACTCTGATCAGGCGACACGCAAGCTGCCCAGGAAGCTGTACGAGACCGAGCTGTACCGGCTGCAGGGCGAGCTGGTGAAGATGCAGGAGTGGGTGCGCACCGAGGGCGCCAGGATCGTGGTCATCTTCGAAGGCCGCGACGCGGCCGGCAAGGGCAGCACGATCAAACGGGTGACCGAGTACCTGAACCCCCGGGTCGCCCGGATCGTGGCGCTGCCCGCGCCGACCGAACGGGAACGGTCCCAGTGGTACTTCCAGCGCTACGCCGGGTACCTGCCCGCCGCGGGTGAGCTGACCTTGTTCGACCGGAGCTGGTACAACCGGGCCGGGGTGGAGCACGTCATGGGGTTCTGCACCAACGAGGAGTACAGCCGGTTCCTGCATCAGTGCCCGATCTTCGAACGGCTGCTGGTCGAGGACGGCATCTTGCTGCGCAAGTACTGGTTCTCGGTCAGCGACGAGGAGCAGCAGCGCCGCTTCAAGTCCCGGCTGCACGACCCCATGCGCAACTGGAAGCTGTCGCCGATGGACCTGCAGTCGATCACCCGGTGGGAGGACTACTCCCGGGCCAAGGACGGAATGTTCGTGCACACCGACATTCCGGAGTCGCCGTGGCACGTGGTGGAAAGCGACGACAAGCGGTCCGCCCGGATCAACATGATCGCCCACCTGCTCAGTACCATTCCCTATCGCAACGTACGGCCGCCGGCCTTGAAGCTCCCGCCGCGTCCGGCCGCCCAGGGCTACATCCGCATCCCGCGGGAAATGCGGGTTTACGTCCCCGACCACGCGGCCGAGCTGCTGGCGCAGGCCCAGCGGTGACCCCTGGTCAGCCGGGCGGCCGGATATCCCCTTCATAGGACACGGCATTTGCGCGTCCAGACGAGAGCCGGCGCGACCAGGATAAAAGCGGAAAATAATCTCTAATCCGGCCATACGCCGTGCCGCGAAACGCCGGAATCGATGGGTAAACTTGATGGGATACCCCGGCGGCAGGTAGTGTCGTTGCCGCTGCGTAAACGCCTGACCTGCGGGTCAGCCGAATTACCCATGTGATGACCGGCCTCGCTGGCCGGTCATTAAACCCATCATGTAAAAGCGCCGCCCGGCCTGTCGGCGCTGACCGGAATAGCTGTGAGTAGCCGACGTCGGCGATAACGGCAGGCGCGGCGGAAAGAAGTGCAAAGCGTCATGTTCGAACCAAGCATGCAGCCGATCGCCAGGCCCCTGCGTGTCAGCGGGCCGCTGCCCGCCTGAGCCCGCCTGCCATCGCCCCGCCTGTCATAGCCCGCCCGCCGTAGCCCCGGCCTGCGGTCGCCCCGGCCTGCGGTCGCCCCGGCCTGCGTAGCCCCGACCTGCGGTCGCGCCGGCACCATGCCCCAGCTCCTGCATCTGGCCAGGAGCGCTCGGGGGTGCTGCGAAGTAACTGCGAACTAATTACGGGGATATTCCGATTTGCGCAACAGCTTGTGTTTGGTTGACTACAATCAACCGTGTCCTCGGGCGGGAGATACCTCTATGATCATTCCGGCCTCGACGCACGTCGGTCGGCTTAGTCTCGAATCGCGCCATATGCCCGCGGCCAAGGGCGGTGGCGGAGACATCCATGACGCCATGGCGACGCCGTTCGGAATCCGGCTGCTCATCGGCGACGTCATGGGCACCGGGGAGCCCGCGCACCAAACCGGCCTGTCCGTGCTCAACGCGTGGCGCGAGCTGGCTTGGACCGAGCCTGCTCTGGTGGGCATCGCGGAGCGGCTGCACACGCTGATCGCCCGGTCCGACCATCCGGAACGGTTCGTCACCGCGCTGCTTGTGACCTTCCCGGTCAGCCGGGACCGCGCCGAAGAGGCCGGCCCGATCGGCGGGTCGCAGGCGGAGCTTGTCTGCTGCGGGCACCCGCCGCCGCTGCTGCTGCGCGGCGCGTCGGCGGCGTTCCTCGAGCCGCACCCGGCGCCGCCGCTCGGGTTGCTCGACCTGACCGACGGGTGGTGCCAGGCGAGCATGTTCGGTGTCGATGCGGGCGACCAGTGGTTGCTGTACACCGACGGCGTGTCGGAGGCCAGGGACGCGGCCGGCCGGTTCTTCCCGCTGGCCGACCGCGCGGCGCAGGCATTGCCACCATTCCCGGCCGGCCAGGGGTCCGCCCGGCCGCACCTGCTCGACGAGCTCGTCGAGAGCCTGGCCGATCACGTCGGCGGCCGGGTGACGGACGACGTCCTGCTGCTGCTCGCCTCGATGAGCTTAGCTACCCCGCAGGCCGGCCACAGTTGGGGCATTGTTATCACCAGCCCCCGGGCGGCCGGCCTAACCGGCATGAAACTATGCCGTGGGGAAAGTACGAGGCGAGGAGGCAGGACATGGCGGTTGCACCGCTGCCTGAGCGGCCAGCGTGGCAGGACCTGAAGCGGCATTACCACGACGTCGCCGACACTACCCTGCGTGAACTGTTCGCTACCGATCCTGGCCGTGGCGAACGGCTCACCGCGGCGGCGACCGGGCTTTTTCTCGACTACTCCAAGAACCGCGTCACCGACGAGACCATGGGGCTGCTGCTGGCGCTGGCCGGAGAATCCGGCCTGGCCGAACGGCGCGACGCGATGTTCCGCGGCGAGCACATCAACGTCTCAGAGGACCGGGCGGTGCTGCACGTCGCGCTGCGCAGGCCGGCCGGCCAGCCGCTGGTGGTGGACGGCACCGACGTGGTGGCGCAGGTGCACGAGGTGCTCGGCCGGATGGCGGACTTCGCCAACCGGGTCAGGTCCGGTGACTGGAAGGGCCACACCGGCAAGCCGATCAAGAACGTCGTCAACGTCGGGATCGGCGGGTCCGACCTCGGCCCGGTGATGGCGTACGAGGCGCTGCGGCACTACGCCACCCGGGACCTGGTGTTCCGGTTCGTCTCCAACGTGGACTCCACCGACTTCGCCGAGGCCACCCGCGACCTGGACGCCGCCGAGACGCTGTTCATCATCTCCTCCAAGACGTTCGGCACGCTGGAAACGCTGACCAACGCCACCTCCGCGCGGGACTGGATCACCGGCGAGCTCGGCAGCGAAGACGCGGTGGCCAAGCACTTCGTCGCGGTGTCCACCAACGCCGAGCGGGTGGCCAAGTTCGGCATCGATACGGCCAACATGTTCGGCTTCTGGGACTGGGTCGGCGGCCGGTACTCGATGGAATCGGCCATCGGGCTGTCCACGATGGTGGCGATCGGGCCGGAGGCGTTCGGTGAGTTGCTGGCCGGGTCGCACGAGATGGACGAGCACTTCCGCACCGCGCCGTTCGAGCAGAACCTGCCGGTGCTGATGGGCCTGCTCGCGCTGTGGTACCGCGACTTCTTCGGCTGCCAGACCTTCGGCGTGATGCCGTACGAGCAGTACCTCAAACGGTTCCCCGCCTACCTGCAGCAGCTCACCATGGAGTCCAACGGCAAGCACGTCACGCTGACCGGGGAGCACGTCGGCTACGACACAGGCGCGGTGTTCTGGGGCGAGCCTGGCACCAACGGGCAGCACAGCTTCTACCAGCTCATCCACCAGGGCACCACGATCATCCCGGTCGACCTGATCGGCTTCGGCAAGACGCTTAACCCCATCCGCGACCACCACGACATCCTTTCTTCCAACGTGTTTGCGCAGGCGCAGGGGCTTGCGTTCGGAAAAACAGCAGAAGAAGTACGGGCCGAGGGCACGCCAGAAAACGTCGTGCCGCACCGGGTGATGGAAGGCAACCGGCCGTCCAACGTACTGCTCGCCGAGATCCTCACCCCCCGGATCCTCGGATCGCTGATCGCCCTGTACGAGCACAGCGTGTTCACCCAGGGGACGATCTGGGACATCGACTCGTTCGACCAGTGGGGCGTGGAGCTCGGCAAGGTGCTCGCCGTCAAGATCATCCCCGAGCTGACGAGCGAGGCCGAGCCGGCCCTGCAGCATGACTCCTCGACCAACAATCTCATCCGCAAGTACCGGGCGCTCAAGACTAGGTAAGGACGAACCAGCCATGCCAACTGATACGCCGATGCAGCTCGGGATGATCGGGCTCGGCCGGATGGGCGCCAACCTCGTCCGCCGGCTGATGCGCGACGGCCACCGCTGCGTGGCCTACGACGTCAACCCCGACGCGGTCAAGTCACTCGAAGCCGACGGCGCCCAGGGCGCCGAGAGCATCGCCGACTTCGTCGGCAAGCTGGAGACGCCGCGGGCCATCTGGATCATGGTGCCGGCCGGCATCGTCTCCAAGACCCTGGCCGACCTGCGCCCGCTGCTCTCCTCCGGCGACATCGTGATCGACGGCGGGAACTCCTACTACCGCGACGACATCACCCGGGCCAAGGACCTGAAGAGCTCAGGCATCCACTACATCGACGTCGGCACCAGCGGCGGCGTCTGGGGCCTTGACCGCGGCTACTGCCTGATGATCGGCGGCGAGCCCGAGCCGGTGCAGCACCTGAGCCCGCTGTTCCTGACCATCGCCCCCGGCTCGGGCAGCGCCGAGCCCACCCCGGGACGGACCAAGCAGGGCACCGCCGAGCACGGCTACCTGCACTGCGGGCCGAACGGCGCCGGGCACTTCGTCAAGATGGTGCACAACGGCATCGAGTACGGCATGATGGCCGCGATCGCCGAGGGCCTGTCGATCATCGAGCACGCCGACGAGGGCCTGCACCAGGGCGAGATCGACGCGGAGACCGCGCCGCTGCGCGACCCCTGGGCCTACCAGTACCAGATCGACGTCGGCGAGGTCGCCGAGGTGTGGCGCCGCGGCTCGGTGGTCGGCTCCTGGCTGGTCGACCTGACCGCCGCCGCCTTCGCCAAGTCGCCGGACCTGGACGACTTCAGCGGCCGGGTGTCTGACTCCGGTGAGGGCCGGTGGACCGTGCTGGCCGCGGTGGACGAGGGCGTGCCCGCCTCGGTCATCGCCGCCTCGCTGTACGAGCGGTTCGAGTCCAGGGACATGGGCGCGTTCACCGGAAAGATCTTGTCGGCTATGCGCTCGGAGTTCGGCGGCCACGCGGAAAAGAAGGCCTGACCATCACATGAGCAACAACGGATCGCCACGGCCGGAGAACCACGTCATCGTGCTGTTCGGCGCCACCGGCGACCTGGCCAAGCGCAAGCTGCTACCCGGCCTGTTCCACCTGCACGCGGCCGGCCTGCTGCCGCGCGAGTACCGCATCATCGGATCCTCGCCGGCCGCGTTCGCGCTGACCGAGGAGCAGTTCCGCGCGCGGGCGGAGCAGGCCTGCGCCGACTTCTGCATCACCAAGCCGACCGATCCGTCCTGGCCGTCCTTCGCCGAACGCCTGTCGTTCGCGGCGGCCGAACCAGGAAACGCCGCGGATCTTGAGAAGGCGATCCAGCAGGCGGAGAAGGAGATCGGCGGTACGCCCCACCGGCTGTACCACCTGGCCGTGCCGCCGGCCGCGTTCACCTCGGTCGTCGGCATGCTCGGCGACGCGGGCCTGGTGAACAGCCTCACCCGGGTGATCATCGAGAAGCCGTTCGGCACCGACCTGGCCTCGGCCCGTGCGCTGAACCAGGCGGTGCTCGCGGTCTTCGACGAGTCGCAGGTCTTCCGCATCGACCACTTCCTGGGTAAGGAATCGGTCGACAACATCCTGGCGTTCCGGTTCGCGAACGGCCTCTACGAGCCGATCTGGAACCGTTCCAACATCCGCTACGTCCAGATCGACGTGCCCGAGACGCTGTCGATCGAAGGCCGGGCCGAGTTCTACGACGCGACCGGCGCGTACCGGGACATGGTGGTCACCCACCTGTTCCAGGTGCTCGGGTTCGTGGCCATGGAACCACCGGTGTCGCTGTCCGCCCAGCAACTGCGGGACGAGAAGCTGAAGGTGTACCGGGCGCTGCGGCCTATCGAGCCCAGGCACGTCGTCCGCGGCCAGTACCAGGGGTACCGTTCCGAGTCCGGGGTTAGGCCCGATTCGGACACCGAGACCATGGTGACGGTGAAGGTCGAGGTGGAAAACTGGCGCTGGCACGGCGTTCCGTTCTTCCTCCGCTCGGGCAAGTCCATGGGCGCCTCGCGGCAGGTCGTAACGCTCGGCTTCCACGAGCCGCCGCTGCGCATGTTCAAGGCGCACCGCAGCGACATCCCCGCTGGCCGGGTGAACGAGATAGTCATCGATTTCGCCGACCCCGGCTCGATCAGCACCGAGTTCCTGGCCAAGGTGCCCGGTCCCGAGATGAGCATGGGCAGCGCGAAGATGGTGTTCAGCTACCAGGAATCGTTCGCCACGGCCAACGCGCTCGAGGGCTACGAACGGCTCATCCTGCTGGCCATGATCGGCGACCAGTCGCTGTTCACCAGCTCCGACGGGATCGAGCGGCTGTGGGAGATCTCCGAGCCGCTGCTGGAGAACCCGCCGCCGGCCGAGCCGTACGAGCCCGGCTCGTGGGGCCCGCCGTCAGTCGACAAGCTGATCGCGCCGTACCGCTGGCACCTGCCCGACAGCTAACCTCGATTCCCGGGGCGTGACTGGGATTTGAGGGTTGAGTGCCGCGGTATCGCGGCGCACTCACGGTCTGTGCTGGTGAGAGGCTGCGAGGGGTGTCATTGGCGTAGGCAGGTCTCAGTGGGTCTGCCTGAACTAAAGCCACATCTTCTGCATCCTGTTTCCTGGTTACGTACGGTAATTCACGACATCAGACGGCGTGTCGCCGCACTTCTTGCCGGATACAGATCTACTGTCTACGTGTCAAGTTCAGGTAGATCTGATGAGATGCCAGGATAGAAGGATGCGCGAGGGCGCGGAGTATTTCACGGCGCCGGCGAGCTCAGGGCAGCGCCGGTACGAGGCGCTGCGCGCCTACTTCCTGGACGACATGCCCGCTGCCGAGGTCGCGGACCGGTTCGGGTACTCCACCGCCAGCGTGCACCAGATGGCCACCATGCTGCGCAAGGGCAGGCTGAGCATGTTCGCCGAGGCCAGGCCGGGCCCGAAAGGGCCCCGCAAGGCCACCGGCCAGCTCCGCCGCCGGGTCCTGGAACTGCGCGCGGCCGGGCACAGCGTCACCGAGATCGCCGCCGCCTGCACCACCGAGGGCATGCCGGTCTCCGCGCAGACCGCCTGGCAGATCCTCGACGAGGAGGGCATCGGCCGGCTGCCCCGCCGCGACGACGGCCACCGCGGCCCGCCGGCCCGGCTCGCCCCGGTCAAGGCCGCTGAGCTGCCCGCATGGCCGGACCAGCCGCTGGACCTGCCGTGCGACCACGCGGGGCTGCTGCTGCTGTTCCCCGCGATCTGCGACCTGCACCTGCCGGACCTGATCACCGCAGCCGGCTACCCCTCCACCCGGGCGCTGCCGGCCTGGCACCCGATCGGCACCCTGCTGCTGGCCAAATGCGCCCGCAAGCCCCGCATCTCCCACGCCGGGACACTCGCCGACGACGCCGGGCTGGCGTTCTCCCTCGGGCTGACCGCCCTGCCCAAGACCACCCACCTGGGCAGCTACTCCTGGCGAGTCCGCCGCGATTCCAACCAGGAACTGCTCACCGGCCTGGTCAAGGCGCTGCGGCCGCTCGGCCTGGCCACCGGCGAGGCCGGGTTCAACTGCGACTTCCACGCCATCCGCCACCACGGCGACCAGGCCGTCCTGGAAAAGCACTACGTCCCCCGCCGCTCCCAGCGCACCCGCGCCGTCCTGACGTTCTTCGCCCAGGACCACGCCACCTCCGACATGGTGTACTCCAACGCCGACATCACCAAAGCCGAGCAGGCCGAAGAGATCATCGCCTTCGCGGACTACTGGAAGAACGCCACCGGATCCGACCCCGGGCTGCTGGTCTTCGACTCCCAGCTCACCACCTACGCCATCCTCGACGAGCTGTCCAGCCGCGGCATCACCTGGCTCACCCTGCGCCAGCGCGGCAAGACCGAGCTCGCCCGCCTCGCGGACCTGCCCGCCTCCGACTGGACAACCGCCGTCATCGCCCGCTCCGGCCGCTACCGGCGGCCCCGCATGCACGAAGACATGATCAAGCTCACCGGCATCAGCAGCAAAGTCCGCCAGATCGCCATCAAGAACATCGGCCGCGACGAGCCCACCCTGCTGATCACCAACGACATCACCCGGCCCGCCAAGCACCTGTTCGCCCGCTACGCCGAGCGGATGATGACCGGGAACGAGCTCGACGCCTACATCGGCGGATTCCACCTCGACGCCCTCACCAGCAGCGTCTCACTCAACGTCGACCTGGACACCACCCTCACCGTCATCGCCGGGAACCTCTGCCGGCTGCTCGCCCTCAAGCTGTCCCGCTACGAACGAGCCACCCCCGGCACCCTGTGGCGCGACTTCCTCGACGCCACCGGCACCCTGCACATCGACGCCACCGGCGTCACCTGCGCACTCCACCTCCGCAGCCACCACCCCATCCTCATCGACGCCGGCTTCGCCGAAATCGCCGTCCCCATCCCCTGGTGGGGCAACCGCACCCTCCGCTTCACCTTCCCGCCACGCTGAAGGCCCCAGCGACATGGAACCTCAACTCAATTACCTGACCGGGAATCGAGGCTAACGCGGGCCCAGCCCTGCCTCCCCCTTGGCCTCGGCGAAGCAGCGCCGCCGGTCAGGCCGCATCATGGTGCGTGGTCGAGACCGCGAGCTCGCGCCACTTGTTGAGCTCATCGGTGACCTGCTGCAGCTTGGCCTCGACGGCTGCGACGCTGTCGGCGCCCAGTTGCAGCCGGGCGGGCGGGTCGGCGACGGTCGCGATCGTCATGATCGCCGCCGCGCCCCTGACCGGGTCATTGACCTGGGCGTGGTTGCGAGCGGCGGCCTGGTTCCTGACCTGTCCGGCGGTGGCGGCGTAGTCCATGATCACCTGGCTGGCCGCGTGCAGAGAGCTGCCGTCAAGGAAGTCGGTGCGGAAGCTGCCCGGCTCAATGATGACGACACCGATGCCGAGCGGCGCAACCTCGGCACCGAGGAGGCCGCGTCCGGCGTTGTTGACGAGGATGTCGATGCGGCCGAACCGGCCGGCCGCTGCTTGCGCGACGGCGGCAGGCTGGGCCGGGTCGGTGACGTCGAGCGGGACGGCGAGGAGGCGGTCACCGTAACCGGGCAGCGCCGTGGCTATGTGTTCCGGCTGCCGGGCGGCCGCCACGACCGCGTCGCCGCGGTCAAGGGCCTGCCTGGCGATCTCCCGGCCGAGGCCGCGGGACGCTCCGGTGATGAGCCACACGTTCATGACTGTTCCGTTTCTCTTAAGTCGACTGGCCGCGGGCAATGGTCGGTGCGGTTCCGGCCGGAACTGCCGGTCAAGATCGACGCCGTGGTGGAAGGACGCTGCTGGCTCCTTGACGACGGCCAGCAGCCGGTACTGCTTGAGGCCGGGGAACCTGACCAGTAACCCCTCCGGAAGCTCATGCGCGACACAAATATACTTCCGCAACACCAGCGCCGTGTAACTCTACGTTCACTTAATGGACAACGACCACTGCCGCCGCTCGGAATGGTGAGGCCATTCGGGTGTCAGCAGTAACTGCAATACCAAATCCCGGGAATAGCAGATAATTGGGCGTGGCACTCCCAGAAATGTCATACCCGCCACCTAGAATCGAACTAGTAAACCAACAACGCCACCGGCCATACCGCCGGAACACGTGAAAGCCTCTCCCCGGCCCCGCCAGCCCGCGCAGGAGGTGACCCCCCCGATGACCCAGGCCCCGGCCTTCTCCAGCGCCGCCGAAGCCGCCGCCCTGGCCCGGGCCGGCCTGCGCTACCTCGCCGCCGCCGACCCCGCCCA
>Ga0182030_10007236_pt1 | contig 23214 bp, 22 predicted proteins | sample 812S3MmetaG_FD_121299 | JGI IMG/M metagenome (GOLD analysis project Ga0182030, IMG submission 121299) | Permafrost microbial communities from Stordalen Mire, Sweden - 812S3M metaG (Illumina Assembly) | ecosystem: Environmental > Terrestrial > Soil > Wetlands > Permafrost | place: Sweden...
GGCCAAGTGCCGCGTGGTCTGTCACGTACACGAAAACGAGGCCGACATGTCAAGACTCCTGCGCAAGGCACTCCTGACTCCGCTCAAAATGTCGGACCTGGCCATTGCCAATTCGCTCGATACGGCACGATGGATTGTCGCGACGATCGGCCAAAAGCATTCGGTCGCAGTTATCTACAACGGCTTCGATCTACCCCGGGACCAGCCTCTTCGCCAACCCATAGATTGCTCCGCCCCAGTGACGTTGCTCGTGCTTGGAAGATTGGCTCACCGAAAGGGTCAGGACGTAGCGATTCGCGCCCTGTCCATTCTTAAGGCGGATGGCTACCAAGTGAAACTGCAATTGGTGGGTGACCACTTTCCCGGATACGAGGACTACGTCGACGGCCTCACACGATTAGTGACAGAGCTCGGTTTATCAGATGCCGTCAGCTTTGATGGATTCGCCGCGGAACCAAAGGCCTTCATGACGAACGCCACGGTCATGCTGGTCCCGTCACGGGCCGAACCATTTGGAAATGTGGCCGTTGAGGGTCTGGGCGCAGGAATCCCGATGGTGGTCAGTCAAGTAGGTGGATTGCCGGAGATCATCAAGAATGAGGAAACCGGCCTATGCGTGCCACCAGACGACCCCCAGGCGCTCGCGGCGGCCGTGTCACGTCACTTGCAGAATCCGCATGAGGCCGCCCAAATGTCGCGGGCTGGCTTTATTGATGCCCGGAAGAGATTTGGCCTAAATGCCTATCGGGACGGCATCGTGGCATCGGTTTCGGGAAAGGTCGCTGACCTCAATCCCCTATGATGTCGCAACTCCTCTTTGCATCAACCTGGGAGCCAACTTGGTTTGTGCCCGCCTGAATCCGTGAACCATCCTTTCTTACAGTGAGCCACTTCGCGATCCTCGGAAGTCGGGGCTATCCCAATTATTACGGTGGCTTTGAAACCCTCGTTCGACACCTCACACCGTATTTGGCGGAGAATGGACACGACGTCACGGTCTATAGCCGTGCACACGTGCATTACTCGACTACCAAATCCCAGATCATCGAATCTCTTGAACCCGGGGCAGGAACAATCATCGTTCGGACAACGGTCGGTTGGGACCGAAAGTCCTTCTCAACGCTCTCATTTGGCTTCTCCTCGAGTCTCGACCTGGCCAAGCAAGGCTGTGACGCCGCTTTAGTACTCAACGTGGCTAATGGGTTCTTCCTATCCCGCTTGACCCGGGCCGGCATTCCCACCTGCGTGAATGTGGACGGAATTGAGTGGAAGCGCGGCAAATGGGGACCAACGGGCAAGAGCATTTTCCACAAGGGTGCCTCATTGACCGCCAAGCACGCTGATGCCGTCATCCTCGACTCCGAGGCCCTCGACACGGTATGGCGAGACGAATTTGACCGTAAGGGCGTCTTCATCCCCTATGGTGCCCCAGTTTTGAACGACACAACTAACGATGCGCTCCGGGCAGCCGGGCTTCCGTTGTCCGGATACGTCCTGGTCGTAGCCCGGATTGTGCCAGAGAACAACGTGGATCTTTTACTTGACGCGGTCGATCTAATGGACCAGCGCCCCGAGGTGATCGTGGTGGGTTCGGGGAACTACGAACATTCCACGGTGACCCGCTTGCGCCAACTGAGTAACGAAGGAAAGGTGCACTGGCTCGGCCATATCAGCGATCAGGACTTGCTCGACCAACTATGGAGCCACGCCGGCGTCTATTGGCACGGCCATTCCGTTGGCGGTACGAACCCGGCCCTCATTCAAGCCCTTGGAGCCGGTGCGCCCACACTCGCTCTGCGCACTGTCTTCAATGCCGAGGTCGTCCGATCCGAGGTACAACTGGTTGACCCCGACCCACGGGTACTGGCCACTTCAATCCAAGAGGTCCTCGAGTCTTCAACCATGGCCGCCGAGCTCTCCTTACACGGCAAGCGGGTGGTCGAGAAGCACTATCGATGGCCTGAGGTGTGTGCTCGCTACGAAGCCCTGCTGACCGATCTGGTGGGTACGCGCCGGAACTCCGAAAAACAAGATGGGCACGCCCCCTTCCATCGCGATGCCCGCTGGGGTCGACCTGAAAAAGGTTAGCGAACTGCCTGAGGCAGGCGATCGAGCCGCCCCCGGACCCGCCGTACCCACAACAGCGGGTTCAAAAGAAACGAAAGGGCCAGCGAAGGAAGTGCGGCAATCTTTTTGCCGTTGAGCCACAGATAGCTTGATCGCTCGTAGTAGTAACCGGACTTCCAGCCGAGCATTCGCACCGCTCGCTTTCTCGCCGATTCTCGGTGCAGCAGGTCGAGCGTCTCGCTATAGCTGAGGCGATCCAACCCTTGCTGCCGCTGGGAGCGGTTCAGTAAGAGACGCTCACGATTGATCTGCCGGAACCAATACTCTCGACTCATGCCTCCTCCGGCTTTCTTCCGATACGAAATTAGCTGAATGGGCAATGTCAGAACGACTCCGTAGTGGGCCAGTCTCTCGAGGAGACCCGTGTCCTCCACGCCGATTTCCGTGAGGTCATAGCCGCCCACCATTTCGTAATCGGCCTTTCGGAATACGATGCTCGAATGAGGCAATAACAGGAGGGAAGTCGACTGAAGGCAGTCCTCAAAGTCCTCGACGCCATAGAGTGGATTTCGGACCACTCCAACGCGCGTCCCGTCTTCAGCGATCAGTACCCCGTCGGTGCCGAGCGCCACCACTCGGTTGCTTCCGTGCCACTGGCACAAGAAACGCCACTGTTCCTCCAGCTTCGTTGGCGCCCACAGATCATCGGCGTCACAATTGGCGATCCAAGTGGTCGAGGTTTCGTCGACGGCCCGCCGGCGCGCTGGAATGATGCCAATGTTCCTTTCGAGGGTCACCAGTCGGATGGGGATGGGTCCCTCAATCCCCATGACGACTTCCGCCGTCCGATCAGAACTGCCATCGTCGATAACGACAATTTCCTTTGGCAACAGCGTCTGCCGCTGAATGCTGTAAAGCGTGTCCCCGATGAATCGTTCTTCATTGTGCGCAACAACGATTACCGAGACGTCAAACGGCTCAAGGTGCGTGCTCTCAGGGATCGGCATCCGTGCGGCGAACTCCTCAGTGGCGACCACTCGGCGCCGAGGCGCGAAGTGTAGCAATCAGCCTGAAATGCTCAGCCTGACGGTCGCGTCGCCGCGCTGAGTACGGCCTCAACATCGTCCGCCACTAAATCAAGTCCGGCACGGCCCGTCTGCATGGTGGCCATAAGGAGCGAGATCACGATGACGACTAACCCATTAGCCATCTGAACCGGCTCGACATCGCGACGTACCAAGCCCGTGACCTGATGTGCCCGCATGAGCTCAGCCACTCCTTTGCGGAGTTGGTCCAGCGCTGGAATGTCGAGGAGGCGCATGGTGAACTCGGGCTCCAACCCAGAGACGATACGCCGAGCCAACGGATGCTCATCCATCCGAGCAACCAAACTTTGCATCATGGTGTGCCCCCACTGCTCGGGGGCCAATTCAATCGCTACCAATGACACGGCATCGGCGATCAATCCGGCGACGTCCTCATCGACCGCGGCCACGAATAGCGCTTCTTTGTTGGCGAAGTACGGATAGGACGCCGTGGTCGAGAGGCCGGCATCACGACACACATCGGCTACCGAAGTACCGCGATATCCCTCGCGAGCAAAACGAATGATGGCCGACGCAATCAACGACTGTCGGGTTCGGTCACCTTTGGTGGCTCCGCCCGTAGCGATGGTCATGCAGCAGGAACCAGCGACGTGTCGCGACCGTGGCGATCGACACCGGCGGCCCGACGCCACCCCGAAGGGACTCGACTGCCGCGGAAAACTCCAGCGTCCAGCAACTGGTTCAAAAGTGGGCGCAGTGCTCGGTGACGCAAGGCCGTTCGTCCGGCCGAACGATTCACTGCTTTCCACGTCCTCCACGTAGGCAGACCGACAGTGCCATAGACGCCGGGATGGACGATGGTGTCAAACATGCCAATGGCAATACGCGAACCGATATGGCGCACCATGAATCGCTCCAGAGGACCAGCTTTAGCCCATTGCTCGGGAAAGAGCATGCGAGCAAACGCTAGGTGACGAGCTTCTTCTTGACGGTGATACTTGCTCACGCTCTTAATCATGGGGTCACTGTCGGGATGCTCCGAGGCCAACTTCTGCATGAGGTCGGGCACTTCTTCTCCACTGAGTACGAGAAGGCAAAACAGCGCCGGCATGGAAATGAGCACCGGAAGCACCAGATTTTCCGCGACTCGCATGATCCGGCTGTCAAAGGGATTTCGGGCGGTAGGGCGAATCTGGGTGAGGAGGCGGACGAAGAGACGGGAATGGCGAGTCTCCTCCCCCATCTCGTGCAGGAGATAGGTCACTCGAGGATCAGTCAGGTCCCGCTTGTTGACGATCTCGATCGAAAAGCCCGCCATCAAGACCGACTCGAAACGGACGCCAGTAGCCACAATTGAGCCGAACTCTTCGCGGGAGAGTGTGCGCTTCTGCTCGGGACTCAGGCTGGCCAGTAGCTCAGGCAGATCGGCAACGGAGAGGAGCTCATCTGGGAGAACCTGCCCGTCGCCCACCTCCCCCGGGACATCCACATCGGGTTCGAGGATACGGTTGAGCGACGCCGTCGACAGGCGCTCAATTCGGTGCTCGAGTGATTTCGGAGGAGTTTTGGTTGCTGTTGCCATGACATCCATCTTTATGGAAATAAGGGATTGTGTCAAGTCCTTAATTACTTTATTATGCCAACCATGACGACAACCGACCTTCCGGGCCAACCTGGTGCAGCGCTCCCCCTCCCCTCCCATGTACGGATTGCCATCATTGGCGCCGGATTCGCCGGGCTTGGTACGGCAATTGCACTGTCTCACGAGGGATATGACCCATCTGACCTGCTCTTACTTGAGAGACGGTCCGGCGTCGGGGGGACGTGGTTTGACAACTCCTACCCCGGTTGCCGGTGCGATGTGCCCTCCAATCTCTACTCATTCTCCTTCGCACCCAACCCCAGTTGGAGTGAAACATTTTCCGGCCAACCGGAGATTGAGCGCTACCTCCAGGCGACTGCGACCACCTACGGCGTGTCCGAACGAATTGCCTTCAATACAGCACTTGAAGAAGCCCGCTGGGATGGCGAGCGATCGGTGTGGCAGCTCCAGACCTCGCGCGGTGCACTCACCGCCGATGTGCTGATCAGCGGCGGCGGCGGCCTTTCCGAGCCGTCATTCCCCGACCTGATCGGGACAGACTCTTTCTCCGGCACCTCCTTTCACTCCGCCCAGTGGAACCATGATCACGACTTGACGGGACGTCGAGTGGCCATCATCGGGACTGGCGCCTCCACCATTCAGTTCCTGCCCCACGTCCAAAAAGAAGCCGGTCACGTGACCCTCTTTCAACGCACCCCTCCTTGGGTTTTCCCGCATCGCAATCGCCCCACCCGATCCTTCGAGCGACTGGCCTTCAAAGCCTTGCCGTGGACGCAGCGTTTTTCGCGGGCCCGCAATTATTGGGTGGGCGAATTTCTGCTCGGCACCATGCTGATCCGCAACAGTCCGATGTTGAAACGACTCGAACGATTGGCCCGGGCCTACATGGCCAAGCAAGTCCGTGATCCCGAACTGCGCGCCAAGCTCACACCGACGTACACACCGGGATGCAAGCGGTTGTTGCAATCGAACGATTACTTCCCGGCGCTGCAGCGACCGAATGTCAAAGTTGAGACAGAGAAGATTATTGAAGTGGTGCCGTCGGGAATCGTCACGTCCGATGGTGTCACCCATGAGGTCGACACCATCATTTACGGCACCGGATTTCGCATCACCAACAACCCCATGGCCGAGAAAGTGATGGGCTCCGACGGTCGATCGCTCAAAGAACATTGGGCCGGTGCGGGCATGTCGGCCTACTGCGGAGCAACGATTCCAGGTTTTCCCAACTTCTTCATGCTGGCCGGGCCCAACACGGGCATCGGCCACACGTCGCTCGTCGTCATGATCGAAGCGCAAGTGGCGCATGTGGTCGGCGCGTTAGGGACCATGGAACGCCGCAAGGCCGCCGTCATTGACGTGCGGCCCGAAGTGGCCGCCCGCTGGTCCACTGAAATTCAGGCCAAGGCCGCCCCAACCGTATGGAATTCGGGTGGATGCTCAAGCTGGTATCTCGATGATGCGGGTCGCAACACCACCCTCTGGCCCGATTACACGTTTCGCTTCGTGCGGCGGGCGCGCCACTTCAATCCCGACGATTACCTAATCACCGGCACCCGGACAGCCTTGAATATGAGCGATTCTGTGCCTACGGCACACTCAACCTCAACTTCAGGTTTAGCTTCATGAAGCGCCGACCCATCCTCTTCGAGACGGCCACCGCACTGGTGACCGGCGCCGGAAGCGGCATCGGCCGAGCCACTGCCCACGCCCTGGCCGATAAGGGCACTGCTGTGCTCTGCACCGACATTGATGAAGGTGCGGCCGAGAAGACGGCGGCCGAATGTGGTGAGCGCTCAAGTTCGGCCAGCAGTGGGGGTCGTAAGGGTCATGCTTCCTACCGGCTCGATGTGGCGAACCGAGATGAAGTGAACGCGGTCGCCGCACTGGTCAATCGCGAGCATGGCCCACTCACCATTCTGGTCAACAACGCAGGCGTTGGCCTGACTGGTTCCTTCACCGACATGACGGCCGACGACTGGACCTTCATCCGTTCAATCAACCTCGACGGTGTCGTGCACTGCTGCTCCGCTTTCACTCCGCCCATGCTGGCCGCCCAGCGCGGCCAGGTGGTCAACATCTCATCGGGATTGGGCTTCACCCCCACCGCCAAGGAACTGGCTTATGGCGCCACCAAGGCCGCCGTACTTCACCTGTCCCAATGCCTGCGGGCCGACTTCGCTTCGCAGGGTGTCGGCGTCACCGCCATCTGTCCCGGGTTCATCAACACACACATCGCGACCGCCACCAGATTCACCGGCGGCAAAGAGGATCCGGTGCAGCGGGAAAAACTGGTGAAGGGATTCCAGCGGGGCCACATGCCCGAGAAAGTCGGCGCTGCCATCGTGATCGCCATTGCTGGCAATCGAGCTGTCGTACCGGTGGGTCTCGAATCGGTGGTCGGGTGGTATCTCCATCGCCTGATGCCCGTCCATGTCCAGCAAGGCATGGCCCGCCTGGCCGGCCGCCGCTAATTCCGTGAGTCGCCCTGACCTCAGCTCCCCGAGCTTCCCTTGTCCTACATCATCTAAAGGCAGGAATCCTGTGATCATGCTCATAATGGTGAAATGACCGCCCGCACTCGACGTTTCGTCATTTTGGGCGGCGCAGCTGCTCTGGCCGCTGGAGCTGCCATCTACCGACGCACCGCCACTTCCTCGTCCAATCCGCCTTCCGCTGAGGAATCCGAGCCCGTTGAGTGGGAAACCCTCAGTCAATCTCCCCAGATCACGGTGCCTACCCCAGACGGTGCTCGCCTCGCCGTGTGGGACATCGGCGATCCCGAGGCCTCCACGGTGGTGCTGCCGCACTGCTGGGGCTGCACGCACGCCATTTGGATTCCAGTGGCCCGCCGTCTGGTCGAGGCGGGCTACCGCGTGGTGCTCTATGACCAAAGGGGGCACGGCGCCACCACCCGGGGCACCGTCCCGCTCGACCTGGTCACGTTGGCCAACGACCTTGCCTTCGTTCTCAAAACTCGCAACGTTTCCGAGGCCGTCTTGGCCGGACATTCCATGGGGGGCATGACCATCATGGCCCTGGCCACCTATCGACCCGAAGTCCTGGCCCGACAGGCCCGGGCCATCATTTTGGTGGCCACAGCCGCCGCCAACATGAGTGTCGGTACAGCCCAAGCCGATCGATTGGCAGCTCGGGTGATGGGCTCGGAGTTCTTGAGTCGGAGCATGCGTTCGTCTCGGGGTCACCATTTCGTACGGGGCACCTTTGGCCACGAGGCTTTACCCTCACATGTCGACCTGACCCGAACACTCTTCGCCGACTGCGATCCCAGCGTCCGAGCCGGTTTTATGAGATCCATGTCGTCAATGAATCTGCTCGAAGGCATCGCCAGCATTGCCATGCCAACCACTGTGATCATCGGCAGCCGGGACCGGCTCACGCCCCCCGCCCGATCCCAGCAAATGGTCAGCGCCATCCCCGGTGCCCACTTGGTCACCCTCGAGCGACGCGGACACATGCTGCCTCTAGAAGATCCCGACGCGGTAACCGACGAGATTATTCGCTCAGCCAAAGGCTAAAGGGGGGAATCGAGATCGCCGACCACCACTCCTTCGGCCGTTTGGCCGCTCGCTCGGCGGCATCCGCATCAGTCCAGGTCAGGTCAGGGCCGATGATGCGGCATGTTCCGAGCATTCGTGGAGGCCCCTCAAGTAAAGACAATCGTCTTGGCCCCATTGAGAAGCACTCGGTCCTCCAAGTGCCAGCGGAGCCCGCGAGCCAACACCGACCGCTCAATCTCGCGCCCGACCCGCCGCAGCTCGTCGGGGCCGTCGGCGTGATCGATCCGGTACGTGTCCTGCTCAATAATCGGCCCCTCATCGAGGTCGGCCGTCACGTAGTGGCACGTCGCCCCGATCAGCTTCACCCCACGGTCGAAGGCCTGGTGATAGGGGCGGGCACCGGCGAACGACGGGAGGAAGCTGTGGTGAATATTGATGATCTGCCCTGGGTGCCGCGCGCACATCTCGGCCGGAATAATTTGCATGTACCGAGCCAGCACGATCGTTTCGGCTTGCTCTGCACCGAGCACGCGCTCCATTTCGGCGAAGGCGCGACCTTTGTCGCTTTCACCTCCCGGCACGGGCACATAGTGAAACGCCACGTCGTGCCACTCGACAAATGCCCGAAGATCCTCGTGGTTAGAGATGACAGCAGGAATGTCGCACTCGAGTTCACCGCTACGCCAGCGGTATAAGAGGTCGGCCAGGCAGTGGTCTTCCTTGGAGACAAAAATCACCACTCGCTTGCGTTCAGCGCTATCGCTCACATTCCACGTCATATCGAACTCGTCAGCCAACGGGGCGAAGCGCTCCTTGAATTCGGATGCGCTAAAACCAAGACTGTCCGCCACCACTTCGATGCGGAGAAAGAAGCGCCCCGTACCGAGATCTCCGTGCTGAGCCGCCTCCAATACCGAGCCGCCATGTCCAGCGATGAAACCGGTCACGGCGGCCACGATCCCGATGCGGTCAGGACAAGTGATTGAGAGGGTGAAGCGGCGCATCAGCATCCGCACAGTTCAGCAAAGTACGCGTGGACGCGCCGGTCTGGCGTCAGTTCAGGGTGAAAGGCCGAAGCGAGAATGGGACCCTGACGCATCAGCACCGGCGACTGGCCCCCTTGGGCCTCCTCGCGCTCGAGTGAGGCCAGTACTTCAACCGCCAGTCCGGCCCGCACGACCATGGGAGCTCGAATGAACACGGCTGGGAGGCGGTCCGATCCCCCACTCGTGCCTTTTTGGCCCGTGCTCAGTCGATCATCGATCTCCAGCGTCACTTCGAAGGAAGCCAGTTGGCGACCGAAACCGTTCCGCCGCACCGCCACATCAAGTGCACCAAAGGACCGCTGGTCCGCTCTCCCGTCGAGCACCTGGTTGGCCAACAGCACCAGCCCGGCGCAGGTACCGAAGACCGGCAATCCACCGCTAATCATGTCGGCCAGAGGACCCCAAAGGCCGGTGGACGTGAGCAACATCGACAAGGTGGTCGACTCGCCCCCTGGCAGTACGCAGCCAGCCAGTCCGTCGAGATCGCTTGGATTTTGTACCAGGCGCGATTTCACGCCGACATCACGCAACGCGGCCACGTGTTCTCGCACATCGCCTTGCAGCGCCAAGACCCCCAGCGGGGATCCCGCGCTACCGGCTACCACCCGCGGTCAGCTAGGCGTTCTGTCGCTTCGTTGAGTTGCAGCCCGCGCATCGCTTCACCGAGACCACGCGACACCTTGGCCACATGGTCGGCATCGGTGAAGTGTGCCGTGGCCTCGACGACGGCCGACGCCATGCGGGCAGGCTCGGAACTCTTGAAGATGCCCGAGCCCACGAAGACGGCCTCAGCGCCGAGCTGCATGACGAGCGCGGCATCCGCCGGGGTGGCGATCCCGCCAGCGCAGAACAGCGGCACGGGCAGGCGCCCACTCTCGGCGATCTCTTGCACCAATCCAATCGGTGCCGCCAGTTCCTTGGCCCAGCCATAGAGTTCGGCCGAGTCGGCCTGACTAATGGACCGGATCGATCCGAGGATCGAACGGAGGTGGCGCACCGCTTCGACGATGTTCCCGGTACCGGCCTCGCCCTTGGAGCGAATCATGGCAGCGCCTTCCGAAATGCGGCGCAATGCCTCACCCAGATTGGTGGCCCCACAGACGAATGGCACTCCGAAGCCCCACTTGTCGATGTGATACGCCTCGTCGGCCGGGGTCAACACCTCGGATTCGTCGATGAAGTCCACCTTGAGGGACTGGAGCACCTGCGCTTCGGCGAAGTGTCCTATGCGGGCTTTGGCCATGACGGGGATCGTCACGGCTTCTTGAATTCCTTCAATCAGAAGCGGGTCGCTCATGCGGGCTACCCCGCCGTCGCGGCGGATATCCGACGGCACCCGTTCGAGCGCCATGACGGCTACCGCCCCGGCGTCCTCAGCCACTTTGGCCTGGGTGGCATCGACCACATCCATAATGACGCCACCGCGCAACATGTCGGCCAGGCCCCGCTTCACGGTGAACGTGCCGGTGACCCCGGTATCTGATCCCTCGGAGATGCTCATAATGCCAGTCTACGAGGGCGGGGCGGGGCGACTTACCACTCGGAAAGTGCGGCCGCCCGTACCGAGGTCACATCGAGGTCTCCGGCCTTCATGGGGTCCTGGCGGTGCCCGACGCTGGGATCGATCCACACGAAGCGGGTAGCACCGAAACGGTCACTCCCAAAGACCGAGTTTCCCGCTGGTTCGGGGGCTTGTTCCATGAGGCGCAGGGCATCGAGCAACCCACGGGGATACCGCACGGCCGAGGCGGCTACGACATCGGCCCGGTATTCGCGGCCCGGCGGGACACAGCGACGCAGTATGCCAGCGCCCCCGAAGCGGGCCAGGGTAAGTGCCACCACAGAGACTCCATTGTCATGGCGCTTGACATGTGCCAGCTCATGGGCCACGACGCCCTCGAGTTCAATCGGACCCATAGTTTCGAGCAACCCAGATGTGACCACTAATGCCGCCGAGGAGGCGTCACGCCCCAACGCACAGGCATTGGGCACGGCATCCCACACCACGAAGAGATCGGGCATTCTGAGGCCGAAGGTGGCGCAGAGTCCTTCGGTCACGTTGGTGAGACGAGCGTTGTCCCGGTCGGACAGCGGTACGGCACCAACGGCTGTCAAAGCCTGGCCCGGTGCCATGGACCAAATGGCGGCAGTCAGTGCCAGGCCGAGTACGACCAAAATGATCGCACCCACCACCAACGAGAGCACCAATCCCACAATCAAGCCGATGACGATGGCGGGAAGAAATCCGGTGACGGCGCAGAGCGACACGGCGCGGCGGCGATTGGCGGCGATCTCGTCGGGCGACACCTCATTGATGGCAAGCGGTGCCTCGCTGGCCGGTGACGCGACGACCTTTGTTGCGACGGCCGTTGCGGCTCGATTCGATCCACTCGTGCCGCTGCGGGATCCTGAGCCACCACCCGAGCGCGATTGGGAGTTGGAACGGCCGGAGTTTCCGCTCCGACCTCCCCCTTGGCCACCGCCTCCACTTCGATTGCCTCCGCCACTACTCCGATTGCCACCTTGGCCGCCACTACCTCCGCTCCCACTGCGGTTGCGGTTGCGGTTGCGATTTCGGTTTCGATTGGCGTTACCGCCACCACTTCGGCTGGACCCGCCGCCGCCAGCACTGCTTCCGGCGCTGCGGCCAGGGGTGGAGCCCGAATTTTGCGTGGAATCAGCCATGGGAAGGTACAGCCTACCGGCTCGAAGTCCCAGTTCCTGGCACTCCCAATCGGCGAATTCGGCTAGCCCGATGGCAAGAGCGCAGCGTCCAGCATGGCCTTCATGATTGGCCCAGCCACTGTGGCACCGGTTGCCGAGACAGCTTGGAGCGGGACCAGCACGGCCACGGCGATTTTGGGGTCGTTGGCGGGAGCGAAACCGATCATCCAGTCGTCGGTGTTCTGTGCTGAATTGCCGGTTTGGCCGGTTCCGGTCTTCACCGCCGCATCGAGCGCCGGTGAGAAACCAACCCCGCTGGCGGTGCCTTGCGTGACCACCAACTTCATCAGTGCGGTGGTCTGGGCTGCAGCCGCCTGTGAAGTGGCCTGCATCCACACCTGCGGCTGCATCGACTGCACGACATTGCCCTGACTATCTCGAATCTGGGCCACGACATGCGGCGTCAAAATCACTCCCCCATTGGCGATGCCCGCCGCCACCAAAGCGTTGGAGAGCGCGCTGGCACGGACGTTGAATTGGCCGATGGCCGAATAGGCCAACAAGGACTGATTCGGTGGCTCGAGCGACGAGACCGGCGGAAAAGACGGCGTAGCGACCCACGATTTGGGGAGGTCGATGGGCGGCGTCGAGTTGTACCCGAACAGTGCGGCTTGCTTGGCCAATGTGGGCGCTCCAAGCGCGATGCCCAGCAACCCGTACCCAGGGTCACACGACTGGGGCAGCATCTGGGCAATCGAACCTCCGCAGGGTTCATTGCCGTCGTTGGTGAGAGGTTTGTCCGAATTCGGAAGCGGAGTGGACGTCGCCTCCGGAAAGTTGAAGTCGGCCAAGTTTGGCATGAGGTTGTAGACGGCTGCCGTGGTTACCACTTTGAATGTCGATCCGGGAGGGAAGATATCGGCGGTGGCCAACGGGAGTCCGGCGAAGAAGCCTTCATGGTCCGGCACCTTGAAATCCGCTATGCCCGCTGCTTGCTGCTCCGCCGTGCCAGCCACCGTGTCGGGTGCCGCCAGCGCATTGGGGTCGAAGGTGGGAGTCGAATAATCAGCCAGCACGGCTCCAGTGGTCGGGTTTATTGCTACGACGGCGGCGTCGGTGTTGCCGCCGGGAATCTGCGCTAACGCAGTGGCCGCCGCTTGCTGAAGCGTGGGGTCGATGGTCAATGTGAGGTTGTCGAGGACCTTGGGGATCGGGTCGAGGCCGAGGACCTGCGAGAAATCCTGTGCGTTTTGCGTGTGGGCAACAAGCTGATTGTTGTATTGGTACTCGACCCCGGCCGTGCCGTAGAAGGTGGAGGCATATCCCACCACCTGTGAGTACAGAGAACCTTGGGGATATTGACGTGTATAGAGGTACGAACCGCTGATGGCGCGGACCGAGTGGGCCAGCAGCGTTCCGTCGGCCGCATAAATATTGCCTCGTTGATTGTTGTACTTCTGCGAGGCGTTGCGTGGGTTGTAGGCCGATGCTCGCAATGCTGGTGCCTTGACGTACTGGACGTTCACCAGCTGCACGAGTACAAGGCTGAAACACAACAGCATGCCGAGACCGAGCCATCGAATGCGGCGACCCATCAGGCAGCGGCGACGGTGAGTATCGCACTCCGGCCCCAGCCCCGGTCAGCCGTGGCATCCACCCAAGCGATGGTAGATCGTGGGTGGCGCGATCAGGCCTCGGCTTTGAATTTAAGGGAGCGCGGTACGCCGGCGCGTGAAGGTCACGACGAGGAAAGAGAAGGCACACAAGGCCAGCGCAGTCATGCCTAGGGCCATCACGTCCGCCCCGGTGAGCCCCAAAGCAGGCGAAGAAGACGCCGATCGATGTACGGCGCCGAACCTGGAGCGGTCAGTCTGGGTGGCTGGTCGGTGAAGATCGCCCGCAGTGACTTGGTGCCACGCCGGTCCGATGCCCACGTCGAGTCTCATGACGCCCTGGGTGGCACTGGCCATTGGTGTGCTCGTCAACTCGCCTGCTGCGACCTGCAAAGCGAACGTGCTGCCCACGACAGCACCGAGCACCACAAGCATGTTGCGGAGTCGTCGCATTTTCTTCTCGTCCTTCTCGCTGCCTTGGAAAACGACTGTTGCGTACTACCAATCATTGACAATGTGACCAACGCCGAAGCGTCTTGTCCCAATCATGACGACGGAGCGTCCCCTGATTGTCCCCTGACGCGTCCCGCTAGTGGCGGGCGGCAAAACGTGCGATGGCTCGCTCGTAGACTTCTAGGTAGCGCAAGGCGAGGTTTTCCATCGACCAGCCCTGGGCGTGCACTTCGGCTGCCTTGAGCGCCTCGTCGCTGGACCTCCCACTGTGCTCGGTCACATCGGCCAGCATCGAACCCAAGGTCCGTGACAAGGCCACGACATCGCCCGGTGGTACCAACTCGGCGTGACCTCCCGCCGCCGCGCGGTACCCCTCCAGATCGGAAGCCACTACGGCGCAATGGGCCGCCATCGCTTCGAGGAGGACGATGCCGAAGGACTCCCCCCGCAAGGACGGGGCACAAAGCACGTCGGCTCCGGCTGCCCGCTGCGCCACCTCCTCGTCGCTTAACATGCCCAACCACTTGATCCGGTCCGACTCGGGGTGGCGCCGTCGCTGTACTTCTCCTTGGGGCCCGTCCCCGACGATCCACAACACCGCTGGACGCTCAATCAGGGCGAAGGCGTCGAGCAGGATCCCCAGTCCCTTGCGCGTCTCATGTCGTCCTATGAACAACACCGTCGGGAGATCACTCGGCGTGGGCGTCGCCGAAGCGAAGCGTTCAATGTCTATCCCGTTGAAGAGAATCTCGTAGTCACCACCAGCCGATTTAATGCCGGTTTCCCGGGCCGCTTCGGACACCGCCACCCGCACCTCCATGCGATGGCCGACCCACCGGGCCAGTGGTTTGAGCACGTGCACCCATCGACTGACGCCGGCTCGGTGAAAAGTCCCGACCATCGGCACTGGATCCGAGAAAATCAGACCGTACGGAGCCATGGGGGCCAGCGGCTCATGAATGTGCAACACGTCAAAGTCACCGTGGCGCACATAGCGCTCGGTTCGGACCGCCACCATGGGCGAAACCGTCACCGGTGCTACTGACCCGTTAGATCGAAGTCCGGTTGGTCGACCGACCACCACCACATCCTCGCCGTCGGCGGAGGCGCCCTCGTCTTGCGGCCCAATCACGGTCACCTCGTGTCCCAGTTTTCGCAGGGCGCGTGAGAGACCGAACACCTGCCCCTGCACGCCCCCGGGGCGCGACAGCGAATAGGGAGAAAGCATCCCTATCTTCACGGGCGATCACTTGGCCAATTGGGTTGATAGAGGTGCCACTGTTCTGGGCGCCGCCTGATGTACCCCTCGAAAATGGTGGCCAGCTCCCGAGTGAGGCGGGCAACATCGGCCCGGAAGGTCCCGGTACGGGTCGTATCCAGCGGTTCTCCCACCACACAAGTGTGCCAAGTTCCTGGACCGGCGTAGACCACCGCAGGGATGAGATCGGCGCCTGAGCGCAGGGCCAGGGTGGCGGCACCGCCAGGGAGGGTGGTTTTTTCGCCGAAAAACTCGAGCTCAATCCCATTTCCAACCAAATCACGGTCGCTCACCAGTCCAACCACCGCTCCTTGGCGCAAGGCTCGTAACACCACCGAACTCGATCCGTCGCCCAGGGGTACGCCAACCAGTCCCATTTCCGCTCGCTGGCCCAAAAACCACTCGAACAGCTGTGGTGGATCTAGCCGTTCGACCACAGCCGTCATAGGCATGTCTTCCAGGGCCAACCAGGCGCCGCCCCACTCCCAACTTCCCACGTGAGGCAAGGCCAAGACGGTGCCTCGTCCGGAGAAAGCGGACTCGCGGAGGATGTTTTCCCCACGCTCGAACATCATGCGGGCCCGAATCGTGGTGGCATCGGTATAGGGCAAGCGAGCACCATCGACCCAGTACTGCGCATATTCGCGGTAGGTGCGACGACTCCAGCGTTTCACCAGTTCGGGGTCAGGGGTGACAGGCGGGGACGAGTCGGGACCTTCGCTTTGGAGGACACGACGGATATGACGCTCGTTCATCTGCAGCGCCGGACCACCACGTCGAGCCATGATGCTGGCCACCCCGTTCGCCCCGGTTCGAGCTATCGATTCGGGGAGGCGACCGAGTGCAGTGGCGAGACCTCGGTAGGTGAGATATTTCGCCGTGTTGCGCCATTTAGCGCGTTGCTCATCCGATGCGTCGGCACCCCCATCATCGTCTGCCACCTGAGATTCCTACCGCGAATTTGAGATGAAGGCGTGCGGAATACCGCCGAGTCGGCCACGCACGGTGGTGTCGATGCTCTAGGTCGAAGAAGAGGAGGACGAACCTGAAGTTCCGGACCCACGAGACGATCGAGTGCGGCTGGCGGAAGATCCACGCGCATTCGAGTGGGCTTTCGAGACGCCTCGACGGGCCCGCAAGGTACGCCCCGAGCGGCTAGAGAGGGATTCCTGTCGGCGAGCTCGCCAGCGACCCACCGGAGCTCCGGTGGTCTGACCCAACTCACGACGAGGCACGCCAGCGCCCTCACGCCAAGTGCGCCAACGTGACTCAACTTTGCCTTCACGCCAGGCCACCACTCGCCGCAGCGCTGGTTCGGGGGCAACTTCAGCCTCGACTTCGGCTGCGGTGATCGGCATTGACGCGGCCTTCCACACCTTGGCGAATCGGGCCACGGCGGTGATCGAGATCAGGACCAACATGATCCACAGGATGGGAATGAGGAAGGCTGAGTCGATGAAAGCGATACCGAGCAGAATCATCCGCTCCGCTCGCTCCATGAGGCCACCCTTGGCGGTCAGGCCGAGCGACTCCGCCTTCGCTCGCTCGTAGGAAACCAGGGCGGTGACGCCCAAAACCGCCAACGGCAAGACGGCCAAGTGTCCATCACCTTGGCTAATCAGATACCAGGCCACGCCACCCATAAGTAGGGCATCGGCCACCCGGTCGGTCACCGAATCGAAAAACGCGCCCCGGACCGAAGACGTGCCAGCAGCCTTGGCCACGGGACCGTCAAGCAGGTCGTGCAAACCGGTCAAAATCAACAAGATGATGGCGATGTGCAGATGACCCGTCCCGACTGCGACAGCAGTGGCGGTAGCTGACACCAACCCAGTTGCGGTCAGGACATCAGCGGTGATTCCTCGTCGGTGCAGTGCCTCGCCGACCGGCCCGGTGGACCGGTCGACCGCATCGCGCCAGCGACCGTCGAACATACGACTCCTCGTGCTGCGCCGTCCCATTGTGAGACAGCGCTGTAGAACAGATACTTTAGTTTATCATTTAGCTGAATTCTCGCTGTGGACCGCTTCCTACCTGGGAAAAAGCGGAACGGCCGTGTCCGGCACTCTAGAACCTTTTGGGTCTTGAAGGCCTCCAGATTGCCCACAATTACGAGGGGCACGTCATCGTGGCCCAGCCAAACGCAGATTAGGTGCCAGGCAATCTCCGGGAGCGTGGGATGCGTATATCTAAGAGACAACCGCTGCCGATTGAATCAGGAGACACCATGAAGCTTCGCCCTCTCACTTCCTTCACCCTCGTTCCCCTGGCCGCCCTGGGCACCTTCGGGTTGTTTACTTCAGCCCCTGCTAGTGCCAGCAGTGGCGCCGGCACGAAGGTGACCGCTACCGAGACGGAATTTCACATCGCCTTGTCGAAGAAGTCCTTCACACCAGGCACGTATACCTTCGTGGCCAAGAACAAAGGCACGGTCACCCACGCCCTGGAAATCACTGGCCCCGGCCTGAAAAGCCCCAGGACGAAGGGGATCAACCCCGGCAAGAGTGCCGACCTGACGGTCAAACTCAAGGATGGAAAGTACGACGTCTTCTGCCCAGAACCAGGCCACAAGGCCATGGGCATGAATGTGAACCTGGTCATCAGTGCATCAGGCGGGACTTCTTCGACCACTACCTCAAATATGCCAACCAATACCTCCACCACCAAGGCCCCGGCTTCAGGAGGCTACGGCTACTAATCCTCCGAGGGGCGGGTCGCCCGTGCAGCGCTGAGATTGCGGTCATACACTCGATCCAGACCACACACAGCAGCAGTGCCTCACGGACGGAGGGACCGGGTGTCACACGACCCGACCGCAATCCGCAACGTCGCTCTCGTCGGCCATCATGGCGTCGGCAAGACGACCTTGGCCGAGGCCCTCTTGGCCGCCACCGGTGCCATCAAGCGTCGAGGGTCGATCGAAAAAGGCACCACCACATGTGACTTCGAGCCCGAGGAGATTTCTCGCCAGCTCTCCATAGCTACGGCGATCGCTCCGTTCACCGTCAACGGCGTGAAGGTCAACTTGCTCGATACCCCGGGCTACGCCGACTTCGCCGCCGACATGTATGCGGCGTTGGCCGCGGTCGACTTAGCCGTGGTAGTTGTGAGCGCTACCGACGGGATACAAGCGCAAACCGAAGACGCCTGGCGAGCTGCCGCGAAGATGCACCTGCCCCGAGTCATCGTGGTCAACAAGCTTGACCGCGAACGAGCTGACTTCGACCGCACCCTGGCCGAAATCAGAGAGGCCTTCGGCGCCGGTGTGGCACCGGTCGAACTCCCCATCGGTGCCGAGGCCGAGTTCCATGGAGTCATCGACCTGTTGGGCGACACCGCCACGCACTACGACACCTCGGACAGCAAGACCGCTGACGGCACAGTTCCACCGGTTGGCCATGAAGGCCCCATCCCGGCTGAATTGGTCGACGAGGAGCATGCGGTGCATGAACAGCTGGTTGAAGGGATCGTCGTCGGCGACGACAACCTGATGGAGCGCTACCTCGACGGTCAGAGCATCGATTACTCAGAGTTGGAAAAGAGCCTGGCCGGAGGTGTGGCCTCGGGCACCGTGTTTCCGGTGTTGTGCTGCTCGGCCTCCACTGGCGTGGGGGTCGATCGATTGGCCCGTTTGATTGAAGAACTCTGCCCAGCACCGGGAGACGGGGCACCAGCCATTGCCCAGGCCGGTTCCCTCACAACAGAGATCCCCTGCGATGCCTCTGGAGCCACGCTACTGGCGGTGACCAAAACGTTTACTGACAATCACACCGGGAAGATGTCCCTCTGCAAGGTGCTCTCGGGCACCCTTACGCCTGATGCCGTCTTGATCAATACCCGCACCCGGGACGAGGAGCGCCTCCACGCCTTGGGCACATTATGCGGACAACACTCGAGCACCACGACGTCGGTGGTGGCGGGGGACTTCGTCGCCATCCCGCGACTCGGTGGCGCCCGCACCGGCGACACGTTGGCGCCGAAGGGCCAACCAGTGTCAATCCTTTTTCCCGCCCTGGCTGCCCCGGCCCTCTCGGTCGCCGTGAAACCAGCGTCGCGGGCCGACGATGACAAGTTGATGTCCGCGCTGCAGCGACTCTGCGACGAGGACCTCTCACTTTCGGTGACCCGGGACGACGAGACACATCAGACGATCCTTGGCGTGAGCGGTGAGGTCCATTTGGCCGTGACACTGGAGCGACTCGCTCGCAAGTCAAATGTGCACGTCGAACGCGAGGACCTCCGGATCGCCTATAGGGAAACCATTACCAGTGCGGCCGAAGCCGAGGGCAAACACAAGAAGCAGTCAGGGGGTCACGGACAATTCGGTATCTGTCACCTGAAAATCGCACCACTCGCCCGCGGCGAAGGATTTGCCTTTCACGACGAAGTGGTGGGCGGCGCCATTCCTCGCCAGTACATCCCGGCGGTCGAGAAGGGCGTCACCGAGACCATGTCCGTCGGCGGCGTGTACGGATATCCCATCGTCGACATTGCCGTGACGGTCGATGATGGGAAGGCACACTCGGTCGATTCCAACGAAATGAGCTTCAAAATGGCAGCTGCGGCCGCCCTTCGCCAAGCGATGAGCGACGCTGGACCGATTTTGCTTGAACCAATCTGCAAAGTTGAGGTCACCATCCCGGCCGACAGTCAGGGCGAAGTCCTGGGCGATCTCCACGCCCGCCGGGCTCGAATTGTGGGGACCGATCAGGCTGAGGGCACGTTGCAGACCATCACCGCCTTCGCCCCGACGGCCGAACTCACCCGCTACGCCGTTGACCTACGGGCTCTCACGGGCGGGCGAGGCTCGTTCGTAGTGGCTTACGACCACTACGACGCCGTACCGGAACACCTCACCGCTTCCATCGCCCGGGCCCACGCCTGATCAGGACGAATCAGGCCCCGGCAACCGCCCGAAGCCGGAGCACACTCTGGATCTCCTCGGCGTCCAATTCAGCGGGTTCGGTCGAATTGAGAAAGTCGGTCAGCACGGCGAGAAATTGCTCCGGCGCCTCAGCATGGGGAAAGTGGCCCGAACCTTCAATGATTTCGAGTCGGCTGCCGGGAATGGCCTCGTGGGCGGCGTAGGCATGACTCACCGGAATGATGGCGTCTCGATCGCCCCACACAATGAGCGTGGGCATCGATTCTGCGAGGTACATGCGATCCATCGCACTGACCGTCTGTCCGCCCGGATCGATAACGGAACGGAGCGTGCGAATAAAGGATTGGCGGTTGGTGGATTCGGTCAGGGAGACGTACGAACGCCACATTTCGCTGACTCGAGCCATGCGGATCCCGTGGCGATGCAGCATGAGACTGATCTGATTCCCTCGCTCGCGGACAATCGCCGGAAACAGCAGCGGCATCAGATACTCCGAGGCCGGTAGCGTCATGAAGCGCAGCAGCCAGCTCACTTCTCTGCCCAGTCCGCCGCTGTCGACCAGGACCAGTCGCTCACAACACTCGGGATGTTGGAAGGCCAACTGCATCGCCACTCCCCCGCCGAAGGACTGGCCCACCACGGACGCATGAGCCACGCCGAGAACGTGGAGCAGATCTCTCATCCCACTGGCATAGGCCCCCAAGGAATAATCACCCATCGGCTTGGCCGACTGACCGTGTCCAATGAGGTCAGGGGCAATGACCGTGTAGCGCTCGGCCAAGGTGGGCATGACGTCGCGCCACGCCGTCGAACTTCCGGCGATGCCATGAATCAGCAAGATGGCAGGACCCTCGCCGGCCATGCGGAATCTGACGTCGTGACCATGAATCATCACGTGTTGCAGCTCGAAGTCCATCTACAATTTCGCCCTCGTCGGCACCGAACTACCGAGTCGCCGACGTCACGCGGTGGCGCGTCTGGTGCGAACCCACGGTGGTCACGAGAGCCTTGGGGGTCGGTGCGGTGTGCTTCGGGACCGAACTCTTTCGAGGTACATCCTCATTCACCAGTTGCGGCTCCCTGACTCTTGGACGTGAGCTGGAGGCGTCTCTCATGAGATTCCCCAGTTCCAAAACAATGGCACGTGCCAAGGATTCGACATCCGGCACCACCTTAGGACAGGCGTTGAGACCGATGAAGAGCGAATCGAGGTAGGTCTGCACCGTGATGTTGAGGCCGACTCCCTCGACCACTGGACCGATGGGATACACCTCCTCCATGCGCATTCCGGCAAAGTACATGGGGAACCTCGGCCCCGGAACATTGGAGATCACAACGTTGGCCGGCCGCAACCGACGAACCGCCCCAAGTTGTGCTCCAAGCCGCAAGGCCGGACCGGCCACCGCCGGCAAAATGGCATCGGACACGGCCGACGCCATGTCGCCATAACCAACCGAGCGCTCTTGCACCTTGGCGGAATCGCACGCCGTCACTACCGAGTCGAGCCGATCGAGCGGCTCCTCCTGATCGGAGCCGAGTGGGATGAACATGGCCGAAAGCCGGTTCCCGAGCGCATCCCCTTCGGAGTCGTGGCGTAGCGACACGGGCACGACGGCGACCAACGATTCTGTGGTCTCTTGATCATGGTCGGAGAGGTAGCTCCGCATGGCACCCGAACAGGCGGCCAGCACCACATCATTGAGGGTGACCCCCAAGTGGTCCTTAAGGGCAAGCACATCGGTCAGGTTGGCCTCGGCGAACGACAAGGATCGTCTTGCGGTGATGGGGGCGCAGAACTGCGCCGGCGCACCCACCGGGATGGAGACGGAGTCGGTGCCACCGTCGCCACTGTGAAATGCCATGCGAAAAGCCGTACGCCCTACCTCTCGAGCGGCTCGAAGGGCCCGGAGTGGACTGGTCAGGAGTTGAGGCACCGCTTGGGTCAGCATGCGCGCACCGGACGGCAGCGCCGGGGGTCGCCAGGGCTCCTTGCCAACGATCGGGGCCGGTACGTCGGGCGTCACGTCGAGCAATTGCGCCATCAACTGCACTCCCGACACTCCGTCGATGGCCGCATGGTGAAGCTTGGCTATCAGACCGATTTTGCCGTCGCGCAATCCTTCGATCACGTGCATTTCCCACGGAGGTTGCCCTGGGGTGAGAGCCCGGCCCATGACTTCGGCTGCCAGTTCACGGAGTTCGACTTCACCGCCCGGGGCTGGCAGGGCGTCTCGATGCAGATGATTGTCGAGGTCAAACTCTGGATCGTCGACCCAACGTGGGTGATCCAGTCCCAAGGGAGTTTCGATGAGGCGCTTGCGGAACGGCTTCAGTTTGGGGAGCCGCTCCTCCAGTACGTCATGCACCATGGCGAATGCATAACCCTCCGGCGACGTCGATGGATCAAATACACACGTGTAGGCCACCTCCATCGGGGTAGAAGGTGTCTCTGAATAGAGGAACATCGGGTCAATGCCGGTCATTCGCTGCATGGGATTCGCTCCTGGGGGATGGAGGTGGTTCGCTCCCTCTAAGTCAATACCCAAAAAGCGCCGATTGAAGCGTCGTCATGCGATCTTCATGTACCCATCACTTGGCGTTCACCCTTCGCTGACTTTGGCATCACCGCCGACAGAGACACCGCCGTTGCGCCTCAGGAACACGCCTAGGTCGCGGCGTAGACGTCCGCCACGACCTTGGCACTCGTGCCTCCAGGAGTATGCACGAAGACGTTGTATTTCCCTTTGGCTTCGGCTGGGGCCACCGCGATGATCTGCGAGTCGGAGATCACGCTGAAGCTGAGGGCATCGTGGGTGCCGAACCTGACCCGGGTCGTTCCGGTGAACCCGCTTCCACTGATGGTGACCGAAGCCCCTCCTGCCCGTGGCCCAGACGAAGGCGAGAGATCGGACACTGTTGGTGGTGGCACCTCGTAGGTGAACACGTCCCCGGCCACCTGAGCGCTGGCGCCGCTGGCATTGAATACGTAGACGTTGTGGGCACCTCTTGCCTTGGGTGGTGACGTGGCCGAGATCTGCGTGTCAGACACCACATGGAA
>Ga0182030_10007238_pt1 | contig 23212 bp, 16 predicted proteins | sample 812S3MmetaG_FD_121299 | JGI IMG/M metagenome (GOLD analysis project Ga0182030, IMG submission 121299) | Permafrost microbial communities from Stordalen Mire, Sweden - 812S3M metaG (Illumina Assembly) | ecosystem: Environmental > Terrestrial > Soil > Wetlands > Permafrost | place: Sweden...
AGGCCCCGACGATTTCCGAGCGCGCCGTCGTCACGCTGGCGCCCTGCGCCTCCAGCGTCGCCAATTGCCCGGCCCAATAGCTGATTCCCGAGGGATCGCCGCTATTGCCGCCGATGTTGGTGTAGAGCGCCGAGATGAACTGGCTGTCGTTCAAAGCTCCGTAGGTGGCGTTGAAATAAGCGCTCTCCGTGGTGACGAACAGCTGCCCGAGCGTTTCGGCGTTCGCCGTCGTGATCGCGGTCGTCCCGGCGTTCGCCGTGGTGGCGCCCACGACGCCTTCCCAATAGGCGAGGCCGGGAGCGTCGGCGGCGCGGTTGTAGAGCGCCGCGTAAAGGCCGAGCACTTCCTGCTGCACGCTGGTCGCCGGCGGCGTCGAAGCGGCGTTGACCGCAACGCCGAGATCGGCCGTCACGCCGGTCGACAGATTATTGCCATTCGCGTCGTGGATCGTCGCCCCGGAGGGCAGGTTCAACCCGGTCACTTGAAGATCGGAGGTGCTGTCGCCGGGCTGCACGACATAATAAAACGTCAGAGCGTTCGTTCCCGAGCCGGAGCCATAGCTCGCAACTTCATTGTCGCTGAGTTGCAAAGTCGGCGTTCCCGTTACGGTCTCCGCTACGCTGGTGTTGAGAGTGATCGTGACGACATGACCCGCGCCGAGCGTGTGTGCGCCGTTATCCGTCGCAACCGTCACCGTTGGAAGACTGAACCAACTGGTCACGACACTTTGCGCGGGCAGGCCCTGAGGACTAAAACTGGCAGGCTGGCCAGGCCCGACCTCCGCCGAATTCGGATCCCAGTTCCACAAATAGACGCCGGTGAGGGATGAATTTCCCGCCTGCTGCCAGGCTTGGAAAAAGGCCTGATAGAGTTCTGCTTGCAAATTCGCGTCGACGACATGGGTGGAGGAACCCGCTGGCGACGAGGCCGCGTCCGTCGCGTCCTCATAGCCAATCTCGCTGAAGATGAGCGGTTTCCCGACCGCGGCGGCGACGCTTTCGAAATAGTTGATGAGCGAGGCGCCATGCGTGACCGCGAATGTCTCCAAAACGGTCGGCGTCTGCGTCCAGCCGGCGATCAATTGCGCCAATGTCGGATTGGCGGAATTGGAGATCGGCGCATAAACGTCGATGCCGATGGAATCGAGTTCGCTTGCGAAGCTCACCTGCGTTGCGAGATTGCCGGCGCCGAGGGGCAAGCCCGTTCCGGCGAAGGCCCAGGGCGAGATGTCGTCGTTCCAATCGGCCGAATAGGTGAGCTTTAGCGTCGGAAATTGGGTGTGCAGCGCGCTGATGATCGCGTCCCAATAGGGCTTGTAGGCGGGGCCGGTGATCTGATCGAGTTCGCTCCCGATGCACAGCGTGGTCGCGCCATTGGCGACGCCGACCTGCGCATATTGTAGAAGCATCTGCTCGTAGCTGGCGAAGAAGGCGTTGGCGCCGGCTGAACCCGCCGCGCCAGGATTGAAATAGCTGCGCCACGCGCCGAAGCTGTAGGACGTTCCAACAAGATCGGCCGGATTGAGGAAATCGATGAGCGGGCGGACCGTGACCGAAAGGCCCATCGAGACGGCTTGCGCTATGGTCGCGCCATAGGCGGTCAGGCTGTCGGTGAAATTCGGGTCCGCGTAAACCGTGTCGGTCTGCGGGTTGATGCCATATTCGATCGAGGCCTCGATCGAATTAACGCCGGTGGCGGCAACGACGGCGAGCGAGTTGGCGTCCTCATACCCGCCGTTAAATAGATCGACGTAGTCGAATCCATTGTTCGATAGGGATAAAGTCATTGCTTGACGCCCCCGATGATTGCCCCAACGAGACTGACTATTCCGCCTTTATTGGAATCTGACAATGTTGATTTCGCGACATGTTGATTTCGCAACACATGGCGAGGCTGGCCGGCGCGCGCGGCGTTGTAATCGCCCGCGTCGAGATCGGCCAGTATGAGATAGGCTCATTCTTGCAGCCGTTCTCCCATGGTTCCCTTGCCAGCGTTCCCCTGCCCGCCGGGAGGCGCCCCCACGCGGCTTGCGGCCATTTTTCGCCGATTTCCTCTGCCATTCCGGCGACCGCCTACTTTTAGAATTGCTGGGCGATTGGGCATTGTTTTTCTTAAGCTGCATGTCCCGTCGTGACCGCCCGCAAATTGCCGCCGATGCGCAAGCCGACCACAAAATCCATATGAATTAACGAGTTGACGCTTTTCAATTTCGCGAAAAGCCGTCTTCCATTAGCAACTCTTTAACGCGCGTCGCGCAATCTTTATATATCAATCGCGGAAAGCCGAGCGAAACCGCTACGGTAGGCATGCAGCCGATTTTCCGCGCCGGCCGACCCGGATGTCTCTGTTCTTCTCCCAGGAGACTGCCGATGTCGCCAATTGCCGCCATATCACGCAATGCTCGTCAATCCAGGTTAACGCAGTGCGGCGGCGAAGACGCACGCCAAATCGCCCAGGGGCGGCGCGACGCGTCGCCAATGAACGCGCCGCGCGATTCGAACGAGGCGCCGCGCGCCTTTGCCGACGCTTCGCAAAAGATAATCGCGAAGGGTTTTGATGCGCCAACGGGCGACGCGCAACCATTCGGCTTCGCGTTCGGACGACGTCGCGACGCGCCTCTGGACGAAGCGGCTGCGACACGTCTGCGTCAGGAGCAGCTCTCGGCGGTGTTGCGCACGACCCCCAGCATGATGCTTGCGAACGCATGCAACGCGCTGGTGCTGATGACCGCCTTTTGGGGAACGCCCCGTCGTGTCCCCGCCCTGTGCTGGACGATCGGCGTGCTTGCCGTCGTCGGTTTCTTCTGCTGGAGGCATTACCGGCGCGCGCCAGTTTCAAAATCCGCGACCTGCCCCCCTCGCGCCATACACAGAGCGATCTTCAACGCGCTGGCGCTGGGCCTGTGCTGGGCGGCGACGCCCCTGTTTTTCTTCCAGGGGTCGAGTTCCGGGACGCAGCTTCTCATAGCCTGTTTATGCGCCGGCATGCTGTGCGGGGGAGCCTTCTCGCTGGCCAGCATACCGCTCGCGGCGGTCGCCTTCACGACGCCGATCGTCGCCGCGTCGGCACTGAGTTTGTTGCGCGTCGGGGGCGCGGATTACGTGCCCATCGTCGCGGTTCTGAGCGTTTACACCTTCGCCTTGTTGCGTGGCGTGTTCGCTTACGCCGCGCAGCTGAAATCGCGCACGCTGCTGCAACTGCGCACCGAGCAGGAAGCGCGCACCGATCGCCTCACCTCGCTCCCAAATCGCTTATCGTTCGACGAAGCCGTCGAGAAGGCCTTCGCGCGCGTCGCGCATTCGGGAGAAAGCTTCGCGCTGCTTTACGCCGATCTCGATGATTTCAAGCTCCTCAATGAGCGTTTCGGCCGTCTCGCCGGCGACGAATTATTGTCGCGCGTCGCGGAACGGATACGCGAGCGTCTGGAGCCGGGCGATTTCATGGCGCGTCTTGGCTGCGACGAATTTGCGATTCTGGCGCCGGACATCAAGGACGAGGAGGACGCCGCGCTTCTTGCGCGCAAATTGAGCGCATGTTTCGAGGCGCCTTTTAAGTTTGAAGCGGGCGAAGTGTTTTGCGCCGCCAGTCTCGGCGTCGCAATCGCGCCGAGGGACGGAGACAATCCTCGCTCGCTACTGCGAAACGGCGATATCGCGCTGTATCAGGCCAAGCAAAAGGGCAGCATGTTTTGCCTCTACGAACCGAGGCACGGGGCGATCGCGCGCGAGCAGCGCACGTTGGAGCTCGATATGCGCAGAGCGCTCTCGAGCGAGGAATTCAATCTGGTGTTCCAGCCTTTTCTGGATCTTCGAACCGGCCAGATCGTCGCCTGCGAAGCGCTGTTGCGCTGGAGTCATCCGACGCGAGGCGCGGTAAGCCCCGCCGTGTTCATTCCCATCGCCGAGCGAACGGGCTTCATTCACGCGCTCGGTCTGTGGGTCGTCGAGTCAGCCTGCCGCGCGGCGGCGAATTTTCTTCCGCAGGTTCGCGTCGCCATAAACGTCTCCGCCGTGCAACTGCGCGATCCGAAATTCGCCGAAGCGGTTTTGGCTCGCGTCGCGGATGCGGGCGTCGCGCCGAGCAAACTCGAAATAGAGATTACCGAAACCGCGCTGTTGTCCGAGGATCACATTTCCGAGGCGTCCGTTCGAAAGCTGTTCGGCGCGGGCATGACCGTCAGTCTCGACGATTTTGGAACCGGCTATTCCTCGCTGAACTACTTGCGCAAATTTCCGCTCGAAAAAGTCAAGATCGACCGCAGTTTCGTTCAGGACGTGCTGAAACAGTCGGATTGCGCCGCGCTCGTTCGCGGCCTGATCGCCATGACCGCCGATCTCAACATTACGACAATCGGCGAAGGCGTCGAGGAAGCCGCGCAACTGGAATGGTTGCGCGCCAACGGTTGCACCGAGGCGCAAGGCTATTTTATCGGCAGGCCGATGTCGGAAAGCGCGTTCAAGGAATTTGTCTCGGCCTGGCGCCCGGAAAGCTTCGCAGCGTGAAGGCGCGGGCTATTCAGCGTCCGCGGTAGGGCGGCACGCCCTGATCGGGCAGCCACAGCCCCTCGGGCGGCGCGCCGGTCTGCCAGAACACGTCGATGGGGATGCCGCCGCGCGGATACCAATAGGCGCCGATGCGCAGCCATTTCGGCGCCGTCGCGGCCTTGAGATCGAGCGCGATCCGCATCGTGCAATCTTCGTGAAAGGCGCCATAGGTGCGAAAGCTCGCCAGATAGAGTTTTAACGATTTCGATTCGACCAGCCATTCGCCGGGAACATAATCGATCACGATATGCGCGAAGTCGGGCTGTCCGGTGACCGGGCACAGCGACGTGAACTCCGGCGCGGCGAAGCGCACCAGATAGCTCTCGCCAGGGTGCGGATTGGGCACGATATCGAGTTCGGCCTCGTCGGGCGAAGCCGGAAGCGATGATTTCTGGCCGAGCAGCGCGGCGCCTTGGTGGGTCTTGGTCGTCATGGAGGGAGTTAGAGGCGCGCGGGCGGGGGCGTCAAGCGGGTCGGAATCGCAAATCCGCGCCCCCACAACATTCCGCGCTTTCCCGCGCCGGCCAATCGGGCTAAAAGGCCCCAACTCCCGCGCCGCAGCAAAAAGAGGCTCCTTCATGACCGAGATCATCGACATCCACGCCCGCGAAATCCTCGATTCGCGCGGCAATCCCACGATCGAGGTCGATGTGACGCTGGAAGACGGCTCCTTTGGCCGCGCCGCCGTGCCCTCGGGCGCCTCGACGGGAACCCGCGAGGCGGTGGAGAAGCGCGACGGCGACCCCAAGCGCTACCAGGGCAAGGGCGTTCTCGGCGCCGTCGAGAGCGTCAATGACGAGATCGCCGGCGCGCTGCTCGGCTTCGATGCCGAGGAGCAAGTGGCGGTCGACGAGGCGCTGATCGAACTCGACGGAACGGACAACAAGTCGCGGCTCGGCGCCAACGCCATTCTCGGCGTGTCGCTCGCCGTCGCCAAGGCCGCCGCCGAGGCCGCCGCCCTGCCGCTCTATCGTTACATCGGCGGCACGCAGGCGCGCATTCTGCCGACGCCGATGATGAACATCATCAATGGCGGCGCCCACGCCGATAATCCCATCGACTTCCAGGAATTCATGGTCATGCCGGTCGGCGCCGACAACGTCGCCGACGCGATTCGCTGGGGCGCGGAGATTTTTCACACGCTGAAGAGCGCGCTGAAAAAGGGCGGATTCAACACGGCGGTGGGCGACGAAGGCGGCTTTGCGCCCAATCTTCCCTCCGCCGAAGCGGCGCTCGACTTCATCATGAAGGCCATCGAGACGGCCGGCTTCGAGCCCGGCGTCGACGTGTGCCTCGCCACCGACGCCGCCGCCTCCGAGTTCTTCAAGGACGGCAAATATGTCTACACCGGCGAGAAAGTGACGCGCTCCGTCGAGGAGCAGGTCGATTATCTCGCCAAGCTGGCCGCGTCCTACCCCATCGTTTCGATCGAGGACGGCATGGCCGAGAACGATTGGGACGGCTGGAAGCTGTTGACCGACAAGCTCGGCAAGACCGTGCAGATCGTCGGCGACGATATTTTCGTCACCAATGTCGAAATCCTGTCGGAGGGCATCAAGAAGGGCGTCGCCAATTCGCTGCTGGTCAAGGTCAACCAGATCGGCACGCTGACCGAGACGCTCGCCGCGGTCGAAATGGCCCATCGCGCCGGCTACACCACGGTGCTCTCGCACCGCTCCGGCGAAACCGAGGATTCGACCATCGCCGACATAGCGGTCGCCGTGAACAGCGGCCAGATCAAGACTGGCTCGCTCGCGCGCTCCGACCGGCTGGCCAAATACAACCAGCTCATTCGCATCGAGGAAGAGCTTGGGCCGACAGCGCTCTATGCGGGGCGCGGCGCGTTGAAGGCGCTGTCGTAAGCCGCGGCCCCTCTCCCCGCTCGCGGGGAGAGAGTGATCGGCCTGACGCCCCGAACAGACCCGGTTATGCCCCTCCCTCCCCCTCGCGGGGAGGGATTAAGGGTGGGGGCTCGCGGAATCACTGGCGGCGCGGCGCCGCCCCCACCCGACCCGGCCATAGCCCGTCATTGTTGACGGGCGTCCTATCGAACGCCCCTTGGCCGGGCCACCCTCCCCGCAAGGGGGAGGGATTTGCGCCCAGTTGAGCGGGCTTAGCGGAAATGGCACGACATCCCCATGACCATGGAAAAAACCTTCGATCCCGCCGCCATCGAGCGGCGCATCCGCGAACAGTGGGAGACGGCCGGCGCCTTTCGCGCAGGGTCTCCCGAGCGCGCCGGCGCGCCGCCCTATTCCATCGTCATTCCGCCGCCCAATGTCACGGGCTCGCTGCATATGGGCCATGCGCTCAACAACACGTTGCAGGACATTTTGGCGCGTCACGCGCGCATGCAGGGCAAGGATGTGCTGTGGCAGCCCGGCACGGATCACGCGGGCATAGCGACGCAAATGGTGGTCGAGCGCCAGCTGATGGAGCGCCAACAGCCGGGCCGCCGCGAGATGGGCCGCGAGAAATTTTTGGAGCGCGTCTGGGAATGGAAGGCCGAGTCCGGCGGGATCATCGTCGAGCAATTGAAGCGGCTGGGGGCCTCCTGCGACTGGTCGCGCGAACGGTTCACGCTCGACGAGGGCCTCTCGCACGCGGTGGTGAAGGTCTTTGTGCAGCTCTATCGCGAGGGGCTGATCTATAAGGACAAGCGTCTCGTCAATTGGGACCCCGTGCTGCACACCGCGATCTCCGATCTCGAAGTGCAGCAGGTCGAGTGCCGGGGCTCGTTCAAATGGGAGCGCGGCGGCGAGGCTGCGTTCGATGCCGCGGCGCTTGGTAAGATTCTCGACAAGAATCCGAATGGCCATCTCTATTATTTCAATTATCCGCTCGAAGGCGAATCCTACGACCCCGACAACACGGCGACATTCATACAGGTCGCGACGACGCGGCCAGAGACGATGCTCGGCGACACCGGAGTCGCCGTGCATCCCGAAAATGAAAAGCTCAAACATCTAATCGACCAAAAGGTGATCCTGCCGCTCGTCGGCGTCCCCATCCCGATTATCGGCGACGAATACGCCGATCCCGAGAAAGGAACGGGCGCGGTGAAGATCACCCCGGCCCACGATTTCAACGATTTCGAGGTCGGTAAGCGCCACCGGCTGAAATTTATCGATATTTTGGGACCAGACGCACAACTAAATTTGCGAGGAAACGATTTCGAAGCCGAGCTCCCGCCTCTAGGTAACCCGGTGGCAAGAGTATTTGAGCGTTTGAAAGGTCACGACCCGAACGCAATCGGCGAAGTACTAGGCCTGAACGCTTGGGATCGCTTTAAGGCTCGCACGAAAATCGTCGAGATGATGGCCAAGCGAGAGCTTCTCGTAAAAGTGGAACCCCACACGCATATGGTCCCCCACGGCGACCGCTCGCACGCTGTGTTGGAACCGCGCCTGACAGATCAATGGTATGTCGACGCGAAGACGCTGGCTCAGCCGGCGCTGGCCGCCGTGCGCGATGGGCGCACGAATTTCGTGCCGAAGAACTGGGAGAAGACCTACTTCGAGTGGCTCGAAAACATCCAGCCCTGGTGCATATCACGCCAGCTATGGTGGGGCCATCGCATTCCAGCGTGGTATGGGCCAAGGATCGAAAATGGCCGTCCCGTATTCAAGCAGCCATGGGAGATATTTGTCGCTGAGAACGAAGCGAAGGCACTAGCGGAAAGCGGCGAGCGCTATGGCTGCCCAGTCGATGTCGTCGCAGATGAATGGGCTGCATTTGGGTACCCATCTGTCACCTTTCAAGACGGTAGACCAAAAAGGATGCGGATCTGGCGCGACCCCGACGTGCTCGACACCTGGTTCTCCTCCGCCCTCTGGCCCTTCTCGACGCTCGGCTGGCCCGACGAGACGCCCGAACTCGCGCGCTTTTATCCGACCACCGTCCTCGTCACCGGCTTCGACATCATCTTCTTCTGGGTCGCCCGCATGATGATGATGGGGCTGCACTTTAGGCAAGAAGTTCCCTTCCGCGACGTCTACATCCACGCCCTCGTCCGCGACGAGAAGGGCTCGAAGATGTCGAAGTCGAAGGGCAACGTCATCGATCCCTTGCATCTCATCGACGACTACGGCGCCGACGCCTTGCGCTTCACGCTCGCGGCGATGGCCGCGCAGGGCCGCGACATCAAACTCGCGACGAGTCGCGTCGAGGGCTATCGCAACTTCGCAACGAAGCTGTGGAACGCCTCGCGTTTCGCCGAAATCAACGGCTGCGCGCGCGTAAAAGGCTACGACCCCGCCGCCAACAAGATCACGCTGAACCGCTGGATTGTCACCGAGGCCGCGCGCGCGTCGCGCGAAATCAGCGGCGCCATCGACGCCTATCGCTTCAACGACGCAGCGAATTCAGCCTATCGCTTCGTGTGGAACATCTTCTGCGACTGGTATGTCGAGCTGACAAAGCCCTTGCTGCAAGGCGAGGACGGCCCCGCCAAGGATGAGACGCGCGCCTGCACCGCCTTCGTGCTCGATCAGATTTACTTAGCTCTGCATCCCTTCATGCCCTTCATCACCGAGGAGCTATGGGCGATCAAGGGGCTTGAGGGCGAGCCGCGCGATGGGCTCTTGGCGCTGGCGAGGTGGCCGCGACTCACCGAACTGGAGGACGCCGAGGCGGAAGGCGAGGTCGGCTGGATCGTCGAGTTGATTTCGGAGGTGCGCTCGCTGCGCGCCGAGATGAATTTCGGCGGCGCCGAGATCGCGCTGGTCGTGGTCGGCGCGGACAAACCCGCGCAAGCCCGCGCCGCGCAGTGGGAAGACACACTGAAAAGACTGGCGCGGCTCACCGCGGTCTCCTTCGCCGACGCCGCGCCGAAAAGCAGCGCGCAGCTGCTCGTGCGCGGCGTGCTCGTCGCCTTGCCGCTGGAGGGAGTCATCGATCTTGTCGCCGAAGCCAAGCGGCTCGACAAGGAGATCGAGAAGCTCGAAGGCGAGGCGAAGAAGCTGGAGGCCAAGCTGGCCAATCCGGGCTTTCTCGCCAAAGCCGAGGAAGAGGTGATCGACGAACACCGCGAGCGCCTCGAAGCCACGCGGGCGCGGATCGAAAAATTGCGGGCGGCGCGGGGACGGCTTGGCTGAGGCCCGGGCTTTGACGCCGAATCCGGGTGTTTTCCGTCGCTAAAACCGACTAGGCTCAGGCCCAAAGACGGAAGGGACGCCCGATGGTTCTGGCTCGAAATCGGCGAATCACTGTGAAGGCGACGCTTCTCGCCGCGACGGCGGCGGCGATGCTCGGCGCCGCGCCGGCGCGCGCCGCGCAATGCGGAAACGACGGGGCGGGCTTCCAGAACTGGCTGGCCGAATTCAAGCAGGAGGCGGTCAGCGAGGGATTCTCCCCCGCCGTGGTCGAAGCGTCGATGCGCGACGTTTCCTACGACCGCTCGGTGATCGCGCATGATCGCAAGCAGGGCATTTTCCACCGGAGCTTCGAGCAATTTTCGACCTATTTGCTCACCCCCAGCCGAATCGCGCGCGGGCGAGCGCTGCTAAGGCGCCACGCCGCGCTGTTCCAGGCCATTGAGCGACAATACGGCGTGCCGGGCGCGGTGATCGTGGCGATCTGGGGCCTCGAGACCACCTATGGCGACGACAACGGCAATTTCCGCACCTTTAGCGCGCTGGCGACGCTGGCCTACGACTGCCGCCGTTCGGACCAGTTTCGCACGGAGTTGATGGACGCCTTGAGAATTGTCCAGCGCGGCGACATGGCGCCTTCGCAGATGCGGGGGGCCTGGGCCGGCGAAATCGGTCCCGCCCAGTTCATGCCGTCGTCCTATCTGAAATACGCCGTCGATTTTAACGGCGACGGACGGCGCGACCTTGTTCACGACACCGCCGACATCCTCGCCTCGACCGCCAATTTTCTTTACGGCAACGGCTGGCGACGCGGCGCCGGCTGGGACGAAGGCGAACCCAATTTCGCAGCCCTACAGCAGTGGAATCAGGCGCAAGTCTATTGCAAGACCATCGCCCTTTTCGCCGACAAGCTTGCTGGGACCGGCGGCCGTGGCGACGACCGATAAATCGAGCGCTCATCCCCGGACACGGCGCGCCGCTCCCTCGCACGAAGGGAAACTGGAGCGCGCCGCGACAGTCATTCCGCAGGCGTCGGCTCTGGGTCGGGCGGCGCGATCACCTTGATCGGCGTTGGCGGCGTCATCTTCCGGTGGCGCAGATAGATGAAGAACGCCGCCACGACGCCCAGAGAGAGCGTCAAATAAACCGGAAGCGTGCGCATAAAGCTCTCGCCGACCGAGAAGGGAAAGCGAGAAACCCAACGCTCGCCGTGTTCTCCGATCGCGGTGACGATGCCTATAAAATATCCCGCCTCCGGGAAATTATGCTCGAAGTTAATGGTGCCGGAGCGGTAATATCGGGGTTCGCTATGAGCCACGGTCACCGCGTCGAGGTTTTCATTTTCTCTTTCTTCGCCGCCCACGTCCTTGACGACGCGGATTTCGATCTTCATATCGCGCAGTTCTTCCTGGATGTCGTCGAGCGCCACGATCATCCGGCCGGTGGCGGGAATATCCTCGCAGAACTCGTTTTTATCGGCGTCCGGCATATAGCCGGTGAAATTCATCGCGTCGGGGCCAATGAACAGCTGGCAGCGCACTGGTTGCCGAAGGCCGCCGTGGGCTGAAGCCGGCGCCGCGGCAAACACAAGCGCCGCGACCATCAGCCCCATCGACAGGACGGCTTTGGCAGTCGCAGAATACATAAATCGAAGCATCCTTCGCCCAATCGCGGGTGAGCGACAGAGCGGCGCGAAAGCGTCGTCACGCATGGCTTTCCTCCTTAGGTCTCTGTTCAAGACAGCGACGCACAGGGAACGAGAATCGCGTCATACGGAAGCTTTGTCGTGCAACGGGCATGACGCCGTAGCGTGATGTTACCGCAATTTCGCCCGTCGGCAAGAGGCCCATTCGCTGCGGCGGCTTTGCTTGCGTCGCCGTATCGCCGAGCATCCGCCGCCAGGAGCTTTTAGCGGCGCATCCGAACTGTCCTTGCGCCAATCAAGCCTTGGTTATCGTCCGCCATTCCAGGCTATAGAGTTCTATTATCATCGCGTCTGCAGACGTTTTATCCCGCCGCGACGGCCGCTGTCTTGGCGATTTGCTGGTCCGTTTAGACGCGAAAATTACCGTTAACCATCACGAAAAAGTCGATGGCGCGTTTTTGCACTTAAAAACGCAACCAAAAAAAATTGCTGTAAAATTTGAGATTTTCGGCCAAGATCTGGCTTATGGCGGCACAATGCGCCTTGTAGAGGGATAATCTTAACGAGAGTTCATCTCTTGGCGCTCTTGTCACTCTCGCTGCGTCGCGCCATATTGAGGCCGAGGCCAGCGCCGCGAGCTTGTCGCTTGGCGAGGCCGGCCAGACGAGAGGTTCTCATGTCCAATTACGACCGCAATACGGGCTTCGGCGCCAATGTCGCCAGAAAGGCGACTGCGGAAATAGACCAGGGCCTGCGCAGCTATATGCTCGGCGTCTATAACTATATGACGCTGGGCCTCGGCGTCACCGGCTTGGTCGCGCTCGGCGCGCAGATGCTCGCCGTGACCCACACCGCCGCCGGCCCTCTGGCCTTAACGCCGTTCGGCCAAGCCATTTACATGAGCCCCCTGCGCTGGGTGATCATCTTTGCGCCGCTCGGCTTCGTGTTCTTCCTGAGCGCGCGCGCCAACACGATATCGGCCGCGACCGCGCGCACGCTGTTCCTTGTCTTCGCCGGGCTGATCGGTCTTTCGATGTCGTTCCTGCTGATGGTTTACACCGGCGGGTCCGTCGCGCGGGTGTTCTTCATCACCGCGGGGGCTTTCGGCGGCCTTAGCATCTACGGCTATACGACGCAGCGAAGCCTGTCGGCCATGGGCTCCTTCCTGATCATGGGAGTCTGGGGATTGGTGATCGCCGGCGTGGTGAACATGTTCCTGCACAGTTCGAGCGTGCAGTTTGCACTGTCGATCCTTGCCGTGCTGATTTTCTCCGGCCTGACGGCTTGGGACACGCAGTCGATCAAGGACGAATATGTCTCCAGCGACGGTTACGAGCTTGCGCAGAAGAAGAGCATCTTCGGCGCGCTGAGGCTCTATCTGGACTTTATCAACATGTTCCAGTCGCTGCTCTATCTCTTCGGCGACCGCAGGTGACGACCGCAGTCGCCAACGGGTTGACGCCTCGGGGGTGAGCGCTTCGCGCGAGATAAAGAAGGCCCCGCCCGGGCGGGGCCTTTTCGTTGCGGCGGGCCTATTCGGCGCAAACGAGGCGCAGCTTGCGGTCGAGCACGCCGACCACGCGGGCGAGATCGTGGCCGCGCCGCAGAATGAGTCCGCTGGCGTCGACGACGCTATAGGCCCCCTGCCGGCGCGCGAGACCCGGATTTTTCTCGATGCGATAGAGCGGGGTCTCGCAGGCGCGGCGAAAAATCGAAAAAACGGCCTTCGACGCGGTGAAATCCAGCGCATAATCGCGCCATTCGCCGCCCGCCACCTTGGCGCCATAGAGGTCGAAAATGATGCGAAGCTCCCGGCGGTCGAAGGAAACCACGACGCCGGCGGCTATCGAAGTCGGCAAGGCGGAGCCGCTGTCCCGCACGTCCGGGCCTTTGACGAGGACCAGACGGCCTCCGCCGGCTTCGCGTTGGTTCGGCTCCGTGTCGCTCATGCCTTGTCCTCAGGATGCGCCCGCTCTCGTCGCGCCGGCCGGCCGCGCATGCGACGGCGCTTGTTCTCTGATCCGTCGCCATGTTCGCCTGCGATGGCGCGAAGGGCAAGCGAGGATGACGCTTTTACGACGCCACCTTTCGAAGATTTCATGATTTCGTCGAGATTGGGCCACTTGCGAGCCGAGACGCGCGCCCAATATCAAGGTCATTGCCTCGGCTGGTCGTCGAGCGCCGTTCCGGTTTTCGTCAGCCCCCCAGCCCCCGGAAAGGCGTGCGACAAGTGCCGGCGCTTTCGTGGCGATGGGCGAGTCGGTCGGGAGGTCTCTCTCTCGCCGACTCGTCTTTCTTTCAAGCGGCTCTTTCTTTCAAGCGGCCGCCCAGCGCCTTCGCCCGCCGCCTTGCAACTTTCCGCCCCATCCCCGATATGACGAACGAACCGATCCCGCCGCGAGAATTTCGCGCGGCGGACGGAGGCCCGGTTCGCTTGGCCCGAGCGCCAGGATCGTTCGATTAACGTCCATTCATTGGAGTCCCAAAGTGACCGACGACGCCGCAACCGCAACTCTCGACCCCAATGCGCAGGCGAGCAGCCACGGCTTCACCGCCGATGTGGCGCGACTGCTCCAGATGATGGCGCATTCCGTCTATTCCGAACGCGATGTTTTTTTGCGCGAGCTGGTCTCCAACGCCGCCGACGCCAGCGAGAAGTTACGTTACGAAGCGCTGTCGAACGAAGCGCTGGCCGCCAAAGGGGGTCCGGAAGGACGCCCGTCGCAAGCGCCAGGCTTTGCAGGGGCTCCGCTCGTCACCATCGCGCTCGACAAGGACAAGCGCCTGTTGACGGTCGCCGACAATGGCGTCGGCATGGGAGAGGACGAGCTTGTCTCGGCGCTGGGAACCATCGCCAATTCCGGCACGCGCGCCTTTCTCGATAAGGTCGGCGGCGGGGACGACAATCAAAAACTCGGCCAAGGGCTGATCGGCCAGTTCGGCGTCGGCTTCTATTCCGTGTTCATGGTCGCCGACAAAGTGGAGGTGACGACGCGCCGCGCCGGCTCGAACGAGGCCTGGCTGTGGACTTCCGACGGCAAGGGCTCCTACCAGATCGCGCCGGCCGCCGCGGACGACGCGCCAACCGTCGGCACGCGCGTCACGCTGCATCTCAACAGCGACAGCGACGAGTTTTTGGACGCGCATCGCGTGGAGCATGTGCTGCGCGAACATTCCGGCGCCATCGCCATTCCGATCGAGATTATCGACGCGCCGGGCGAGGAGCCGCGCCGGATCAGCGACGGCGCGGCCTTGTGGACCAAACCAAAGTCCGACATCAGCGCCGAGGACTATAATGATTTCTACCGCCAGCTCGCCGGCCAGTTCGACGAGCCGGCGCTGACGATTCACTGGCGCGCCGAGGGGCGCACCGAATATACGGTGCTCGCCTTCATTCCCGGCTCGCGCCCGCTCGACCTGTTCGATCCCGTGCGCAAGAGCAAGAGCAAGCTTTATGTGCGGCGCGTGCTGATCTCGAAAGAGGTCGATCTGCTGCCCGCCTGGCTGCGCTTCGTGCGACTCGTTGTCGACAGCGCCGACATTCCGCTCAACGTCTCGCGCGAGATGGCGCAGCAAAGCCCGATCCTTGGCCAGATCGGCAAGGCGATCGCCACCCGCATCATCCAGGAACTGAGCAAACTCGCTGAAAACGAGCCGGAAAAATTCGCCGGCGTTTGGGAGAATTTCGGCGCCGTGCTGAAGGAGGGGCTGCACGAAGACCCGCAGCGGCGCGACGATATTTTCAAGATCGCCCGCTTCGCCTCGACGCGCTCGACTGAGAAAACCCGCACGCTGAAGGATTACGTCGCCGATTTGCGCGAGAATCAGACCGCGATTTTTTATCTCGTCGGCGACGATCGCAAGCGGTTGGCGCAGAGCCCGCAGATCGAGGAATTCGCCGCGCGCGGCGTGGAGGTGCTGCTGCTCGACGACGCCGTGGACGCCTTTTGGGTGACGAGTTGCGTCGGCTTCGACGGCAAGCCGTTCAAATCGGTGACGCAAGGCGACGCCGACATTAGCCTCGTGCCGCAAAAGGAAGACGCGCCGCAGCCGCCGACGCCGGAGACCAGCGCGCAAGTCGCGGAACTGGTCGCGCGACTGAAAGAGGCGCTCAAAGAGCATGTCGACGATGTGCGTGTCTCGACGCGGCTGCGCGAAAGCGCGGTCTGTCTGATCGCCCCGGAACATGGGCTGGATCGCCGGTTGGCGCAGCTGCTCGCGCAACATGGACAGGAAGGCGCGCTGGGCAAGCCGGTGCTGGAGATCAACCCGCGCCACGCCGCCATCGCGGCTTTGGCGCATACGCCGGAGGGCGAGGAGGCGCGGGACGGATATTTCCTGCTGCTCGACCTCGCGCGAATCGCCGACGGCGAGCCGCCGATCGACGCGAGCGCCTTCGCGCGGCGTCTAACAGCGCGCCTCGCCAAAGGCGGCGCGTGAGGCGGGACCGGATCTTCGCGATCGCGCCGAACGAAACAAGGGCCGGGGCGCTCGCCCGCGTCGCCGCGCTGCTCGAAAGCTGTGGCGTCGGGGAGGCGCTAATCGACGCGCGCGCGCTGCTGCTCGCCGCGGCCGGATTGAGCCGCGCGCAACTGGTCCTGGAGCCGCTGGCGGCGCTGGGCGACGGGGCGGCGCGGCGTTTGGCTGGATACGCGACGCGGCGGGCGGCGCGCGAACCCGTGTCGCGCATTGTGGCGACGCGAGGCTTCTGGACGCTCGATCTCAAAGTCGCGCCGGAGGTGCTCGATCCGCGCGCCGACACGGAGACTTTGGTGACTCTGGCGCTCCGTTTCACCGCGAATCGGCGCGGCGAGGCTGTGTCGATTCTCGACCTCGGTTCCGGCTCGGGAGCGATTCTTTGCGCGCTGCTCGCCGAATCGCCGGCGGCCTGGGGCGTGGCGGTCGATGTTTCGGCGGCGGCCTGCGCCGCGACGCGCGCCAATCTCGATGCGCTCGGCCTAAGCGCGCGCGCCTGCGTTTTGCGCGGGCGCTGGGGCGATTCGATTTCCAGACGATTCGACGTCGTGGTCTCGAATCCGCCCTATATCAAGAGCGGCGACATTGCGACGCTGGCGCCCGAAGTGGCTTGGCACGATCCGGTTTTGGCGCTCGACGGCGGCGTCGACGGATTGGCCTGTTACCGGGAAATCATCGGCGCGCTGCCGCGCCTTTTGGCGCTAGAGGGCGTTGCGCTGTTCGAAGCGGGCGCGGGGCAAGCGGGCGAAATCGCGGCGCTTTTGCAACACGCGGGGCTGGATATAGCGGGGGTCGAGCGCGACGCCGGCGGCCATGAGCGAGCCGTCGTGGCGCATCGGAAGAGGGCGGGAGCGTGACAATTTAACTACACTCTTGCTTTTTTTGAGCTTGCAGAGCCAGACGCCCTTGGCGGAAGGGCAAGGGTCTTGTATAGAAGAATGAAACCGACTCGCATTGCTGTCGCTGCGCATTAACTGGATGTCAGCGTTCTTGTCGGGATGATTTTGCGGAGATCGAGGCTGGCGCCCGATGCGCTGCGGTGGTTGACCGGGCCCTGCGACTTTCTCGCGTCGATCGTCTATAGTCGCCGAGGCCAGCGACTCGCCGGATCGAAAGATTACCGATCGGACGGCGACCATTAAAGATCAAACGACGATCGGCCTTTAGCGCTTGGCTTTCGTCGCTATGATTTGGCGTTCGGCGAGGGGACGCCGGGCATTCGCGGAAACGTGACCAGCAGAGGAATTCGGCCCAAAGGCCGGCGCGTGAAGCGCTCGTAAGCGAGCACGCAAGCAACCACCGGCGACGACGCGGGGGCGTTCGTCGCCCAATGGACGCCAACAATGGACGCCAATGTCGCCGTCGCGGCTTTCGAGGCCGCCGCTCAAGGCAAAAGCGCTGTTGAGACAAACGCCTCTTCGCAAAGAGCCCATGTCTCGCAAAGAGCTCATGTCGGCGCGGTTCATTCGCGCGTCGCGATCACACTAAAGGCGAGGAAAAGGCGCGAGCCGCTCGCCGCTTCAAGGGGATTATCGGGGATTGTCAATGAGACCAGGACAGAACAAGCGGTTGCGCGGGCGCAATAATAATAATACGAGCGGGCGCAAGGGCCCAAACCCGCTGACGCGCTCTTTTGAATCGAACGGTCCCGACGTAAAGATTCGCGGCACCGCGCAACACGTCGCCGAGAAATATTTGCAACTCGCGCGCGACGCGCAAACCTCCGGCGATATCGTCATGGCGGAGAATCTGCTGCAACACGCCGAGCATTATTTCCGGCTGATCGCGGCGGCGCAGCAGCAGAGCGCCCCCGGTTATGGCCGCCAGTCCTTCGAGGCGGAGAACGACATCGACGACGACGACGACGACGATTTCACCGCAATTCCCGACCGCTTCGCGCCGCTCGCCGAGCGTTTGCCGGCGCCGGCCTTTCAGCCGCCGCCGCCGGCCTATGCCGCGCCGCCGCCACAGATGCAGCCGCATTTCGCGCCGCCGCCGCCGCCGCAGCAGCCACAGCCGTTCGAAGAACGGCCCTTTGGCGAACAACCGCGCCATGAGCGGCCAAACCGTCCCGAGCGACCGCCGTTCCGAGGGCGCCCGGATCGCAACCAGGATCGCGGCGGACCGGACCGAGGCCAGGATCGCAACCAAGACCGCAGCCAAGACCGCAGCCAGGATCGTAACCAAGACCGCAGCCAAGAGCACAATGCGGAGCGCGGCGGCGATGCGGGCGAGCGCGGTCCGCGCTTGGGTTTCGACCGCAACAACCGCGACCGCAACAGATACCAGCCGCGCAGCGAGCCTCCGGCCCCCGGCGAACAGCCTCCCGCCGTCGATGTCGCAAGCGCGGTGGGGCTGCCGGCCTTTATCACCGCGCCTCCGGCCATCGCCGTCTCGGCGAGGACCGCGCCCGTCAACGAAACGCCGGCCGTGGCGCAGCAGCAGGCGCCTGAGCGCGAGCAGGAGGGCGCGGACTACCTCGCCCCACGTCGCCGGCGTCGGCCGCGCCCACCGGGCGGCGAAACCGGCGAAGGCGACAACGGCGCGCCCACATCGGGCGAGTTGCCGCTCGGCGACTGAATCCTGACCGTTACGCGGCCCTATCGCCAATGGCGATCGGGCCGCCCTCCACGATGCGCGCATAGACGCCGCAATCGATGTGGCCGAAATTCTGGCGCAGCGCCTGCACCAGGTCCATGTCGCGCCGGCCAGTGCCCGGCTCGACGCCGGTCGCCGCGCAGCGATCGGTCATTTTCAGGATTTCCAGCCGCGCGCCGCCGAGGCTTAGCGTCTCTCCGACGAGCGCCGTCTCCGCCCAAGGCTCCAGCCCTTCGAGATAAATATTGGCGCGGAAGCGCAAGGGATCCACGGCGGCGCCCTGCGCCTTGGCGACCGCTGCGACGCTGGCGAGATTGAGCAGCGACACGAATCCCGATTTCGAATCGGTGAAGCGGAAGTTTTCCGGAGCCTCGAGCAATCTAACGGGACCGCGAATCCCCTCGCCGAGAAACTCCGTCAAGAAGGCTTCGATCGCCGCCCGCCCCTCGGGCGCGTCAAGATCGCCGCGCGCGCCCGCGCCGTCCGCGCCTTCGAGCGTGAGGACGCGCGTCTTGGCGTCGAAATGTGTCGAAAGGCTCGCGAGCGCGGCGTTTCGCATCAGCATCAGGAACTTGATCTTGGGCTGATGCGCCGGCGCCTCCGGGTCGAATCCCGAAGGGCCGTTCTCCAGCGCGAACAGCCGGTCGCCGGGAAAATAGCCGTTTTTCGTCAGGAAGGCGCGGCCGAGCGGTTCGGGCGACAGACCTTTGACGGGATATCGGTAGAGCGATTTGACGCGCATGGCTTCTCCGACTCGCAAGGTGCGGGCGCCATCATAAATCGTCGTTCTTCCCGGCCCAAGGGTACAGGGGCGGCGGCGACCGCCGGCTTGCCTTGCGGGCCTTATGCGGGCGTCACGCGCGCAAGAGTCGAGATCTCAATATTGGCCCTTAGGAAAGCAGGCCGTCGCGCTCAATGTCGTGCCGACCAGACCGGCGATCAGGTCGGGGACGACGGTGTTGAACGAATAGGTGATGTTCACCGTCACAAAGCCGGCAACCCCGCCGCAGGTTGTGGCCTGGGTGATGGTCACGTTCGCAGAATGAACGCTCAAGCCCCATTGATTTCCGGCCGTCACCGCAAAGGTTTGCCCGGCGGACGTCGAGGAGCAGCCAGAGAGGCTGAGGCCCATGCAGCGGGCTGTGGTGATGGCGGTTTGCTGGAGAGCTTCCTGCGTCCAATAGGCGCGCGAGAACTCGATAATTCCGAATATGAACATCAGCAGCGGCAGGCAGACGAAGCCGAACTCGATCGCCACGACGCCGCGCCTATCGCGTTTGAAACATGCGAGAGCATTGCGGATCATTGGACTTGCACAACGGCTGCGACGGTGAAGGAGTTGGCGATTATGCTGGGCGGCAGGATCAGCGCGGTGAAGGATTTCGTCGCGGTGAGCACGACGAATTTGCCGGAGAGAGAGCTGTTCGTGCAGGTGACGCCTTGGGCGCTCTGGGCGCTTCCCCAGGTGATGCCGACCTTGATGCTGCCGGTGGGGCAATAATAGTTGTTGGCGTTGGCTGCTGTGCCCGATGTGACGGGACTGCCGCCGTTGGTGATCGACGTGGACGGGCCGTTGTTGACGACGACCGTCGCGTTGGCCCAACCGGTGGAGTGGCTGGAGGCGAGGATGTTGGCGAGATTGGTGGCCAATGTTTGGCCGTTCGTCGACGTGGCGTTCGCGGCGTTGTTCAGGGCGAAATTCGCGGCCGCGGAAATGCCGCTCGACAGATTGAATTCAATGTTGATCGCCCGGCCGATGTCGATGACGCCTCCTATGACGAGGATGTAAATCGGCGCAAGCAGGCCGAACTCGATGAGCGAGCTTCCGCGCCGATCGCGCCCCCAGGCGCCCAGTTTTGCGCGCATTCGCGTCGAAGGTCGAAGTGAAATCGCCATGCCTGCATCTCGTTTGAGATAAGATTGACAGAGTGAAGTTAAGGTTTGGTTGTCTGGGCGGGCGGTTCGGGGATCGGCCGTCGTTGGACGATCCCCGAAGCGATTATTCGACAATCCCCGCGGGGATCGAGGAGGACGTGCCCGTGGTCCCGTTCAAGGCGGAGCAAGCGGTGGCCGCGCTGGCCCCTTCGGTGACCTGGATGATCGAGGCGACAATTTCGAGACATCCACCCGCCACCGCGCTCGCCCCGCCATTCATGTAGATTTGGCCGTTTGGCGTATAGAACGCGCCGGAAAGCGTCGCGCCTGAGCCCGCGGTGAAAAGCGTTCCGGCGGTGACGCCGCTGGCGATCGTGGGGCCGACAACGACGAGTTGTTCATACGTGCCGCTGGTCGGAGCTGTGAGAGTGACGTCGCTAAAACCGGCGCCAAGGCAGAATCCGGCGCCCGCACAGGTTGGGCTGGAGGCGCTGAACGTGCCGGGGTAAGCGCCGTCGTAAACGATTGTGACGCCGCTTCCGGACACGCCGACCGACGCGCCGTTGCAGGTGACGTTGCCACCGCTCGTCGCGCCCGCGGCGAAATAGCCGGTCAAGGTGTAGACGCCGGCGCCGAGGATGGTGCCGCCGGAAACGTTGAATGAGCCCTTGATGTCGTGCTGCGTCGCGGCGCTGATCGTGGTGCAGCCGCCGCCCGCGGAATTGACATTGCCGACGAGCTGGAAAACGCCTGCGCCGTTCTCCGTGTCGGCGAGGGTCACAATCGCGCCGCCGGTCAGAAAGAGCGCGTTGCCGTCGGTCGCCGCGCCAATATGGAAGCTGTTGCTGTCGGCACCGGTCCCGGCCCCCTCGAGCCCCATGAGCACCGTCGTGCCGCCGGAGGCGTAAACGCCGTTCGTCAGCGTGAAAGTGCTCGACGACGTCAACGAGCTTGCCGAGCCCATCTCCAGCGTGGCGCCGCCGGCAGTGCAGATCGAAAAAGTGCCTTCGCCATTGCAGGCGGCGGTGTTCGGGCCGAAATTGAAGGTTCCGGCCCCGAAAGTGGTCGCACCGGCGGTGATCAGGCCCTGGACGAAATTGAAGGTTCCCGAGCCAAAAGTGTTCGTCCCGGAAGTGGAGACGTATTGCTTGACGTTGAAGGTTCCCCCGGTGGTGGCGCCGCCGAAATTGGTCGTCCCCGCTGTGGAGACGTATCCGCCGATATTATAGGTCGAACCGCCGAAAGTGGTCGTGCCGGCGGTGATCAGATTGCCGGTCAAATTTAGGGCTCCCGTGCCGAAAACGGTCGTGCCGGCGGTGGTCAAATTGCCTGAGATGTTCGTGCTTCCATTGCCGAAAGTGGTCGTGCCGCCTGTGGTCAGGTTGCCGGAAATGCTCAAATTTCCACTGCCGCTGAAGGTGGTCGTGGCTCCGCCGCCGATCGAGAAGCCCGAAGCGAAATTGTAGGTTCCGCCGGCGAAATCGGCCGTCGCTCCCCCTCCAACGCTCACGGCTTGAGCGAAGTTATAGGTTCCGGGACCGAAATTGGTCGTGCCGCCGGTGGAGATGGAATAGTTGAAGTTGTAGACTGACGACGAGGAGCCCGATTGCATGAAATTAAAGCTCATGCCGCTCGTGACGACCGCAGTGGAGATGTGGTACGTGCCAGTATTGCAACCGCTAATGGTCCAGGAGCTATTGCTGCTGTTGAAACTGGCGGAGCAATGCGTGGCTGAGTCTGTCACGGTGGTCGTCGGGTAGTAGCCGAGATTCGTTAGGGCGGCGGGCCATGTGGTCCCACCCGAGCCGGTCGGGACGGTCACGGTCGGGGCTGTCACCGTGGGCGCGGAGGGCGCCGTCAGGGGCGTAACGTTCGACGCCACGCGCGCTTGCGCCGTGGTGACGCCGCTAAGGCTGGCGAGCGGATCGGTGATCGCCGCCTTGGTCGCAGTCGTCGGGTTCATCCACGCGGAGCCGCAATTGCCTCCGCCGACGGGCGAGGTGGGCGTGGGCGCGGTCGTATTGTAACTCAAGGTCTTGGCGGTCAACCACGGGCCGCCGCAATTGGCCGCCGTGATGGTGTTATTGGTCGCGACGCCGCAATTGGGCGCGCTGAGACTGGCGCCGCCGCTAAACGCGATGCCTCCGGCGCCCGAATAGGCGTTGCCGCCCGAGGCGCTGAGCGCGACGACGCAGGCGGCGGCGGACGCCGATTGGCCGATCTGGCCGTAGGAGAACGCCGTCAGCGAGAGCGAGCCGGGCGCGCCTTCGATCTCAGTGATCAGCAAATATTTGGTCGTGCTGACCTTAACCTGAATCGCCTCCGCGCCCGATGCGCCGCTGGGCGAGGTGACGATGCTCGTCGTCACGTCCGCGCTAGGGATGCCGTTCAGCGTGCCGATGTTTTGCGCGATCGCAGTGACGACGGTTTGCGTCGCAGTGGTCGAACAGTCGCTGCTGCCGCCGCAATAACTCGCGCCTATGAATGCGGCCGAATCGGCGGTCCGCTGGTTTTCGGATTGCTTAAGGAGCGCCGCGCCATATTCGGCGCCCAGTGAGGCGAAGGCCAGCAAAACCGTGAGCGCGATCGCGCTGAGGATCGTCACGGTTCCGCGTGTGTCGGCCTCGAAGGCCTTGATTTCACGACAAAATTTTTGCACGGGGAGTCCTCCGGCGCCGGATGGAATTCGATCCGCCGACCCTCGCACGCATCTTTTAAAATTTCTTGCACACGGTATCGATAAATTGTCGACAAAAGTAATATTTATGGTTCATCTCAAATCTCTCGCACACTGCGTCGCGTTATAAAGTGCAAGGACAGCTTCTTGCCTTAATCGAGACAAATTTATATATTTAGTAATACTAGGGCCTGTCATCAATTGAGCCATATGGTGGCGGAAGCAAGAAAAACGGCGGCGAGGAAATTTCGCGCGGTTTTGTCGTAGCGGGTCGCGATGGCGCGGAACTGTTTGAGATTGCAAA
>Ga0182030_10007239_pt1 | contig 23211 bp, 19 predicted proteins | sample 812S3MmetaG_FD_121299 | JGI IMG/M metagenome (GOLD analysis project Ga0182030, IMG submission 121299) | Permafrost microbial communities from Stordalen Mire, Sweden - 812S3M metaG (Illumina Assembly) | ecosystem: Environmental > Terrestrial > Soil > Wetlands > Permafrost | place: Sweden...
AACTACAACGGCAGCACCGTCGATACCTTGACGGGCACCGGCGTGCTGTCGGGGCTGGTCGGCAGTGAAACCTTGACGCTGGTCAACGGCACCAGCGGCACGCTGGCGAGCGCCAATGCCGGCAGCGAGGCGTTGAGCACGGCGATCACGCTCGGCAACGGCACGGGCCTGGCGAGCAACTACGCGGTGACGCAGCCAACGCTGGCGAATGTTGCGATCGGCCAGGCGGCGCTCACCGTCAGCGGTCTGTCGGGCACGGCGCGCAATTACAACGGCAGCACCCTCGATACCTTGACGGGCACGGGTGTGCTGTCGGGTCTGCAGAACGGCGAAGCACTGACGCTGGTCAACGGCACCAGCGGCACGCTGGCGAGCGCCAATGCCGGCAGCGAAGCGTTGAGCACGGCGATCACGCTCGACAACGGCACGGGCCTGGCGAGCAACTACGCATTGACGCAGCCAACGCTGGCGAATGTCGCGATCGGCCAAGCGGCGCTGACCGTCAGCGGCACTGTAACGAACAACAAAGTCTACGATCGCACCACCACCGCAACGTTGACGGGCGCCAGTTTGATTGGCGTGTTTGCCGGCGACGCGGTAACCCTGACCCAGGCCGGAAGCTTTGCATCAAGAGATGTCGGCACCGGAATCACGGTGACGGCGGCCGATACCTTGGGCGGCGCAGCGGCTTCCAATTACTTACTCACGCAGCCGACGGGCCTCACTGCGAGTATCACGCCGAAGGAGTTGGGATTGACGCTTTCCGGCAATCCTACGCGGGTCTATGACGCCACGACGACCTTTGACTTCACGGGATATACATCGAGCTTATCGGGAGTCATTTCAGGCGATGCTGTAAGCGCCGGCACCGGTTCGGTAACGGGGTATGGCGACAAAAACGCCGGCGCCAACAAGCCGGTTACCTTCACCGGCTTTGCCTTGACTGGGCCGAATGCCGGAGATTATCAGCTGATATCGGGGGCCGCCGCATCGACCGCCAGTATCACACCCGCCTTGATCAGCAACGTGGTTGGCATTACCGCCAACAACAAGGTCTATGACGGAGGTCTCAACGCCACTCTCAATAACGGCAGCGTAGTGTTCACCGGCGAGGCTTCTGGCGATAATCTGACCGTAGCGACTGACACGGGTACGTTTGCTGGCAAGAACGTGGCAACAGGCTCGGCCGTGAGCGTCAGCGCTATCACGCTGGGCGGTGCGGATGCACTGAATTACACACTCGGTAACACGACGGCCCGCACTACAGCCAACATCACGCAACTGAACTCGGTGGTCTGGATTGGGCCGGCGACAGGGGGCAGTTGGTCTAATCCTGCCAACTGGGCCGGCGGGGCGATTCCGGATCTTTCGAACGTGGCGAACGTCGTCGTTCCGGCAGGGGATACGGTAACGTTCGATGCCAGCGTTGCCGGTCCGGTGCAACTCTCGAACCTAAGTTCTGGCGGTTTGACCATCGCTGGCGGCACATTGGATGTGTCCAATGCGCTGAATCTCACGAACTATGCGCAAAGCGCCGGCACCGTCGGCGGACCGGGCAGCTTTAAGGTAAGCGGTGCATTTAGCCAAACCGCTGGTCAAATCAACATGGGCCCGGGATCGGTATCGATCAGCCAATCGCAGGGAAATCTGTCGTTCGCCAATATTGCGGCCGGCGCGATCAACCTGAGCAGCAGCGCGGGCAGCGTGACACTCGGAACACTCGCCGCCACGGCCAATCTGGCCGTCACTGCCCTTGGCGGTTCCATCACACAATCCGTTGGCGCATCGCTCGCCGTGGGCGGCACTACGGCGCTCCAAGCCAGCGATGCCGGCGTGCCCGCCAACATCGCTCTGACCGATGCAAACAATACCTTTGGTTCAGCAGTCAACGCCTCAGGCGCACAAGTGAACCTCAGCGACGCCGGGCCACTGACACTCGGCACGGTAAACGCTGCCGGTAACCTCACTCTCGCGTCCAACGGTGTACTGGACCTGGGGTCGTCAATCGTCGGCGGAAATCTATCGACCACAAGTGGTAATGGCGACGTAATCCAGAATGGGCCGCTTCACATCGACGGCGCCACCGACATCGTGGCCGGTAGCGGCAGCATCCATTTGAACAATCCCGACAATGTCTTCATCGGCAAGGTAACCACGCAGGGCGGCAATGTCGCTGTTGCCGGCGACCCAAACGAGTTTTCTGTAAATCCATTGGTGGCCACCGTCGTCTCGCAACTGGAATCCTCGACTCTCATGTCCGGTGCCGGCTCCGACGCGTTCACGGGAAGCGCTCTGGTGAACGTTACCCTGAGTATCGGCGCGAACGGCCCCGCTCTAAGGGTTATCAATGGAGGCGTGCATCTCCCGGATTACACGGTGAGCGTCAGTGAATAGACTCGCCTGCCGATTCCGCGGGCGCAAGCTTTTGGGAATGATGCGCCATCCCATGGGATTATTGCTTGCCGCCGCCTCGCCCCTGGCGTTGGCGGCTGCGCCGCCGATCCCTCCCCCGATTGCCCCCGACGCGGGCACGATCCTGCAGCAGGCGCAGCCGGTCAACCCACCCCCGGCTCCGCCCTCTGCAACAGGGCTGTCGATCGAACAAGAAGACGGCTCGAGCTTGCCGCAAACCGCGCCTTTTTTGGTGCGGTCCATTCAGATCGCCGGCAATACACGCTTCGATACGCCGACCTTGCATGCACTACTCGCGGATGCGGAAGGCCAGACTCTAACGCTGCGCCAATTGCATGAACGGGTGGCAATGATCACCCGCTACTACCAAGCCCACGGGTACCCCTTGGCGCGCGCGATCATCCCGCAGCAGGTTATCGAGGCAGGCAACGTGCGCATCGAGATCATCGAGGCGCGCTACGGCAAGGTAGTTTTGGAAAACAGCAGCCGGGTACGTGCTCCCTTGCTTGAGGCGACGCTGTCCTCCTTGGGCACCGGGCAAGCCATCAGCCAAGGTGCCTTGGATCACGCGCTGCTGCTGCTGTCTGACTTGCCGGGAGTCGCCGTGAACGCCACCTTGAAACCGGGCGAGGCCGTCGGCACCTCGGATCTGGTGGTGGACACGACGCCGCTGCCGACGATATCCGGAAGCATCGCGGCGGATGATTTCGGCAACCGCTTCACCGGCAGGGCGCGGCTCGGCGGAACAGTGAATGTCATCGATCCCTTTCACCAAGGTGATACCTTGAGCGCGAGCGGATTGAGTTCGGGCAGCGATATGGAGTACGGACGCCTCGCCTACGATGCTGCCTTAACCGGGGAAGGCACCCGCGTCGGCGCCTCCTATTCAGCGCTGCACTACAAATTGGGTGATCCGCTGTCGGCCCTCGATGCGCATGGCACCGCAGCGGTCGCGAGTTTCTGGGCAAAGCAGCCGCTCGTGCGAAGCACGGATCTGAATCTCTACGGCCAGATTCAGTACGATCATCTCAAGCTCGACGATCACATCGACGCGAGTGCAATCATTACTGATCGGCACTTGAACAATTTCACTGCAAGCGTGATCGGGGACACGCACGATCTTTGGCTCGGCGGCGGCGTCACCTCGTGGACCGCGAGTTTAACCTCCGGAAAGCTTGGCTTTGATAACGACTCGGCCCAATTGGCCGATGCAGCCACCGTGCGCACGGATGGCCATTTTTCGAAATGGAACGCGGCGCTCTATCGTCTGCAAAACATCGGTCCGGCCAATACAGTGTATCTCGCCGTGTCAGGTCAATGGGCGAACTCCAACTTGGATTCGTCACAGAAAGTGCTCGCCGGCGGCCCGTATACCGTGCGCGCATACGACTTGAGCGCGATTTCCGGCGATACGGGATACCAGGAAACCGTCGAATTCCGTCACCTGCTCGCCGGCGCCTGGCAGGGCCGGTGGCAGACGCTCGCTTTTATCGACAGCGCGCAGGTGACCGTAAACAAAAAACCCACGTTGCCGGGAGTGAACAAGGCTACTTTGAGCGGCGCAGGCGTGGGTTTGAACTGGATCGGACCGCAGGCATGGAGCGCCAAGATTTATGTTGCGACACCATTTGGCTCCGCCCCTGTCCTGGTTCAGGATCCATCGTCGGTGCGTGTGTGGGTCGAGTTCAGCAAGGGCTTTTAAGGCCGTCCACTTCGGCAATCAACCGTGCGTCTGGCAGTAGCGGACTGGCGACCAGCGGACTTCCGCATTCCGTTTACATTCGAGCCTGCGGCAAGGCACAATTGAGCCCACCGCATTGCAAGGAGATCTCATGGTCACCCCTGCGAATAATAATTTCGCCCCACCCAAGAGCGCGGTTGCGGACGTCGTGCCTGTCGATGATGTCAAAGCAAGCCGAGGCTCGCGCCTCGGCGCCTCCATCATCGACAGCCTGATCATTTTCCTACCGATGACCCCGGCATACGTTCAGGCGGTACCACTGGTCGCTCGCGCGGCGCCAGGTATGCAGCGCGACGCATTTGCAGTCTGGGGCGTGATCGCGAGCACCGGCGGCTGGTTTTACGCAGGGGTGCTTTGGGCAGTGGCCATGCTGATCATCAACGGCGTGCTCGCCTACCGAAACGGGCAGAGCATCGCCAAGAAATGGCTGGGCATCAAAGACGTACGAACGGACGGCTCGCGGGCGAGCTTTGCGCGCATTTTTTGGCTGCGTAACGTGGTCAACTCGGCGATTGCCTTCATCCCGCTTGTTGGGTCGCTTTACGGGCTGATCGACGTCCTGTTTATCTTCGGATCCGCCAAACGCTGCGTTCACGACTACATCGCTGATACCATCGTCATCCGGGCTTGAGCGGCTCGATCGACACGATCCTGACGGCGGAAACTCCCGAGGGGATCGATATCGTAATTCGCCCGGCCGGATTCGCGGTACGGTGTACGGCTTTCCTGATCGACGTCTTGATCCGATTTTTCATCCTGTCGAGTCTTGGGACGGCGCTCGGGGTGGCCGCACACTTCACACAAGGCGCGATGTTCATCGTCCTATTCGCCGTCAATTGGCTGTATCCGATCATCTTCGAATTGATGCCCATCGCCGCCACCCCCGGCAAGCACGTGATGGGCCTGCAGGTAATGATGGCCAACGGACTGCCCATCACACCGGCCGGATGTTTGACCCGAAATCTTATGCGGGCAGTCGATTTCTTGCCGCTGATGTACGCGTTTGCGATCATTACCATGCTGATGAGACGCGATGCACGGCGCCTCGGCGATTTGGCAGGCGCAACCGTGGTGGCTTATCGGCACGAGGCGCCGACCGGAGGCGCGTTCGGCAAGGGTGATCCCATTCCGCCGCCTGTCACGTTGAGCCCCCGACAGCAGGCCGCCATCGCGGCATTCGCCTGGCGCGCCGATCGTTTGACACGCGAACGGGCGGAGGAAATCGCGCAATTGGCCAGCAGCGCTGTGCCGGCGCGCTCCGCCAACTTGTCGATGACTGCACGCTTGGTAGGCATTGCGCGCTGGTTGCATGGGCAGCGTCGCCCGACGGTCCCCGCATGACGCCGCTGGAATTCGAAACCAAGCAGGCCCCGCGATGGAGCGAGTTGGAGAAACTTCTGACGCGCGAGGAAAAGCAACTCGACCCTGAGCGCTTTTTGGATTTGTATCGCACGTGCTGCGAACACTTGGTGTTGGCGCAGGCGCGCGGCTTTCCGGCACATGTGATCGAACGATTGTCGATCGTGACTGCACGCGCCCATCAAATCGTTTATCGCCGAAGTGAATTCGGCCTCGCACGAGTGCTGCGTATTCTTACAATTACGTTTCCACAAACGGTGCGCGCCAACTGGAAATATGTCTCGATCGCAGCGGCTCTCTTGATTGTGCCGGCCATCGCAATCGGTGTGGCGACCTACTTTCGCCCGGATCTGATCTTGTCCGTGGTCGACAGCCGGACCGTGGCGAGCTTCGAGCAGATGTACGGGCCAGCCGCGAAGTCCATCGGCCCCGCGCGTGATTCTGGCGATGACTGGTCGATGTTCGGCTTTTACATCATGAACAACATCGGCATCGCGTTTCAGTGCTACGTCACCGGCGTGTTGATCGGATTGGGCAGTGCGTTCTTTCTGTTCTGGAATGGCGTTTATATGGGCGCCATCGCGGGTTATGTAACTGCACGCGGCTTCGGCATCACGTTTTTTTCCTTCGTAGCCACGCACTCGGCGTTCGAATTGACGGGCATCGCGCTGTGCGGCGCCGCCGGGTTGCACCTGGGCCGCAGCATCCTGTTCCCCGGTCGTGCGAGGCGCTTGATGTCGATGCAAATCGCTGCGCGCGGTACCAGCTCCATCGTGTTCGGATCGGCTGTGATGCTGGTCATTGCCGCGGGCTTCGAGGCGTTTTGGTCCTCGGCCAGCTGGGTGATGCCTGCGGCGAAGTTTGCCTGTGCCGCGGCTTGTTGGGTGCTCGTGATGCTGTTCTTTCTGCGGCCGCCCCGTGCAAGTTGATTCGATGAGTTTGACTTTAAGGCCGCGAGCAATCTGGGAGGGTTGCGACCTCGGCATACGGTTGCTGCAATCCAATCTTGGTTCCACTTATTCCTGTTACCTCATGGTGGCGGTGCCGCTATTCGCGCTGTGTTTCGCGACCTACGACCTAGCGCCCTGGCTGCCGGCGATGCTCATTTGGTGGTCCAAGCCATGGCTGGATCGCACGCTGCTGTTCGTGCTGTCGCGCGCCCTGTTCGGCGTCGCCACCACGCCGCCGGACGTCTGGGAAGTGCAACGCGACGTATGGTGGGCGCAGTGGCTGGAAACGCTAACGCTGCGCCGGCTGAGTGCGTCACGTTCCTTCACTCAGCCCGTCAGGCAGCTCGAGGGCCTGACAGGCACGGCGCGCGGAACTCGGATCCGCCAGTTGGCTGCCCGCCATCGCGGCGTGGCGCGCGCCATGACTCAGGCATTTGCCGTAGCGGAAATTGCGTTGGTACTGAGCCTGATTTCTCTCGGGTTATGGCTCGCGCCCAAACATGCCGACACGTCCTGGGCAGGGATTCTGGTGGGCGCAGCGAAGCCGCAGACCGTTGCACTGACGCTGTGCTACGCCGCAGCCGTCGCCTTCGCCGAGCCCTTTTATGTGGCGGCGGGATTCGGCATGTATTTGAACCGCCGCGTCGAACTGGAAGCCTGGGACATCGAGCAAGAGTTTCGCCGTGCATTCCCTGGCTAAGGCGTATTTGTTCGCAACGTTGTGCTTCACCACGGCTCAAGGGCAAGAAATCAAGCCGGATGCCGCCATCTTCACACCTGCGAGCGTGCAGGCGGCCGTGGAAACGCTGCGGCACGATCCTAATCTGAATCAGGATAAGACCATACGATCATTGCACTGGGTCGCCGGCGAACAAAAGACGCCGCCCAAAGATTCGCCTGCTTGGATCTTAAGTCTGTTTCTCTTCCTCACTCAATCGGCGAGTTTGATGATCTGGGTCGCGGGCGCGACCGGTCTCGCCGTCGCCGCCGTGTGGGTATATCGCCTCGCCAAGTCCCGCCGATCAGCGCCGCCCGTGGCGGCGGCGCAGGGCGGCCCGCGCGCGCAGGGTTTGGACATCAATCCAGACTCCCTGCCCTTCGACGTGGGCGGGGTGGCGTTGGGCCTGCTGGCAGCTGGCCGCACTCGCGAGGCCTTGTCTCTTCTGTATCGGGGCGCGCTGTCGCGTGTGGTGCATCGTTTTGCTGTCGCAGTGGGCGAATCCTTCACCGAAGGCGAAGCATTGCGAGCAGTGCGGCAACGATTGGATCGACCGCAGGTGAAATATTTTGCCGCGCTGGTGGCGCTATGGCAGCGCGTCGTCTATGCGGCGGAAGCGCCGACTCCGGAAACGGTGGCGGCGTTGTGCCGGGAGTTTGCGCCGACCTTCGACGACGCACCCATCATATGACGCGCGACAGAATTACTTATCTCGCCATCCTCGTGCTGCTGACGATCGTTGGCATCTGGGTGGCGCGCAATACCTATTGGGACGAGACTCGCATTGCTGTGCCGCCACAAGGAGAGGCCGCGACCAATAGCTACTACAGTGTGCAACATCTCGCCACTGCGCTCGGGGTTCGGTCGAGTTTCATCAGTTCATTGAATGCGGCGCTGCCAAACAACCGCGCGTTGCTGATCGATGGCTTGCAGGGCGATGCAACTCACACCCGCGTCGATGATCTGTTTCCTTGGGTCGAATCAGGCGGTCGCCTGATCATCACCGACGATGTGGTGCTCGCCGATCCAAAGTTTCAAGCGTGGAGCGACATTCACCTCGGTAGTCGCTTCGTCTCCCCGGAGAAAAGCCAGCGGAAGACCACAGCGCGGGGCCTCGAAGACGACTGCGCGCCGATGGACGTGGCCATCGACGGAAATGCCGCCGGCACGACGCTTACCCTATGCAAGCCGCCGAGGGAGTTCGGATTGGTCAGCAAGCGCAAGCCCGCCTGGTCGCTGGCGAATGAATTTGGCCTGCAGGTTTTGCGGGTAGACATAGGGCGCGGCAGCGTCACAGTCATACCCCGATACTCGCTCATCGCCAACAAAAATCTTATCAAGCACGACCACGCCGAGATTTTCATCACGGCGTCGCACCTGACCCGGGGCGACGCCTTGTACATACTCAATGTGGCGCGGGCGGAGACGTTGATCGCAATGATCTGGCGGCTCGCTGCGCCGGCGCTGGTATTTTTCGGCATCGCCATTCTCTGCATCATTCTGCGGGAGTTGCCGCGGTTCGGTCCACCGATACCCACGCCTGCGATGATTCGTCGTTCGCTCGCGGAGCAGATCCGCGCCAACGCCGCATTCGCGTGGCGCACGCGTAATTTGACGGCGCTGCGTGCATCCGTGTCCCGGGCCTTGGATGAAACTGCGAAGAAGCGCATTGCTGCATACAACAGCCTGGATGTAGGCAAACGCGTGAACGCCATCGCGGCATGGGCGGGCATCGACTCAAGGGCGCTCAGCTCCGCGATGACTGAGGACGCATTGGGCGCGCCGCAAGTGCAGCGGGCGGCGATCGCGTTGCTGGAACATACCCGGCGAATCTTGAATACCCGAATTCAAAAATAAACCAAGGACGCGTATGACCGCCGAATCCGATTCCATTGTTCGCGCCGGCGAAGTGTTGTCCAACTTAAGAGCGCAGATCGGCAACGCTCTGGTGGGCCAGAACGAGGCGGTCGATCAAATCGTCATCGCATTGATCGTCTCGGGACATGTACTTATCGAAGGTGTTCCTGGGCTCGGCAAGACGCTGCTGGTGCGGGCTTTGGCGCAGGCCATGTCGCTGCAGGTGTCGCGGGTGCAGTTCACTCCCGATTTGATGCCATCGGACATTACCGGACATGCCGTGCTCGACAACACGACGCGGGAGTTGCGCATCGTGCGCGGACCGGTGTTCACCAATGTGCTGCTCGCCGACGAGATCAATCGCGCGCCGGCCAAGACACAAAGCGCGCTGCTCGAAGTCATGCAGGAGTACCAGGTCACTCTGGAGGGTGAAACGCAAGTGTTGCCGAAGCCTTTCATCGTCTTGGCAACGCAGAACCCGCTCGAAACCGAGGGTACGTATCCGTTGCCGGAAGCGCAGCTGGATCGCTTTCTGTTGAAGATTGATATGTCCTATCCGTCGCTCGAGCAGGAGATCGACATCGTCGCGCGCACCACCACGGATCAGGCCGGTGATCAATTGCCGTTAGCCGGCGTTACGCCTGTGCTGAACGAACGGGTGGTCCTGGCGCTGCAGCAATTGGTGGCGCGCCAACGAGTCGATACGGCAGTGATCGACTATGCCGTACGCATCGCGCGCGCCACGCGCGACTGGCCGGGTATCGCCGTGGGCAGCGGCTCGCGCGGACCCATTGCCTTGGTTCGGGCGGCAAAGGCGGCGGCGTTGATGATGGCGCGGGCGTTCGTCGTGCCCGACGACGTCAAGGGAGTGGCTACGGCGGCGCTGCGCCATCGCATCGCGCTGTCTGCTGATGCGCAACTCGATGGCAATACTGCCGATGATCTCATTAGAGCCGTCCTGGACTCGACCGCGGCACCGCGAGTCTGAAGGATCTTCCTAGATGCCCTTCATACCATCGCGTGCACTGATACTGGTCTTGATCGGGATCGGTGCGGTGTTGGCCGCCTTGAGCAGCGTCGATGCACCGCAGTCGACAATTTTGCTGGCGGCCACGGCGAGCGGGGTGGTATTGATGGCCATGCTCGTGATCGATGGCTATCTTAGCCTGTCAGCGTGGAAGCGCGCGCCGCTGACATTGAAGCGTCAGCTGCCGCGCGCTTTCGCCATCGGTGCGCCCGTCACGGTGGGATTGAGCCTCGAAAACAGCGGAGCGCGGCGCTATAGCGGACGGTTATTCGACATGGCCGACGCCAGCATGGACACGCCGGGCATGCCGCTGGACTTTGCGGTCGAAGCGAGGCAACGGCAATCGCTGCAGTTCAAGATTACCCCGACGGTGCGCGGTCTGAAGCGTTTCGATCCGGCGCAGATTCGCCTGCATTCGATTTTCGGCCTCTTGGATATGAACTTGCAGGTGGGCGGCAGCGAATCGCGCCGGGTGTTCCCCGATTTCGAACTCCAGGCAGCCTTTGCCTGGTTGACCGGCAAGCATCGACTGAGCGAAATCGGTATCAAGTCGATTCGCCGACGTGGATCCGCCACCGACTTCGATCAATTGGTGGACTACAAGGCGGGGGATGCCATCCGGCACATCGACTGGAAAGCCACGCTGAAGCACCAGCGCCCAATCGTGCGGAAATTTCAGGACGATCGGGATCAATCCGTGATGTTCCTCTTGGATTGCGGCCGGCGCATGCGTGCCGACGATACGCAGCATGGCGTTGGCAGCACGCACTTCGATCAAGCACTCAATGCTCTGATGTTGCTGGCGTTCGTCGCGCTGAGCAAGGGCGACGCCGTGGGAGCCATGACTTTCGGTACGCCGGATCACATGGAAAAGCGCTTCGCGCCGCGCAAGGGTCGACAGTCGCTGAACGCGTTGATGGCCGAACTTGGCGATGTCGAGACGACGCCCACTTTTTCCGACTACACGCGCGCTGCTGTCGATTCGGTTCGGCGCTATCGCAAGCGAGGATTGTTGGTGTTGATCACGAATTGCCGGAACGAGGATGCGACCGAATTGTCCGTGGCGCTTGGCTTGCTTCGCTCGCGACACCTGGTGGTGCTTGCCAATCTGCGCGAGAAAATCGTGAGCCAGATCGCCGCTCAGCCGCTGTCGACCGAACACAGCGGTCTCGAGGTAGCCGCTGCCTTGGAGTACGAGCAACGCCGCCGGGACATGCTGGGACGACTGGCCATGGGCGGGGTGATGATGATCGATTGCGAACCGCAGCAGTTGGGCATCGAGTTGGTGAATAAATACACGGCGCTGAAACGATCGGGAGCGATTTAGTGCCGATGAGGCCGCGTCGCCGCCGCCATAACGCCTCAGGCGGTATTGCCGGCGTCGATGGTGATGGTGGTCCCGGTGATGTTGCGACCGCCATCCCCGAGCAAGAATTCGACGCTGCGTGCAACGTCGATCGGGTCAGGCATGCGCTTCAAAGCACTGCGGCGCGAGATTTGCTGGCGTTGCGTTTCCTGCAGCTCCTGCGTCATCTCCGTCGCGATAAAACCCGGCGCCAGCGCATTGACCGTGATGCCGAGCTGACCGACTTCGCGCGCCAGCGAGCGCGTGAAGCCGATGAGCGCAGCCTTGGTGGCGCTATAAACCGTCAAACCGCTGTAGCCGGTGCTCGCCACGATCGAGGAGATGTTCACGATGCGGCCTTCCTTCTGCAGCATCATGCCGCGCACCACGTACTTCGATAGGATGATGGGTGACAGCGTATTGAGCTGAATCAGCCGCTGGATGTCTTGGTCGCGCATGTTGCCCAGCATGCCGCTGGTGCCCAATCCGGCATTGTTCACCAGGCCATAGATCGGTCCGAAGTCGGCGCGCAGCGCGCGCACCAACGATGAGATTTGCGTCAGGTCGGATAAGTCACAGGCGCGAAACTCGATGGCACCGGCGCCTGCCTGCTGCGCCGAGTGCAGCGCTTCGGATAAGTCCGTGCTCAAGCTGCGCGCGACCGCGATGCTGCGATAACCCGCGGCGGCGAGCGCGCGCACCATCGCCAATCCCAGGCCGCGGCTGCCCCCGGTTACGATGACGTTACGCACCGGGTCGCACCAGTTTGCCCGCGGCGGTCAATTCCAAACGGGGCACGAAGCGCAGCATCGCCGGCACCTTGTGTGCGGCGAGCGTGCGCCGGCAGGCCTGCAGCAATTCATCTTTGACGCTGTCGCGGTTCGTGCCAGGCTCGGTGCCCTCGAGCTCGTGCAGCACGACTTCCGCGACGACGACCGCGCCGGTGATCGGATTGCGGCGGCCGAGCACGCGTGACATTTGCACACGCGGATCGGCGTTGAGCACCGATTCAACCTCTTCAGGGTACACTTTTAGGCCGCCGACGTTGATGATGCCGCCCTTGCGGCCGCGAAAATGGTAGCGGCCGCCTTCAAGTTCGACCATGTCGCCGGTATCCACATAGTGATCTTCGCTCGCCAGCACAGCAGCGTTGCCGAGATAGCGCGCGGCGGTGCGTCCGGAGCGTATCCAGAGCGTTCCATCCCGCACCTTCAGCTCGATGGAGCCGGTCGGGTTGTCGACCAAGTCCGCGGGAAATCCGGCCAGGCCATCATTCACATCGAATGCGACGCCCGCTTCGGTCGATGCGAATGCGTGCGCCACCCGCGCATTCGGATAGGCCGCTTTGAGGCTGTCGAGCACCGTCTGGTCCGCGACCTCGCCCGACAGCCGTACGTATTCCGGTTGAATGAGACCGGTGTCGCCGCTCATCAGCGCCCGACGCCAGTGGGAAGGCGTGCCTGAAATGTGCGTCACGCCGGCGGCCGCCGCTCGCGTCAGGAATGCTCGCACCGCTTCGCCGGCGCTCGACAGCACCAACCCGGAGCCGGACAACACCGCGCGCAGGTAAATCTGCAAGCCCCCATAGCGGCGAATGTCGTAGAAGGTGCTCCACACCATGGATTTGTTGCTCGCAGGTTGGCGCGGCAAGGCGCCCGCCAGACTCTGGACATCGTGCACCACAAGCTTTGGCTGGCCGGTGGTTCCCGAGGTCAGCAATATCCATTCCGTCGCGTGCGAGCGGCGCCGTTGCAGCGTCTCGGCGCTTAGGGTAGGGCGGGCGTGGAAAATCTCGAGCGGCAGCGTGGCGGGCGCCGCTCCCTCATCGATCAAGATGGCATCCGCCTGCGCGGTCGCGGCGATGGCGCTCATTTGCTCTGGGCTCAGATCCGGCGTGCACAGCACCAGCCGGCGCGCCACGCCGTCGAGTTCCAGAAGGGCGATGCCTGTGGGTAATTGGTTGTAGGTGGCCAGCAAGACACTGCGGCCGCGCAGCGCCTCGAGTTTGCCGAGTAGAATCGAAGCGGTGTTCAGTTCGCTCAACCGCACTACGCCGTCATGCGCGTGCAAGGCCGCGCTGGGCTTACCGGTCGGCGCACACATTTCCCACAAAGAATTCACGGGAGCGTTCGGCGCCGCGGTCGAGGACTATTCATCTTCAAACAAGAATCCTCGTGGCGCGGCCGGACAGTGTACTGCGGGGCATTATCGTCCAAGGCGCAAACCCCCGGCAAGCGCCAAGCCGTGCCGTGCGTCGCAGTGTGCACGCGCTAGGGTAAGGGTTCTGTCAAAATATGCCTCCGCATCCCCCGGGGGTCACCATCGTCGAGCCTAATCACGCGCAATTGTCCATGAATCTGGGGCGCTTGTTCTCGGACGCCGCGCGCGTGGCGGAGCTGCGCGGACAGGGTGATCCGGCGCTGCTGCTGCCGGCGGAGGCGGTGTTTCTGGGAAGATCCGTGCCGAGGCGCGCACAAGAATTCGCTGCGGGCAGGGTTTGCGCGCGGCGCGCGCTCGCGGAATTCGGCATCGAAGATTTTCCGATCGAGCGGGGCGCGGACCGGCAACCCATCTGGCCGGTCGGCATGGTTGGCAGCATTACCCACACCCTGGGATTTTGCGCGGCCGTGGTGGCTGCGCGCGATACGACGGCGGCGATCGGCCTCGACACGGAAGGGGTCGGCGGCACACCGCCGGGCGGCGGCTCTTTGGGCGTCAAACCGCACCTCTGGCCGAGCATTTGCGTCGAGTCAGAAATCCGCTGGATCAGCGCGCTACCCGAGCCGCAGCGCGTCCCGGCGGCGACGCTGATCTTCAGCGCCAAGGAAGCATTCTACAAATGCCAATATCCGTTGGCGCAGGAGCATTTGGGATTTCACGACGCATACATCGAGCTGCGCGGGTGGAACGGGCAAAGCGGCAGCTTCACCGTCGCAGCCACGCGATCGATAGCGTTCGCCGCGCACGCGGCACTGCCGATGACAGGCCGGTATTTATTCCACGAAGAATTCGTGACCGCGGGCCTATGTGTAGCTTTTAACGGCAATGGCTAGTAAGCCTTCTCGTCGCGGAACACTTTGACGATGGTAAGCAAAAGAATCTTGAGATCCAGCATCGGCGACCAGTGCCGCAGGTATTCCAGATCGTAGTTGACCCGCGCTTCCATGTCTTGCAACTGCGTGGTCTCGCCGCGGCAGCCATTCACCTGCGCCAGTCCGGTGATCCCCGGCAATACCTTGTGGCGCACCATGTAGCCCTTGATGAGTTTGCGGTATTCCTCGTTGTGAGCGACCGCATGCGGCCGCGGACCTACCAGGCTCATGCGGCCCTGCAGGACGTTGATCAACTGCGGTAGCTCGTCCATGGAGGATCGGCGCAACAGCCCTCCGACCGGCGTAATGCGGCTATCGGCGCGGGTGGCCTGCTTGATTTGCGTACCGTCTTCCGTAACGCGCATGGTGCGGAACTTGTAGACCGCGATTTCAGCGCCGTCCAGACCGTAGCGGCGCTGCTTGAAAATGATGGGTCCGGGGGATGAGAGCTTGACCATCGCAGCGATCAGCACCAGCAGAGGTAGCAGGAGCAGCAGCACGATGATCGAAATCGCGATGTCGGTCAGCCGTTTGGTGACGCCGCGATAGCCGTAGAACGGGGTTTCGCACATTGCCACGACCGGGATCCCCTGGATCTCGCCGGAGCGCGCCTGGATGAGGTCGAAGACGAAGATGTCCGGCACGTAGTAAATCGAGGCGGTGGTATCGCGCAGATCATCGAGAAGATTCATCACGCGCTTGACGTGCCGGATGGGCAACGCGATGAATATCACATCGGTGCCGTTCTCTTTGACGTAGGCAGCGACGTCGCCAAGATTGCCCACCAACTTGGTGCCGGCTTCCATGCCGAGCCGATCCGCGCTGCGGTCATCGAAGAAGCCGCTGACCTCGAGGCGCATCGCAGGATTGTCCTGCAGGCGCCGCGCGAGCTCGAGGCTGCTGTTGTTGTAGCCGGCGATCACGGCGCTGCGGTTGTCGAAAACGCTCATCAAGAAGCGCCGCATCATCTCCTGCATCGCGAGCGTCACGATGCCCAAGAACACAGGTGTGACCACCGCCCACGTCAGGTAGATGCGCCGCGGCATTGCTGCCAGGGTTTTCGTGACGTAGCCCACAGCCAGCAACACCACCAGCAACAGCAACCAGCGGAAAATCACATCGACCACAGCCGACACGCGCTCGGAGGTGAGCTGGCTGGTGACCTCGCGCGGAGGCTGAACCAAAATCAAGCACAGCACCGAAGCGATGACGACGGCGGCGGAAGAGGGATCGTAACGCGCGCCGAAGAACGTCATGGTCGCATACAGGGAAGCGATGCCGACGACCGTGGGCACGAGGGCCTGTACACCCGAAAAGATAGCGAGTAGAAAGCTCTGCTTGGAGAGAACCGGCTGAGTCATTGATCGTCCGTTTAGGCGGGAAATTCGCTCATCGTATGGCGCGCTGCCGCCCTAAAATATCCACATATCTAACCCTGCATTATCGGCAGGTTGACCGCCCTCTAGCGTGACCGGTTCTACAAACCTGGGTTGGCGTTGCTGCAATGATATTCTAGCTTCCTATGAAGCACGTTCCATTACTTGATCTTAAGGCCCAGTTTGCACAAATCCGCGCGGCGGTAATGCCGGCCATCGAGGAAGTCTGCGCCAGCCAGCGTTTTATCCTGGGCGACCAGGTGAGCGCCCTGGAAGCGGATATCGCACGATATTGTGCCTCCTCTTTCGGTATCGGGGTGTCCTCCGGCACCGACGCGCTGTTGCTCGCGCTGATGGCGTTGGGTGTGGGCGCCGGCGATGAAGTGATTACATCGCCGTTCACGTTTTTTGCGACTGCCGGCACCATTGCTCGCACCGGAGCCCGACCGGTATTTTGCGATATCGATCCGCTGACGTTCAATCTATCGCCGGCGGCAGTACAAAATTTCATCGAGCGTCACTGCATCTTCAACGCGGGAAAGCTCACCAACCGGCTGACGGGAGGCCTGATCAAGGCGCTGATGCCGGTGCATCTATACGGACAAAGCGCCGACATGGACCCGTTGATGGCGATCGCGCGGCAATATCATTTGAAGGTAATCGAGGATGCGGCGCAGGCGATCGGGACGGAGTACCGCGACGGGGTGCGCACGGGGTCGATCGGCGATATCGGCTGTTTTTCGTTTTTCCCGAGCAAAAATCTGGGCGCTTTCGGCGACGCGGGTCTGTGTACGACCCAAGACGCTGATCTGGCCGAGAGCATGCGCGTGCTGCGTGTTCACGGCGGCAAACCGAAATACTTTCACGCGGTTATTGGCGGCAACTTCCGCATCGATGAGCTGCAAGCAGCGGTGTTGCGCGTCAAACTCAAATATCTGGACGAATGGACCTCGGGCCGGCAAAGAAATGCCGCCGTTTACGATGCGGCGTTCGCGGGCGGCGCATTCGCCGGCAAGTTGGAAACGCCCCAGGCGGTGCGCGGCTCCCGGCATATCTTCAATCAATACGTGGTGCGCGTGCGCGATCGGGACGTGCTGCGGGACTTTCTCGGCCAGCACGGCGTCGGCACGGAAATCTATTATCCGGTACCGCTGCACCTGCAGAAGTGCTTTGAGTACCTGCACTATAAATCGGGGGATTTCCCGGAATCGGAGCGCGCGGCCGCGGAAACGCTCGCGCTCCCCGTTTACCCCGAGCTCACCGGGGAGCAGCTGGATTATGTCATCTCCACAGTTGGAGACTTCTACTCGAAGTGACGGGCCTGCCACGCCAGCTACGAGGTCGTCCACTGCTGCCGTGATGGGACCGGGCCTTAGCTCTTCTTAAAGTCGTCGGGAAGCAGCTGATGACGCGACAGTAGCTTGTAGAAATCCGTGCGGTTGCGCTTGGCCAATCGCGCCGCCTGGCTGACGTTGCCGGCGGTAATCTGTAAAATTTGCGAGAGATAGTTGCGCGTGAATTCATCGCGCGCCTCATCGAAGGAGGGCAGCCTCGTCGGGTTGCCGCCCAAGGACTGCTGTACCAGCTCGGCGGTGATGATGGCGCCGTGAGATAGCGCCACATTTTGCCGCACGACGTTGTACAGCTGGCGCACGTTGCCTGGCCACTCGGCGGTGGCGAGCAATTCCACTGCTTCCGGTGCATAGATCTTGCGTTGACCCGTTTCCTTGGCAATTTGCTCTAAAAAGTGCGCAACCAGCAACGGGATGTCCTCGCGCCGGCGGCCCAGGGAGGGGACCTCGATGTGCACCACATTCAAGCGGTAGTACAAGTCCTCGCGAAACTGTCCCCCGACCATCAATTCGTGCAGATCGCGATGCGTGGCGGAAATGATGCGTACGTTGGTCGGCACGGCCTCGGTGCCGCCTACCGGACGAATGGCATTTTCCTGCAACACGCGCAGCAGCTTGACCTGCAGCCGCATCGGCATGTCGCCGACCTCATCGAGCAGCAGCGTACCGCCGTCGCCGGTCTCGAACAGGCCCTTCTGAGCGCGCGTGGCGCCGTTGAAGGCCCCCTGGTCGTGGCCGAATAATTCGGACTCGAGCAAATTCTCCGCCATGGCGCTGCAATTGACAGTCACGAAGGGCTTATTGCGCCGCGGACTGGCCTCGTGAATGGCTCGTGCGAGCAATTCCTTACCGGTGCCGCTTTCGCCGGTCAGCAGCACGCGTGCGTCGGTGCCGGCGACCATGTTGGCTTGGGCCAACTTATCCTCCATGAGCTGATTGCGCGTGATGATGTCCGCGCGCCAATCCTCATCCACGTGCGCGAAGCCGGACACCTTGAGCGCCTTCTGCACATGATCCAGCAGATCCTGCTTGTCCACCGGTTTGGTGAGAAAGCCGAAAGCACCGCTTTGGGTGGCATGCACGGCGTCCGGGATGGTGCCATGGGCGGTCAAGATGATGACGCGCAGTCCCGGCCAGCGGCTCTGCAGCTCCTTCAGAAGTCCGATGCCGTCCATTTGGTCCATGCGCAGATCCGTGATGACCAGATCAGGGCGGAAGCGCACGCACGCGGCGAGGGCGGCGGCGGCGCTCTCGACGGCTTCCACCTCGTAATTCTCGGCGCGCAGGCGGATAGTCAGCAGGCGCAGCAAGCCCGGGTCATCGTCCACCACCAAGATGCGCGCCTTGCGCTTTTGCGGCGTTACGGTGTCGCGAGACGTGGATTGCAAGCCGAAGGACAGGGGCGTGGTGGCGGCGATCGAATAGGCGTTCAAATCAAGCTCTCCAAGTTTTTATGGCGTACGCGTGCCACTGGTACCGCGATCGGTGATGGATCGTTCGATGTGGGTGACTGCCTCGAGCTTTGCCCGAGCCTCGTCCAAGGCCTTGCGCAACCTAGCGTTTTCATCGGACTCCGCTGCCAATCGACGACTGGTCGTCTGCAGCTTATCGCGGTCATCGGGCGGTGCTTCATCGCGCAGCCGCTTATTTTCGGCTTGTAATATAAGCCTCTGTTCGACCTCTTTGAGTTCAACCGTGGCCAATAAGCGCTCCGCAAGGAGCAGAGTCTCAGGCCTGGCGAGCAATTCCGACAACTGTCGCTGGGCTGCGACGGGGTCAGAACCGCTATATCCAGGGGTTGCAAGGGCCAGGGCGTACTTCAGCCGATTGCTGGTGGTGGGGGTCAGTTCCGCGGCATCCTTCACCGATTGGAACAGCTCCGCCTGGCGTGCCGGGTCGCCCTGGGGCAACGCGCTCATGATGTCCAGAAGGGGGCCCAGCACCACGGCGTCTTGAGGGGGGCCCGAGGGTGGCGCAGGCGCCGGCGATTTCGGACCGGCCAACAGGGTACCGCAAGCGTTCAGCGCCGCCATGACGACTGCGCATGCGGCCAGACGCGCAGCGCGGCGCGGCTTGCTATGCGGCATGGGCTTTTTCTGCGTTCTGGCGTAGGGGCAGGCGCACGCGAAAATGCGCTCCACCGCTCTTCGATTCCAGGATCTCGACACTGCCGCCGTGCGCGTTGACGAACTCGGTCACCACGGAAAGCCCGATGCCCGTGCCCTTGACGTGGCCCCCTTGCGGCGTTTTGCCCTGGTAGAAGGCTTCGAATATGCGATTCCGCTCCGCGGGGGGAATACCTGGGCCGCTGTCCATCACGTCCAAAATCAGTTGCTCGCGTTCGCCGCGCGCGTGGATGGAAATAGTGCCGCCGCGCGGCGTGAATTTGATGGCATTCGACAGCAGATTGTCGAGAATCAGGCGCACCTTGCCGCGGTCGGCGATGGGCTTCAGGTCCTCCACTTGCACATCCAGACGCACGCGCTGTGCCACCAGGGTGAGCTGCTGGTTTTCCAACACGGATTTGATCAACGGACGCAACTTGAACTCGGTTATATCCATCGCGACGGTCTTGGCTTGCCAGGCACTGAAAGACAATAAATTCTCGATGAGCCGCTGTAGCTTCATGCCGTTTTCCCGCAATATCGCGGTGACCTCGCGTTGACTGCTTTGCAGTTCACCGACCGCTCCATCCATCAAGAGTTCGGTGCCCTCGCGAATATTTGCCAGCGGGGTCTTCAGCTCATGCGACATATGGCGCAGAAAGCGGTTCTTTTCCTGCGCTAGATCCAGCAAGCGTCCGCGCAGCCATTCCAGCTGCGCCGCCAGTCGTTCCAAGTCCGCCGGCCCGCGAATGTTGATCGGCCTGGAGAAGGTGCCGCGACCCAGCTCGCTGATGGCGCGATCGATGGCGCGAATCGGCCGGCCGAACAGATACGTGAAAAGACCGACCACGGCGAGCGTCATCGGCACCAGCAGCAGCGTCTGCCACAAAAGGTTCTGCTGGGCGCGCTGCGCAGCGCTCTGCAAACTGGTCAGCTCCCGGTCGATCTGCTGACCGATGCGATCGGATACCTTGGATGCCTGATCCGCAAGCTGCGGAAAGGAATTGATGACATCGGCCATTTGCTCCGAATTGGGAGCGGCCAACCCCAATTTGGCCGCCAGTTGGTTGGCCGCCGCTTCGAGCGCGCGCGCGTCACTTTGCGACTGCGCATCCAGCGGCAGCGTGAGCAGCTCATGGATGGTGGCGATGAGCCGATTATGGCTTTTCGTATAGCCGTCGAGCATTCCGTGATTGCCGATGATTTGATACAGGCGCGCCTGGCGCTCAAGGGCGTTCAACTCCTCGAACATGCGCTGATTGTTGCTCGTGCCTTGCATGCCGTGAACCACCAGTTCTTGGCTGCGCACGCTGAGCCGGTTCATCTGCACGGCGCCGTTGACGATGGCGAACAGCAACGGTGCGGCGACGATGGTGAAGCCGACGAGCATTAGTCCGCTTAATGATTTTGGACGGGGCAATCGCATCCGCCGCATTCTAGCAGCGAGACCCCGCTTAATGAGTGACCGGATCGTACCTGTAGAATCCGCCTCCATGAACAGCGCCGCGCCGTATTCCGATTTGTCTCCCGAGACCGTGCTGGATGCCATCGAAGCGCTCGGCGTGCACTGCGACGGCCGTGTGCTGGCACTCAATAGCTATGAAAACCGCGTGTACCAGATCGGCCTGGAAGACGCTGACCCCTTGGTTGCCAAATTTTATAGGCCGAATCGCTGGAGCGATGCGGCGATCTTGGAGGAGCACGCATTTGCCCTGGAGCTGGCGGCGCAGGAGATTCCGGTGGTGGCGCCGCTCGAACCCGGCGGTCAGACCCTGCACGTTCACCGGGGCTTCCGCTACGCGGTATTTCCGCGCCGTGGTGGCCGCTGGCCCGAGTTGGGCACGCGCGACGACCGAGAGTGGGTCGGTCGATTCCTGGGGCGCATTCACGCCGTGGGCCGGGCCGCTTCGTTCTACGAACGCGGATCCCTCGATGTGCGGCAACTGGGACGCGATGCCCGCGACACCGTGTTGGACGGCGACTGGATGCCGGACTATTTGGCGGACAAGTACGCCGAGGTCACCGATGAACTCCTCGACCTCATCGAAGCCAGGGCCTACCAATGGGGCGGTGCGCGGCTGGGCCGGATTCTCGGCGATTGCCACCGCGGCAATATCCTGTGGACCGATGCGGGGCCGCATTTCGTGGACCTAGATGACTGCCTGAGCGGGCCTGCCGTTCAGGATCTTTGGATGCTGCTGTCGGGCGACAGCGAAGAAATGCGCAGTGAATTGACCGACTTGCTCAAGGGCTACGAGCAATTCGCGGTCTTCGATCGCAGTGAGATCGCACTCATCGAGCCATTGCGGGCGCTGCGCATGATTCACTACAGCGCATGGTTGGCGCGGCGTTGGTACGATCCCGCTTTCCCTAAAGCTTTCCCGTGGTTCGCCGAACCACGATACTGGGAGCAGCACTACCGGGCGCTGCAGGATCAGCTCGTGGCGGTGACGGCACCGCCGCTCGAGTTGTAAAAACGGCACGCATTGCGCACCTAGGTTTTGATGAAGCTTGGGTTGAGATCCGATTCAGATATGGTAATTATAGTAGGAATGGCTGGCGACATAATGAGAACGAGATACGCCGCGATTGCCGCGATTTGCTGCTGCGGCTGGTTGGCTGCCTGCAGCCAAGAGGCCAGCCCGCCTTCCAGCGTCGCCACGACGCCGCGCATAAAGGCGCCCGCGCCCGCGCGCAAAGGTCCCAGTGCGGAGGAACAGACGGTCGGCATGTCCGCCGCACCCACGACCGGCAAGGCGCCGTTGCCCGCAGATTTGAAATTCGAACTCGCAGAGCGCCCGAAAATAGGGCAAGTCCTGGAGATCAATCTGGCGCTGCTGCCGAAATTCGACGGCGGTCCGGCGACGATACAGGTGAGCGGATCCCCAGGGCTTGATGCGCCGCAAGGCGACATCCCCTTCGAGGTCCCGGAGGTCGCGGCCGGGGAGGTGTATCGGCATACCTTGCACCTGACGCCCACCACGGACGGCGTGCTGTTGGTCTATATTACCGTTTCGCTCAAACACGACGAAGTCAGTGATTCTCAGGTGTTTTCGCTACCCATCATCGTCGACCGCTGAAATGTAGGCACGAGGTGCTACGCTTAGGTTTATAATGGGCGGTTTACCGCACGGACCTCCAGCGTGACTCAGAAACTTCGCAACATCGCCATCATCGCGCACGTCGATCATGGCAAAACCACCTTGGTCGATCAGCTGCTGCGCCAATCGGGCACGCTCGATGCGCGCAAGGATCTGCAAGAGCGCGTCATGGACTCCAATGATCTGGAGCGTGAGCGCGGCATCACCATTCTCGCAAAAAACACCGCGATCACGTGGGGCGATTATCGCATCAACATCGTCGATACGCCGGGACACGCGGATTTCGGCGGCGAAGTCGAGCGCGTCCTCGCCATGGTCGATTGTGTGCTGTTGCTGGTGGATGCGGTGGACGGACCGATGCCGCAGACCCGCTTCGTCACGCAAAAAGCCTTCAAGCACGGACTGCGGCCCATCGTCGTGATCAACAAGATCGACCGCGATGAAGCGCGGGCGAGCTGGGTGCTGGATCAGACCTTCGATTTGTTCGATCGCCTCGGCGCCACCAACGAACAACTGGATTTTCCCGTGGTGTATGCCTCGGCGCTGCGCGGCTTTTCGGGGCTGGATCCGAGCGTGCGCGACGGCGACATGCAGCCGCTGTTCAAAACCATCGTCGAGCATTGCCCGCCTCCGGACGTCGATGTCGACGGGCCATTGCAGCTGCAGGTGACCCTGCTCGATTACTCGAGTTACGTCGGCGCGATCGGCATCGGCCGTATCAAGCGCGGCACATTGAAGCGCGGCGCTGCGGTCACCGTGGTGAGCCGCGAAGGCAA
>Ga0182030_10007241_pt1 | contig 23209 bp, 24 predicted proteins | sample 812S3MmetaG_FD_121299 | JGI IMG/M metagenome (GOLD analysis project Ga0182030, IMG submission 121299) | Permafrost microbial communities from Stordalen Mire, Sweden - 812S3M metaG (Illumina Assembly) | ecosystem: Environmental > Terrestrial > Soil > Wetlands > Permafrost | place: Sweden...
CGAAGCCAAGATAGAGGCCGGCGTCGAACAGGTGGTCCTCGTTTTCGAGCAGCCTGAGCTTCATGCGCGGCGGCACCTGCTGCCGGCGGATTTCCGCCAGCTTCACGAGGCAGGCGATGTAGATTAGGCCCTGCAGCACGAAAAACAGCAGCAGGGTCAGGATGATTATGTTGTTCATAATGGTTGGATGAGCGCGTACGAATCCGGCCGGGACCACACTGCCCACCGTGGGCAGATGCAGTCGAAAGGCATACTCCTCTTTCGGTTTTTCCTGGGCGAGAAACGGCTCGCTCAGAAGCAACACCACCAGCAGGAAACCCAGCGCAAACAAAGCCTCGCGGATCACATGAAACCCGCGCACCTGCAACGGTCGTTCCAAGGACGATACGGCAGGCCGCGCAAAATGCAACGCTGCGGCAAAAAGAAATCCGCTCAACAGATAGGCCAGCCACTTGATCGTAAACGCCAGCCACGTCAGATGCAGGCAGCAACCCAGGGCCAGCGCCGGGCGGTAACCATCGTTGTACAAAAGCTGGCAGCGCTCCAACAATTCATCCAGCCCGCCCGAGCCGGAGCGGAGGCTGGAACCGATGTCCGTCAAACCCGATGGGCCAAAGCGATCAAGGTATTTCACGACCTCCGCCGGCCGGCCGGAAAATGCCACGGCGGTGAACAGCACGGGCAATTGCCCGCCGGCCGTGCGCACCTGGTCGGCAAGTAAATGCAATGTTCCGGCATCCTCAATCCGCCCGGTGAACGCCACGAGCTGGTCCCAGTTGAACCGCTGGCCCAGTGACATGAAATCCATCAGCACCTGCTCGAGCGGCAGCGAACTGCCGCTGCGGTTGGCGGTCGAGGACAATTGATAAATGCTGTCGCTCAAACCCGACGTCAGCCGCCCCTCGGCCAGCAACAATCCGCAAATCGAGATCGCCGCATCGAACGCCTGGCCGGAGGCCGACTGCGACGACGGAAAAAGGACGGTGCCGGTCAGCCCGCGACAGCGCAACAATTCCTGCACGGCAGGATTCGGCGAGAAACTCAATAATTTTAGTGCCGTCTCGCGATGCTCCTGTTCAACGATGAATCCTGTAACCGGCCCGGCCCATTGGGCATCCTCCCCGAAGGTGCGCTCCAAGGACGCGTCATTGCCCCACACCAGCAGCCCGGGATGCTGTAGCGCCGCATTGGTAATTGCCAGGCCCAGTTGATCCCAGCTGGAAATTCTCTCCGCCTGCGCGGCTTGTAGGAACAGCCGGGCCACCCCGAGGTTCTGCTCGTTCACCAGGGTCAGCCCCTGCTCCACCAAAGCGGGAGTGCCGCGTCCGGCTTTTTGCACGACGCGATCATCCACTGCCCGCAGATGCACCGGCACCAGCAGGCCGCACACAAGCATCACCAAGCCAACGGCGACGCATGTTAAAAACTTCAGCCACCTATTCATCCAGAGCTCGTTCAATCCAACTGGCGTTAGACTGCACGATGCGAAGAGCTGTTCAAGCAGGAATAATGCCCAGAAATTTGGTTTGGGATATCTGGAACAGCCTGAACCAGATACCAACCTGACAAATCTGTATTTTGATTCGCAGCCGAAGAACAAAATCAACGGCTGTGCCACGGCCCGATTCCCGGAGGTAGCAAAATATCTCAGGCCGCGACCGCGGTGTACTCCCGCATCTTCACTTCCCCAAACTTTCCCAGCGCAGCGTTGGAGAGAACGCGTTCGAGCAATGGAAAGACAACCTTTTCTTCGTGCCGAAAATGTTCACGGGAAGCTGCCAGAGCTTTTTTAAGATGAGTTTGGGCTTCGGCAAAACTCTCGGCGCCCTGAACCTGTTTAAAATGGACGTCAATTTCCTTGTGGTCCTGGTGCAACCGCTGCAATTTGCCCCGCTCGGCGAGAACATGATCCAACGCCACGTAAGCCATCTCCGTTTCTGTTTTCGAATGCCCGGCCAGCAATCCTTCCACCACTGCGGACAACACCTTGACTTCCTGGGCAGTCGTCAATCGCGGGAAAACCTGTTCAATTTGATCAAACACCGCGCAGAACACGGCATGTTCCTGAACGAGAACTTTTGTAATCGTGTCCATACCATAAATTGATTGCACACGACGACGCTTTGTTCAAATTTTAGTTTCGAAGCTTTGTTGGATTCACAAGGCTGTCAGGACTTCGTTCGCATGTTCCTCCGGTTTCACCAGCGGCCAAATGTTCTTGATGCGGCCGTCCGGCCCGATCAGGAATGTCACCCGGTGTGTGCCCTGGTATTTGCGGCCCATGAAACTTTTCTCGCCCCAGACACCGTAGGCCGTGACAATTGCCTTGTCCTCGTCCGCCAGCAGCACAAATGGCAGTTTGAATTTCTCGACAAATTTGTCGTGCGACTTCACCGGGTCGGTGCTGACGCCAAGAACCACCGCGCCCTTTTTCCTGAATTCGGCGAAATGGTCGCGGAACGCGCAGGCTTCCTTCGTGCAACCCGGCGTGTCGTCCCGCGGATAAAAATAAAGCACGACATTCTTGCCCTTGTAATCGGCGAGCGAAATTTTCCCGCCGCCGCTGGTCGCCGCTGAAAATACCGGCGCGATATCACCCGCCTGCAACTTCAGTTCAATTGCTTTTGCCATAATCTGTGTTTCATCTGTGCGAATCTGTGGCTGCGGCTTTGGTCGGCGAACTGGCCGGATGCGAGCCGAGCTGCTTCACGCCATCCCAAACGTACAGCAGCCCGGACACGCCCGTGCAGATCGCCGCGCCGAGCGTCCAGACCTTGATCCAATGGACGTTCAAATCACGGTCCCAGTCCAGTAGAATCCAGAGAACGACAACCATTTGCAACACCGTGGCGATTTTGCCCATGATACGCGGCCGGACGACCACCTTGCCGACGGTGAGCCGGATGACCGCAATGCCGATGAGCAGCACCAAATCGCGCCCGATGACGGTGCCCGTGAGCCAGAGCGGAATCTGTCCGAGATGCGGCCCGTGATTGAAGCTCAAGGTGACAATCCCCGACAGCAGTAATAATTTGTCCGCGAGCGGATCCAGTATCGCGCCCAACTCGCTCTTCTGGTTGTAATGCCGTGCAATGTAACCGTCCACTCCGTCCAAAATGGCAGTCACTGCAAAGGCGATCATCGCCAGCAGCCGGTGAATCTCGTTGCCGGTCTGGAGATAATAAATCAGTTCGACGACGAAAAAGGGGATCATCAGGATTCGCAGAATCGTGATTTTATTGGCGGTCGTCATGGCAGAACATCGAAGTTTGACACGGATTGCGCGGATTTGCACGGATTTTGAAACAATTCAATCCGCGCTGGTCTGCTGAATTCGCGCCCCAGCTTGCATGAAGCCTCCATTTGTTAGCTGTGGAACCAAGGAAATTTTCGAGATTTTGAATTGATGACTTTTATTTTTGATGCTGGTAATTTGTGCCCCATGAAAGTGAGTGAATCCAAACCCTTGGTTGGTATTTTGATGGGCAGCGACTCCGACTGGCCGACGATGAAGGCCGCCGCCGATGCGCTGGCCGGATTCGACATTGCCAGCGAGGCCAATGTGATCTCGGCTCATCGCGATCCGCGCGGCCTGGAGGAATACGCCGGCAGCGCCATCCAGCGCGGCTTGCGCGTCATCATCGCCGGTGCCGGCGGCGCGGCGCACCTGCCGGGCGTAACGGCGGCGCTCACGACCCTGCCGGTCATCGGCGTGCCGATTCAGGGCAAATCCATGGACGGACTCGATTCGTTGCTTTCCATCGTACAAATGCCGCCGGGTGTGCCGGTTGCCACCGTTGGCATTGGCGCAGCCAAGAACGCCGGTCTGCTGGCGGTGCAGATTTTGGCCGTGGGTGATGCGCGGCTGCAGAAGGCGCTGTTGGAATTCAAAGAATCACTGGTCGAAGAATCGCGCGCCAAAAACAAGAGCCTTAAAGGCTGAAGCGGTGATTCCAAATTCTTGTTTTATTTAAGTTCCTCACCATAAATGAGTTCAATTTAAGTTCATAGAATGCCAATTCCGGCGTAGTATTTTTGCTAAAGCCCGGTTTAAATTTCTACATAGTCGGTCGTGCTCTTTCTCAGGGGGACACGGCCAACGGATAGCAGCAGAAGATTCAAAATAAGTTGTATATGACGCATTTAAGCTTCAACCGCTTGGGTAAGGCGCTGTTTCCGCATTTGGCGCGCGATCAACGCAAACATCAGATGGCCACCGTTCGTCTCGTTTTAATGTTCAGCCTGCTTTTGGCCGTGACCGTGGCGACGGTGATTATCAAGACAGCCAGACACTGATTTTTTCCAATTCAGATGGCGTATCTGGCGTAGCTGAACGGTTCAACAGCAAAAAGTCCCGGTCCGGGATAAAGCCCCGGGCAGTAAGACTGTGAAACCGTAAGCTTCATCCAGGAATTTCATCTCCTTCCGGCTGGCCAACTGCCTGTCCCCAAAACAGGAAATGTGGCGCTAATCGTTTAAGGTGATGCCAAAGTCGTCAACCCAGACCATCTTCTTCGAAGCGAAATGCGGCGTACGAGCCCGGTCATCCTCGACGGTGCGATTAAAGTGGCGGGCATCACGCTGTTCGTCGTTGGCTTGCGGGACCGGCGCCAATCCGGCATCGGAAGATCCCGGATTCAAAGAAATTGGGTAAGTGTCCATAAAATGCTTGTTAATTAGTTGAATACGCCGTGTCTTCCCACCGGACAAAATGGCGATGACTTAAGAAGTATTTTGACAATTTTTCCAAACATTAACGGGCCCGGGTTCGACTTTTTTTCAGCGGTTGGACATTCCCAAGCCCTTTTGTTAACCTGCCCGCCAATTTATGAGCTTGGAAAATAAACCCGCCGATGCGCCCGCCGCACCGTCCGATTTCATCCGCGACATCGTTGCCAAACACGTCGCCGAAAACAAATATCCGCGCATCCATACCCGTTTCCCGCCGGAGCCCAACGGTTACCTGCACATCGGCCACGCCAAAAGCATCTGCCTCAACTTCGGCATCGCCCACGAATTCGGTGGCATCTGCAACCTCCGCATGGACGACACCAACCCGACCAAGGAGGACGTCGAGTACGTGGATTCCATCCAGGAAGACGTGAACTGGCTCATCAGCGCCTGGGCCGACAAAAATCTCGGCCTGAAACCAAAGGGCAAAACGCCTGAAGCCGTCACCAGCAACGGCAAACCCGACTTTTACCTCGGCCACGTTCCGCCCTCGACTCTCGACCCTCAACCCTCAACCGGCGTCGAGCCATTTTACGCCTCCGATTATTTCGACCAGATTTACGAATACGCCGTTACACTCATCAAAAAGGGCAACGCCTACGTGTGCGACCTGACGCCGGACGAAACCGACGAATACCGCCGCAACGCCAAGGAAAGTCCGTTCCGCAATCGCAGCATTGAGGAAAGCCTCGACCTTTTCGCCCGCATGAAGGCCGGCGAATTTCCCAACGGCAAGCGGTCGCTCCGCGCCAAGATTGATGTCACCGCACCGAACGTCTGGATGCGTGATCCCCTGCTCTACCGCATCCGCCACGCCGAGCATCATCACACCGGCGCCAAATGGTGCATCTACCCGATGTACGATTTCGCGCATTGCCTGAGCGATTACATCGAAGGCATCACGCACAGCATCTGCACGCTCGAATTCGAGGTGCACCGCCCGCTGTACGATTGGATCCTGGAAAGCCTCGACCTGCCGCGTCCGCTGCCCCATCAATATGAGTTCGCGCGCCTCAGCCTCACCTACACCGTCATGAGCAAACGCAAACTGCTCCAGCTCGTGAACGAAAAACTCGTCACCGGCTGGGACGACCCGCGCATGCCGACCATCAGCGGTCTCCGGCGACGCGGTGTTCCTGCGACCGCGTTGCGCGCCTTTGCCTACAACATTGGCATTACCAAATACAACGGCATGACCGATGTGGCCGTGCTCGAACATTCCATCCGCGAAGAACTGAACAAGGTTTCCCTGCGCCGGCTGGCCGTGCTGCGACCCATCAAGGTTATCATCACCAATTATCCTGAAGGCAAGACCGAGGAACTGGATGCCGTCAACAATCCCGAGGACCCGAACGCCGGCAAACGGAAGATTCCGTTCAGCCGCGAATTGTACATTGAGCAGGACGATTTCAAGGAAGTGCCGCCGCCAAAATTTTTCCGGCTGAAACCCGGCGGCGAAGTCCGGTTGAAATACGCCTACATCATCAAGTGCAACGAAGTGGTGAAGGACGCCGCCGGCAACATCACGGAACTCCGCTGCACCGCCGACCTTGACAGCAAGACCGGCGGAGCCACGGCGGCGCGTAAAGTCAAAGGCACTATTCATTGGGTCAGTGCCGCGCACGCCATTGATGCCGAAGTGCGCCTCTACGACCGTCTCTTTACCGTGCCGGAGCCGGATGCCGGTGCCGACTTCAAAGCCACGCTCAACCCGCACAGCCTGGAAGTGGTGACGGCCAAATGCGAGCCGAGCCTGAAAGACGCCAAGCCGGAGCTCCGCTACCAATTCGAACGCCTCGCCTATTTTGCGTTGGATAAAGCCGCCGGAAGTAAATTAATTTTCAATCGCACGATTACTCTCAGGGACACTTGGGCAAAGGAGGCGCAGAAAATCTAGCCCAAGTCTTTTTCTGCATTGGCCAAGAAAAGCAATATTGTGGCTGTGAAATGCAAAACATAAGACGCAACGCTTGGTGGAACATTTGTCAAATCAGTTCCTTGTCCATGACCAGATGTCTTGTTCCTGACGGTCGGGTTCCGGTCGGATTTATGCGTGACTGAATCGCATTATGATAAATTTTCTGCTCGGCAGCATTGCCAAAGAAGTTCCCGGCCCGGATTTGGAGATTGATTGCCTCTGGTGTGGACAGCACACGAACGCCCGCAGCCGCAAGCGCACCGAATGGCTGGGGTGAACACCCCATGGCCGCATCATCCGAAATGAGCCATGCTTTGATTATGAGATTTATCCTTCTTTTGATATGCGTTGGCGTTTTGTTGACTTCCACCGGCTGCATTTTCTGGGGTGGCCGGGGTGGCGGAGATGGCAGGGGTTATTCCGGACATGACGATCATGGTGGAGATCATGGCGACCACAGCGACAATGGTGGCGCCCATGACGACCACCATTAATGAATGCCAAGCTCCAGGACCCAGCAGGCGAACCGGCTTGAATTATGGCTTCAGCGCGCTACCGGAGTTGACATAGCAGGGGGTGATGCGAAATTCATCGCCGTATGGATTTACAATTGTCCGACAAACTCGCCCTGGTTTCCGGTTCCACCAAAGGCATCGGCCTGGCCATCGCCACCGGCCTCGCGCGCGAAGGCGCAAAGGTGATCGTCAATGGCCGTTCCGAAAAATCTCTTGCCGAAGCGCTGGCTAAAATCCGCCGGGTTGTCCCGAAGGCAAAGCTCGAAGGATTCGCCGGCGACCTGTCCGACGCCGGCACGGTGGAAACGCTGGTCAAAAAATTTCCCGCCGTGGACATTCTGGTCAACAATCTCGGCATTTTTGAACCCAAGCCGTTTGAACAAATCCCGGATGCCGACTGGCAACGCTTTTTCGACGTGAACGTCCTGAGCGGCGTTCGCCTGAGCCGCGCGTATCTGGCGGGCATGAAACACAAAAACTGGGGCCGCATCATTTTCATCAGCAGCGAGAGCGGCGTTCAGATTCCCGCCGAGATGATTCATTATGGCATGACCAAGACGGCGCAACTGGCGGTTTCGCGCGGCCTCGCCGAGACCTGCGCCGGCACGAGCGTGACGGTCAATGCCGTGCTGCCCGGTCCGACGCGCTCCGACGGCGTGGATGAATTCGTCAAACAATTGAGCGGCGGCAAACCGTTCGCCGAATTTGAGAAGGAATTTTTTGCCAGCATCCGGCCCACTTCCCTGCTCAAACGTTTCGCCACCACGGAAGAAGTCGCCAACCTGGTCATCTATGTTTGTAGCCCGCTGTCGTCGGCCACGAACGGGGCCGCCTTGCGGGTGGACGGCGGCACGGTGCGTTCCTGCTTTTGAAATAAACAATCCCCGCAGCTAACTGTGAGGATTATTTACTCCCAACACATTGGACGATGCCGTAGCCATTGATTCAAAAAGTCACGGAACAACTCGAAAATTTGATGGCGGTGCCGGCATTTGAGGAGGGGTCAGGCTCTGTAATTGCTTGTTGGGATCCCATCCCACAATGATGAGCTGGTACGGACCCGCCGCGAAGTTGCATTGCGGTTGGACCAAGATTCTCAACTGATTTTCAACCGCAGCGTCACCTTGAAGGGCACATTGACGATAAACGTTCGTAAGGATGGAACTCCGGCAACATGATTTCGTTCGGTCCTGGCACTTCGATTTCCATACCGGCATTGAAGAGTCCGCGAATGGTGTCCAGCAGCCCAAGCATGTTGATCGGCTTCTGGAAGAACGCAGCGGCGCCGGCAGCCCGACAATGGACCTCAACTTCCTGCGGTTCCGCCCCGGACATGACAATGATGGGGACGCCCTCAGCGACGCCGATACGCTGCATCCATTCGATGATGCGAAACGCGTCCCAGCTCATGCCGCCCTGGATGACATCAGGCGGAAAAAAGATGTCGAGCAGAATAAGGTCCAGTTTTTCCAGGCGGGCAAAGCCGAACGCCTCGGAAGCATCAACGGCGGTAAACACATCATATCCCCGGACACTAAGCGCCAGGGACAAGGCGCGCAGAAGAACCGGATTGTCATCCACCACCAGGATTTTCCTGGGATTAAAATCAGATGTCGCTCTCATTAATCCGACTATCGGTGAGGCTTCGGAAAAATGGAGCGCTTTTTGAGCTTATTTCCCAAAAAAATCGCTAAAGCTGCCACCCGTGCGTAAAATCATTCTGGAAATTGGAGGCCCAATCGCCAGCCAAAAACAGGATAAGGACCAGTTTGTGCCGATACGATGGTTACATTGCTGAACTGGCTGAAATCCGGATTGCTGCGCCGGTCGAAAACTTCAAGCACCGTCACCAATATTCTTCGATGTGGATATTTCCCGGTTCCTTGCCCTGCCCGGCCTTGAATCCTTTGGCTTCTAGCATCTCCTTGACCACCTTGACCATTTCCGGGTTGCCGCAAAGAAACACGTCAACTTTTGCAGGATCCAGCGCGACACCGGATTCCTTTTCCACCACCCCCTGCTCCAACAAGTTCTGCACCCGGCCGGTATGGCCCAGGAAATGCCGGTCCTCGCTGGGGCGGGTGATGCTGGGAATATAGGTGAAGTTTGGCCGCAGCCGGGCGAGACTTTCGAGTTCGGCCTGGTAACCGAGATCCCAGCCATAACGCGCCCCGTGCAACACCACAAACCGGCGTTGTGTCTCCTTCATCAGCATCGTCCTCAACATTGATATGTAAGGCGCCAGCCCGGTTCCGGTGGCAATCAAAACCACTGACCTGTCCGGCACCACCTGATCCAACGTGAACATGCCGCTGGCTTTCGGCCCGAGAAACAGCCGGCCGCCGGGTCGCAAGGCGAACAGGCGCGGCGTCAACTGGCCGCTGGTGATGAGCGTGAGATAAAATTCAATGTAGCGGCGTTCCACGCTGGAGGAGGCGATGCTGTAGGCGCGGCGGATGATCTTGTCCGGCTCGGGAACCGGCTCCTCCGGCATGGCTTCCGGAACGCGCGGTTCACGACCGAGCAGCCCCAATACGCCAAACTGGCCGGGCTTGAAGTCGAATAATGCCGCGTCCGGCCGGGCGCGGAGAATCACCAGTTGCGGGTTGATTTCCTCGCGTCCGATAACGGTGGCATTGTAAGGACTGGCAATGTCGGTGCTCATGGTGTTGTCTGAAAATTTCCTGGAGTCCAAACGCCTTTCCGGTTTGACGCTCGTTGCCATCAACCGGTTGCGCTTGAATCAAAATCACCTCTTAACGGTTGCAGTATGCACCGGAGCCGATGGATGTCAATATCCACGCATCACCGGACGAGGAGAAAGACGTTGAAATTTGGCTGCAACCTTGGACGGAATGCAACCAGCGATGACTATAGCACAAAATCTACCGCCGGTTCGGGTTTGGCTTTATTCGGGTTGCGACCGAGGATTTTTTGGATGGTATGCAGCAACACCGGGATGTTGACTGGTTTGGCAAGGAACTCGACGGCACCGGCGGCCAGGCAGCGTTCCCTGAACTTCACCGGTTCGGCGCCGGAAATGATGACAATGGGAATATTGTTCACCCCGATGTGACGAAACCAGTCCATAATCAAAAATCCATCCCAAGTATTCCCGCTTTGGGCAACGTCCGGTGGAAAGAAAATATCGAGCAGAATAAGATCCAACTTTTCCAGACGCGCAATTGAAAAGGCTTCCGGCCCATCAATGGCGGAAATCACCTCATAACCCTTGGATTGAAGCGCCAAAGACAGTGCCTTCAGGACAACCAGATTGTCATCCACCACCAAAATCTTTCCAGCGGAATGATCGGTAACGCCATTCACATCATTACCATCGCAGAAATCTGAAAAAAACTGCGCACTGATTTTGTCATTTGATACCCATAAATTGAGGGCTGTCCGGTCCTGAAAAATGGTTCCCCATCACCGTTTGGGAAGCTTCGGTTTTTCACCGAAGACCTTGTCAATGGCCTTTCTAAATTTACTGTCTGGAACGGGAGCCGGGTTTTGAGCGGTTGGGCCGGCGATTTCCGCCTCCAGATCAGACACAAACGACTTCAACCGGTCGCAGCGATACTGCAGCTTCTTGATCAAGCCTTCCAGTTCGCCAACTTCAATCCTTAATATCACCGAGATTTCTTTTTTATTCATGATTAGTATGCCGGTGTTGCAACAGGCGGGCCACGCCGGACGTTTTTTCAACTTCTGCCACCCACTAGACCAACTTGGCAGGCAAATTCAAGCGGAAAGGTCAGTTGTCGGCTGAAATCACCGCCGGATAAACGGAAATATAGTCTGGCTTATGCGCGGCGCCTCCAATCCGAGACCATGGTCTGTGCAATTTTTCGCAGGTTTATGGCAATAGACGGTCAGGGGACGCTTCGTATTGTTGTAGCGTGAAGTAATTAACGAAAGATTTGTTATGACAATTATGGAAAGAAGCGAAACAACGAAAAAGAGCCAAACTCTGCCGCCGCCGGGCGAACATGTCGTAGTTCACTGCCCGGGGTTTAGTTGCCTGGGCTATCTCGACAAAGACGGAATCTGGAAAAACGTCTTTACCGATGAACCGTTGTCCGACGTCATTGAATTCAGCCCGGTAGGTTGAATTTTCCTCAGCCACCGGCATTGCCAATCCACAGCGCTACTTCTTGTAGTAGCACAGGTAGGCCACATCGGCGGCGGCTTCGACATCAAAGGACGCGTGTGCCGGGACCACAAAGAACTGGTTCCGGGAAAACGTCTGCCACGCGGCACCCGGCAGTTTCGCCTTCAACGTGCCGGCCACAATGTGCATGTGTTCCTCCGAGTCGGTCTTGAAGGTGTATTTCCCCGGTTCAATCACACCGGCCGTGGCGTAGCCTTCCGGAGTGTTCAATCCCAAGCTCTGAACCTTCCCGTCAAAATAAGAACTGTGTTTCATGGTCGGACATCATTGCCGATCCCGGCCCCAATGGCAATCCGGCAACGCCGGAACTTGTCTTTCTGCGGCGCCACGCGTAGAACATCTTGCGCATGACGTCAAATGACCAGATCTCCGGAACCCGTTCATCCACCAAACGGAGCAAACAACTCAGGTTGATGGGCATCATCGTGCTGGTGCTGGGAATCGGCGGCGTGGGAATTGTTTACTGGTTGGGCACACATGCGACGGACCTGAGCAACGACCCGTCCATGTTGGGATTTAACAAGGCTGAATCACGCCAGATGGGAATGCTTTACGGCAGGCAGGGCCTTTTGATTGAAGAATGGTCTGAAGACATCAAGCGTCCTGGGATACAGGCAACCCTCATCCTGGCGTTTGCAGCATTGGGTGCGTCTGGCTGCTTTTATTTTGCCCGGTTGCTGGACGTTGACGACAAAAACTGATCAATGGAAACGTTCAAGGCATTTGTCCTCGACCAGTTGAATGCGTTGCCGGAACTGCGCGCACGGGCGATGTTCGGCGCGCACGGCTTGTATTCCGGCGAGCGGTTCTTCGGCATTCTGGATGAGGGCCGGCTTTTTTTCAAAACAGATGAACAATCGCAGGCGGCATACATCAAGCGCGGCATGAAGCCTTTCACCTACGAAATGAAGGGGCGCGTGATGACGATGAGCTATCATGAGGTGCCGCTGGAAGTTTTGGAAAACGCGCCGGAACTTGTCGCCTGGGCGCAGCGTGCGATTCAAACGGCCATGAACAGCAAGAAGCCGGGCAAACGGGCAAAACCAGCCGGGTGATTTGCAAACACTGATTACCTGTGCCACCCGTCCGAAACAACCACCGGCGTTTCGGCTAGGCCAATACCAAAACGGCCTTGTTCTTCTTTAGATATTTCTTAACGGTAGCAATGCCGCTGCAGGAATTGGCAGTTCTGACCGCATCGGGCTTGGCAAGCTTGTAATGCACCAGCAGCTTGCCAACGAGTCCCACCCGGAGATTCAACTCCGCCATCTTCCAGATTTGACCCGACTCGAGTGGTTGCAGACTGGTGCGCCGTACCGCCTTGGTTTTCATCATGCCCTATCCTGCGCTTTAATCTTCCATTAAACCAGTTAAATCGAACCTGTTTACTCCGGGCTAATAAATCTTCGCACCGGTTAAGCCGTGAAGCGAGAACAACAGCCCGTTATCAACACAAACAGTGGAGTGGATTCTGGTTCACTCATCAGAAATGGACAACGCAAACACCCTTGTTTAGCATCCGGCCTGTTCTGAAACCTCCATTCCATACTGTTTGGCAAGTTCAGCACCGGAAAATACTTCTCCTTTGCCTGCTGCTGTTCGGACTCGTGCTTTGGACATTTCTCCCCTCATTGTCGGGCAATTTTATTGATATTGATGATGGTGTTTTTGTCAACCGGAACCCCCATCTTGATTTGACCCTGGCGAACGTGGCTTGGGCTTTCGGTCATTCAGAATGCTCGAATTGGCTTCCGCTGACGCTATGGTCCTTCATGTTGGACCACCAGCTTTACGGGTTCAATCCTTGGGGCTTCCACCTGACCAACGTGTTGATTCATGCAGTCAACACTGTTCTGGTGTTCTTGGTTTTACGCCGGATGACCGGGGCAACGTGGCGGAGCGTAGTAGTCGCAGGCCTGTTTGGCCTGCATCCGCTGCGAGTGGAATCGGTGGCCTGGATTTCCGAGCGCAAGGATGTGTTGAGTGTGATGTTCTGGATGTTGACGCTTTGGGCGTATGTGCGCTACGTACAAGGGTGTGAAGGTGTCGAACATCGAGAACTAAGCACAAGTAACGGTTGCCTTCGACCTTTGACCTTCAACTATTTTCTGGCCTTGCTGTTTTTCTTCCTAAGCTTGATGAGCAAACCCATGGTGGTGACACTTCCCTGTGTGCTGCTATTGTTGGATTACTGGCCTTTGGAATGTTGGAAGCAGAAAAGCCTCCGGGATTTGCTGGCGGAGAAGACTCCTTTCTTTCTTCTGTCGGCCATCGTGAGCGCGGTCACGTATGCGGCTCAAAAAAACGCAGGCATGATGAATGCCGGTTTGACTGGCTTGTCTTTGTCTTTCGACGCTCGACTGGAAAATGCCCTGGTTTCCTATGGCCGTTACCTGGGCAAACTGTTCTGGCCGGCAGATCTCTGCGCACTTTATCCGTATCCAGCTTACTGGCCAATGCCAACGGTATTATCCGCAGGGCTGTTGGTCCTTGGCCTTTCGGTTTTTATGTTCCTAACGCGGCGCCAATGGCCTTTTCTATTGACCGGCTGGCTGTGGTATCTCGGGACTTTAGTGCCTGTGCTGGGATTGATATCGGTTGGTCCCCAGGCCATGGCCGACCGTTACAGCTATCTCCCATCCATTGGAATCCTAATCGCCTTGGTCTGGGGCGTTCACCAGCTAACAAAAGGCTGGGCTGTTCAATTTATCATTCTGGGTGCGGCCGGGGTTGCCGCGCTTCTGGTCTGCCTCGGGTTGACCCGTCATCAAATCAGCTACTGGCGGGACGAAGTTTCCCTCTGGCATCGGGCAGTCACGGTGACTGAGAATAATTATGGCGCCCATAACTGGCTCGGGTGCGCGTTCTGCGCGCAGGGACGGTCGGACGAGGCAATTGACGAGTTTCAAACGGTGATAAAATTAAATCTAAACTTCGCCGGAGCTTACTGCAGCCTGGGGAAAATTTTGTTTTTTCAAGGGCATGTGGATGACGCGATTGACTGTTATCAAAAAGCCCTGACTGTCCAACCGAATTCAGTTGTTGCCCTGAATAACCTCGGCAACATTCTGCTCAAAACAGGGCAAGTGGATGCGGCGATTTCCCTCTGTCAAAAGGCGATAGAAATTGAGCCCGACAATGCGGCAGCCCAGGAAACCCTTGGCTTTGCCTTTCAACTCCAAGGGAATCTCAGTGAAGCCCTGGCCCACTTCCGAAAGGCGCAGGAACTCCAGCCGGACAACGGAACTGCCGAGAAAAACCTGGGTTACGTTTTGTTACGATTAAGACGCCTCGACGAGGCCATCGGTCATTTCACAGCAGCCTTGCAGTTTCAGCCTGACAGCGCTGAATCCCACGATGGTCTCGGGAATGCATTACTGGCCAACGGGGCGCCGGTTGAAGCCATCCGGGAGTTTCGTGAAGCTGCCAAACTGCTGCCTAGCGGTGCTGAAATACACTGCAGCCTGGGTTACGCGTTGGCCAAACAGGGACAGCTTGATGAGGCCATCCACGAATTCCAGGAGGCCATCCGGCTGAAACCAGGTTTTGCCGAAGCCAGCAATGACCTGGTTGTCGCCGTTGGCATGAAGGAAAAATCCATCAAACCACCCGGCTCTGCGACGAAACCCTGACCTCAGCATATGCACCAAGCGGAGTGACAAATACCACAAGCGAAACCAGTCCTTCACGGACAGCGGCACTCTTTGATTTGACTTCCAACAGACGAGCCGCGATGTTTTGCTGAAATAAATTAACCAAACGAATTAAATTCAATTCTAACAATGCCAAATAAATTTGCCGGGATTCTTGGAGTTGTGTTGCTGTTGTTGTCGGGCCATCGCGCTTTCACGGCTGACGCAGACCCCGAACTTGCGACCTTGGTCACCCAAATCAGGGCCGATGTGGCTGCAGGCAAGACCAATGAAGTGGGACTGGCGGATGATCTGAAGCAATTCGATGTGTTGCTGGCCGGTCAGCATGGCGAAAAAAACGATGCCGCCGCCCGGATTGTGTATATGAAAGCCATGCTGTATGCCCAGGTTTTACACGATCGGGTGAAGACTGCCGCGCTCGTGGCGCAACTCAAGACCGACTACAAAGACACCGACTTCGTCGTCGCGCTGGAAAAACATGAAGCCGCGGCGGATGCCGCCGATAAAACGCAGGCCGCACTGGCGATCGGAGCAAAATTCCCCGACTTCAGCGAAACGGACGTGTTCGGCAAACCGATCTCCATCGCCAATTACAAGGGCAAGGTGGTGCTCGTTGATTTTTGGGCGACCTGGTGCGGACCCTGCCGTGCCGAGCTGCCCAACGTCCTTGCCACCTACGGAAAATATCACGTCAAGGGATTTGAGATTATCGGCATAAGCCTTGACGAAGATCAGGCAAAACTAACCGGGTTCACCAAAGCCATGAATATGACTTGGCCGCAATTCTTCGACGGGAAAGGCTGGCAAAACAAGCTGGCGGTAAAATATGGCATTGAGCAGATCCCATCCACCTTCCTGCTCGACGGGGATGGAAGAATCATCGCCAGGGATTTGCGCGGTGAAGAACTGCAGTCGGTCGTGGCCAAAGCGCTGAGCCAAAAATAGCGGGTTGTTGCCACCGCGTCGAAAACCACCATTCTTTCGTGCCAGGCAATTGCAGGGAAAAGCGCACCTCGCAGTTTTTCCTTTTCTTTCACAGGTTCCGGAATAATTATCGCGCGACCATGAAGCGAATGTTCATTCTTCTCACGCTGATTTATACCACCACCATTGCGCGGGCTGATCTGGTTTTACAGCAGCAAATTGTCGCTGCCAATTACACGGGGATCGCCACGGTAAAAGTCAAGGGCGCCAAGGTCAGATTGGATTTGTATGCCGGTCAGCCGCAGGCAATCAGCACCATCTCGGATTTAAGCACGGGCGACAGCGTCACCCTTATGCACAACCAGAAAATGTTCGTAAAAACTTCGGGCGCCCTGATGAAACAGGCAAAGTCATCAGGCAGCGGTGTTGCTTCCAAGGCGCCCATCCCCCACCCCACCGGAAAAACCGAAAAGGTGGGCGCGTACAACACAGACATTTACACGTGGTCAAATTCCCGTGGCATCACCGGGACAGCTTGGGTGGCAAAAAATTATCCGGATTACGCAAAGATCCGGGCCGATCTGGCCGTGGTGGACCAATCCGCCGCTGTAATGAACAATGGCGCGGATCCCGAATTGAGCCGGCTGCCGGGCATGGTGGTGAAAACTCAAGTCACTGGTGGCAGCCAGACCATCATTGTAACCCTGGTTTCGGCACAGGAAGAACCTGTTGATGCATCGCTTTTTCAAACGCCTGCAAACTACAAGGAATTGTCCCGGCCAAAACCGTTCGTGAATCAAACTCCTCAAAAGGCGCTGGGCAAGTGAATGACCGGTTGATTTATAAAGCAGTTTTACTTAAAGGTTCCGGCGCGCTGTCAAGTCGCACTGAAACGGCATTGAGTGTTTGGCGCCTTGCGGTATAATCCGCTGATGCCAGTTCAAAACCGCATCGTCAAGGTCCAGAAGCGCAACCGGGCACTGGTTAGATTTGATTCGACCCGCATCGGCAAGGCCGTCTTGCGCGCCGCGGACTCCATCGGTGGCTTCCAACGGGATTTTCTGCCCGGGGTGAACGACAAAATCTTCAGCGCGCACAGCTCGGATGAAGCCATTGCGGATTTTCTGGCGGATGCGGCCATTGTCTGTCTCAACTCCGATCCGCACCATCTGATTTCGAATTTTCCCCCGACCATCGAATCCATCCAGGATACCGTGCTGCACGCACTGCGCAGTTATGGCTTCCAAAACACTGCGGACGCGTTTGAATGCTATCGCTGGGGACGGCACTGGCTGCGGGAAGGGGCGATTTCCCAGGAGCATTTTGCCGCCAACGGCTTCCCGCGCGAACGCATGAAGCAAATCCTCGACTGGAACCACCAGCACGGCGTGGATACTGTTGCCGGCCTCAATGAAGCGGTTCGCAGCGGGCGCATCAGCGAGGTGATTGGCGCGTCGCTGGCGGTTTATGAAGCGTCACTGGACGAAGCCGCCCGGAAAGTTTTGGCCCGGCTGGACAGCGGCCACCAACTGCGGATGATGTGGGTGAGCGGCCCGAGTTCATCCGGCAAGACCACCACGACGGTCAAGCTGACGCAGCGGCTGGAAAAGCATGGCCTGCGCTTTCTGATGCTCAACCTCGACGATTACTTCTGGTCGCTGGTCGAGCACCCCACCGACTGGATCAACGACCGAAACTACGAAACACCGGAAGCGCTGGACATCCAGTTGCTGAACCAACACCTCCGCGCCCTGCTGGACGGGCAGACGATTGAAAAGCCGGTTTACAGTTTCAAGGAAGGCCGGCGCGTGGGCACGAAGCTGGTCAGGCTGGAACCGGACCAGATTTTGTTGCTGGATTGTCTGCATGGTTTTTACCCGCCCATCACCGAAGGAATTGATGCCTCCGTGCAATTCCGTCTCTATATTGAAACGCTCAACATGTTGTACGAAGGTGACGGCAGCACGAAACGGCTCACACAGTTCACCGACGTGCGGCTCATCCGGCGGATGTTGCGGGATGCTCACCATCGAAACCACAGTGCGCTGCGCACGATTTTGCACTGGCATTATGTGCGTTACGGCGAATTGTTCAGCATCATTCCGCTCATGGGACTGGCCGACCACATTATCAACGGCGGATTCCCTTTTGATTTGCCCGCGCTCAAGCCGTTTTTCATCGGGGAAGGCGGCCTTCTGCCCAAGCCGGCGGATTTCGCCCCTTACGGAGGTTTCCTTGACGCCCGCATCCGTTACGACCGGGTGAAAACGCTGCTGGAATCGGTGGAAGGTTTCACGGAGAAGCAACTGTCAACCGGTGATCTTATCCCGGGCGACACCGTGATCCGGGAATTCATTGGCGGAAGCACGATCCAGATCCCGCATAACGAATAGGCGGCGCCGCGCTGCCCCCGGTTTGGCTCAGGGCAATTGCAGCAGATAAAACACCTGCGGAGAACCTGGGGCCGGTGTGTTGGTAAAAATAAAATTACCACTGGCGTCAAATGGATTGGTCGCGACTGGCATCCACTGGCTCAACGGCAGAGTGATGTTCGTTGTCGTGAGCACGATGTAGCTGCCGTTCGTCACACCGCCGGTGCCGTTCAGCACGAAGCTGCCGCCACCGGTGCCGCTCAAAAAGCCGATGTTCCCAAAATTCGGCGGCGATGGCGGAGTCACCACCAGCTTCACCTGTCCTGGTGTGCTGGTATCCAGATGGTAGCTGTAACTGTGGACCACCGGCGTAACACCGAGAACCGGCGTCCCACTCAAGCTGCCGGTGTAAGTCATCAAAACATAATTTGTCGCAGCAAACCCGGCGCCGTTCGTGATATTGATTGTGCTGTTAAGCATCAGGTTTCCGCTGACAACGATCTCGCTGGCATTTGTGCCGAGGAAAAAGTTTTGGACACTGGCGTTGGTCAGCGTGAGGGAACCGCTGTTCGTGAATATGCCGCCGTTGAGGGTGATGGGATTGGCTCCAAACGCGTTGGTGGTGGTCAGGGAAGCTGATACATTGTCCAATTCAAGGTTCTGGTTGGTGCTGGTGGCTCCGCCGATGGTAACGGAGTTGGTTCCGGGCAGACTGTTGGTCACCACCAGACCCGCATTCCAGAGGACGAAAGTCTGCTGACCACCGGTGGTGGTCGTGATGGTTGAATCGACAAATTGGATCTGGTAGGCGTTATAGACATCAAAGGACTTGGCGGCCGTGATGTTGACGCGGTTCATGACAATGTTCGTGGCGGGCAGCTCCGTCCGACCCCAGATAATGCCCGCAATGCCGCTGCCCGCCACCGTTGCGTTCAAATTGCTGAAAATAATATTCTGGTAAACCGGGGTCATGCTGGGGTTCGCAATCGGATCCACTGTTTCACTCGCGGCGGTCGCCGGCGTTATGCTGGTGGGGGTCCCAACCAGGTTGTAGTAGGCGTAAATCATGATCGCGGAATTGTTCAAGTTGGTCATGCCCAAGTTGAGATAGTAGAGATTCCGGCACAGACCGCCGGTGACCGGACTGCTGCCATGCAATCCGTTATCCGACTTGATGCGAATGCCATTGTCAGTGCCATTGAAGGTGCAGTTGATCACCATGATGTTGGAGACGCCGCCCGGTCCGGTTGTGCCGCCGATCGAGACGCCATGGCCGATGCCAAAAGCGCAATTGGTCACGACCACGTCCGCCGTGGTCGCGGTGATGGCGACGTTGTCGTCTCCATCACTAATTGTGCAATTCTGCACCAATTCGTTGCGGCCGGTCAGGTCCATCCCGTCGGTATTAGGCGAAGCCGGCGTGCTGATGGTGATGCCTTGAATGGTGACGTTTGTGCTGGAACTGCTGCCAATCGTGATGTGCTCCTTGGGCGGATTTTTCAAGGTGACGTCCCTGATCATTATCCGGGCGCAATGGCTCAAATTGATCAGATAGGGCCGGACAGACGTGCTCAACGTCGGGGATTGCCACCAACCGCTGCTCGTGGCCTGGCCGTCAATCGTCCCGGCACCGCTAATTTCAACATCTGACGGATTGGAACCGGCGGAGATAAAATCGCCGGTCGCAATATTCGTCCAGGTGGCATACGGAAGCATTCGCAATATGACACCGGAATCGACCTGCAAATTGACCTTGTTTTTCAACTTGATCGGTCCGCTGAGATATATGTTCGCCATTCCAGGCACGTAAGGAATTTCAACCGTTCCGCCGCTAGTTCCGGCGTCCAGGGCGGCCGCGTTGATGGCCGCAGTGTTCGTCGTTATTCCATCCCCAATCGCGCCATAATTTGTAACATAAAACACCGCCGCCGGAATGTTCGGCGGCAATGGCGACACATTCACCTGGGCTTGGGTCAACGTCAACATTGCCATAAATGTCACCGCCGCCAAAACGCAGACTTGAAGACTCTTGCCGGTTTTTATCATTTTCATAAATTCAAATATTATTCAAATATTATTCAAATATTTTATGGCTGCACCACGCGATAGAACTTCTGGGAAACATTCGTCGCCTGTGCATCAATGAATTGCCACAAGCCATTCGTCCCGGCCGCGTTCGTTGAAATCGGTTCCCAATCCACCGGCGGCACCAGGTTTGTAGCCACTTCAAGCCAGTACGTGTAACTGGGAACACCGGCAAAATTGAGTGTCACGCTGCCGTCTTCGTTGACCACGGTGCCGGTGATGTTGAAGTTGGTCGAACCCGGCATGATCAACACATTCACCACACCGTTGGTGGTTCCGCCGTAACCGTCACTGATGGCGTAGGTGAATTGGTCGGTGACATTGTTGGTGCTGCTATAATAAACGTTGGTTCCGTCGGTAGTCACAGTCGCTCCGTTGGTGCTGTTGTTGACGCCGGTCAATGTGACGTTGTCACCGTCGGGATCACTCCAGTTGGTTGCCAAATTCACAATCGCTATCTGTAATGGAAAGCCGGCATTGCGATAATATGTGGCCGGGTTCGCCACCGGTGGCAAATCTCCCGTCACGGCCAGCGTGACGATGCTGCTGGTGACCACACCCGCGATGTTGCTGACCGTAACGGAATATGTACCAATGTCCGTGTGTTGCGCAGTCGTGATCGTAAACGTTGCATTGGTGGCACCCGTAATAAGATTGGTCCCGTTTTTGAACCATTGGTAGCACAACGGGACGATGATCGACGCGCCTCCCGCATTCGCCGGATTGGTGGTTTGAATTCCAGTGGCACTGACGACAAACGTTGCGCTGTTGCTGACGGCCACAGTCTGATTGGTGGGCTGGCCGATGATGTTTGGCGCGAGTTGCGGCAGCCAGCCAAACACATTCGTCAGATTTCGCATGAGCGCCGCTTGGGTGGCATTCAACTGCATTGAAAAAGCGGCACGCTGGCTGACATTAAGCAGGTTGCTGTTGAGGTCCGTGCTTTGATATTCCCAAAATCGCAGGTTGTTGGTTGGCGTCGTAAAATTATTCAGCAGCCATCCCGCCGGGGCGATGTGCGTGTCCATTTTGCAATTGATATAGGCCGCCGCGCTGTAGGGATAAACGCTGGGATCAATCCGGTTCAGATAGTGGCCGGTAAAGCTGGAAGCCTTGGTCAGCGAGCAGTCCAAAAAATCGGCACCGTAGTGGACGGCATCCGGCGTGCGCATCTGGCAATTGTAACCTGCATGCATCGCCTCGATTTCACAATTCTGAAAAACCACGGCGCCATCATCCCAGATGAAATCCGTGTCGCCCTGGATGTGGCTATTATAAAAATAGGCATAATGCCCAGCACTGTTGATCAGGAACGTGTCCTGGAAACTGTCCAAATCCCCGTTGTTGAAAATGAATCGTACCCCGCTTACCCGTAATGCCTCCGCCTGCGACCCGCCATACGGCGTGCTGTTGGTCAGGGTGAGATTCTCCATCGCAATGTCGCTGGCGTTGACGTTGATCATCGTCCGGGTGCTACTGCCATTGTTAAGATTGTTATTGTTCGGATAAGCGATCAGGGTCAATTTCCGGTCCTCGCCACGAAATGTGAGGTTGTTCTTCCCGTTCACATAGATGACTTCCTGGTAAACTCCCTTGCGAATGAACACGAGGACATGCTGGCTGTTAGCAGACGGCAGGAAATCCAGGGCGCCCTGCACCGTGTCAAAGTCGCCGCTGTTGTCGGCGGCCACTACGAGATAATTGGTTCCGGCCGGAGGCCGGCTGGCTTTGGTGGTGAAGGACCAGGTGCTGGAATCGGCCATGCCAGCAAACCCGCCGCTGACTTTGTTGGTGAACAATCCGGCCGTGATGGTGACGTAGTAGGTCTGGTTGTTGGCCAGAACACCAGCGTGCGGATAAATGGTCGCGGTGGTTCCATTCACGATGATCGGATAAACATTGTAATTGGCGGTGGTGGGCGGGCCGATCTTTCTTGTTTGATAGTTGTAAGCAGTCGCATTGGTCGTTGTCAGGGTCATGTCATTCGTATCCACCGGCACACCCGCCGCGGTATAGATGACGATCTGCCCAAAGTTGGTGAAGGCTGGAACGGCATCAAAGGTGATTTGCAGATGGGTGTCCGGACAAATATTTACCGCACCATTGGCAGGATAAAGACCGACCAGATTGAGCGCGGCATTTGCGCGGGGAATCAAAGCAAGAATCCAAATGGTACACACCATCGAAACATAATCCGACAAGCTTGAGAACTTCATTACTGGTTGATTTTGTGCAAGATACCATAAACCAATATTGTTTCAAACAAATCCTCCTTGCGAATACTGCCGGCTTACGATTCGGAAACTGCCATTTGCCAAGTGCGTCGGCTCGTCTTAAACTCGTCACCGTGCATGCCCGATTTCCTTGTCAGACAAAATTTTTCCGTCATTGGTCACGACCGTTGGCCTTCGGCCTGATTCTGTTTTCATTGAGGGCGGCACCGCTTGCCCGCTCTGCCCAGGAAACAAACCAGGTGGCACCAGTGACCGCACCGATCCTCGTCTTCACCAACCGCCAGATCATTGAAACCTGGGGCTGGCTCATCGCCCAGGAGAAACAGGTGGCCGGCATCGAAATTAATCCGGATGAACTTTCGGCCTTTTTGAAAGGTTATTCGGACAACCTCAATGACCGGCCGCCGTCGTACAATCTGCAGAAAGTTTATTGGGACATTGAGGCGCTGGCCAAGGTCCGGCGGGAAAAGGTCGTGCGCGCCATCGAACAAAGAAACGAGACCAGAGGAAAGGCGTTTTTCACCGAATTGAAAACAAACAAAAATGTCGTTGAACTGCCGGTTGGTGTTTATTGCGAAATCATCCGGCCCGGAAACGGTGCCCCAC
>Ga0182030_10007242_pt1 | contig 23208 bp, 19 predicted proteins | sample 812S3MmetaG_FD_121299 | JGI IMG/M metagenome (GOLD analysis project Ga0182030, IMG submission 121299) | Permafrost microbial communities from Stordalen Mire, Sweden - 812S3M metaG (Illumina Assembly) | ecosystem: Environmental > Terrestrial > Soil > Wetlands > Permafrost | place: Sweden...
ATGCCCTGGCTTGCTGTGCTGGCATCCGTCAATTGTACAAACTCGACTTTGGCATCCTCGATCGGCGTTGGTGCGTCTCGCCCCAGAGCACTAGCGGGTGAAGTCCACTTCTCTTCAAGAGCATCTCCAGATAAACATTGTATCTCTCCATCTTCTTTTACAACCAGCAGGTCGTGAGAGTCCGTGGTGATATCGGAGCCCCGTTTAGCTGTGATTATCCCCAAATAAACAACCGGCTCTGTCTTACTTTCGAGAGTTCGAGATTTTGTAGATAATTCCGTTGTTGCATTGGCAGCCGCAAGTTCGTGGAACAAGGTTACTTGCGACTGTGTCCCTCCAGTTGAGACCCAGGTTCTTCGTTCGGTCCTGCTTTTCGAAACTCGAGTCCTGATCGAGCAGGGAGAACAGGTGAACGAAGTTTGCGGTGGCAGTGCGTAAGAAGTAATTAATCTCGAGGAGGATACCTAAAGCAAATTTAGATGAAATCTTGGAAGAGCAGTCTCAGAATCTTACATCGTATAAGTTGACTCCCTCCCCGTCGACTCCTACCACCAATTCCGATCTTTTTCTTTTCTTGGACCCTGGCGCCCCGCCGTAAACATCTCCTACAACATATCGGCCATTTGAGTGATCAATCGGATTTGGCAGAGATGCCACAACATAAGGCTTTTGCAAGGAGAACTTCGGCGACATTATGAAAGGCTGTCGGACAATATTTTCTTGTCGTTGCCCAGCTTGAGCTTCTGAGAGCGGTCTGTCAAAAAATATTTTGGCGGACAGAAAGTTCCTTCTACGATAGCAGGGGTCGGTGGCGCTAGCTACGGCAGGCGCATCATCAATAAAGTGCTTGACGCGATTTCCTCATCATGAACTTCAACACCGCATCTTCTTTCGACCCAGATTGTTCGAAATTTCACATATTCTTCTTGCATTACGATCAGGGAAGATCAGTTAATCACCTAGACAATTGTGCACGCATTTTATCTAGCTATAAAACTCTTTCTTCGGCATGATAACCCTAATTTGAAGGTGCAGAACGCGTTAACAGCGCGTTCTGTGGGATCGTTTTCACCCACCGAATGGCCGCTCTGATGACCACAACAATGAGCGGATTGAATGAGGAGAGGAAGCCATTTTATCCTCTATTTCAGAAATCTGGTATACTAGTTCTGCCAACGCAACATCTGGCGGGTCCTAAGTACAAGTCGCTGATCTTCTTCTAGACCCACGGTCATCACAACCAGAGAAGGAGGTCGCTCCACCATTAGCATACGATGAAGAATCAGGACTGGACTCTACTTTTAAGCCTAGAGGAAATGGGAGCAAAAAGAGGCCTACGAAGCAAAATAAGACCAAACTAGAGACATCTTCTACGGCAAATGAAGAACAAGCAAGCAGTGCAGAGTTGCTGGAAGTGGACCCCAACAATGGTCGTAGGAAACGACGGAAAACTACATCACCCAAGGACAAAGTTTCTATAAATGGCAGGGGGACGAGCATACCAGATGAGATTTCAACTCTGTCGAGGCCAGGATTCAGCCAGCGTATAGCACCAAGCTTAAATGGCACAGGGAACATTGTTAACCATCACGTCGATGCGAAACAGCAACCATTAAAAGAGATGGATCCTTTGGGAGAACAGCAAGATACGCTGTCAGCACTCCCAAAAGTCGAAGCTCAGAAGGAATTTATACCTACCGGGAGCGATACGTCAAAGATCGTCCCCTCAGCTTCTGAATTCCCAGATAATTCGAATAAGACCGAACTTATGGATCTCGTCTCAGATCCCAAAGATGGGCCACCCGTCGAAGAACCTATACCCATGGAAAACAAGCCAAAGAAGATCCTGCGCCTCAATCCCAAAACCGGCACCATTGGATCACCGCCATCAAAGAAGACTATGCCACCCGCTTATGCTGAAGCAAAGACACGCCCAATACGCGGGACTAAACAACCAAAATCAATGATTGTTACTATCCGATACGGCCCAAGCCAGCTGTTATCATCAGAAACTGGCGAGAAGATCGGAGCCATCTTGAATGGCTCCAGAACTGCGGGGTCATATTTCGAGAAGAAAGTTATAGATTCTGCCGAAGACAGCAGAGCTCCGAAAAGTATGACAGTCTCAGGTACCGGTACTACGGCAGCTCCACACCCGTTCTTTCTTCCCAAGATAAAGCCTGAAAAGACGACCACAATTCCTTCAAAAGTAATGGAAATGCCACGGCCAAAGGAGTTCACAACTCTAGCAGAAGCAAGAACGAAGTCTCGGGACAAGCTACATGAGTCCTCGAAATTAAAGGCGTCTACGACAGCATTCGCGGGATTTGGAAATACAGCGAGGTTGACCAAGTTTCCTGGTGCCGTCGAGCCGGCTTGGCCGTGGAAGGGAATGACCCACGTCCGTGGGGTCGAGTCAAATGGAAGTAACGTACGATCCGGTGACAGACTTAACATGCCTCAAACTAAATCCAGGAAATCAAAATACCACGCAGTTCAAATCGCCGCTAGCGAGGACATCATGGAAACATTGGCTCGAGAATTGGTCCTCGATCAGGTGGTGAAGAGTATCAGGGATGTCAATCTTGACGAATATCCTCCCCTGCCAGCTTGCCTTCGAAGTTCAGTAAAACATTTTGAAGCCGGGACGAAACTTCAGGTGCGAGTCCGAAGAGAGCTGAAAACAAGGTTACCACTCCCTGAGGAAGAGGAATCGAGTGAAGATGAACTTCAGAGGACTGGTCCACATCGTTCACGTGTCCATCCTGCGTTGACAATAATGTACACCTCCATCGCCACTTCGCTATCTGCTTTCGACCAATCACGATGTGAAACCCAACCATGGATTTTAAAACATTCTCCAAAATTTGCAAGCGAAGTCTTACAAACTGGTAGAGAAGCCTTGATATTGAAGGAATGGCTGCAGACATTGATAGTGATGTCTGTTGAAACAGCCTCAGCCTCAGCCTCAATACGCTCGTCGTCGGCGAAGCCTGAACCCGGCAAGCGGAAACGAAAGTCAAAGAAGCTTGATGGCTTCGTCGTATCAAGTGATGAAGAGAATGATATGGACGAAATTTCAGAACCTGAAGGTCAATCACCACCTCGAGGGAGCCAAGGACTGTTGAAGACGGTAATTAGAAGCGGCGATAGAGGATCTAAAGACACACCGAGACTGGCAAATGGGGTTGTCATAAGTGGGCCTCACGGATGTGGAAAGACTGCAATGGTCTACGCTGTTGCGAAAGAGCTTGGTTTTGAAGTCTTTGAAATAAACTCGAGTAGCAGGAGAAGCGGCAAGGATATTTTAGAGAAGGTCGGCGACATGACACGAAATCATCTCGTACAGCGGTCGCATGCTGCAGCTTCGACCGACACGGACGATGACGATGTGAAACGCATTTCGGATGCTCTTGAAGACGATCTCAAAACTAGCCGACAAGGAACTATGGACTCATTTTTCAAGCTGAATGAGGCAAAGGCAAAACCAAAGAAGCAAGCACCTGCTACCAAGAAAGCCGAGACTACCCAGCAAGTCGCTCTCCCAAAAATGCCCAAAAAGCAAAAGCAGTCTTTGATTCTTTTTGAGGAAGCTGATGTTCTTTATGAAGAGGATAAACAGTTCTGGCAAACTGTCATGACTATGATCTTCCAGTCCAAACGGCCGATCATTATGACCTGTACCGATGAATCCGCGATACCTATAGCCGCACTCTCGCTTCATGCCATTATACGTCTTACGCCGCCTCCTATTGATCTTGCCACTGATTACATGCTTCTGGTTGCTGCCAATGAAGGCCACATAATTCGACGTGAAGCCATCAAAGCATTGTATGAAAGTCGACAAATGGATCTGCGAGCTTCCTTGACTGAACTCAATTTCTGGTGTCAATTCGCTGTTGGTGATGTTAGAGGCGGACTCGACTGGTTTTACGCCCGTTGGCCGCCCGGAAAGGATGTTGACGAGCACGGGAATACAATTCGTGTGATCAGTGAAGGCACCTACGAAACTGGCATGGGATGGCTATCTCAGGATTTTCTGGAAAGCCACCTTCATTATCTAGACATAGAAGAGGAAACTTTACATGAAGCATGGGATGGATGGCATCTAGATGGTGAAGCTTGGCAGAAAAGTCTTAACTTATCCGGATGGGCGAAGAAAATGCAATCGCTGTCAAACGGTAGTAAGGTCAGGCATGCGGCATTGGCCATGTACGACGATTATGCCGATGCTATGAGTGTCGCAGACATCTGCTCGGCAGGCAAATTTGCCACAGACAAGCACGTGCCCATGGACACTACTCTTCCCGAATTATCACCCAAAGCACGAGAGGACTATATCATCTCCCACGAGCTCCTCGAAGCATCTCCGGTGGTTAGCTTCGAAAACTTCGGCGCTGATGTCTCATTCTGGATGCAATCACGAGCTAGAAAATACCTTCAGGTGGACCAACATAACAAGTATGATCTTGAAGTTCCTACTCAATTGGACCGCCCAACGGAAGCCGATATCACTAATCTTATCCGAGAGCTTTCCTTGACGTCCGACCTTTCTATCACTCGCAAAGATCTCAGCTTGGCATTCGACCCCATATCCGAACCTGAGAAGTCATCTATGAACATTAGCGGTTCACTAGACGCATCATCCTTCGACCGCACCACAACTCTCATTGCCACAGACATTGCTCCCTACATCCGATCAATTGTATCATACGATGCACGTCTACAACAAGAGAGAGCTCGTCTCAGCAACCTGCTTAGTGAAGGAGGCAGGAAAAATAAACGGATGAGAACAACAAGATCCGCAATGTCGGCGCTAGAAGGAGGTGCGAGAAATACAACTAGAAGAGACAGATATTTTGGTTCAGGACTGAATCCTCACTTTGTGCTCAAGACTGGTCTCCCAAGTTGGCTGGAGGCTGTCAGCTTAGAGATGACAGCGCTTGATGTTGAAACGAAAGGAGAGGTTGAAACAGAAGAAGCAGACGATGAAAGCACGAGGGACGAGCTGGCGGAGAGTACTTCATGATTCAAAGTCCATGGAACTCAAAAGTCCCCGATATCGTGTAAGCTAGTCACATGTATAAACGAGTATAGAAACGGGGTGGGATGGGAATTGCAGGAGCATGGCGGGGGGATTGGTGAGATCAGCATCTGGGGAAGCATGGCATTGGCATTTTGCTGGAATATGATCATGCTGTCTGCATTTACGAATATGGAATCGCATTGTACTTTAGATAACATCGCATTGCGAAATATAGCGTGGGATTGTCGCTGTTGGGCCCCTTTTCATGATTTCTCACCCACATGCGAAACCGCTCCTAATTGACAAAGTTTAAAAATTTGTCTTGGCAAGTACCAAGAAATCACGAACTCAATCTCAATAGATTACGAATGCATGATCGAGCAAGCGTATGTCATTTTGGGGCAATTTGGGCCGTTGTTTAGAAATCATGTTGGTGATTACTATCCTGGTTGGTTTAGTAATTATTACTGTCCTTGTTATGCGCGCCACAAAATGTTATAACATATTAAACCTTTCTCTCTTACCTCAACTGTTTTAAAGTGAAGTTCGTGATTGTTCTGAGCAATTGTGTATTTAATGAGTTGTGAATCTTTGAGGGGAAAGGAAGATTTGGAAGGGAAAGGAGGGTGGTGATGACTTCTTTGGATATTATCCTCTGTCCTATGTCCGAATCTGGAATACATGGGAGTGGAGATTTGAGCCTTTCGTCTCCAGCGATTGAAGAAAGAGCGCTGAAGAGGAGGGTTGATGCCTCCGGTGTCGGTTATTGAGAATAGGGATGTGGGAGAAATGAACGGGCTTGGAACGAGCGAGTATGAGCGTGATAATATGAATGGGCGTGGGAATAGGGTGATTATACGAGAAGAAAGAAAGAAGAAATGACTGGAGGGGTTAACGCACGAAGAACTCCTGGGCGTCGTACTCGGGGGCATGTAGTCTGGTATGCTCCTTCACTTCTTCCCCTTTCCTCTCCTCCCTCAGACTAGCACCCTAAGTAGAAGGGGACCCGCATTCCTACACCTGCTACATATGCAAGAAAAGTGGAGGAGCGTTGCTGGAATGCCATAACTGTCCACGTGCGTATCATCGCCGCTGTTTAGATCCGCCTATGCATGGAAATTGGAAGATTGACGGGGTGTGGTTGTGTGAGAACTGTGAGATCTTACAAATTGGGGGCGATGATGGGTCAGAAGTGGGTAGAATGGGGATGAAGATGATGCAAGTGGTATTCGCGACGGGGGGTGATGTTACGCCCTTGCATCGTGTCGAGCGTGCTTTAAACGCGGGTGATGGTGGTGTGGTGGGTGGGAAGTGGAAGAATGCGAAGAATGGGAAGTATGGTGGAAATGTGAAGGAGAAGGAGAAGGAGAAGGGCCATAATAAGTCGAGTTATATGACGTTGCCGACACATATTGACGAAGCTCTCGGTGTTATTGGTCGTGAGCTAGAAGAGGCAGCACAGGTTAAGTTGGTGGTTGGTGAAATGAAAAGGAGGGTGCAGGCTTTCGAGCAAGAAGTGACAATGTGGAAGGGGAGAGCTGAGTTGTTGGAAAGAGATAGAGATAAGGAAGGGAGTGATAACGGAGAGTTGGAAATATTAAAAGTTGAGAATACCGCGCTGAAGGAGGAGATTGTATCCTTGAGAAGGGCTGGGACAGCTGAGCCAGGAACGGCCGAGGAAATAATAGTGGGAATGAGGTAGAAATACTAGAGATTCAAGTGAGAAATAGTGCAGATCAGAACAAGGAAATTCAATGGAAAGAGCGGAGAAGGATATCAATACTATCTCTCTTAAATTCCTTGTCTTTCCCTCTAGCTTCTTGTCCAGTATAAAGAACGTACTTGGATCTATTCTTATCTTGATCTATTTTATTCAAAATATTATTAAGAAATTATAAATAAGATGAAATCGCGCAGTTTTTTATAGTTAAAGAAATATATAAAAAAGGAGGGGGGAAAGAGAATAAATATTCAATTCTTACAAACCAGAATTACCTATCCATATAAGCTCAAGTGTAGCACGTGATATTAAAATTGTCTAAAAACAAAGTATAGTAATACTTTAATTACTAGGAATTGTAATATAAAGGATCTAACGAATAGCAATTCGTTAGTAGTTTTATATGAATAGTATGTGACTAAGCGCGGACCCTATTTTAACAGCTTTAAAAGCTTCAGAATTTACGTACTCTAAGCCACGTGATCTAGTAAGCACTGCCTCGGGTCTACAAAATCATTATCCCGCGATATTTGCCGCTGCGGCGCAGCATGTGGCTGCCCGCATTTGCATTCCCTGGACATGTTACTTCTTGTCAGTAAATTTCCGAGCACCATCCTTTTCAAACCCTCCCTTTGATCAAGAATTATTATTTCCTCAGCATCAAAACAACTTCAACACCATCAACATGTTAAGCGAAGCTGCTCGGCCCTGCTCGACTTCTTTCGATCCTCTGCCTGACAGCTGGGAAGGGAGTACAAATTCCTCAGGACAGACTTTCTGGACAAACTCCGCCACAAGGATCAAAACTTACTACGACCCCTGCAAACCAAACCCGCATCCTGATGGCTTTGCTGCGATTCCCCTCGAAGGCGGGCCTTTACCTGAGGGATGGGAAATCCTCGGTCGAACCGTGGACGGCAGGAACGACGTGGTATTCCTAGACCACAATACACACACTTCTACGGCCGTCGATCCAAGGCTAGGCCCTCTTTCTGACGGCTGGGAAGCTGGCAGCACTTCCTCAGGACAGGCTTTCTGGACCAATATTGAGCGCAGGATTAAGACTTACTATGACCCGAGAAAGGCGAATCCGCATCCAGATAGCTTTGCGCCGGTTCCGGTGGAGGGAGATCAGTTGCCTGAGGGGTGGGAGGTTGTTGGCAAAGAGGTAGATGGGAGGAGAGTTGTTTCGTATTTGGATCATAACAACCATAGATCTACGACTGAGGATCCTCGGGGTTGAGAATGCCTGGGGGAATTTTTTTATATGGAGCATCATCGTTTCTGCTGAGGAAAACTTGTTACGCGAGGTTTGGACTTTTGAATACTTGCGTCGAGACTACCCTAACTAAACATCATCTCGCCTATGATTCACATCCACGGCTCTCCCTATCAATCTCGTCTTCTCCAATTAGTTGGTCGATCTCCGCTTTCACCACATCGGCGTCACTCTCTCGGTTCCAATCCCGCAACCATGACTCTAGGGCTATTCTACGTCGTATACTAGCAGTAGACCCTGCCATACCCGAAATCCTATCTTCATGTAGTATAGAACTCTGCATATTTTTTTCCGCCAGAGCATTCTTTTCTTGCACGTATTGAGTTCGGGCCATGAGCTCCAGTGCCCCCCCTTCCATAACATCTCGCATCGGGCTTGCTTTGACCCGTGTCAAAAGATCAAAGGCCAACCTTTCAGCATCAACATATTCTCGCTGACGTCTTAGGTTGTCCGCAAGGTAGTACACAACTGTCATTGAAGTAATTGCCGTTATCCCCCACACTCTATCGCAATCCGCAAGCAAATTTCGGAGTGGTCTTTCTGCATCCACGGGGTCGATACTTCGCCTCAAATATTGGATGTAGCAACTGACCCTCTCCTGATTATACAGCCCTAGATTCGTCTTGTATACATTATTGAGACACGCCCATGATTGAATCAACACATTTGCAAGCTGAGTGATATCGATTTTCCCAAAGAGGCTAAAGATCTCGCCCCAGGGATGTCCTACTGGGACCAATTTAGATGCTACTTCAGCAAAATAACCCCGCAACAAAACTACAACCTTGACGCATTCTTTTTGTAAGAGATGCATGATTTTGCTAAAAAGAAAGTGCAACGAGCTCGGATTCCCCCCCCCCAGGGATTATATCAACAACAGCGGCTGATGCTAGCGAAAGCACTCGGCGAGCTTCAACAAATAAACCTCTCTTCACGAGGTTACTAGCTACGATACCATATTCGTAAAATTGCTCATCACAAAATCTTCGTGTGTTCGCTTCGGCTTTGAGGTTGGTGAGCCACCCGCCTGAGTCGGGCACCCAGTTGCCGCTACGAAAAGCTCCATCCAAGTAAACGTTGATATTATAGAATAGTTCCTCGGGTATGGTCATGTCTTGAGGTGCTGCAAGGCTTCGAGGTGGCGGGGCATATTGAGGATAGCTTAGGGGAGGCGAAGGCGTTCTGTATTCAATATGCGGTGGCGTAGAAGGCATGATATAACAAGATGAGGCCAAAAGCTCTTGGCCTTCTTTTTTCCTCTTGAAATAGCGCTCAACATCATCCCAGTCCACCGGTTGGCCCCTTATATGAAATATGGTAAACTTCTGATTGGCTCTCCTTTCTTCATTCTTATGTCGAAGGAATAGCATGTCGTCCAATTTGTTGCTCTTATCAAGCCCCCACTTCTGGATCCGTGACTTGTACATTTTCGCGCTTCTCAGAATCAGAGAGCATCCATTATTTGGGGGTTTGGGAGACGACTCACGTGGCGTTATGACCATGTTTTGCGAGCATGATAGCCATGACATCTTTGAGAGTCAGATCCTCGTCAACGTAGAGCCTCTTGATCAAGGGGCGAAAGCGCTCCCAATCATCTCGCGAGGCCCATTTGTTTAACGGCAACTGTTCGTCTCTCGATCCTGCAACTAAGGCAGAACCTGCTGGTCGGATGGGCGGCATGATGTTCAAGAATGCGGGTTCGTGTTGAAATTGAGAAAATTTGACAAGGCTGATATAATCACAGATATTGGATGTTGATTTCGAGGATACCGGAAGATTTCAAGGTGGAAATCTCGCAGAATATATACCACTCGTACGGCAAGACCGTGATTAAGTCGTCAATCTGTGGATTAGTAGTATAAACGAACAAAGGTCCCATGCAGAGTAAGCCACAAGCCAATGACCTGGTGGCTTATGTACAGTCCTTACAAGGCTGTCATCCTGAATTTGACATGGCGCTTTTAGCAAGAAGCCGATTTTGCAAGCAACTGTACTAATTTCAAAAATAAAGAGTAGTATATCGATCGCACAATGCTTATTTTCGCTAAATTAATCTGATCATGAATTAATACAGCCCCTAAAGACCCCTGACATTACTTCTATACTAGCTTAGCAAACTTAACTATACTAGTTAAAACATAGATACAACAAACTATAATAGCAAATCAGATTTAGTTCCAGATATTTTTTTTAGATAATAATATTGTATTAATAATTGAATTTTAAAATATAGTGATTAAAGTCTAGAGATAGTCTAGAAAAAGTAAACAAAAAATACCTTATTATCAGATACTGTATTTAAACTATTATGGATTCTTAGTTTTATAATAGTCTCAACATCTTGAGAACCAGAAACACCCGTGTTAATTACCACAGACGGTACTATCGTACCGAGCAGCTCATTCGTGATAATGCAGCATTCGTTCTGAAATCGGCAGTTTGGACCAGGGAAATTTGCTGTGGGGCCGCATGAAGAGGATGCTAGGACTCCTGTACTCCGAGAACTTCCGCGTTATAAGGCTCTGGATTCCAATCTGTGTCAACGGAATTTTAAACTTCGAGTTATGCATTTACGGCGAAAGCAATGCTGGGCATTCATTAGTGGCGGAGCAAGACATCGAGGGGCCGCCATTAGAATATATGAAGGAACTGGTTCTCATCGAAAGCCATGGAGTTCGAGAAGTTGTATGATCTGCCTCATTATGCGCTTTCTCGCATTTGATCTACTCTGGGGGACAGTGATTCTGCCCCCGAGTCATTACGGAAAATATCTATGTTCGATGTTCTTATCAACATACTTGTTTAAGCAAACGATACAAAGGATATTTGGAGCTTCGTTCGGTCATTCCGAATATACTTGGCTAAGAGCAAGCTTTATTTTGACCGCTAGTTGGTGTGCTTGGAGACTTTCTCAGCACATTGGGACATGAAAGGATTTCGGTATCTGGACAATTGATGAAGTAGGCTACTTCCCTAAGAAAGTCAAGATGAAAAGTAAGGTACGTCAAGTCGAGTGCATGACCGGAGAATTTGTATGGCTAAATTGACGGACAGTAATCACGCCAAGACGCATTCTTTCGGGACGATGGGCATTCAAAGGTATTTGCCGCATTGCAATATTATGAGTTATCGCAAACATAACTAAATACTATCAACAGCTAGCAACAGAGTACGAGATGCAGATCAAAGGTACAATATTGGTTAATCTATCCCCTTGGGATGAACTCAATCCCGTCCAGAATGAGGATTTTCGAAAGGCGCTCGACAATATCAGTCTACCGGACTCGGCAATCTTGAACGCAGATTTCAAAGCCTGCACTGCATGAGGCAAGGACGCTGCTACTCATATACTTTACCAGAAGGAGGATTTATACTGCCATTATATAGATGATTGCTACACTTGTCCCGGCTTGCAAGGTGCCAACATTTTTTTTTCTATGCCGTCGTCTTGAAGAAACGACTTTCTTCTCTGAATTATACCGGTTCTGGCAAGATGGGGTTGGTGATCTCCCAGCTTTGATGTGTTCTAGCTCTGGTCTCTAACAACAAGCTAAAGAATGATGCGGCGATTAATAAAAACCCCAACAATGGCCGCTTTTACCTGCTCGATACTGTCCTGGGCATCATGGCTCGGAACTTGAAGAAATCAGACAGCGAATCTGCTACGATGTTTTTCGATTCAAAATGGCGTTACAGGGATAATTTGAGAATTCAACGGGAACATGTGAAGGAAGCTTTAGGAGCTCATTATGGCAGGTCATACAATGATTTCCTGGTGTACATTGATAGTACCGAATTTGAACTTGAGGAAGGGAGATTTATCGATGAGGGCAGCTTTGGGAAGGTATACTGTTTGTCGTGGACTAAGAAGCCTGTGGAAGTAAGTTTGGACCATGTCGAGGAGCAGCGAGGGAATGTGGCAGTTAAGATTACCCATAAGCATCTGGCTCCAGTCCCCAAATGCGATTAAGAAATTTTGCACGATTCTCGTTGGTCTCTACTGCCACCGTTAATAGTTCGACCACGTTTGTAAGCTGGCAAAAATATGACGAAGTCTGGAGGTTCAATATTGTATTTTCTTTTAACACAAGAGATGTTCTATAACGTTGTACGTGAGAATGGCCCTTTTCCTACAGTCGCCTATATCTTCACCCAAAGCTTGCCTTTCGTCAAATAGAATCTCAAAGCAAGAAACATGGTACCGCCGACGAGTGAGACAGTGCCTCCATACGTCCATAGTCTGTGCCAGTGTAGATCCGTTGAGTCAGTACCAAGGACAGCACCCGCCCCTGGACCTCCAGTCAATATCGCAATGCTGGTGAACGCATATCCCATGCCAATTCTTGTGCCAATCTTCGACTTATCCGCTGTCAAGCGGACAAAGGATACTGCTGGAAGTCCGACATAGAGACCGGAAAAGAAGCCGTAGAAGAGTGCCACTACAACCACACCACCGAGGTTCGTGACTACCATCAAACAGAGGGTCAGAACACCACACATGATGCTAGCAATAGGGAACACTATAGTATGCATCAGCAATTGTAGCACTGGTTTGTAAGAGTACTTACAATTGATAGACCCGGTATAGTCGGAAATGGCATTTGGAATTGTTCGGCCAAATACGGAACCAGCGTTCATTATTGGGATGAGGTAGAAGGCCATCTTGTTGCTAGCGGTTCCCGTGGCGACAGCGAAGTATGAAATAAAGAACATCGTGGCGTACATGCCAATGAATCCAAGCACCAAGCTGAACACGAAAAAGACAAATGGACCGTCCGTGAAAGCAGACCAGTCGAGAAACGCTCTTGGACGGACAGGCTTAATTCGCATCCTTAGGAAGAAAACTGGCAGAAGCTGGATTCCCAATGCCATGAAACCTATTGTCCGGACGGTCCAGCCAAACCCAATTTTGTCAATCAAGTTGTAGAAGACGATGGGGTATATCACACCACCAATAGAAGATCCTGAAGCTGCAACCCCCACTGCCAAACCAAGCTTAGTAGAGAAATATCCTGGGATGACAGCCAACATTGGCGCGAACATTAGGCCGGCTCCAATGCCATAACAGAACCCCTGGGCGAGCAGAACCTCCCAGAATGTTGCTGAGATACTAAGCATCATAAAGCTAAAGACGACCAGGCATGAACCAACAGTCATAAGAGCGAGGAGATAGCCTCTGTCGTAAAAAGGCCCGGCGACCAGACCAAAACTGACCAGACAGAGGCATTGGATGGAACCAATCCAAGCGATGTTTGAGGAAGATTCGATGAAGAGTGCACCTGACTCGTAGTATGTTTGGAAGATGCCAAAGGTGTTCACGACGCCCCAAGTATTGAAAAACACAACCCAAGCCGCGGCAACTTGAAGCCAAGCTATGAAGCCTCCATTGGGCTGATTTTGATGAGCCTGGCTCGCCAAATGAGTTGGCGACATGGCTGGCTCGACCTTATCATCCGTGATCGCTGGCTCTTCGACCATTCTAGCGGCATCGCCCGAAGCAGTTGCGGTCAGCATTCCGGCAGACATGTTAAATATTGGAGGCGTAAGTATGGGTTTGATTCTCGAAACTCAAAGAAGACTGAATTTCGGATAATGATATTAGAGACTTATTGGAAGCCATTTTGACAGAGAAGAGCTTTTATATACACGTTTGTTGCGTCTTATGCTCGGCCATAAGATCCGTAAAGTGCAGAAGGAAGTCAGCATACTTGCTTCCAGAACGGCAGGAAGTGGCAGATTGGCTACTTCGGAAATTTGTGTCCTAACTGGGATAGTCTTGTTGCCGGACATGAATGATATGTATACATGGTACGAACTGTGCTGTAGAAAATTTGTTTCCGCTAGGTGTAATGGGAGATAGAGTAAGACTGAATCGCTTAAAACGGCGTGGCTGGCCCACTTATTGATGGTTTCCTCCAATGAACACGTTGGAACCGGAAAATGCCCAATATGGATTAGTTGAAACTCCCTTTTAGCCTGTCCTGACGCTGTTCACCTCAGTAATCTCACCGTCAACTCGCTTGGTCAGGATATTAAAACCTGCAGCATACCCTCATTCTCCTATGATGGGCTTCGTTCGGAGATTTTCTCCCTTTCGAGCATAAGAAAGGAACACAAGTTACAGGCCACCTGCAAAATGCTTGTCCAGTCACGATCAAAGACATGCGGCGCCTGCCAGAAACGAAAAGTCAAGGCAAGTCTCTCAATCGGGCAACGTCACTGCAGATATTGGAGTCGATCTTATTGGAATCGGACATTTTGAAACCTATCCTGACACCTCTTCTAGTGCGACAGGTTAAGACCCGATTGTTCGCCATGCAAAAAGGATGGCTGGCAATGTAGGTACCAGACCGTTTGGAAGAAGAAGCCAAAGTCACAAAAAAGTGAGAGATATCCCCAAAGTATGAAAATTTCTCCCGAGCACTTAAAGAGCTTTGCGATGATCCTGACATAAGCAATTTCAAGATGAATCACAGTGGGTCCTAGGTGTAGACGTTCAAGATGTGCCCACGCAGGTCTCATGCAATACTCATAGTCCAAAGCCCATAGATATCTCAACGCAAAAGGCAACAATGGCGCTTACCATAGGAAATCCTTGCCCACCCCTGGCTTCAAGGTCACTTTCTTTGGCTCAGAAACTTGTTGGTCTGCTTGAAGAGGACATGAACCTAGGCATGAAGATACAGACTCTAGGATCTTTCATTTTCTATATTCCGTCTCGTCTCGGCCATAGTCAAGCATTGGATGATGCTACAGAATGTTTTTGTACGACATATATCTCGGCATTAAAACCAGGAGGTAGCAGGAGCAAACAGGATCGTCATCAATACTTTATGGCGCTCAAGAGTCTTCGGCAGTCTATTCTCGACGAAAACCAAGCTCTATCATCAAATGTTCTGGCCGCCGCAGTGCTTTTATCTTGGTATGAGGTGTGTAAACTCCTTTCCTTGAGAAAGATAGAGAATGCTGATTTTCTGTCAGATTCTCGCACAGAATCTTGACAACGGCTGGCTGGCGCATATCCGTGGCTGTGCCAACCTTATTCAAGCCCGTGGTCCTTCTCGTCATTTTTCCAAGTTTGCAAAATCCCTCTTGGACGCTGAAGAGTGCTTCGTGGTACGTTAATTTTCTCAGCTTTGCTTGGAAACTTTCTGATCAACTTTTAGTCCGCTCAAGCACTGATTACTTGCAAACCTTCCTTTCTTGCCTCGCCGGAATGGCAACCAGTCTTGTATCGGCAGCAAGACCCCCACTCGCACCGAGACTGGTACTATCAATCCCTGAAAGCCTTAAATCGACAAGTAGCGCGGATTTCTTTATTTCATTCGGAAATCGAGAGCCTCATTTGCCGTATCAAGCAGACAACTCACACTGAAATCGAAATCAAGGCCCTCATCGAACAATACAAAGTTCTTTGCCGCGAAATTGAACACAACCTTGCTCAAGACGATCTGATGTATTATAAAGGTCAAGATCATGGCCGAGGATATATTTTGGTTACGAAACAGTACCTTTGCCTTTGGAAAATGGAAACTCATCTCTTTGAGATGCTGTATCTCCTCGGTCCGACTTTCTTGCATGAAGAATTTCCTCCTGAGAGCTTTCTAGGCATAATCTGTGCAACGAGAGCTGAGAGTTTCACCCATGAATACCAGATCGGATATCCCACAGTCGTTGTCTCTTCTGGCGCCCTTTCAATTGATAACGATTCACCTGCACAGTTGCCTTTGAATAATATTCTCAGTCATTCACAAGTCCTGAACTGGCTCGACGTCTCAATATCGCGCTCCACCAGTGTAATCAGAAATTATACCCTCACAATGCAGAAGTGTGACCCTTTCGGCGTACGGAGAATGGCGTTTCTGTGGCGGATGCAATGTGCGGAGGCAAAGAAGCGTGGCTCGGTCCACAAAAGCTGGACAGAAATGGAGTCATGGCTAGATGACTTGCTCCGGGAAGATCACTGACTTCAGAGCATTAATGGTTTCGAAAGAGGAGAATTATCCGGACTAGAGCAATACGGCGCTAGTCCCAAGAACTGTAACTGTCAATATTACTTCTAATTTGAGTTGCCCTTGCAAAATATTCTGGTAATCTGCACCGAATCTTAACTTGCAACGCGGTTAGTCAGCATCGCCGCTCTGCTCAGGTGGAACCTTCTTATGTACAATGATAAAACGTCACAGCAAGTTCCTGTGGTCTAAGCATTTCTTTACAGATCACAAAGTCACGGGATTATATCAACTCGCTCTCCAAGATCAATTGGTAATCTAGAGATTGTATATTTGCTAGACGTGCTTTACTTTGTTTGTTTATTTATCAATATCCTCATTGCCGTGCTATAAAGAACCGTATTACTATCACAGCCTAAAATTCTTGAACAGAAATCTACTTCGATAGTTGTGGGTAGACTGCTCGTTCATTTCAGCTAAAAATCACATCTTCCCTCTTTTATCAGCCCTGTGTTGCTATGGGTAGTAAGCACGCGTCGGACGTTCGGCCAGGCGATGGCGTGCTACCTCAGTGCGAACATTCAGGAGATAGTGGAAGGAGAGACCAACCAAAAGAAACCAATCAGATGGTTGACCAGCCTCGATTGCATCAGTTAGACCCGAAATAAAGCTGTCTTTGTTAACCCTATTTCTAGAATCCCTCTCTAACCATTCTGAAAAGGCTTCTTGAAAACCTAGTAGATCTCCCGCCGCAATTGCAGACCGCGCCGCTTCAACCTCTGCCGGACTCTCAGACGGAGTTGTCGAGAAAATTTGAGAAGTTTCCTCAACCCGATGTGACATTTCTAGAACTCTGAATTGGGGTTACACTTGCTTCTTAGATAACTTAAATAAAAGTAAAATAGCTGAATAGTGCGAGATAGGTTTCTTGTATATAGATGTGTGTAGTAGGGGAAATTGGGTGTTACAATTTGTAGTGCATTATTCGTGTTGCTTATTCTTAGCAAAATTCCATGATCTTCAATATAAATTTCACCTCACCGCAACTCTATGACAGGGCTTTCTATCTAAAACGGAATGCCTTCTTCAAATGGACTAAAATCCATCCACATATCCGTCCACATATCATCCCCAGCGACCAAGTTCTCCCGCATTTCTCCGCTATACTTTTCAAGAACTTTGCAAGCCGCACGATGGCCATTGGCTAACGCTAACTCCCGCGCTCTGTTATATTGCACGAGACCAGTTTCTATAATCTTTGCGCCGGCGCTCAGAAGAAGTTGCAGCATGTCGATACGACCATGCTCTGCTGCGCCCTCAAGTGCAGTTCTACCACCTATTTTTGCTGACGAGGCGTTGACGTCTGCTCCTCGCTGTATAAGAAGCTGTGCTATTCCGACGTATCCACCGATTGCAGCGAATTGAAGTGCAGTCGCGCCGTATCTGTCAAACGGCGGTGTGTTGATATTGGCACCATTGTCCAAGAGTATGTTGACGAGGTCGATCCTTCCTTTCTCGACTGCAAGCTGTAAAGGAGTGCGTTTAACGCCATATTCCAGGCTAGGGTTTGCATCAGCCCTTGCTGATATTAGTGTTTTGACTAGCCCCGAGTTACCCTCCTCTATAGCCACTAGGAGTGCTGTTTGACAATCATCAGTAACGATGCCATTAGGATCGGCGCCACTATGCAACAGTAATCTCACAATCCATGAGTCCTTACTCTTGTCTAATCTAATTGCGAACCCCAGGGCGGACTGCCCTGGTATGACTTTGGGCGACGGATAAGCACAAACTACCTTATATCCGAGTTTTCTGTTGAAAATCGCATTTGCGTCTATCCCTTTCGAAAGCAAGACTTTGATCATTGTATCATGCTTTAATCTGATGGCATGTTGCAGAGCGCCACATCCGTAGCCTCTTGAGTACCGTTTGTACCGATACAAACGCGCTTCAAGAAGTGTTTGCACCAACTCTTCGCTACCAGAGATCGCAGAAATAAGCGACCATTCGTCTGAATCGGCACCAAGCTCAATAAGATATCGAACCATCGGTAGGTCATTATTCCGAGATGCAGCCAGAAGAGCTGTTTGTCCACATATTACAGCCCCAGAGGTGTTAACATTGGCCCCCGCATCGATCAGTAGTTTAACAATCTCTTTGCTTCCCTTCTCTACAGCAATGAAAAGTGCGGTTTTGCCACCGAATTTCTCTGGAGCATCGAGTTCGGCTCCCGCATCAATAATATTTTGAATCAGTGGATAATATCCCCAGTCGACTGCGGCAGGCAAAACAGTCGTCGTTATGAAGACAGACTCTCCAACCGCCAGCTGCCCTGTTGCGTTCACCGCGGCACCAGCAGCCAAGAGCTGCTTTGCTAACTTTGAATCTTTTTTGAGTATCGCTGCTAGAAGTGGACTCTTTCCCAGCCCGTTGGCTTCTGTGTCGTTGACATTTGCGCCCGCCATAAGAAGCAGTTCCACAACATCATTTCGGTTATTTCTTATAGCAGTCCACAGCGCTGTATTTAGTGATTCAAGGGACAGGATTCGAAACCCCGATTTTTCGTCCAGAAGGAAACTAAGAACATGCGTTTTTCCTTTTCTGATTACTTTTTGAATGGCAAGCCCGAGCTTTGGGTTTTTGGTGAGCTGGGCTCCCGACGCACCCAACGTATGAATCAGATCCATGTCCCCGCACTCGATACTCTTGATTAAGGCAGCGTTTTTGCACCTTTGCTGAGTTCTATCATCTGCAGTCTGTAGTAAGAAAAAAACCAGCGTAGAATTGCTCTCGACTGCACGTTCGACCACTGGCTCTGTGACTTGGCCTCCGAATTTAAGCAGCAGCTCCACGACATTGATGTTGTAACGATTTACAGCTTGAACTAACGAATCTTCGGTGACCCGAGCTCCATTTTCCAGAAGCAATTTTATTAGTTCAACGCTTTTTGTATACATTGCGGGTTCCAATGGTGTTTCAGGTTCCCCTTCGAGTATAGCTACTGCTTGTGGATCTGCTCCAGCCTTGAGCAGAATTCGAACCATGCTGATTACGTCTTTCTCAGGGGTATGATCTTCGTATCGTATAGCTTTAATGAGCGGAGTGGAAATACAATCATTATCGCCTATAGTGATATTCACGTCGGCGCCCGCAGAAACAAGAAGGTTGACAACTTCAACGTGTCCCCACTCCAAAGCACTCGCAAGAGGAGATTTTCCTAAGCCAGGGTTGACAACGGCGCCAGCATTCAGAAGAGTTTTCACAAGCTCAGGGTCTATGTGCGGCTTGGGCTCGAATTCGTCGTCGAAGCCCTCCACGGCAGACGTTAATATCGATTCGGCATCGTCGTTTCCCAGCGCGAGGTCAACCTTTGCTCCTCCATCTATTAATGCCCTTACTAGCTTCAAGCTTTGCATTCCACACGCGCGATGAAGTGGCGTACAGCAAGAGCCCCACTGATTGCGGTATATCTGTTCGTTGGGATTGATACCCAACTTCATCAATTTATTGACGGTGCGAACATCTTCGGCGTCGATAGCAAGCCGAAATAGGTTCTCAGCGAGGGCTTCGACTGTGGATCCACCAATTGAAAAAAGGTATTCCATCAAACCGGCGTTCGAGCGCCGTTTTATCCATTGATAGACTTTCTCACCGACATTTGTAGTCGACCCCAAGAAGTTATTTGAGACTAGGTACATGGATAGTCTCAAAAATTGCAGGACCGAAGACGAGTGTCGTTGCGATATTGCCGTATTGGTGGCTTTGGGGTTGCTAGAAAAGATATTCTCAGGCAGGAGGGCTTTGATAGTTTCGCTCAAAGATCCCGATACCTTCTTGCCGTCGTTTCCTCTCAACTCTTTGAGGATAATGGAATGATTATCCTGAGAGAGAACCACCAAATCAGACCCGTCGTTCTCAGGGATAGATAAAAAAGGGTTCCCTATAGAACGAATGTCAGCAGCGCTCTTGCTTCTGAGCTTGAGATCCATCATGCAAATACTGTAATATAGGACGAAAGAAATGTTCCCTTATGAATCTACCATCGTAGACCTCACGTACCTGCGTTGTCGAATGCAGAATTGAATTGACGGAAAGGGAGACAGTCTATTAGTACCGGGCTGATGTTCAATGGTGGTTGAACGTTAAGCGTTGACATAGACGTGGACGTGGTAAATCTTGGTGATGGAGTGTGAAAAACAAAGCCTTCAGGAGTTAACGGGGAAATGTTGAGCAATTGCATAGATGGTGCAAATTTTGGTGATGGAGTGCGAATAACAAAACCTTCAGGAGTTGGCGGCGATGGGCCTGTTGTCGTCGTGAGAATCCAAAACTGACACAGATGTGGAGTTGCATACCTGACGGAAGATTTTCCATTGCTGTCAACATGGACCCATAGCGCAGAGTCTCCTTCCTAACTTTTTTTGGATTGATCGTGTTGCCATTCAGGACTACCTCACTCTCCTTGCGCTTTTGTTTCCTTTCCCTTAGTTTGTGAGCTATTATCTTCCATTCGTCTGCAGTGCGATTCTTTCGAAACCGCCACTTCTTGAACTGAAGTTCATATTGTGATTTCCTTCTGAGATTCAGCTTCTGTGCCGAGGATTTAGAAACAATCATGAACACTTACGTTGCGTTGAATTGATGATTGGTTACCATTTCGTGCATGACCTCCGCAAGACTTAAATCTTTCTCCAAGTATAACGTCCGAAGTGTTGCCTCGAACGGGGCCCAGACCATCTCAGCCGCCTGGTCCATTGTATGTGAGAGTGACCTAGTATAATGATATAGAGAAGAACTGAATCGTGATGGGGTTTGTACTGAAAGGAGTATTCTGTGCCCCAAGAGTACGAGGCTGCGAACGAACAATTCGGAAGTGCGAGGCCGATTGGGCAAGTCTCACGTGATCTCAGCTCGGGCAGAGCTACCTTATGCACCCCAAAGCGCGTGGGAAGACATATATAAAGTGGATTAATTGATGCCAGAGGAGAATCGCAATTGAAGTCAAAATCAAGAAGGGTGAATTGAGAAAGATGGAGGAAGGTGCGAGCCTGACGCGGCTGGGATGAGAGCAGATTTTGGATTCGACCTGAAGCTTCCTGAGTGGTCGGTTCCAAAATCTGTTCGCTTGAATCTGCCATCCAGAATCTGATCCAACCTCGAACCAGCTACCAGGGGTCCCAATCATAAGAACAGGAACAAGAGGAGTCTACTGTGAACTTTCCAGCCTCTCCTCAAACGCCCCCTCCACTCCCCTTTGGTCGGATTTTGGATCGTCTAGCACAACTGTGTTACCTAAGTACTGTCCTCGCCAACCAAGCCTCGCTTAGCCTCCAGGACAGAATCTGGTGAAGATAGGATTCTGGTGAGGATAGGATTTCAGTTCAGGGAGTAATTCTAAACCTGCCCGATTTCAATTCGAAGTTTTTGAGTATTGAACCCGGTCCTCCTCCCTATATATCTCTCATGTTTTCCCTACACACTTTCTCTAGACCTGAACGTCCAGTATTCTGATCACGTGCCTATACTCTATTACTTTTGTCTCAAGTCTATCTCATCATGGCTAATAGCCAAGCTTTCTGCACGCAGGCAACAAATGGATCTGAACACGCGTATGTGTATGGCTATGCACCTCATTCGCCATCTATTTCATCAATCTGTCACTTATTCCCTTTTCGTTCCTCGCGAGTACAATATGCTCGGATCATTCCAAGCTAATATTTTCTATTTCGCAGATCCCATGGTACTAAGGACGGGAGCGAAGTGCCCCTAGATCAAGAACGCAACGTCAAAACGTTGTCTACCCAGCGGCTTAAAGACTTCTTCGCGAACGAGGATTTCAAATTCAGTTCGCCTGCTTCCTGGGGTCAAACAAGCACCTCCCTAGCGACAAAGAACATCCAGGCGCAGATCCAGGCTTTTGACCAAGCTTTCGTGACAACAGGGGTACGTCGGCAGGAAGATGTTCAGAATTCCGAGAAAAGATGAGGTTAGTTCTTAGCTTGGTGAGTTATGGCCGAGATCGAGTCTTATATTGGAATTGTCTCAAGCTAATTATATCATTGGATAATTCCAGCTCGCAGAGTTTGTTGATGGACTCTAAACAGAGAATAAGGAAGGAAAGATAAAGTTTGGGAAACGTGGCGAATATGTTGTGGACAATTTAACTGTTTTTTAATTTCGGAAATGGAATATTGTTGACAAAAGGGTGCAGTGTAAAGAGGAAGCGCATCGAATCTCCTATCACGACCTTCAATATGTAACTAGCTATAAGTGTTGCATATAGCAATCAGACGTCCTGAGTATGAGGAAAGAGCCAAATTCCATACCTTCGTAATTCTAAAAGTGCCTTGTCTCGGCGGCCATGTTTGCTTCACCTAAAAACTCATCCCACTCCGTCCAATTGTTTCTATATATAGCATCCCTAGTCTCTTGCATCACCCCTATTGAGCCATCGCCATTTGAACCCAAAGCCGTCTAATCCAGTACCAGAAACAGATTGCTGAGATGGAGATTTCCATCTGCCATTGGAATCTCCACGTCCGTGACTAACATATTGAAGTTCGTAATATTATTGAGATTTTTCAAAGGATAAGGACAAGGACACAGGCTTATGGCGGAAAAAGTGTTGTGCGTCGCTGTTAACTACTAGTCACGTGTGGCTAGACCCTGAGGGATCCAAAATGGGCTCTGGTAGGGATATATGTATATTTGACAATGGAGTGAGAATGGATATCACTACTAACCACCTTAATAGGCCAAGAGGTAGATATGTTCCAAATGATACGTATTAATAAAGTCTATATACAGTGGGTAGCCACAAGTCTAAGTGAAATGTGCTAAGTACAGAATTCAAGAGATTTTCTATTTTATTCAAAGCTTTATAATTTAGTTAATTAAAGAGCTATTAATAAACTAATTGTTTCAAATAAAATTTTAGATTTGAATTGATAATTTTCTAACTTCTAGTACTTAGTATACTAGCTATTTATAGTAAGAACTATATCTATATATTTTTGTATTTCTTTTATAAGCTTATTTAATATATTATCTTTTAGTAGATTCTAGATTTTCTATATATATTTAATCAAATATATAATTATTATATTATTGTTTTTTATAATTTTCAACTTAGAATATAACTTAATAATTTTGATCTTAAGTATTTTCTAGAGATTTTTAATAGAATTAAGATCTAAGAAATAGAAAAACTAATCTATTATATCTATATCTA
>Ga0182030_10007244_pt1 | contig 23205 bp, 22 predicted proteins | sample 812S3MmetaG_FD_121299 | JGI IMG/M metagenome (GOLD analysis project Ga0182030, IMG submission 121299) | Permafrost microbial communities from Stordalen Mire, Sweden - 812S3M metaG (Illumina Assembly) | ecosystem: Environmental > Terrestrial > Soil > Wetlands > Permafrost | place: Sweden...
ACCAACTACACCGCACGAATATCCGGCGTTCGCCACGCGCACTGCCATGTCGAATTCTTCATAGAACGCCGGCGAGAGTTTATCGTCAAACCCGCCTACCGATTTCCATACCTCGCTCCTGATGGCTAGATAGTAGCCACTCGGAACGTAAATAGCCTGGTCTCTTGCGGCACCTCTGGCATGACGAGCTGAAAGCGGAGCGCAGCGGTGCATATCCCAGAGGCCACCCTCATTGCCCACAAGACCCACCGAATGGCGGGAGAAAGCCTCGATGGTTCGTGCCAGAGTCGAGGGGCCCAGGATCACATCTTCGTTAACAAAGCAGAGCATCTTGCCCGAGGCAGAGGCCGCGCCCAGATTCCACCCGGACGCGACACCGAGGTTGACGCCTGGCGCGAGCAGCACGTCGACTCGTTCGTGCGCTCGCAGCCTGGACGCGAGCGCGGGGTCGTTGCCGTTACACACAACGACGACTTCCAGATCCGACCAGTCAAGCCCTGCCGGTAGCGACGCGAGCAGCGTGAAAACGTTCTCCGACCGTCGTTGCGACGGTGGCCACGCAAGAATGATGAGGGAAAGGGACGGGCATGAGCGCGGCCCGTCTGCTGTCTGCGTCATCGAATCACTCATTCAAATTGGGCGCACAAGGCGGGAGCTTCTGTCTGCAGCAGGGGTCTTGGAGTTCCGCGGCAGAACGAATTGCCCGGCGATCGCCGCGGCGCCGAGGAGCGTCCCGAAGATGATAAGACCATCGACCGAAGCGAAGGGATTGAGGAGCGCGCCAAGGGCCGCGAATGCAACGATGGCGCCAGCAAGCCCCGCCGCCGCGCCAGCGAACATCTTGTTGTCGTGTGCCTCGCGGCCAGCCCGCACCATCCGACGCGCACTCCAAACAAAGAGAATCAGAACAAAGACGAGGAATGGAATCCCCCCCTTCATGACTACCCAGGCATAGCCCACATGGGTCCAATCAGTGAAACCCGCCTCGGGCACCGTTGGGGACAGGAACGTGCTCCCTAGGCCTCTGCCGACAGTCAGGGTCAGGGATGGATCTATGCTCAGAGCTGCCTTCGCTTCCGAGGTGCGCTCGGCGAGAGTGCTTGAGCCTGCCTGGGGCCCGCCGGTCAGCCGGCGGGCGACCGCATCGCCCGCGTTGTACTGGGACGGGCCGTATCGGAACGTCAGAAGCAGGCCCACGAGAGCGATTCCAGCCATGAGCCAGACAAGATTCCGAGTGTGCCTCTGACCCCGCAGAGGGACGAGGCAGGCCACGACGCCCCCGATGAGCGCCGCTGCTATGAGCGTGCGCGTGTAGGTGAGAACTAGTCCAACGGATGTCAATACGAGGACGCCAACCAGAAGCAGCGCCCGCCCACCTCTGGCAACTCGTAGAAGGCCAACGCATATGGGGACGCCCACCGTGAGGATCATGTCGCCTCCGGCCTCAATGATTCGCTCCACCTGGAACTGAGGATCGACAGAGCTCGACACCTGCAGCAATCCACTTTGCGAAGAAAGCACCCCTGAACCGGCGACCAGAAGCGACTTCGCAGCCGCCAGTGCACCACACACTGCCAGTACCACGGCCAACTGGCCAACATGACGAGGGCTCCTTAGCGTGAGGGCGGTCAGTGCCACCACCAACGCGCCCCCGATCCAAACCAGGCCCTCTTCCCGCACCAGTGTGGAGTCGTTCCCCAGGAATAGGCCGAGCGCTCCTAGCGCGACTGCAGGGAGGGCTAGGAAAAGAGCAGGGGCAAGTCGCGGGGCGGACTGCTGTTCCACAGAATGGCGAACGGAGTGCCGGATCCCGGCCACTGCCATGAGGAAGGCAATGAGAACGTACAAGACAGGAACATGGATGCCTCCGATCGAGATTCCGGTCGAGATACCGGTTCCGGCAACTGCCATCCATGCGAAGACGACCCCGAGCGCCCACGGCCCCTCGAAGTACGCGGCCGCTGTTACCACCACGACCAGCAGCATCACCAGCAGGGCGATCGGGTGCTGGACCACGATCCCAGCGGTTAGCACGGCGCCTGCGCTGGTCGTCATGACATAGACCCATTGAGACCGAAAACGCCTTGCTGCTGCCCCAACAGGCGGCCACCGGCCCTCGGCAATCACGGCCTGACCTCTGTCCCCGATATCACCGTGGGCGCCCACCTGAGGAAGATAGACAGGTCCAATCGGAGAAACCGCGCGTACACGTACTCAAGGTCCAGCGCACCGGGCACTTTTCACTTACCTTCCTTGAATGCGCCGCAAATCGGCCTCGTTCAGTACGTATACGGAAATCGTGTGGCCCCTTAGAGCATCTGTCCAGGTCAGCCTAGGGATGCCGCGACGGGGAGCCACAGTACTTCCGAATAGTCACCTCGGTCAAGCACCTGCGCTGCCACTTCTTGTCGCGACACTTCCCCGCACGGGACATATCTAATCTAGCGAGGGTGAACCGTTCCGAGTTTCGTCATTCCAGACAATCACGATAAAATCGACACTGCAAGGGACTGCCGATCGTGGGTATCATTCCCCGAGTAGTCAGGGAGCATGTAGTATGAGATTATGCTGCCTGGTCAGAATCCAGATCCGCAGCGGCGCTCGGGAATAATCGCATTGCCGAAAAATCGCTTACCACGGCTGTTTACGGATTGCACCAGGCTGGGTACCGCATGTCCAGTGGTACTGCATATTGGGGGGACGAGGGATGAGGGGACGGGGGATGACGAGCCTTGACCGCAGCGCGGACTGGTCACCGGGGGCAGCGGAGCGCACATTGCGGATTCCGCTCGGGGTGGCGCGTCTGCCCGCAAGCGTGGGCGCCGAGTGGCTCGACGCATGACCGTTACGGACGTGCCAGGTATGGCGGGCAACGGCTACGTTGCCTTTCATCGCCCGTCGATCGAAGAGGAAGACATCCGCGCCGTCGAGCGGGCGTTGACATCGGGTTGGCTGACCTATGGCCCGCTGTGCCAGGAATTCGAGGCCGCCTTCGCAGCCCACGTGGAGGCCAGTCATGCCGTCGCGCTCTCCTCGGGTACGGCAGCACTGCATCTGGCCTTGGTAGCACTGGGGATCGGCGCCCGCGATGAGGTCATAACGACTCCGATGACGTTCTGCGCCTGCGCGCACGTCATAGAGCACGTCGGCGCGACCCCGGTGTTCGCTGACATCGACCCGGTGACCATGCAGATCGACCCAGCCGAAATCGAGCGGGTGATGGGGCCGCAGACGAGGGCGATCATCGCCGTCGACTATGGCGGGCACCCTTGCCAGGTCGAGGAGATTACCAAGATGGCCAGGGACCGCAACGTGGCCGTCATCGAAGATGCCGCGCACTCGCTGGGAGCATCCGTCGGCGGCCGCCCCGTTGGCTCGATCGCCGATGTCACCGCGTTCTCGTTCTATGCCACCAAGAACATCACTACCGGCGAAGGCGGGATGCTCACCACACAGGACGGCGAGATTGCCGACCGGGTGGAGCGCCTGCGGTTGCACGGCATCGAGCGTGATGCCTGGCGCCGGTACCGGAGGGAAGGCAACTGGCGTTACGGGGTGTCTGAAGCCGGCTTCAAGGCGAATATGAGCGATGTCCAGGCGGCCCTCGGGCTGAGCCAGCTTCGCCGCGAGCCCGCCATGAGGGCGCGGCGCGAGGCGATCGCGGCCCGCTACACCGAGGGGCTCTCCGCGCTCGGAGACCTGGTGGAACTGCCAACAGTAGAAGAGGGAGTGCGCTCCGCCTGGCATCTCTACCCAATCCGCCTAGCGGGGGCCGCGCGTCAGGGGCGGGATCAGCTGATCGAGGATCTGGACGCCTGCGGCATCGGTGCCAGCGTGCATTTCATCCCGCTGCACCTGATGTCCCACTACCGGAAACGGTACGGCTTCCGCGGCGGCGAATTCCCCGTATGCGAGGACGCGTACTCGCGAGTGTTGTCACTTCCGCTATACCCGGCGATGTCGGACACGGACGTGGAGAGGGTCACAACGGCGGCGACGGATCTGGTTTCCCGTCATGGGACCTGACTACACTGGGCATCCGTCCTCCAGCCGGAGCCCCATGCTCAGGCTCCGGGCCGCCCAGGTCGCGCGCCCCGCTGGGGACGATGGCGGCTCGTGCGGGAGGGGTGCCGCACGGCGGCGCCCGCGCCCCGTCGGCGGGCTGCCCTCACGGGCCTTTAAGCGTGGGCTGGACATCGTGCTTGCCACGGCGATGCTGGCGGCTTCGCTTCCGGTGCTCCTGCTGGCCTGCCTAGCGATCTGTCTGGACACCCCTGGATCCCCCCTCTACCTGCAGTGGCGCAGCGGCCTAGGGGGCCGTGCCTTCCGCATTCTCAAGCTGCGGACCATGGTCGCCGGAGCGGACCGGCTGGGCCCAGCGCTCACGCGGGAAGCCGACGCCAGGATTACGCGTGTTGGCTCAATCTTGCGCCGCTGGAGTATCGACGAGTTGCCCCAGTTGCTGAACGTGCTCGCCGGGAAGATGAGCCTGGTGGGACCGCGGCCAGAACTGGTGCCGATTGTGGAGGGCTATACGCACCGGCAGCGGCAGGTGCTGCGGGTCCGGCCCGGCATCACCGGCTGGGCGCAGGTGAATGGAAGGGACGACCTGAGCATCCCGGAGAAGATGGAACTGGAACTCGGCTACGTGTCGCGTCCCACGTTGCGCAGGGACCTCACAATCATATTGCGGACGGTGGTGGTCGTCCTGGGCGGCCGGGGGACGAAGCGGTGACTGGGGGGTCGGCCGCGGATCGCAGGGGGTCCGCCGCGGCAGCACCGGGCGGTCACACTCGCGAGCACGATCGCATGCGGGCCGTGTACGGGTATTACGAGTCAAGCGAGGCCGAGCGGCGCAAACATGACACTTCCCGGCCGGGGGTCGGGCTGAATGCCCGGGCCAGGTGGGAAGTGCTGCGGCGCGCCCTGACCGCGTGTGATCTGCCCGCTGGAGCCTGTGTACTGGACGTCGGGTGCGGGGCGGGTCATGACCTCCTGTGGATAGCGGACCTGCTCGCCCCTCTCGGGCCACGCCTGCACGGGGTCGACCTGCTGACCGACCGGGTCGAGCGCGCGCGCAGGCGAGCCCCGGTCGCGACCTTCCATGCGTGCGGCGCGGAGCAGCTGCCCTACGAGAACGGCGAATTCGACGTAGTGATCGTCTCGACCGTATTCAGCTCCATCCTGGATGACCGGTCCGCACAGGCAGTCGCCCGCGAGATCACCCGCGTGCTCGCGTGCAGGGGAGTCATCCTCTGCTACGACATGCGCTATCCCAACCCCCGCAACCCTCATACCAGGGCGATCGGCCTCCGGAAATTGCGCTGGCTGTTCCCGGGGGCAGAGCTGAGCGCGGTCCCGGTCACTCTCCTCCCGCCGCTCGCGCGGGGCCTCGGGGCGCTGGCGCGTCCTGCCCACCGGGCGCTTTACGCCATCCCCATGCTGCGCAGCCATTACCTGACCGAGATCCGGCCGGGTCGGCTCGTCGCGTCACCAGAGCGTGGGTCAGGAATACATGAGAAAAGTCGATCACGGAGGAATTCGCGATGACATTCGCAAAGAGCTTCATCCACGAGTCCATGGATGTCCTACGTCGGCCACGTCACCGCGCACACCGAGGGGCTGTGCGCGGTGCTGTGCCACCTTGTGGTATCTCATCCGGCCCTAGCTTGGTAGCCGATTGGCAGAGTCGCCGTGGAAGCTAGGGACAGTGTTGGGATCGCTGTTGCTGGGTCAGGACACTGGGGCATGGAACACGTTCGGATATGGTCGGACCTGGGATGTCTTCGTGTCATCTGCGACACAGACCACAGACGACTGCAACTGGCGAAGGAGCGTTTTCCTTCTGTTGATGTCACGAGTGACTTCGCGGAAGTTCTGAGCCGAGATGACGTGAACGGAGTAGTCGTCGCCACCCCGGCTTCGACGCATGTGCGTCTCGGTCTCAGGGCTCTCGAGGCAGGCAAAGACGTGTTGATCGAGAAGCCACTGGCAACTTCACTTGACGACGGAGAGCGAGTTAGGGACAGACTGGCACGCTCCGACTCCGTACTGATGGTCGGTCACGTTCTCGAGTACCATCCCGCCTTCCTAAAGCTCAGGGAGCTCGTCGAATCGAATGCCCTCGGGGGTGTGCGTTACGTGCATTCAAGCCGGTTGAACTTTGGACGGGTGAGAACGGAAGAGAGCGCGCTTTGGAGCTTCGCGCCTCATGACATTGCCCTCGTCCTGCGTCTGGTGGGGGTACTGCCCACGCAGGTAGGTTGTACGGGACAGTCCTATCTCAGCGAAGGCGTCGCCGATGTCACGCTGATGGACATGCGCTTTCCTGGATCCGTCATGGCATACGTATTCGTGAGCTGGCTACACCCATTCAAGGAACATCGCTTCGTCGTAGTGGGCGAGGATCAGATGGCGGTGTTCGATGACACGGCGGATTGGAATCGAAAGCTGGTTGTGTACCCGCACAAGCTGGATTGGGCCGAGGGCAGGATTCCGTTGACGCAGAGAGCGGAAGGGGAAGCGATCCCTCTCGAGCGGGAAGAGCCGCTCCGAGCCGAGTGTTTGCATTTCCTTGCCCGCATACGAGACCGGCAACCACCTCTCACCGGCATCGACAGTGCACTGCAGGTGCTTCGCGTTCTCGTGGCAGGTGAAACGTCCATGCGACAAGGGGATGGACCCGTGACCACCGCTTCTTTGTCTGGGCCGCCGGATCCTTACGTGCACCCGTCCGCAGAGTTGGAGCCAGGTGCCGAGATTGGCGCCGGGACCCAGGTGTGGCACTTTTCGCATGTCATGAGTGGCGCTCGAATTGGACCGCAGTGTATTTTGGGCCAGAACGTCTTTGTAGGGCCGGGGGTCATCATTGGAAAAGGTGTCAAGATTCAAAACAACGTGTCGGTCTATCAAGGGGTCGTTCTGGAAGATCAAGTCTTCTGTGGGCCGTCCGTGGTCTTCACCAATGTGGTAAATCCACGGAGCGGGATCAATCGAAAGGATGAGTTTCGACCGACAGTGGTGCGCTTGGGCGCCACCCTTGGCGCGAATAGCACGATTGTGTGTGGCGTCACCATTGGGCAGTACGCCTTCGTTGGGGCGGGAGCGGTCGTCACCAAAGATGTGCCGGCGTTCGCCCTCGTTACGGGGGTCCCGGCGAAGATCTCCGGCTGGGTATGTCGGTGCGGAGTGAAGCTGTCTTTTGAGGGCGAGACCCTCACCTGCTCTACATGCGGCCGGAGATACTCGATCGATGGTGATCGAATCTCAGAGAAACCCGCCTCTGACGAATGCTCCGCATTGTCACCGTTGCGGGAGCGCGCCCGCAGCTGATCAAGACCGCAGCGTTCCCGCAAGTGATCTTCGATCATAACGCCGAGGCAAATGTTCCTTTTCAAGAAGCGTCTCTACGGCACGGGAAGACGGCAGGTCCGCCATTCTGGGTACGTTCTCGAATGGTAGCGAACGAATCCCATGTTGCCCCAGAAAGTGAGCTCCTGATGACGCCGAGCAAGATTATTCAAAGAATTCCTCTGCTCGATCTCAAGACGCAATATATCTCGCTGCGCGAGGAGATAGACGACGCGATCTCCCACGTTCTCAAAGCGGGTCAGTTCGTCCTTGGGGCGAACGTTGATGCCTTCGAACAAGAGATGGCCGATTACTTGGGCGTCCGGCACGCAATCGGTGTCGCCTCGGGGACGGATGCGCTGGTGATTGCGCTCAGAGCCCTGGAGATCGGCGTGGGAGACGAGGTCATCGTGCCCTCTTACACCTTCTTCGCGACCGCCGAGGCCGTACTGCAGGTTGGCGCCATCCCGGTCCTCGTGGACATCGATCCAGCTACGTACTGCATAGATGTTGGGCAGATCGAAGCAAGCATCACAGCAAGAACCGCTGCGATCATCCCCGTCCATCTCTACGGACATCCGGCGGCGATGACTCCGCTTATGAGTATTGCGAGACAACACGGGCTCAAGGTGATCGAGGACAATGCACAGGCGATCGGAGCCCGATACCGTGGCCGCCGAACTGGGTCCATCGGCGATGCAGGCTGCCTCAGCTTCTTTCCATCGAAGAATCTCGGCGCCTTCGGTGACGCCGGGATGTTGGTCACCAATACCGATCGTGTCGCAGAGCATGCCAGGATGCTACGGGCGCACGGATGGAGCCGAAAATACTTCCCGGAGATGGTTGGCTACAACAGCCGCCTCGACGAGATCCAGGCGGCAATCCTTCGGGTGAAGCTGCCGCACCTCGATGCCTGGAATGACAAGCGGAGAAGCATAGCAGACCGATATCGGTCAAGGCTAGCCGACGCCGGCGCTGGATTGCCCCCGGAGGCGCCCGATGTCTCGCACGTGTACCACCTGTTCGTGATCCGGGTGCCCCACCGCCAGAGGATCCAGCAGTTTCTCCGAGAGGAAGGCATCGCCTCGAACGTGTACTACCCGAAGGCACTCCATGAGTTGGGTCCCTGCTCGGACGCGGTTCGCACTGCCACGCTCGTCGAATCGGAGAGGGCAAGCACGGAGGCCCTGGCTATTCCTCTGTACCCAGAGATGGATGACGAAGCGGTAGACCGGGTCGCCGAAGCCGTGATAGGAGCCCTCGACGAGGCATCGTAGACCCGTAGACCCTTCGGGTCCAATTGAAACCGGCGGTGCACGGGAGTGCCCAGAGCGCAATGATTCTCTGCGGCTATGGTAGGCCGCCCATTCTGAGGGACAACGGTTGCGTCGAGAAGATCGCCTGGCCGCCGCGCACTGCGAACCAGGGAGGTCCGTGACGACGACGAAGCTCCCGAACGGCCGCGTCCACCTCGGGCCAGAGGAAATCGTCGAACAACACGACGTGATCGGGTGCGAAGTGAGGCTGCCAGCTCTCGAAGTCTTCAACGACAGCCGAGTACGTATGCAGCCCGTCTATGAACAAGAAGCGAACGGGTCCTCCCTGCCAGCTTCGAGCAGTGTCAATGGAGGTGGCCCTATGGTAGATAACCTTGTCATCCGCGCCGAATTGCCGGAGAGTTGCAAGGAATCGTTCCGACGTCTGTGCGTCCCCGGGAACCTGCAGCATGGAGTCGTCATCATGAGGATCGACAGCATGAACGGCGCCACGGCCGGCTGCGGCCAAGAAGACAGTGGAGTTGCCGAGGAAGGATCCAATCTCCACAATCACACCTTCCCCAGGTCCTCCCCGGGCGATCTCGAAGAGCCGTCGCGCTGTCGGCCGGTGATCCCATTGGAGCACCGGCCAGACCTCTCCGAAGAGACGAGCGAAGGCCGGCTCGTCTCCAATCCACAGCAAACGGTCAATCTGGTCGGCCAGGAGCTGTCGATAACTGGCCCGTATTCTTCGAACGAGAGACTCAGCTAGCATGGGAGAAATTCTATCTCCGCTCCACGCGAGCATCCGAGCCGGGGTCGAAGAGTTCGGTCACGGGTCAGCGACAACACATGGCGGAACGGGTAATGTCATGCTCAATGAAGGGAAGAACCGCCGAGCGACACTGACCCTTGCTTTTTATAGGAGTTCGTACAGCTCGGCATGTTGGCAGCAGAAAGTCTCGTGTTCCTGACCTATGACGATAACGGTGTCTACGTCGTCATCTGGTGTAAGTCGAGGAGCACTCGCAAGGTGGACGTTACCGGCGGACTTTCGCCGAGCGTTATCATTCGTATTGAAGGCTCTCCCCGGCTCTCCGTTGGGGAGGCCGTGATTGAGGGTGGCCGGCTCGTCCTGTTGGCCGGGGCCGCGCAGCTTGGTGGCAAGGCGGCGGCGCACCGCGTTCGGGCTTGCCTCAGCCTGGATCCACCGACCATTCTCTGGGGAGTGTTCCCGGTCCAATCTCTGCCCGAGGAGTTTCCCAGGCGAATCCGGGCGTAGCGGCCCCTGCCGCCCACCTTTGCGCGGCCCGTCCATGATCAAGATGCTGGGGATTGAGGGCGGGGTGGCCGCGGCGGGCCGTTCGTCGGGGCGTGACCGGGGTTTGGGGCGGGTCAGGCCGTGCCCGGGGCAGGGGCGCGGGGCCGGGTCGCGGGCGCGGGGCCGGGTCGCGGTGTGCAGGGCGAGGCAGGCTTGTTCGGCGTACCAGCTGGCGATGCCGCGCAGGGTGAGGTCACCGCGGCCGGTGCGTGCGGTGCTGGCGGGCACGTTGATCAGGTCGCGGCGGAGGGTGGCGCCGCGGGCCCTGGCGTGGAACAGCGAGGCCAGCGCCCCGGCGGCGCGCAGGATGTTCTGGGAGATCGCGGCCAGGACCGCCCAGGCTGCGTTGGCGCTGAAGTCAGTCAACAGGTGGCAGGTGGGCCAGCGGGCCGTCGATGATGTCGGCGAAGCCCTGCTCGCAGATGGCGTGGTCGCGGTGCTCTTCTTCGGCGGCCAGCATCGGGTGCGGGCTGTCGGTGAAGACCGGGTGGTAGCGGTAGGTGATCTCATCTGGCATCCCCGGCAGGATCTGCTGGCCCTGACCGGCTCCGGTGTTGAGGCGCCGGACCCGCCGGACGATCATCCGGGCGGTGACGGTGCGGGCCTTGTCCGAGCTGAACGCGGTGTAGCCGATCTCGGCGACCTCGGCATCGGAGATCCATGCCTTCTCCTCTTCGTCCCAGATCGCGTGCGGGTACTTGATGGCGACCCACTGGTCATCAGGGATCTGGGTGATGCGGCGGCGCACCTTCGGGTCCATCCGCATCGTGACCGAGAAGCAGGCGCCCAGGTCACGGCAGGCCGTGATGGCCTTGCCGTTGTAATAGGAGGAGTCCATCCGGACGACCAGGCCGCCGGTGACGCCGGCGTCGCGGGCGGTGCCGATCTGCTCGCGCAGGAAGGACGCCGCGCCGCGGGTGCAGTTCGCTGACCCGCCGCGCAGCCGGACCCCGGAGATCAGCGGCGCGCCGGTGCGGGTGCACAGGCTGGAGGCCAGCAGGTTCAGGCCGCGGACGGTGACGACCTTGCCCTGTATCTTCGTGGCGCCGGGCGCGGCGCCCTGCTTGGTCACCCCGTAGACCCAGCGCTGGCAGGCGTCGATGTCGAGGTAGGCCAGCACATCCTTGCCGGGCAGCAGCGGAGCGCGGGCGGCCAGGCCAGCCAGCAGCCGCCGGTGCACCGCATCCAGCTGGCGGACGTTGCCGCGGCGGCAACGCGCGCAGGAAGCTGCCGAGCGTCGAGGGTGCCCGGACCTCGGAGAGCACGTGGTGCAGGCCGCAGTCGCGCAGCACGTTCATGTCATCGATGGAATCGGCGCCCATCAGCATCCCGGTGACCAGGCAGCCGATTTTCAGCGGCGTGCTCGCCGCCTGCGGGCCGTCGAGGCCGACGTGGCGGGCCGCGAGACGGTCCAGCCCGGCTGCATCGGCGAGCCGCATCGCCGGCGGCGGAGCAGAGATTCTCGTTGTCGAACACCAGATGCGTCTTCTGTGCCGCGTGCCGGAAATACACTTGCCAAGTGCCCTCTCGACTTGGGGAGATTTAGGCGTTGCATGCAACCAATATAATCCCAGGTCAGATGGCACTTTCGTTGCTAAGTTCCCTAATTCAGACCTAAATTGTCGGTGGACCTCGCACTGATCATTCCGACCGCCCTGTCGGCACCCAATGCCATTTACTTCAGCCAAATCGCGGGATCAACAGAGTGCTGTCCCGGTGGGCTGGCGGACGGTGGTGGTGGTGGTGACGTTGGGTGAGCGCAGCCGCGAGTACGACCTGGCCGACGGCACCACAGAGCTGCCGGTCACCTCCCGGGGAACCACAAGGGCGAGGTGCTGAGGCTGCGGCAGGTCACCCGCCGCGACAAGGGCCGCCAGGTGCCCGTCCTCACCGCCACCAGCCCGGGCGAGCTGGCCGCCCCGAGCTTGATCTCCTGGATGACCGGGCGGTGGCGGGAAGAGAACTGGTTCCGCTACGGCCGCGCCCACTTCGCCCCGGCGCCCTCGATTCCTATGCCGTCGCCCCTGACGACCGCGCCCGGCTGGTGCCGAACCCGGCGAAGGAGACAGCGTCCGCCACGGGCGCCGCGGCGCGCAAGGCACTCGCTGAGGTCCAGACGACCCGGCAGCGCAAGCTGGACCAGCCGCGCAGCCCCGCCCCCGGCAGCCAGGTCATCATCACCAACGCAATGCTCGCCGGGCTGGACGCTCCCGTCGACGTGGGCCGCCGCGCCCTGCGGGCCGCCCAGTCCGCGGCCAAGGCCACACCGGCGAAGATCCCGCTCCGCGAGCACCACCCGGACATGGTACGGCTCGACGCCGAGACCAAGCTCATCACGCACGCGATCAAGATGGCCACGTTCAACGCCGAGACCGCCCTGGCCCGCGCCCTGAACCGGGACTACCCCGCGCCGGCGACGAATCATACGCATTGATCCGCGAAGCCCTCCACGCCAGTGGCGACGTCATCCCCGGCGACGGCACCCTCACCGTCCGCCTCGACCTGCTGTCCGCACCACGCCGCACCCCGCGCGATCGCCGCACTCTGCGGCAGCTCAACGCCACCACTACCCCGGCACCCAGTTCGTCCTCAGCTACGAAGTCAAGGACCATCTAAGTTAGGCACTGCATAAACGATCTCTTATGTCCGGAGTCCTGATCGCGCTGCGGCACGCATCTTGGCCACCCGGGGACTATGGCGTCCTGCGTACCCGTCGAGCGGCCTGGCTCGTACGGGTCCTCGCGCCGCAGCGAGTCGGCAGTGCTTACCGTCGGCGCTCGGGAGTGCGGGAGTCGTGGACGTGCTCGCCGCGTCCTGATACAGTCGTCACTGTTAGTGCCTAGATGATCACATCATGCAGTCATGGCGGGGGGAATCCGGGTGAAAGCCGTGGTCGCGGGCCTGGGTATGTGGGCCTGCCGCTGGCGATGCGGGCCGTGGCGGCGGAACACGAGGTGACCGGCTACGACACCGACCCGGTCCGGGTCAAGCGGCTGGAGGCCGGCGAATCCTACGTGGAGGACGTGCCGCCTGCCGAGCTGGCCGCGGCGCTGGGGTCCGGGCGTTTCCGGCCGTCGGCGCGCGCCGGGGCGTGCGCGGGCTTCGACGCCACGACCGACGAGATCGCCGCCGCCGACGCCGTGGTGCTGCTCACCGATCACGACGCCTTCGCGGACAGCGGCATCGGCCGCCATGCCCGCTATGTGCTCGACGACAGGCGGGCGCTGCCCGGGCCGAACGTCAAGACGCTGTGAGGGTCATCTGCGTGGCTGGGGCCCGGCCTAACTTCATGAAGGTCAGCCGGTCGTGGACGCACTGGCCGAGCGCGGGGCCGAGGTCATCCTCGTGCACACCAGCCAGCACTACGACCCGGCGATGAGCGACGTGTTCTTCGCCGATCTCGGCATCCGCCGCCCCGATTACTTCCTCGCCGCGGGCTCGGGCAGCCACGCCGTGCAGACCTGCCGGGTGATGACGGCGTTCGAGCCGCTGGCGGCCGACCTGGACCCCGGACGATGTGGTCGTGGTTGGCGATGTGAACTCGACACTGGCATGCGCCCTGGTCACCGCGAAGCTGGGGGCGCCGACCGCCCATGTCAAGGCCGGCCTGCGCAGCCGCGACCGGTCGATGCCCGAGGAGATCAACCGGATCGTCACCGACCGGGTCAGCGACTACCTGTTCGCCCCTTCGCACGACGCGGCGGCCAACCTGCGGGCCGAGGGACACGCGGAGGCGCAGATCCACCTCGTCGGCAACGTCATGGTCGACACGCTGCTCGTGAACGCCGGACGGGCCGGCCAGGGGCACCCTGGCCAGGCTGGGCCTCGAGCCCGGGCGGTACGGCCTGGTGACCCTGCACCGTCCCGCGAACGTGGACGATCCCGCGGTGCTCGACGCGCTGCTTCCCGTGCTCGCCGAGATCGCCCGCTCCTGCTGCCCGCTGATCCTGCCCGCCCACCCCCGCGCCGACAGCCGGCTGCGCGGCGCGGAACTCCCCGCGGAACTCCGGGTCATCGCCCCCGCTCGGCTACCTCGACTTCATCGCGCTGGAGGCATCGGCGCGGCTGGTGCTGACCGACTCCGGCGGCGTGCAGGAGGAGACCACAATGCTCGGCGTCCCGTGCCTGACGCTCAGGGACAGCACCCAATGGCCGGTCACGCTCACCGAGGGCACCGACCGGCTGGTCGTCCGCGACTCGGCCCGCATCACCGTCGCGGCCCGCGAGGTGATCGCCAACCCACCCCCGCCGCGGACCCCCGCCCTATGGGACGGCAAGGCCGGCCACCGCATAGCGGCCGCCCTGCTCGTGGATCATCCGGCCAGGTAAGCAACCCGGGCATTGCCCTCGCAGGGAATGGCGCAGATGGCTCTTCCAGAAAGGGCACCTTGAATGGTTCGATCCCGGCTGGGAATTGTGGTCAGCCATCCGATTCGGTACCAGGTACCGCTCTACTGGTACCTGGCCGCCCGGACATCGGTCGAGCCAGTCGTGCTCTTCCTTTCCGAGCATGGCCTCAAAGAGTCGTTTGACCCGGGATTCAGCGGAGAAAAGGGATCAAATCGATTGATACGGCCAGTTCCCAAAACGTCAGCGGCAGCGCTGTTTGGGTCAGCCATGAGCTGCTATTATCGAAAAGCTAATCGTATAGATGAGTGAGGTGGGGCGTGGCACGTGTCACGGTGGTAGGAACAGGGTACGTCGGAACGGTCACTGCAGTCTGTCTCGCATTCCTGGACCATGACGTAGTTGGCCTGGATATCGACCCTATCCAGGCTCAGCAACTGGAGGCCGGGCAGATGCCTTTTTATGAGCCAGGCATGCCCGAACGGCTGGAACAGGCGCTGAAGTCGGGTCGGCTATCGTTCACCTCTGACCCGGTGACCGCTGTCGAGAACGCAGATGTGATATTTCTGTGCGTCGGCACGCCTACCAGTCACAGTGGGGTTCCCGACATGTCGCAGGTTGAGGAGGCCGTGCGGTCGATCGCGCCGCACCTGAAACCGGACGCCGTGATAGTGAACAAATCGACGGTTCCCGTCGGGTCCGGCAACTGGGTCCGTACCATGATCGAAGAAGCGCTGCCGGACATTGACAGCGTTGAGTTTCATGTTGTGTCCAACCCGGAATTTCTGCGCGAGGGCGCAGCGATCGAGGACTTCTTGTACCCGGACCGGATCGTGCTCGGTGGCGAGAGCGGGGACAAGGGTATTCGGGTGGTCTCGGACCTGTACCACCGGTTGGTCAGCCAGGATTTTGAAGGAGGCCGACCGCACCGCCAGCCGCAGGTGATCCGCACCGACCTGCCGTCGGCGGAGATGGTGAAATACGCCGCCAATGCCTTCCTCGCTACCAAGATCTCGTTCGCGAACGAGATCGCCAATATCTGTGAGTTCGTGGGCGCCGATGCCCGGCAGGTCCTTTCGGCCATCGGCGCCGATTCCCGGATCGGATCGCGGTTTCTGCAGCACGGCATCGGCTGGGGCGGGTCGTGCTTCGGCAAGGATGTCGCCGCGCTCATCGCAACCGGGCTTGACTACGGCTATGTTTCGCGCATCCTTCACGCGGTCGTCGAGGTCAACCAGGCCCAGCGGGTGCTGGTGCTCCGCAAGCTGCAGGATGCGCTGAAGACGCTGAAGGGCCGACGGATCGCGGTGTTTGGCCTCGCCTTCAAGGCGAACACCGACGACTTCCGGGATGCGCCTTCGATCGAGATTATCCGCAGGCTGCACGCAGCGGGCGCACTAGTCAGCGCCTATGACCCCATCGTAAAGAAGATCCCTGAACTCGACGAAGTGCCGCTGCGGATCGCTGCCGATACATATGATGCCGCCGACCGTGCCGACGCCGTCGTCATCGCTACCGAGTGGCCGGATTTTGCCGCTTTGGACCTGCGCAAGCTCCGGGAGAAGATGAAGGGCCATCTCATCCTCGACGGCCGCGGCGTCATCGCTGAGGACGTGGCAACCGAGGCTGGGCTGACCATAAGGGGGTTCGGCTGGTGAACGCTTCGGGTATCGGCCGCGCTATGGTCACAGGTGGCGCCGGCTTCCTCGGCTCGCATATCTGCGAGCGACTGCTCAGTGAACGCTGGGATGTACTGTGTCTTGACAACTTCCTCACCAGCTCGCCGGGTAACATCGAGCATCTGCGGCTCAACCCGCGGTTTAATCTGATCCAGATGGACGTCACTGACTGCATCGACGTTCCCGGTGATATCGATGTTATCTACCACTTCGCTTCGCCGGCATCGCCGGTCGATTACCTGCAACTGCCGATACAGACGATGAGAGCGGGATCGCTCGGCACTCTGCACACGCTTGAGGTGGCCAAGGACAAGGCCGCCCGATATGTGCTCGCCTCTACTTCAGAGGTGTACGGCGATCCTAAGGTTCACCCGCAGCCCGAGTCCTACTGGGGGCACGTCAATCCCATTGGACCACGCAGCGTTTATGACGAAGCGAAGCGGTTTGCCGAGGCACTGACGATAGCTTACCGGCGCTACCACGATGTGAATACCGGGATCGTCCGCATCTTCAATACGGCCGGGCCGAGGATGCGCATGGACGATGGGCGGGCGATCCCGACATTCATCGGCCAAGCGCTGCGCAACGAGCCGATCACGGTAGCCGGCGACGGTTTCCAGACCCGATCCATCCAATATGTCGACGACTTGGTCGAGGGGGTGCTGCGGATGGCCGCCTCCGCTCACCGCGGTCCCATCAACGTCGGTACCACGCACGAGGTCTCGATGCTCGAACTGGCTGAAACGATCAAGAGGCTCGCTGGGTCCAGTTCCGAGATCACTTTCATCGAGCGGCCGACCGACGATCCGACCATGCGCTGCCCGGATATTGCCCTCGCCCGCGACTTGCTCGGCTGGAAACCAGTGACACCATTCGAAGACGGGCTCAAGCGAACCATCGCCTGGTTTCGCGAGCAGGGAAATCCTAGGGGAGATACGCAATGAGGTTTTCTCAGCAAGGCTAAATTAGTCATGCCGCGCATAACGATGCTCCTATGCCTTGTCAAGGGATTCGTTTGACATTTTCCTGGTCTCATTTCTGGGTTCTGAAAAGATGGCGAGTGGGTATTTTGCTGGGTTGCGGACAAGACAGGGAAGGTCCACTCGGGATGAGGGTGAGGTAGGCCTGCGGGCGCGGTTTCGGTGTTGCCGCCGTCCGTTTCCCGCAAGTCCCTTACCAGGACGCGGCGGCCGTCGACCGGCACGTCCGCCGCCGTCCGCTCGTGATAGCCGTGCACGCGGCCGGTCTCCACGCCGCAGCCCGTCCCGGGTTCTGGCCCGCACGCCGATCGCATCGCCATCATCCTCGACATCCTCGATGACCAGTGCAGACAACCCAGAGAACACAGTCCCCGCAAGCCCTATCGCATCAATCATGACCGATCGTGACATATCAGCACATCCAGCCACCACCGAAAGCGCTAGAGCCGTCAAGTTGACAGACGCAGGGCGCCAAGGCGGACATGAAGAACGGCCTGGGCAATCTCGCCGTCCGAGATGTAGATCAGCTCGCCACCGTCGACGCCCAAATGCTGGCTGTTCAACTTCTGCAGCTCAAGCCTGGCAAATCCTGCGCAAGCTCCGCTGTTATCCTTTGCGCGCCGGGCAGAACTCCAAAGCCATTCACGTTCTCCAGAGCCGCGAGATCGGAGGATAGAAAAGGCGAAATGTCTCGCAGCCGAACTTTGCCAACGGCGACGATTTGTTGATCACCGCCGGGCTTGTACCAGGGCTTCGTGGAATCGGGCGGCGAGAGTCCGCGAGGCCCTGCGCGGCGGATGCGGGGCCGCTCCTGGCCCGCGCGTCCTGGATGATCAGGTGCGCGGCGCGGAGGATCTCGATGACCTCTTCTGCCCAGGACTGGAGGTTGCCGGGGCCGAGCCCGGCCACCTGCCTGCATCTGCGGATGATGTGCTGGCAGCATTGCTGCACCCCGGCCAGGCTGCCGAGCTTCTGGTAGGCGCCGTACCCGTCGGCGATCAGGAACCCGGTGAAGAACGCCAGGATCGTTGTGATCGTCTCGTGCCTGCGGGAGGTCAGCGCCCGCAGCCAGGTCAGCTTCCCGCCCGGCGGGCGGACGATCAGCACGTGCGGGGCGCCGTCCGGCTCGTCGGTGCCCGGGTCCGCCTCGCGGGTGACCACGTTGACCGGGGTCTCGTCTGCCCCCAGCGCCGGCTCAGCGGCCAGCGCCTGCTGCATTGCCCCGTCGAACCCGGCGTCCTGCAGCCTGCGGTCGAGCCGGCGTCGGCCGGCCCGCTGGGGCGCCAGCCGAGCAGTACGGCGGAGACCATGAAGCTCAGGTGGCCGATGGTCTTGCGGGCGATGCCCTCGTTCGGGGTGGCGTACAGCCAGGTGCGGACCACCCGGTAGCCGCCCTGGTGCTCACGGCACCGGATGGCGCCGCGGTACTCGGGCGGGATCACCCCGGTCGGGTGGTTGGGCATGCCGGTCAGTACCGTGACGTCGTCCCCGTCCGCGGCCCAGGCCGCAGCCAGGCCGGACAGGCGGGCCTGCGGGGCCCCGGTCTCCGGCGGGAAATAGTGGGTCACGATGAGGATCCGCATGGTCACCGCACCTCCGCCCGCGCCGCGTGGCGGGCGAGCAGACCCGGCGACTGCAGGTACGCCACGACGACCGCCGCCCCGGCCAGGTCGGAGGCCGCCCGCAGGGCGGGATCGCCAGTCAGGCTGGCCGCCCCGAGCAGGCTGAGCAGGACCGTGGCCGCCGCGGCTGTGACCGTGACCCGCTGGTGCGACCATCCGGCGTCGCACCACCGCTGGTAGATGTGCGTACGGTGCGGCTGCAACCAGCGCTCCCCGGCCCGGATGCGCCTCTGCAGGGTCCACGCGGTGTCGGCTAGGTAGAGCGCAAGCGGCCCGAGGACCGCCTCTGCGGGAACTCCCCTGACCAGGGCGTAGGCGGCCAGGACGGCCAGCGCCGCGCCCAGCGCGTAGCTGCCCGCGTCACCCAGGAACACCTTGGCCTGGCCGACGTTCCACGGCAGGAAGGCTAGCGCGCCGACGGCCACCGCTGCGCCCGCTGGGACCAGGAACCTGTCGTGCTGCCACCAGCCCAGCAGCGCGTAGACGGCCCCACCGATCAGGGCATGCGCCCCCGAGATGCCGTTGACGCCGTCCATGAAGTTGAACGCGTTCACGAACGCGGTGATCCACACCGCGCACAGGGCGGCCAGCAAGACGAGCCGGGCGATCGGCCCGGCCAGGCCGCTGAAGAGCACCACGGCGACCAGGACACCGCCAGCCGCCTGGAAAATCAGCCGCCGCCCCGCCGTCAGCCCGCGCAGGTCCTCGGCGAACCCGAGCAAGCCGAACGCGGCTACGGCGAACGCGAAGACAGTCGCGATCATTCCCCCGATCAGGCCCGCGGCCACCAGCAGCCCGGCGGCGATCGGGACTCCGCCGCCCCGGGGGGTCGGGACGGTGTGCGAAGACCGGTGCCCGGGCACGTCGATGATGACCGCCCGGCGCAAGAGCGGAATCGTCACTGCTTCCGCAGCAGCCACTACCGCACCACAGGCTGACACGGCCTACAGATCAGTGAGCTCCCCCGACATGACTGTGCTGACGCCCTCCCCCCCGTGAGCCGCTGAATGCTGGCGCAGAAAATGCTTCAGCGCGGGCTATGATCCGGCGCCTTGCTGCTCCCGTTCGCGTGCACGTGCACCGCGGCCGTTGTCACGTCCGAGACCTCCGCCCGGTAGGGCTTGTAGCCATAGCCAGAGCCAGAGCCATACCCGTAATTGCGCACGGTCTGCCTGCTCACCTTGTTCAGCACGAGGCCCAGGATCTTGGCGCCGACCTGGTCCAGCTTCTCCACCGCGCGGTGCAGGTCGCCACGCCGGGTCTCGCCCGCCGCGGCCAGCATCAGCGTGGCGTCCGCGTGCCGCGACAAGATCGCGGCGTCGGTGACGGGCAGCACCGGCGGGCTGTCGATGAGCACGAGGTCGAACTGCTCGCGCAGGCTCGCGAAGACGTCGCGGGCGCGGGCGCTGTTGAGCAGTTCGGCCGGGTTCGGCGGGACCGGCCCGGACGGGAGCAGGCTGAGCCGGTCGAGGCCCGGCACCGGCAGCACGACCTGCTCCAGCGTCTGCTCGCCGAGCAAGACGCTGGTCAGGCCCTCCTGCTCGCCCAGCTCGAAGAACGCCCCGATCCGGGGCCGGCGCAGGTCGCACGAGACCAGGACGACCCGCTCACCTGCCTGCGCGAAGACCACCCCCAGGTTGGCCAGGGTGGCCGTCTTGCCCTCGGCGACGCCGGGGCTGGTCACCAGGATGCTGCGGAGCTGGCCCTCCTGCCGGGCGAACTGCAGCGAGGTCCGCAGCGACCGGTAGGACTCCGCGGCCGGGGAGTTGGGCTCGGTAACCACCACGAGCAGCGGCTGCTGCCGCCGCCAGGAGATCACCACCGGGGTCATGGCCAGCACCGGGGCGCCGACGGCGTGCTCGGCCGCCTCCTTGGAGGTCAGCTTGTCATCCAGGCTGTCGCGCAGGAAGACCACGCCGAGCCCGACCGCGAGACCGGAGGCGAGCCCCAGTAGGGCGTCCTGGGCGGGTTTGGGGGAGCTCGGCGAGACCGGTGTCTGCGCGGGCGTAACCAGGACCACATTGCCCGTATCGACCGCCCCGCTGACCTGCATCTGGGCCAGCTGCTCCTTCAGCACCGCCTGCTGGTTGAGCAGGGCCGACGCGTCCGGCGAGGTCGTGTTGCCCCGGAACGGCTTGAGCTGCTGGGTGAGCGAGTCGATCTGCGAGCGCAGCTGGCCTTCGGCGGTGGCCAGGCTGTGCTCGGCCACCGACTGCTGGTACTGGACGAAGGCCGTCGCGTACGCGTTCGCGATCAGGGCCGCCTGCGACGGCACCTCGCTGGTGGCCGTGATGGCCATCACGTTCGTCTGGCCCACCTGCGCAGCCAAGACCGTCGGCGCACTGTTCAGCCTGGCGCGGACGGCCTGCTGGACCGGGGCGCTGGTGACCAGCTGCAACTCGGTCGCCACGTCCGTCTGGGTGACCGGTTGCGGCTGCGTCGCCCCGACCCCGCTCGCGTCGATGGACGGCTGGACCAGCAGCTGTGCGGTAGCCGAGTACTGTTTGTGCGCGGTCAGCGAGAACGCCAGGCTGACCGCGAGGCCGAGCGTCGCGGCCAGGCCAACCCACCATTTGCGGCGGCGCAGAATCTGCAGATATGCGCGAAATGACGGCTCGGTGCCAATTTCGGTCATTGTGACTTTCTCTCTTATCGGCAAATGGCAGCAGCCGGGTCCGCATGGCCGCTGCGTGAATTGAGTGTACGCCAAGCACCGACGCGGTAAAATCATTGCGCGCCGGAAGCAGGGTGTTCCGTTCTGAAAAATTCTGCGATCCGGATTCCCGGCGCGACTTATGAAATGAAAATGCAGAGAAATGTCCGACAATATCGCCATGCAAGACGTTGACGGCATCGTGGTGCTGTGCACCGCGAACGTTTGCCGGTCGCCGATGGCGGCTGCGCTGCTGGCCCGGCGGCTGTCCGAGCTCGGCGTGACGGCCCTGGTGCAGTCGGCCGGGATGCTGCGCGGCGGGGATCCGCCGCTCCCGGAGGTCGTCTCGGTCATGGCCGGGTACGGGATCGACATCGCCGTGCACCGCAGCCGTGTCGCCTGTGCCGCCGAGCTGGCCCGCGCTGGCCTGGTACTGGCCATGGCCCGCGAACATCTTCGGTACGCCGTGGTGACTGAGCCCGGGGCGTGGCCGCGTGCGTTCACGCTGCGGGAACTCATCCGCCGTGGCGAGCGGATCGGGCCCCGGCCGCCAGATGAGCCGTTCCCCGGCTGGCTGTCGCGGGCCCACCAGGGACGTGAGCGCACGGCGCTGCTGGGCGACTCGGCCGAAGACGACGTGCCCGACCCGGCCGGCCAATCATTGCGCGCGTACGCGGATGTGGTCAGGCTGCTGGATCGGTCGGTGGCCAGGCTGGCCGAGCTGGGCTGGGCACATGCTGGACCGCATCCTTAACGGCTGACCGCGCGCGGGCGCGGGCGGCCGGACTGTTCGGTCTCGGCTTCCTCGGGTTCGTCGGCGGCCCAGGTCGCCCGGCCCTGGGCCGGGATGGCCCGTGCGCCGTCATGGGAGGAGCCGCGGGCGAGCCGGGCCAGTTCTCGGCACAGGGAATCGGCGTCGGCGTCCGGGTCCAGGGCGGTGACCTCGCCGGGGTCCAATGCCGGTACCAGGACCTGGCAGATCAGCGGGTGGCACGGACGGTGGTCGGTCTCTCCGTGCCCGAGGCACTCCTCGGTCAGCTTCTCGCCGGGCCGCAGTCCGGTGAATACGACTTCCGGATCCCGGCCGGTGCTGGCGGCCAGCCGTCGCGCGATGTCGGCGATTCGCACCGGCTCGCCCATGTCGAGCACGAGGACCTCCCCGGCCCGGCCGATCACGGCCGCCTGCAGCACGAGATGGACCGCCTCGTCGACGAGCATGAAATAACGGCTCACGTCGGGGTCCGTCACGGTGATCGGGCCGCCCGCGGCTACCTGCGCGGACAGAGCGGTGAGCACTGACCCGCGGCTGCCGAGCACGTTGCCGAACCGCACGCTCAGGTACGTGCCGCCCGTCTGGGCCGACATGTGCGCGGTGAGGCGTTCGGTGATCCGCTTGGAGTAGCCGAGCACGCTCACCGGGTTCGCGGCCTTATCGGTAGAGATATTGATGAACGACTGAACGCCGTGATCCGCCGCAGCCTGAAGGACCGTGAGCGTTCCCCAGACGTTGGTCTTAAGCGCCTCGGCCGGGCAGCCTTCCAGCAGCGGCAGGTGCTTCAGCGCCGCGGCATGAAATACGATCTCTGGGCGCAGCCGCCCGAACACTTCCCTGACCCGGTGCTCATCGCGGATATCGGCCAGCGCGGTTTCCTCGGAATCGAGCAGGGCACGTCCGCTCAGCGCCAGCTGGATTGCGTGCAGGGCCGACTCGTCGCGGTCTAGCATGATCAGCTCCGCCGGCCCGAGCTGGTAGATCTGACGGCAAAGCTCGGCGCCGATGGATCCCCCGGCCCCGGTCACCAAGACGCGCTTGCCCGCGATGTGCTCGCGGACCGAGGCCATGTCGGTCGTCACCGCCCGGCGGCCGAGCAAGTCGCTGATGCGCGGATCACGAACGCCCTCGATCTGCGCCCGGCCGGTGAGCAGTTCCCTGACCGATGGGATGACCTTCGGCACGAGCCCGCAGCGTTCCGCCTCCGCGGTGAGATCGCGGATGA
>Ga0182030_10007247_pt1 | contig 23192 bp, 21 predicted proteins | sample 812S3MmetaG_FD_121299 | JGI IMG/M metagenome (GOLD analysis project Ga0182030, IMG submission 121299) | Permafrost microbial communities from Stordalen Mire, Sweden - 812S3M metaG (Illumina Assembly) | ecosystem: Environmental > Terrestrial > Soil > Wetlands > Permafrost | place: Sweden...
CCCGCGTTCGTCTCCAGGACGACGACGCCGCGCCTCGTGAGGCGCTCGGAGACTCGTTGGTCGACGCGCAGCGCCACGACGTCGCGCAGATCAACCGTGCTGCGCTGGTGGTGCAAGACGCCGCCTTCAATGACAATTCGCTCGTTCGTGACGTGTACTTTGTGCGAGCGCCAGCGCCACGTGCGCGTGAGGGCTACCAGAGCAAAGGGGCCGACGAAAATCAGCCCTAACGCCATCTCGTGCTCGTGGATCAGGTGCACGTGCTTTGCACTCATTATCACCAGTGCGAGCAAGACGATGCCCGCGACGCACGGCCGAATCGTGCCGCGCGCTACCGGGGTCACGGAGATGATCTTCACCTCGCCCTCTCGCAGAATCATTCGTGGTGCCATACTGCAAGCGTAAAGACTCTCGGGTGGAAAATCACAACATTGGTCGTGAATGTCGTGTGAATTTCGTCACTACACATTGCGCATTTGATACGCGGCCATGTCAAAATAGCTGTGCAGTTCGTTGAACTGCTCGTCACTCAGACCGGCTCGCTCGATCTCCAGTGCCGTCGACATGGCGGCGAGCCAGGCGTCGCGCGCCGCCCGATTGATGCGAAATGGGGCGTGACGCATTCGAAGTCGAGGATGTCCGCGTTGCTCGGAGTAACTCCTCGGACCACCCCAGAACTGCTCCAAGAACATCTCAAAATGTCGCTTCGAATCGCTCAGGTCTTCGGGGTACATCGGGCGAAGGAGTCCGTCATGTTCGACCTGGGCGTAGAAGTTCTCCACGAGGCGCTCAAAGAAAGCGTGACCACCGACCTGGTCGTAAAACGTCGCTTCCACCGCTCCACGTTAATGGCGTGCCCTAGACTCTTTCGGGTCTCGTGCGAGACGCGCGGGTGTAGCTCAATGGTAGAGCTCCAGCCTTCCAAGCTGGCCATGCGGGTTCGATTCCCGTCACCCGCTCTCAGGCTTTTCGTTCAGAGCGCAATAGTTTCAAGCCCTTTCGAGTTACCACGAGTAACCACGAGTGACCGCGAGAGACCACTGTGAAGTGCCCATAGGTGCCCAAACTGATTCGCGAAGTGCCCATAGGTGCCCAAAGGTGCGTTCAAATCGATCTAATTGGGCATCGAAAAACGACGAGATTGTGCTCTTGAGAATGAACAATTTTGAAAATGGGCTCACGTTGGGGGCTCTTCGCGGATTGAATTCGCGATTGCACCGAGCGCGTCGGCAATGATGCGATCGCGATCTTTGGTCGCATGTTGATAGCGCATCGCAGCGACTGACGACGAGTGTCCCGCGCGATGCATCAACTCGACTGTCGTCGCACCTGTCGCTGCTGCCAGCGTCAAGCCCGTGTGTCGTAGGTCGTGCAGGCGAAGGTCTGTTCGACCGACCTTCGTGCGTGCGCGCTGCCAAGCGACCTGTAAAACGTTCCCGGTCAACGGTACGCCGGTGACGCCCACGAAAACTAAGGCGTCGGCTTCGGGACCAGTGAAACGGTCGAGGTGATCCCGGAGTCTCGCAATCAGGAATCCTGGAACGGCAATTGTCCGACGCCCGGCATCGGACTTTGGCTCTTTGACGAGGGATTTTCCATGCATAGTGACGGTTCGACTCTGTTCAACTCTGAGCGAGCCATTGGTGAGGTCGATGTCCTTTCGCCGGAGGCCGAGCAGCTCCGCGCGGCGAAGTTGGCACCACGTCGCCAGCAACACAATGAGACGAAGATGTTCCGGCATCGCTGCTTCCAGAGCCTCAACCTCCTGAACGGTCGCCACTGGGCGCTCTGCAGGCCGCTCAACTCCCCCTCCGGCGACTTTGCACGGAGACGAAACTAGGAAACCATCGGTCACCGCGGTTCTCAAGATCGAAGAAAGGAGTCGATACGCCTTGGCTGCGGTCGAAGGATGCTCCCGAGCCAGACTCGAGTGCCAACTACGAATCTTCGACGGCGCCAGACCGATCAGGGTTGCGTTTCCGAGGGTGGGAATGATGTGGCTCTCGAGAAGATAGGCGTAGAGCTCCTTCGTGCGAAAGGCGAGGTCGTTGCGTTGGTCGAGCCATTCTTCGGCGTACACGCGAAGCGTCATCTTGCCTGCGCGAGGATCGATCCACACGCCGCGGCGAAGATCGGATTCAATCGTTGCAAGACAAGCGAGTGCGTCGGCCTTGAATGTGTACGCCCCCGCGGAGTACATGCGGCCCTCGACGCGATAGACAACCTGCCATCGTCCGGACGACCGTTTGCGAACCGTTCCGAAGTGTCGCCTCGACGTCATCGCACCGTCATCGACTCGTGATCTCTTTTGGGCACCACACTCCAACGGTCGCGAACAATCGCTTCAATCTGTCCCGTCGGAGCGATTTTGAGCGGGAGATCCGTCAGTTTGAAGGCTCTTCGACCTTCGCGCGTTCCCTTGCGCGGGCCTCGGCCTTGAGTTCTCGATCGAATGTGAAGAAGAGCTCGGCGAGCTGGGTTGCCCGAGGATCGTCGTAGCCACGACCTTCGAAGTGAAATGTGCCCTCGATGGGGTCGCCGTCCCGTTCCCCGGCCATGTACTCAGTTCGAGCGCTGCGGAGAGCTGCGAAGGTAGTTGAGAACGCCCTCGACTTCGTAATTAGCTGACCAGTGAATCCGAAGGTATGGGCGTGTTCCTTCAGTCGCAACGATTCGTACTTCGCATCTCCGCCAAGATCCCAGGCAGTGAGAGCCAGACGTCGCAAATGGGGATCGTCCACGAGTGTCACGATTTGACGTCGCGAGCGAAACTGTCGCGCCAATTCCTTCGAGCCGTCAGTAGTTTTCGCCGCGTACTTGGCAACGTAGGCGGCCACCTTGACGGCCTCCTCCTCTCGACCCGCGAGGTCCTGGATGTCGTAGATGCGGCCCCACCGAACCGCCCCTCCGTCAATATCGGGCACCTGCGCTCTTTCGATCGAAGTGCGAACAACCCGTTGAAGCAGTTCTACTGTCGCCCACGTTGGAGGTTCAACATCAATCGATTCGGGGCCGTCCAGGCGCAGCACACAGTGAAAGTGCGCCAGACCGCGACGCTGCACCTCGGCCACCTTCAAATAGTGCAATTGAGCGACCGTGCCCAAATTCGGTTGCCCGACACCTGCTTCCGCGGCCAACAGCCGACGAATCAGTTGGATGGTGTTGTTCCACAACCGTGGCGCACGCGCATTCCACAAGACGGCGCCGCGATAGTTGAAACACTTCTCGCACAATGGTCGACCAAGTTCGGCGTCATTCTCCGCATGTCGCCGCGAGCACGAAACGAGCCGGCTGTGGACGCAATGAGACTTCAAGGATCTGGATCGTGCGACGCAACTTCCGCTATCTCGAATGGCGTGGACGGAGCCGAATGACGGAGCCGTCAACGTGACGAAGAGTCGCGGGTGCGTCCCGACTATGACGGGTGTGCCTTTGCCACCCACGAGTCCGGTGGACACGAGAATCCAAGTGTCAGCTCTGTAGAGGTACGAGCACGCTGGACAGACAACTTCACGCCTATCTTTGCACGCGACTCTTAAATCGCGTTCTGAAACTTCGCCAGTTGCAGTATTAATGATCTCACCACGAAGGCGAATCGGATGTGAACAGTTGCTCGAGCCTTGGAGTTCTCGAACTAACTTCGCAGCTTCCTCAGCGTTCACAATCGATGCGATGCAGCATCGAGACCGGCATCGTGCGACTGATCGCCGCCGACGCGATCGGCCGCAGCACGCTTCCGCACTTCATTTTCTGATATTCCCAATGGGTCCCCATTTCGAAGCGATCGATTCTCGCCCTACTCAAAGGTTCCTCAATGTTGGTCAAATTGGACTCGATCTCAGAGAGAATCCAATAAATGTTTTCTAGCCCTTTATTTCAACGATTTTGATGGTCGTCTAGTCCGCCCGCTTGGCCGCCTTGGCGCTTGCGCGCCCGCCGGCCGCGGGAGATGGATTCCAGATGAAGCAGAACCCCAGAGGTCCATTTGAGGAACTCTTCTTTACGTTGTCAAGAGTCCCTACCGATTCCATCGATTATCAATTCCTGGACTTGTCCGAGTCTGAACCGTGCGACGCCCTGCTTCGCCTAATGTCGAAGATCACAGTGAAGGCGTATGACGCGATCCACATACCAGCTGCGATGTAAGTAGTTAGGGCCCAACCGGAACCTTTCAGTAACTTCCCTCCAGAGGCAAAAGTCAACAATAGAATCACCAATAGTGCCGGACCAGCAATCCAGCAAATCAAACTTGAAAGCCTTCTGGTTGTCACCAGAACAGTAAAGCACTTAGCCACTCAGCACCTGGTGAAAGACCGTCCTCACTAGGCGCAAGTTCTGGTGGCCTCATGAAAATGAGTTTGGCTGACTCGCCTAGGCCAGCCACTCCGTAAATGACACTCGCTACTAAGACGTCCCGGTCGAGATTTGATCCCTTCGGATCCCAGCTCTTGCGGTTTGGACTGATTATGTCTAATTTGATTTTTCCGTCCATTGGATCGTTTGGCGTCAAGATGAGAGCGAGTACCTCTTTGTTGTTCAACTGGGCTACGGACACGAAGGGTGAAGAACCAGCCGGTCCACCGACGTTCGTCATTTGAGATTCAAGGACCAAATTAATGGTCGCAGCATCCTGTTGCAAGGCTTCCGGTCCGCCATCCATCAATGCAGCCGCGGCCGCTCCTAGTGGATCGGCTTCATTCAACGGATCGTCATTCGTGAACACATATGGCTGAATCGTCATCGCGACATCCGGGTCAATCGACAAGAACTGAGCGGTCGTTGGGTCGTAGTAGCGGTTGACGAGATAGTTCAGACCTGTTGAATCTGAGTACGAACCCTGAAAGCCGAAAGGTGTCACCTTCGAACCCGACGAAATCGTCTGCTTGCCGTAGACGGAGTAGATCGCAATCTCGTCGACCGAACCAGATGAGCTATACACGCCCTGGACCCCCGTCGGATTAGCGACGAGGAACGTGGGAGTCGATCCGCTGATCTGTTCCACCGGCGCCGTCCCTCCAAAGAGGAGGTTTCCGTAGAGGTAGCTGGTGTTGGTCGTCGTGCCCGACGTCGTGGCGGCGTCATTGATGTTGAGTGGGATCGAGCCTCCAGAGACCACGTCCCAGGCGGAATCTGTCGCCGTCGTTGACGTCGTCGCGGACAGTCGCAGCCCGTCACCGTTGTATTGATAGCTCGTACCACTTGAAGGTTGCGTACCGCACGCGGTCGTGGCCGAGGCAACGTTGCAGAGCTCTCCGAGAGGGTTCCAGGCGTCGTAGGTCGCTGATCCTGCGGTTCCGCCTGTGTATGGCGTGGCGACCGAACGCTGGCCGTTCGACGTATACGTATAACTCGTGCCCGTCGAAGGATTCGTCCCACAGACCGTCGGGGTAGTGCCCGCGGTTGTGGTGCAGAGTTCGTCACCGGCGTTATAACCGTATGAGTACGTCGTTCCCGACGGCGGGGCGTCTTTCGTGATTTCGCCGTTCGCCGCGACTGTGTAGGCGTCATTACTGGTTGACGTGGCCAGGTTCGCCGCGGCCGTGATTTGACTATTGGCGTTGTAGCCGACCGTGGCCGACGTACTTCCGTTGATCTTGGTCGTCGCAACCTGATCGTCGGCGTTGTAGGTCCACGTGTCGTTGATCGCCGAGCCCGAGCCGACTTCGAGACTCGTCGGGTTGCCATCTGAGTCATAGCCGTACGTGGCCACTAGCGACGAGGGGTACGTCAAGACCGTCGGCGAGCCCGGGAAGTTTGTATTGCCGTACGTGTAGCCGACGGTGTTGTTGGTTGTCATCCAGTCCGAGATCGTCGACAGTCGTCCCGCAGTGTCGTAGGTGCGCTTTTCAATGGTGTTCGTCGGCGACGCGATTGCCAATGTCGCAAACGTGCCACAACTCGACGTCGACACGACGGGATAGGCAGTACAGGCCACCTGGCCGTCGTAGTTGTACACGTAAGACGTTGTCTGATTATTGGGGTCAGTGGTACTCACCAATTGACCGTTGGAGTAGGCGTAACTGGTCTCGGTCACCACCGGTACTGGAGAATACAAAGTGTAAGTTGCGACGGTTGGATTTCCGAGTTCTTCTTGACTGTTGTCCCCCAAACAGATGGCGGTGCCGCCACTGAGAAGCCCGCACATCGTGTTCGCACCTTCCGAGATTTTGCTGACACTTGAATAACCGCTCATGACCTGAGGACTTGCAAAGCGGGCACCAAGATTCTCATCAATATCTCCCCAGCAGTCCACCGTGCCTCCAATGAGCAACGCGCACCCACCCCCCGCGCCCATGACTATTTGACTCACTCCGGAGAGACCACTGATTTCAGTCGGAACGATTTCGTTATCGCCAGAATTGTTGCCATTTCCGAGCCCATCGGATCCGCCGTATCCCCAGCAGTCAACGGTGCCGCCCGCGATCAGCGCACAAGTGATCTCAGAGCCGACCGCGATCTGCGTAATGCCGGTCAGCCCAATGACGGTTACCGGAGTCGTGTCGTCTCCCATATAAGTCTGATCGCCATCCTCGGCGTAGTAGTCATAGCCCCAGCACTTGGCCGCGCCCGTTGTCAATAGTGCGCAGGAGTGATCGAGGTTGGCCGAGATCTGCGCGCCATTTGAGATGCCGCTCACCGCAACAGGGGTCGAAGAGTTCGTCGTCGTGCCATTTCCGAGTTGGCCGTAGTTATTATCACCCCAGCAGTCGATGGCATGACTGCTAAGAAGCGCGCATGCGTATCCGGCGCCGGCTGACACCTGGGTGACGCCCGAGAGTCCGGCGACTGCAACCGGACTCATCGAATTTGTGGTCGTTCCATTTCCGAGCTGGCCATCGTTGTTATAGCCCCAGCAGTCGACGTGTCCCGTCGATAGCAAGGCACACGCAAATTCGGAACCGTCGGACACCTGAGTCACGCCGGAGAGTCCCGATACTGGGAGCGGCATCGGTGAACTGGAGTTCACGCCGTTACCAATGTACTGATCGCCCCAGCAACTGACCTTGCCGCCGGTGGCGCTGAGTGAGCAGCCGCCTTCATCGCCCGCGGAGATCTGGCTCGACGTAATTGGAGGAGCGGTCATCGACGTTCGCTCGGATGCTCCGTTGTAGACGTAATCAGTCACGCCTGAGACTTCAGTTCCGCAGCTGTAACTGGTGCCCGTGTCGGACACGGTGCACACACGCCCATCAGCGTCGTAGCTCGTTGCGACCGACGTACTGTCCGGGTTGGTTGTGGTGATCTCTTGGCCGTCCGCGTCGTAGGCGTAGGACGTTGTCTTGGATAGCGCGTTCGTCGACGAGGTCTCCAACGCCGGGTAGGCGGTATCTGTGTATGCGTTCGTGGTCGTATTGCCACTGGGATCAGTGATCGAAGTTTCATTGCCCAGTGCGTTATAGGCCGTCGTCGTGTCGCCGGCAACCGCGCTGCACTGTGTGGTCGTGCCCTGCTGTGACGCCAATGAGACATCGCCTGACACACAGACATTACCGAAGTCGTTATAAGTGGTGTACTGCTTTTCGGAACCTGCCGGATCGACGACTTCAGTGGGTGATGAAGGGTAGGCAAGATCGGCGAAGTAGTTCACCGCGGTGTTGCCGTTGCCGTCGGTCGAGGTGAACGCCGTGGTGCTTCCGGGAACGTAGGTCGTCGCCGTCGAACCTGCGAGCACGCTGGAAGTCCCGGAGAGCGAGATAGTAGGGCACGTAAGGCCCGGTTCGGAACCGCCAACCACTTGGTAGCACTGACGGTTGTCGGCGTCGTAGGCGTTGGTCGTCGTGGCGGCTGGCGACACTGAACTGACGAGGTTGAGTGCGGCGTCGTAGGTATTGGTGATCGCGCCCTGGCCGGGCGTGGTAACGGTGAGTGGCAAGTTAGCTGGCGAATACGTGGTCACCGTGGCGTAAGGATTTGCGGAGGACTGCGAACCGCTCTGCCCAGCGGGAGGAATTGACCAGAGTTGATCGCCCATGACGTTGTAACTCGCCGTAGTTGTTTGCGGCGCGGCCGTCGATGAGAAATCGTTGTAGTCGACGTAGGTGCCGATCACGTCGTCGTAAGTATCGTAGACGTAGACCGTAGATCCAGCAGGACCACTCGGACCTTGCGTGCCATATTCGGTACAGTATGTGCCGCTCACCGAGACGGTAGGTTGCGCGACGTAGCAAAGTTGTGAACCACTCGAGTAGTAGCCGTAGTGAGTAACTTTGCCGTTGGGATCTTGAGCACTGAGTACTTGGCCGTACTTGTTGTAGGTGTACACGGACGACCCAGCCGGTGGACTGGTGGGTCCGTTAGTGGACGAGCCCGGATAACTCCACAGCAACTCGGGAAGGATACTGTCGGCGTACTCGTCGGCGTAAGCCGACGTCGCAACATCGCCGAGGGCATTGGTCGTGGAGATCACTTCGCCCTCAGGATCCAAAGTCAATGAGGCCGTGAGGGCCGTACCGCTGATTGTGTCCGGATACGAAATGACCTCAGTCGAGTTGGCCGCTCCGTAGCCCATCGTCCAGTTGTAACTCCAGGTTTCGCTGTCAACACTGTTCGTTGACGAACCAAGTTTGGTCGAACTTTCTACGCCTCCCACGTAGTTATCAACCTCAACGGGCGACTGGCCCGCGCAACTGGGACACGGCACTTGTGCGGGGTACGTGATCGTTGTCTGTTGAGGCGCGTTGGTTGCGACGCACTGTCCCGTGTTTCATGGATTCGAGTACGCATAGGACGTTGCAGCGCCGGTCCCGTCGACGATCGAACTGACCATCCCGGAATCGGCGCTCGAGTTGTAATAATTGACGACGTTCGAATGTGGCGCACCAGAACTAAACGGAGGTGACGAACCGACACCCGAGTCAGGATCGTAGATCTCGATGAGGTCGCTGCTATTGGGACTTGCTTGAGCAGTGTCATAAACGTAATTCCAAGTGCTCGAATTCGTTTGGTTGGCGTAACTGGTAACGCTCGTGAGGTTGCTCTTGGAGTCGTGGGTGAAGTTATACGTGACGCCCGACGGATCGATTGCTTGCACCACTTGGCCGCTCGAGTTGACTACTTCGATGATGAAACGCGTCGTCGAACTTCCATCCTCAATCTCTGCAATGTCCGTGCACGCGTACGCCCCCGTCGGGCAAGGTGGGAAGCCGTAAGGATTCGGATAGACCTCGGGTGCGTTGTTGTATGTGACGCTCGTGACACCGCCATAGGGAATATCGTTCGTGGTGACCGCAAGGCTGCCATTCCAATTGAAATACTCCTGGTTCTCGCCTCCATTGGTCTGGAAGAGAAACTCGAGGCCGTCAACGTCTGTGAACTGACCCTGCACGCTCGATAATGCACACCATTGATAGGGGCTGGGCATGTTGTCCCAGGGCGCGGTGTAACTGTATGTGTTGGGTTGATCACCCGTTGGACAATTGAGATATTGTCCGCCGCCACCGGATTGAGTAAAGACGGCTTGAGCACCATTGGCCTGGTTAACCGTAATGGAATTGGAAGGCAACCCGCTCTGGGGAGTAATGGAGGCGTCGAAGTTTGAACTCCAACCGACGCCGAAAGGACCGGCGATGTTTGGACCCGCCGTGACTTCAGCCTGAGCTAGTTGAGCGTCATAGGTGAGCGAGAGTGAGAAATCGACTTCCGACGAAGCCTTGAAGAGGGTGTTCGTTGTGGAGAAGTCGCCGGTCAACGAATCGACTCCCGTACCCTCATCCAATGATTCCGACGGAGGCGCGGTACCTGTCACGTCGGCGGCTTCACAGGTGTAACAAAGTGACGCTGCGTTGGAGCCGCCGTACATTTCACCAGGGGTATAAATGGGATTCGTCGTTGTGAAGTGCGGCCTGACTATTCCCGTACGCCCCACGACAGGCCCTCCATGAAGGGCCGTGGCGGCGGACGCGCCAATTAACATCGTGCCGAGGGCGACAGTGCTCATAACGAGCACGACGGCGACGAAGGTCACGAATGTTGGTCGTAGCGGCGAGACGTCTACGACGCAACAGTTGCGGAGTCCAGACGATCGATTCGATGATCTCATCATCACGACCCCGCTTCTGTCATCACGATCGATGATGAGACTGGTGAAACGCTCCCCGATGATCCGCTCACGAAGCTACCGGTGACAGGTCTCGCTCCTTGAAGCCCAATGAACACGCACGATGACGATGAAGTGCAACTCAACGCACTAACCGCATCGACGCCCGACGGAAATTCTTTGCCGGACCAGGAACCGCCATTGTCGGTACTCGACCACGCAGGAGCAGCGCCACCGGCGAGAGAGGGACCACTGACCACACACGCTTCGCCGTTCGCACAAGAGATCGCATTCAGCGTGGACGAATTGGCGGGCGCCGCGACCGACGTCCAAGTGACACCGCCATCGGTTGTAACGACTTCGCTGGCTCTCGCGTTCTGATCATGCAGACCTAAAGGGTTGGAGCCGATGGCGACACAGTTGGACGATGACGAGCATGACACGGAGCGAAGAACTCCGGTACCGCCAATGACTGACTGTTCTGACCAGGTCTGGCCACCGTCATTGCTCACCATGACCTGGGCGCCGACCGCAACGCAGTACGTCGTTGTTGGACAGTTAACCGACCCGAAAGCGCCAAACGCGCTTGAGGATGTCCCCGCGTTCCAGGTATTGCCTCCGTCGGAGGAGTAGAGCAATTGTCCACCGTAGGGACCATCGTTACCGGGAGTCACGCCCGCGCTCACGCAGACGGTTGAACTAGGACAACTCACTCCGAGCAACGTCGTATTAGGAGTCGGTATCGTTTCCGGCGCCCACGTGTTGCCACTGTCGCTCGAAATCACCACGTAGCCTGCACCGACCGCCACGCACGTCGCAGCGCTGGAGCAACTCACGGCATTGAGTTGAGGCAAACCGGAAGGGAGCGCACTGGAACTCCAACTGCTCGCGCCATTGGTAGAGACAGCGGCGACGGCGTTCAGAGTGGCGTCACCCCCGACAGCGATACAAAGTGATGGTGTCGGGCAAGAAACGGCATTGAACGCCCCGTTTCCACTGGTCGCACCACCTGGTGTCAGCACAACAGGGGTGTTGGTCTCATCGGAGGGAGTCGTCCACTGGCTTGTTGACGTTGACGAGTGCGCGAACTTCACAACTGAAGGAGCTGTTCTTCCTCCGCCCGCGGAAGCGCCCGCTATGGTTCCTGCTGTCCCGACGATGCAAAGTCCTGCCAACACGAAAAGGACAGTTCGCCTGTTTCGAACGACTGAAGCCGACCGTTGCAAAGAAGGCGGCTTTGATTTCGATTCAGTGTGATCCGTCACAAAAGTCCCCCTATTTTTGACAATTGGGGGTGGTCTATCACGTCGTCAACAAGCCACTTCGACAACAGGAGTACAACAATTCACAACTCTGGCTCGATCTCTTCACCGATGCGGAAATTTGTTGAAGCCCCCTGCGTAGGAAATCCGATTCGGCACAATTTGAATTGGCTTCACCGACTTAGTGCCCAATGAGTGCCCATCCAACACGGACACGGAATTCAGATTCCGCGAAAACTGACTTGATCAGCGTTGTTACGACGTGAGGCGAGTTACGGCGTCCAGCCTTCCAAGCTGGCCATGCGGGTTCGATCCCCGTCACCCGCTCTCACCCCCTGTGCAGCCCTTTTTTCCGCAAAGCTGTTTTGAATGAATACGGGTACTCCGGCCAGTCCCAATCGATCTGTCATATTCAACGGATCGTCGTTCGTGAACACGTACGGCTGATCAGTCGTCGCGACGTCCGGATCGATACTCATGAACTGATCCGTCCTCGGGTCGTAATAGCGGTTGATTGAGCATCCACGTGACAAAGCTGTGGTTGCGGCGGTGGTCGGACCCTTTGACCAGGGTCATTGAGCAAACGAGGCGTGAAAATGATTGTACGGTGGCGTCAGCGTCGACTCGAAGCTCGTGACGCAATGACATTGAAATGGCTTGGCATCGTCGCGTGACGACTGCCAAGATTTTACCGACGACAGTGTTCTTCGTTAAATGGTTCCGGCGTCGATGCTCTTCAGTTCGGCCACGGCCTCTCGCAGGGCCGGCAGTCTCTCGCCGATCACCGCCTCCACGACCGCGAAATCCGTGTCGTGGTAGTGATGGACGAGGACGTCACGCATGCGCGCGATCTGCTTCCACTCGACCTCGGGTCGCTGGTCGAGCAGGGTCGTATCGATGTGCTTGACCGCTTCGCCAATCTCCATGAGACGTGCACGGCAGGCGTCGTAGACAACACCTTGGTGCAAATCACCAGCGACGAGGTACTCAACGATGGCTGCAACGGCGTCTTCAATGTCGCTCAGACGCTCTTGATTGCGTCTCGTCACAAACTGACGGCTTCGGCGACGACCTCGTCACGCACGAAAGGACGAAGACCCTGGAGCGTGCACACGTCAACCCTGACGCCCAGTTCCTCTTCGAGCTCACATCCCAGCGCAAGGATGTCGAGGGGATGAGATTCCTCGTCGAACTCAACGAGGAAGTCGACGTCACTCGAGGGACAGTCGTCGCCCCGGACCACACTGCCAAAGACACGGACGTTTTTTGCGTGGTGACGACTCGAAATCGCGAGCAACGCGTCACGGTGCTCGAGCACGAGGGTGCCCAGTCGCGAGGTCGATCGAAGTTCGGACTCCATACCCGGCATTCTACCGGCGCCCCGCGTTCTCTGAGGAAAATGAAGGACCACGAGCAACTGCGAAGCACGCGACCTATTGCTCTCCCGCCAGGTGACACCGTGCGTGCCCCTCTTGGAGTTTCGAACATCGACACCGTCCAACATCATTTTTCAGAAGCCCAAGAATTATTTCGCCAGCTTTTGGGCGCCCGCCCACGAATTTGGAAGATTCCTATTGGCGTCTTTGGGACCGGTATCTCACCTGACTAGAAACCGTCTGAACACTTCTCAATAAATACATTAGAAAAAAGACAGCAGATACTGAGAGTCCAGTCCACTTCAGCCAATACGCGTCTGAATTGAAAGTCAACTCTTCAATTATTCCGAACACAGCAAATACAAAGCCAATTGCGGCCCACCATACGGCTGCCATACCGAGCGCAGTTGCCTTAACTCCGTCCCTCGCCAGTTGATTGACCATTGTTCCATCAACAAACGAGAGTCGACGGCTGAGTCGATCTTCAACGAATTTTCGTTCAACTTTAGTGACATACGAACCCGCGGATCGTACAACTGATTCTTCTCCAATTGGCAATTCGCTCATACAAGCTCCATCTCGCGACTACTTCTTCTTTGGAGTTGGAGCATTGTTATTGGAATCGGCACCGTTCTTAATGTAGTTGGCGATGTCGAGCAGGAGTGCAACTCCGCCGCTTACCGTACTGATCTTGCCAGCGGTTGAAGTCCCAGCATCTCCAATGAGATAACTGGTCGCCCTGGACACTCCACTCAGCAAGTCATCTGCCGCCGAAGCTCCACTAACGGAACCGAGCGCCATACCAGCGCAACCCGCATAACTCCCGTCATTGATGCATGAATTCCCGTCAATAGCAGTTCCGACTGCGCCAGTCGCGAGTGTCAGTCCAGCCACTTGCTCAGCTGTTAGGTAACCACCAGCCACTATGAGATCACCTCCGCCTGTCGCCAACGTCAGCGCAACGAGTCCAAATCCGATCCCGACCAGACCAGCATTCGCAGACACCCAGTGTCGTGCGCCGTCATAATCCTGCGCGACGGTGTGCCAACAAAAGAGGAAGCAAAGTCCTAGAGGGTCCGTCCCATTCAGCGGGTTGTCATTCGTGAACACGTACGGCTGTCCTGTCTGAGCGACCAACGGATCGACCGAGAGAAACTGATCCGTCGTCGGGTCGTAGTAGCGGTCGACTACGGAAGTAACCACGTTGGTCGCGAAGAATTCGTAGTCGGAGCCTATGACCAGGAATAACGGCGTACGAGCAACGGGAGAATATTCATAGCGAAAAATTCTTTTGGTGAAAACAATTTCAGTTGTGGGAGCGCGATAGGACAACTGTCATCGCGAATGTACCTGTCGATTGAATGAGTAGCCGTGGCTCGAGGTGTTGTCTACGCGATCAGACCAAGAGTTCCGATGATGCACAGAAGCAATCCCAGGATTAAATACCAAACTCTCATTTGTCTTGCGTTTACGGAAATTGCCTTGAAGCCCAAGGATGTTTTCTTCTTTGTCGCAAAGAGTCTTGTCATCGTGCCTCTGTAGTCAGTTATGGAGAAGAATACAAAACCGAGGCCAACGATTATTCCAAGTGTCGAAATGACATAAAACATTTAGCCAAACTCTTTTCCGTGCATTATGAAAAAACCACCACCTGGAGTTCCAATCTCGATGACCAAAAGTGGCTTCTTAGCTGATGGCGAAAAAGTTACACCACTACCGGCCCAGAAACTGCCTTCGATCGTCGCAGACAATCCCTTTTCAACTTTCGACGGCTTGATTTGACCAGTGTATGTAACGGAGCCCGAGATGCCTGGCACTCCGATTCCTAATCCGTTTGAAACATAGAGCTTTCCGTTGGTGTCAATTGCGAAACACAACATAATGATGGCACCGTCGCCGCAAACAGAGAAAATCTCGTTTGAATTATTGACGGCCTTCGCCCACGCCTTAATTGTGGCATTACATCCGTTGGTACCCAATACAACGCACGCGGTAGGGCCACCACCTTTTAGCCCCGTCGGGTCCTCTGCGTTCAACGGATCGTCATTTGTGAACACGTACGGCTGATTCGTCGTCGCAACGTCCGGGTCGACGCTCAAAAATTGGTCAGTCGTCGGATCGTAGTAGCGGTCGACTACGGACGTCACCATACGGTGACGCAGTCACTTCGTAGTCAGATTTGGTGACCAGGGAGATCGATGTAGGAATTCCTGAACATTGTCGAAATCACAAACTGTTTCGGGCGCGACATCTAAGAAGTTTCGCCATAGTTCGTCCGAAGCCATGAATGCGCCAGTCGGTCTAGCGTCAGTTGCATGCTCTGAGGTGACGACGTCATGACCTTGAACCAACTATGGCAGGTCACTCCAAGAATGTCGAGGATTCGCTACAAACCATCGTTGGAGAAATTCAGGTTGTTGTTCGCCCGTATTGAGGACAGATCTCGTCTCATTGGAGCTGCGCTATCTCCGATAGGCCCGGTATTTCAACCGATCCAGAATCGACTGAATAGTTCTGAATAGATACATTAGAAAGCAAAGAGCGGATATTGACAAACCGGTCCACTTAAGCCAATTTCCATCCGAACTGAAGGTCCACTTCTCAGCAATACCCAATACAAGGATTACAAATCCAATTGCAGCCCACCACGCACCCGCCATACCGAGCGCTATCGCCTTAATTCCATACTTTGACAATTCATTGACCATCGTTCCATCGCCCAATAAGAGTCGGCGGCGAAGGCGTTTTTCGACGAATTTACGTTCAAGTTTCGAGACATATGAACCACCGGAACTGACCATTGCGTCTACTCCGCCTGATGAATCGTCCATTCAAATTCCCTTTCACTTCTTCAACTTGCGTGCCGGAGTTTTGTTCGTCGCATTTGCACTGCTCTTAACATAGTTAGCGATGTCCAACAAAAGGGCAACTCCGCCGCTTACCGTACTGACCCTGCCCGCAGTTGACATTCCATTGCTCCCGACGAGGAGACTGGTTTCATCGGCAACACCGCCTAGAAAATCAACCACCGCCGAACCCCCGCTTGCAAGTCCAAGCCCAAAGCCGGAACAGCCAATGTAGCTTCCATCATTGCAAGATGCACCATCTAAATATGTGCCCACGGCTCCAGAAACAAATGTCATACCGGCTACGTCCGAGGCCGTAAAGAGCCCACCGGCCACGATCAAATCGCCTCCGCCGGTTGCCAAAGTCAGAGCGATCAATCCAAATCCAATCCCGATGAGGCCAGAATTTGCAGCTATACCGTGTCGAGCGACGTCAAAACCATGCGCGACAGTACGCCAACAAAAGAGAAAGCAAAGTCCGAGCGGATCTTCTTCATTCAACGGATTGTCATTCGTGAACACGTACGGCTGGTCCGTCGTTGCGACGTCCGGGTCGATCGACAGGAACTGATCGGTCGTCGGGTCGTAGTAGCGGTTGACTAGGTAGATCAGGCCCATCGGATCCGTATATGAGCCCTGGAACCCGAAGGGTGTGACATCACTTCCCGATTTGATCGTCTGTTCGCCGTACGGCGAATACACCGCCAATTCGTTGGTCGCGCCCGATGAGCTAAAGACGCCCTGTACACCAGTCTGACTCGCCACGAGGAACACCGCCGTTGAGCCACTGGTGGTTGTGCTGATCTGTTCGATCGGCGCAGTGCCGCCGAAGAGTAAGTCACCGTAGATGTAGCTGACGTTCGTCGTGCTACTGCCGCTCGTCTTGGCGTCATTGATATTGAGGGGAATCGAACCGCCCGCGACCGGATCCCACGTGGAATCTGTTGCCGTAGACGTCGTGGTACTCGTCGTGCGAAGTCCGTCACCGTTGTAGATGTAGCTCGTACCGTTAGCGGGTATTGAGCCGCAGGCCGTCGCTGTCGTGCTCACGTTGCAGAGTTCGCCGTAAGGATTCCACGCGTAGTCAGTCGTCGTCGTGCCTGACCCAGTGGTGGTCGCAGCGCTCGCGCGCTCTCCGTTCGCCGAATAGGTGTAGGTGGTCTTCACGGACGCCGATGGCGGCGAAGAACACGAGTTCGTTGAGGAGACGTTGGCAGACCAACACAGTTCGTCGCCCGCGTTGTAGGCGAATGACGTGGTTGTTCCAGTCGGGGGAACATCCTTGGTGATTTCTCCGTTAGCCGCCACCGTATAGGTGTCGTTGCTCGTCGATGAGCCGAGGTTCGTGGCCGAGGTGACCTGGTCGTTGTGGTTGTACCCAGTCGAGGCCGAAGTCGAACCGTTTATGTCCACCGATGCCTCGCGCTGGTCGTTGTCGTAGGTCCAATTGTCGCTGATGGCCGACCCGGCGCTCAGGCTTGTGGGTTCGCCGTTGTTGTTGTAGCTATAGGCAGCGGTCGCACCCGCCGACGCGACCGAAGTCGGTGTGTCGGGCGTCCAAACATCTCCGTACGTGTAGGTCGTCGTGTTGTTGGTCGACATCCAGTCGGTAACGGTCTGGAGGCGACCACCACTGTCGTAGACGCGCTTCACGATTGTGTTGGTCGGCGAACCTGATGCGGGCGAGGAGATCGTGCCACAGCCGGTGGTGGCATCAACTGGATACGCCTCACAGATCACTTGCCCGTCGTAGTTGTAGAGGTACGAAAGAGTCATACTGTTCGCGTCCGTCGTGCTCAGCAGTTCACCGTTGGCGTACGAGTACGTGGTCGTCGCGGCCGAGGGCGAGTAGGTGGTCATGGCGAGGCGATCGGACGCGCCGTTATAGGTGTAGGTGGTCACGCCACTGACGCCGGTGCCCGAACCACAGCCGTAGGCCGTCCCGTTATCCGATGAGGTACAGATACGACCGTCCGCGTCATAGGACGTCTGCACCGTCGTGCCGTCAGGGTTCGTGGTGGTGGTCAACTCACCGTCGGCGTCGTAGGAGTAGTTCGTCACTTCACTGAGCGCGTTGGTGGATGAAGTCTCCAACGTAGGATAGGACGAGTCGATGTACGCGTTGGTTGTCGCGTTGCCACTCGGATCCGTGACCGACGTCTCGTTGCCGAGGGAGTTGTAGACGCTCTTCGTATCGCCAGTGACGGCATTGCACTGGGTCGAGGTTCCAATTGCAATCGAGACTGAGCCAGACTCGCACACCGATCCGTAGTCGTTGTAGGCCGTGTACTGGACGGCGTCATTCGCCGCATCGACGACTTCCGTGGGCGAGTTCGGGTACGCCAGATCGCCGTAGTAGCTGGTCGTCACTTTCCCAAGGGAGTCAGTGCTGGTGTGCACGTTGGTGCTGCCCGGCATGTAGGTCGTGGTGGTCGAGCCCGCCTGGGCTCCGGTCGAACAGGTGAGCCCCGTACGAAGGGTGTTGGTCAGTTCGAAGCAGGGTCGGTTATCGCCGTCGAAGACGGCCATCTGGTACACGCCCGAGTACGGCGTCTCAACAGTGACGGGATTGAGAGCGAGGTCATACGTGTAATTTGTCGTTCCCTCACTTGGCTTCGCGACAGAGGCGACGAGGCCATTTGGCAAATATGTCGAGACAGTGGCGTACGGGTTGCTCGAACTTTGTGCGCCCGACTGGCCGGCCGGAGGAATCGACCACAACGAATCGCCCATGAGGTCGAAAGAAGACGTCGTCGTCTGGGGATCGGCTCCGGTCGCCGTGTCGTCGTAGTCAATCGAGGTTGACGTCAGGTCGCCATCCTCGTCGTATTGGAAGACCGTCGATCCTACGGGCGGCACGCTTCCAGGATTATCTAAAGCGCCGCCCGTGTACTCGCAGGTGCCCGGCAAACCTGTACCCGAGGCCACAGAAGGCGGCTCCACGTAGCACAGCACTTCGCCGATGTAGTAGTACCCAAATTTTGTGATATTGCCCAAGGGATCTGTTTCGGTCTGCACGTAGCCCTCAGGGTTATAGGTGTACACCTCGGATCCACTGGGCGGGCTCGAGGGTCCGTTCGACGACGACCCCGGGTAACTCCAGAGGAGCTCCGGTAGGACATTGGCTCCAACGTCGTTGTACGCCGACGTAGCCACGTCACCGAGGGCATTGGTGGTGGAGATGACGTTGCCCGCCGGATCCAGGATGATCGTCGCAGTCGGAGACGAACCGCTGAGCGAGTCGGGATACGTGATCGTCTCGGTCGAGTCGGCCGCGCCATAGCCCATCGACCACGCGTACTGCCACGTCTCACTGTTGGCGCCCCCTCCCAGAGCACCGAGAGTCGTCTCGGTTTCTACGCCGGACGTGTATTGGTCGTTTTCGACGGAGGAGACCGCAGTGCAACTCGGGCACCGGACTTGAGCGGGATAGGTGACGGTTGTCGACTGTGGGTTGCCGGCCAAGACGCAGTTTCCCGTCGAGCAGCCGTCGGCGTAGGAGTATATGGTCACCGCCCCAGTACCGTCTTCCACCTCGCCCACCATGCCAACATCAGGTCCTGAGTTGTTGTAAGCGATGTAGTTCGAGTGTGTAGAGCCAGCACTGACGGGCGGTGAAGAGCCCACGCCTGAATCCGGGTCGTAGATCTGGACGAGGTCGCTGGTATCAGGGCTCGGGGCGCTCGTGTCGTAGACGAAACTCCAGGTGCTCGTTCCGCTCCCAATGATGTCGGATGACACGGTCACGAGGTTGCCGTGGCTGTCGTAGCCAAGGTTGTACGTGATCCCATTGGGACCGACGATCTCAATGATTTGCGAACTTGAATTGAACGCCTCGAGAATTTGACGCCCATCTTCACCGACGATGAGGTCGCAGTAGAAAGCGGCCGGCAAGCAGGTCAATGGGTTCGGACCGCTGACAAGAGACGAACCCGGCGCAACGTTGTAGATTTCATAGAAGCCACCCCAGAAGGTGCCGTCGCTATCGTCGTTCGCGAGGTCGCCATTCCAGCTATAGCCGTAAGACTCCTGCCCGCCTTGTTGGTTGAAGTACAGAAACTCATTGAAGAAGTCAGCGAACTGCCCTTGCACGTTGGCGAGGGCGCACCATTGATGCGACGAGGAGCTCGAGATCGTGTACTTGTTTGTCGTCGGGTAGTCGCCGGTCGGACAGGACGTTGAGGTTCCACTGCTCGCGGACTCACTAAACGTGTCCTGGGCGTCACTACCCTCATTCACCACCTCGTTCGATGACAGACCCGGGGTGACGGAGAGACTCAATGTGGAGCTCCAGCCGTAGCCCAGAGGACCGGGGTACTGTCGTGCGGCGATCTGTGCCTGAGCAAGTTGGGCGTCGTAGGTGAGGGCATCGGACATTGGCACGCCGATCCCTGGCGCGTTGAACAGATTCAGCGAATACGAGTAGTCGCCCGTGAGAGTGTTGACGCCGGAACCCGAGTCGAGGGACTCAGACGGGGGTGCCGTTCCGGTGACATCCGACGCCTCGCATGTGAAACAGAGCGCCGCGGAGTCCGACCCGCCGTAGAGTTCACCCGGAGTGTAGACGGTGGTTCCGGAGGTATGAGCCGTCTTGAGGTCTGAGCGCACACCGTGGCGAAAGTCGTTCGTCGAAGGGACCACACTCGCCGCGCTCGCTGGCTTGGCTATCAAGTCGCCCGCGAGAGTTCCGAAAACGACGACGGTTGCGAGTACGACGATCGCCAGTCTCCGCGGACGTAGTTCGGTTTGGCTTCTCATGAAGAACTCCCGGCCGCCGTCGAGAAGACCGTAGAGACGGGATTGGACGACCAACCAGAAGAGCCAGCACTCGTTCCCGAGGTGGAGCTCGCTCCGGACAGCCCCACGTAGACGCACGATGATGCGGAGACGCAGCTGATCGAGCTGACCGCAGAGACGGCGGTGGGTAACACGGTCGCCGACCACGTCGACCCACCATCAGAGCTCGTCCAGGCCGGTGCTCCCGACGCAATCGAGGAGGGACCGCTCAGCACACAGTCACCGGCGTCCGGACACGAAAGTGCATTCACCAACCAGGATCCGGCGGGAAGACTGACGGCAGTCCAACTGGTCCCACCATCTGCCGACTGGATCTCAAAGCCTGGTTCGCGGCTTTGAGTCGCGCCCATCGGATTGGCTCCAATCGCAACGCACGTCGTGGGCGATCCGCACGACACAGTGCGCAAGATACCTGTTCCACCGCTGACGAACTGCTGAGTCCAGGTCTGACCACCGTCATTGGTGACCAGAATCTGGGCACCGACCGCGACGCAGAAACTGGCGCTCGCGCAACTCACACCTCCGAGCGCAGTGAGCGGGAAGTTCGTCGACGGGGCTGACCAAGTTACGCCACCGTCGTTTGAGGTGACGATTGCTCCATTAAGGGGTCCGCCGTCGTTCGGTATGACTCCGACAGCCACGCAAGTGGTCGTGCCACTCGGACAACTGACTCCGAGAAGTGCCGTGTTGCTGGTGGGGATCGAGTGAGCGCTCCAGGTTACGCCGCCGTCGCTGGAAGTGATGGCCACACCGCTTCCTACCGCGACACAGTGAGTTGCCGAAGAACAACTCACCGACTTCACCTCAGGGAGTCCGGCGGGCATTGTGCTGGCTGTCCACGTGCCCCCGTCGTCGTTTGAGATCGCGACGATACCGGACAGGCTCGAATCTCCGCCAGCGGCAACGCACAGGGATGCCGTGGGGCAAGTGACTTCATCGAATGCGCCGGCACCTTCTGTGGCACCCCCAGGAGTTGAGATCGAGGGCGCACCAAGTTCATTTTGAGGATTCGTCCACGGAACGGGCGCAGAGACACTCGAGGCAAGATTCCGTGTCCTCGGCGACGTCGACGGGGACCCAATGGCTAGCGCTACCGAAGCCAGTAGCAGTCCGGCCGTCGTGGTTGACGTCACGACGAGCACAGACCGCTTCATGAAGCGTGACCGAATTCGCTCAGACACTTCAATACTTTCGTTGAACCGTCTTGCCTTGATTCCCCCAGCTCCCCAACTGGTCAACTGGTTCGGTGACGCGGTAGCTTCTGTAGCTCTTGGTGACGCGAAGTTGATGAGGGAAGCGAAGTGGCTTGTCACGAACTTCCGGCTCAGGCCAGCGTTTGATGTTCTCCGCGTTGTCTGAACAGACGAATTGTTTCGACGCTGCATTACTCCCTACCTCCCAGGAAGCCCTCGCGGATTTTCAGTATGTCTAGTTCGTCGAATAGCGATTCCATGACTACCGGGACCCAAAAATTGTCAATTCGGGATGAGAGTGAAACGGTAATTCAGTTCCCAGCGCTTGAGGAACAAGTCCGCTTACCTTTCACGCGCTAGTTATGAGACCTCGCGTCGACATTTCGAAACAAAGTGCCCATAGAGTGCCCGTGCGTCGAAAATGTTCGGTAACGATAATGATAAATAACTGTGGATCAGGTATTTCGGCGTAAGTGATTTGTCAATCACTCCACCTTTCCAAGCTGGCCATGCGGGTTCGATCCCCGTTACCCGCTCTCTGGTCAGCGCAGGTTCTTTTAGGTCGTGTTTCCTTGGGTCTTCGACATGAGCCACTTGGCCTGGGCTCCTCGAAGTCTGAGCGACGAACCCTCGCTGCATTGAATGATGCACCTTTTCCGCTGACCGACGCACATTCGCTGCACAGAGTTTTTTGACTCAGCCGTGCGTATTATCGGTGTTGAACCCTCCGCTACTTGCATTAACGATCGCGTTCCAAAGGTGATTTCTCAAAGCACGACCGCACAGGTCGAGGTGGCTTCACCTATCGCTAGTTGGTCGCCGTTTTTGGTGCCCAGATCCCCCTGTAGGTTGTGGGCGTCGACGGCGAACAGATATCGGGAGCGGAGAACGTACCGGTAAAGGCAATCGTCTTACCCTTAACCAGTTTCCCTTTGTTGAAGCGACCAGTCCAAGTAATTGGCTCGGTAAACGTCATTGAGGTCTGCGTGTCCCCGGGCGTGAGCGTGACGTTACCGGTGAACGAGAACGTGCCACTTGGAGTGATTGGCATTGCGCGGGGCAAAAAGATTTGAATGGTGGTTATCGAAGTCAGTTCATTCGGATCGAGAGCGATGAACGAGGGCCCAGCCGTGCAAGCAACACCTCCCTCTTTCATTCCTGCAAGGGCTTTGGCTCCGTTGTCGACCACCAAGACGTCGACAGAGAACTCGAGCGAGCCTCCGGTGGGGGGCACCACGTCTGTCCCGTAGACGCCGTCGCGAACCTTCGCCGGACTCGCCGAGGCTGATGCGGCAACACCGCACGCGAGCGTCATCACGACACCGAAACTGAGCACCACCCTGAGCAACTTCATTGACGGCACGTTAACACCGTGAAATCCTCCGCACCAACATCCGGTTTGGGCTCATTTGATATGCACCAGTGATCCGCGTCAACGAACGATGGCGTCAATTGACCGCGACTAGCCCACGCCCACGATTCGCTACCCAGTGATGATCACGACCCGGTCCAGGTTGAGATTCGAGAACTGGGTGAGCACCCCTCCACCCGAAGTGCGAAACGACACGTCCGTGTGACCCTTGGCGCTCAAGATGCTCTGGAGGAAGTTCCTCACCACCTGGGCTCGAAGTTCACTCAATACCTGGTTATGCGGATCTGGACCGGTCTCACTGGCGTAGCCG
>Ga0182030_10007248_pt1 | contig 23190 bp, 17 predicted proteins | sample 812S3MmetaG_FD_121299 | JGI IMG/M metagenome (GOLD analysis project Ga0182030, IMG submission 121299) | Permafrost microbial communities from Stordalen Mire, Sweden - 812S3M metaG (Illumina Assembly) | ecosystem: Environmental > Terrestrial > Soil > Wetlands > Permafrost | place: Sweden...
CCTCCGCGAAGCCCTCCACCAGATCCACGCCCGATCAGCCGCGCACTAAATTGTCACAAGTAAGGACTTATGTCGCAAACGTGCTCGGTGGCCCAGCTCAAAGACGTCCGCACACTGCGCACCAGTCGCAACGTTAGTTAATCGTCGAAACAAAGTAATGCAGTAAATTCTAAATTCGTCTCGCCCGTCGGCCAGCCGCGCTTGACACCAGACCAACCATGATCTGAGTCGTCCATCTGAAGAGCACCGAGCGTTCGCGGCTGCTTTCGGCCGGTTTTCTACTTGCCGCCCTTGCCGATGAACCGGCCTGTGGACTTCGTTCACCACGCCGACGACCCCCCTGGTTCAGGTGCGTAGCCGAGGAACTCCTGGTACGGACGCCGATTAACATTCCAGTGCCGAGCTCCGGGCGGCCGTTGGCGGGTGCTGGCATGCGTAAGCAGAAGATGGCTTCTGGCTCTGGAGATTCCCACGAAGAAAGCAGCTCTGGCTTCACTTTGGTCTCCGAAGAACATCTCGTGTTCGATTGCCGGGATGACGACCGCGTCGAATTCGAGTCCCTTGCTCTTGTGGATTGACATGATCCGCACGCCGCTCTCGGCGGCGAGCAGTTCCAGCGCTTCAGCGGGAGAGCTGCCGGAGGTGAGCATTTCCCCGATACGGTCGATGACGTCACTGGTGATCTGTTCTGGCCGCCCGGCAGACTCGTACTCAGGAGCGAGCGCGGCAATTGCCGGGGCTCCGAAGAAGCTCAGGAAATCGGCAGCAAGCTCATTAAGCAGGGCCCTGTCGGACAAGCGGCTGCTGTTGCCCTGGACAAGGGCACGGGCGTGCTGGAGGTGCGCCTCCCAGGATCCGCGGATTCGAAAATGCTGGTCTTCGTCTTGCCCGTCGAAGAGCTTGCTGCGGTGAAGGCGCGCGTAGCTTGCGGGGTTCCTTATGCCGGCTAGCGTCTCCAGGTATGCGACCAGCAGTTTGGTCAGGGGTTGCACTGCCAGATCCTGGAGTTCCTGGTCATTGCGGGAGGGTATTCCCGCGTTCTCAAGGGCCTGGGACAATGCCGGGCTGTACCGTTCGGGCTGGTTGCGGAACAGGACAGCGATCCGAGATACGGGAGTGTCTGACCAGATCAGCGACTGGATCCAGGCTGTGATCTGCGCTGCTTCCTGCCATTCATCGGCCGCGCTCACGGTCCGGATTTCACCGCCGTCACCCGCAAGGGTTGCTTCCGGGACAGCAGCCGCAGGGTCTATGACGGCGACCATGCGGTTTTGCATCCGCCGCAGGCGCGGCTGGGAACGGAAGTTCTGGTAGAGGTTGAGACGGGCAGCGCGGAAGTCGTTGGCGAAGGTCTCAGTGATGCCGTCTACAGCCCCGGCCCAGCCCATGATCCGCTGCTTAGTGTCTCCGACGGCGGTGAGGATGGTTCCTGTGCCGTGGAAGGCCTGGCGGACTAGCGTGTACTGGTTGGCGGTGCAGTCCTGGAACTCGTCGAGGAACACGTGGCTGTAGGTGGCGCGGAGCCCTGCCAGGACGAGCGGGTTCTGCTCAAGGATCTCAGTTGCGAGGGGGACAAAGTCCTGGAAGGTGATCTGCGTGCGGAGGATCCGGTCGCTGCCAATCGCGAACCCGGGGTCGAGCGCGCTGCTGCCAGACAGGACGGGCCGGAACCGTTCGATAAGCCGGAGGCTGAAGGCGTGGAAGGTTTGGCTGTCCAGGCGGCTGGCCAGGTCCGGGGGTACGCGCTCGCGTACCCTCGCGGCCAGGTTCGCTGCTGCGTCGGCCTTGAAGGAGATCGCCAGGATGCGCTGCGGGTAGGGGCAGGTGTTCGTGCGGAGCAGGAAGTCGGCGCGCTGGGCCAAGAGCTCTGTCTTGCCTGCGCCCGGCCCGGCGGTAACGGCGACGTTGTGGTCCTGTTCGCGGCCGGCTGTCTCGGCGTTCGGCTCGAGGGTGATGCCGGCGGCAGGCACCCACTGCCCGGGCTTCATTCGGGCAGCTCCGCGAGACGGGTCTTAGCCGCGCTGATCAGCCGGGACATGACCGGAGGGATCGCATCGAGCAGCGCCTCGTTGGACAGGTTCGACAGCGCGGTGAGGTGCTGGACCGGTTTGCTGCCCTTGCCGAACATCCGGTAGTACTCGGCGAACAAAGCACTCTCCTCGGGTGAGTATTGCTCCGCTTCTAGCTTGCGGCCCTTCCCGAGAACCGAGGTGAGGGTATCAGCATCGGGCGGGGCGACATTCTTCCTGTCGAGGCGGTAGGCATCCGGGTAGGCGCTGAGCATGGAGAAGTCGAGGTCGAGCGGAGCGGAGAAGTAGACGCCGCAGCTCTCGAGGAAATCCAGCACCGCCTTCCCGTTTTCGGATGAATTCACCAGTTGCCCAGGGTCGTCCCATGCGGGTATCGCGTCTAGGTGTGCCTGTTCCAGGTGTTTCTCGATAGCCAGGGTGGTCGGGTACTTCAGGAGCTGGTCGAGGGCGTAGTGGACGCGTCCCCATCCGCCGCCGAACCGGGCCGTGTCGAGGTCTAGGAGCGTGAAGTAGGGGATGCCAAGGCTGCCCAGGAGGCGCCAGAAGTGGTTTACGTGCCGACCGCCGAGCGGGACGATGGAGATGCAGCTGAGGTCGGATGACATGCCAGCCGCTTCGAGCATCCGCGGGAGGACGATCTGCTCGCTGGCGCCTTCGCCGAGCATGACCAGTCGCGCGAAGTACAGCTCCGGGAAGGCCTCGACTGCCTCGCGCACGAACTTGTAGGCCTCAGCCGACTCGGGCGGCAGCTTGATCATCGTGACGACGGTCCGTCGGCTGGCGTCGAGCCGCAGGTGACGGATGGATGAAGCTGGGACGCGCCGTACGACCGAGGGCGAGTGGGTGGCGACGATTACCTGCCCGTCAGGGTGCCGGGAGAACCCGCGCAGGGACTCCAGGACCCGGCCGGTGTAGTGGGGCGAGAGGCTGTTCTCGGGTTCTTCCAGCGCGATGAGTGTGAAGGCGGCCGGGCGGAGCTTCGCCGGATCGACAGTAGGGACTTTCCGCGCGAGAACTTGTGTCCCGAGGTCGTGCAGGGCCAGGACTACCGTCAGGTACAGCAGTGACTGCTGCCCGTCGCTGAGCCGGGTCCAGTCGACAGGGCCGCCTCCGGGCGCGGTATCGAAGGCGATGTTCAGGTACCGCAGCAGGGCGTCGATGTCCGATCCGGTGAAGGTCACCGACGGAGTGGTGAAGTACGTCCCGGCGTGCATCCGGTTCCAGATCACGGCAAGCTGCCGCCCCAATGAGGAGATGGCCGGATTGGCGGCGAGGGAGTTACTCAGCTCCTGCGTCAGCTTCGAGGCGGTGGCTTGCTCCGCGCTCCAGTCGACGGCACGCAGCAGCCGTCCCATCAGCGTGCTGCTGGTATGAGCAATGTGGTCTGCCGGGTCGCGCCGGGCGGGCAGGTAGTGAACCTGGATCTTGGCTTGCTCGTACCTGTCGAGCTTCGTAGTGATGAACGGCTCGTCGTCCCCGTCGGTTTCGTTCACGAAGACGAGGTCGGTGCCGATATCTCCTGCGTCATCCTGCCTGGCGGTCAGTCGCACACGCAGCCTGGGCACCTGACCTGGTCGGTCCATGCGCATGTCCGGGAAGAACGACGGAACGCTGGTGCTGGGAGCACCGCTGACCAGCTCGGGGAACTCGAAGTCGGCCTCGATCCACAGCAGCGCGCTCCCCGGTGCCACGTCAGGCCCGGGTGCATGGGAGACGTGGAAATCGCTACGTCCCATGCGCCGCATCTGCGGATCCATGGCGAACATCCGGCCAAGGGCCGTCAGGACACTCGTCTTGCCGGCCCCGTTAGGACCGAGGAGGTACGTCATCGCCTCGAAGTCAACGACCGTCGGCTCGGGCCCAAAGCACTGGAAGTTCTTCAGGCGCATCCTTGTGAGGCGCACGATTCCCCCACGACAAATACTCAAGTAGGTCAAGCGGCGATTCGGCGGGCGAAGGTCGCGTTTCTCAACGTGTACCGGCCGGGCCGCGACAGAAATGTTACCGCATTACGGCAGTCAAGCGCCCAAGACTGGAGAAAAACCAATTTGCGGCTGCCAGCAGAACAATGCTCCTAAATACAACTTAAACGCCATTTGTCGCCTTACCGGTTCGCTGAACCTTGGCAACGCCTCTGTCGCCGGGCCTGTCGTGCCGCCGGAGGAAGGGAGGCTGCGGTGCCGAGAAAGACCTGGCACGCCCTGGGGGCAGCTGATCGACGCCACAGCAGGCTTCAAGGGCAACGACGTCCTGGTCACCGAACTCCTGGGCTTCCGGCCAGGCACACGCCCCTGGCGCGGACGCAACTCTCAACGTGCTCGCCCTGGCCCTAGGTTCGTCCAACCCCGAGGACGACGAAGACTGACCGCCCTAGATGGTGTCACGAACAAAACCGGCGCAGCGGGTCTGCTCTAGCGCTACGTGGCGAGGAGCAAGGGGTCAGTCGTCCTCCGCGCTCCGCTGCCAGCAGGCCAGCCGCCCCGCAGACCAGATCTGGTACTCAAACCGCAACCAGACAGGTGCCGCCTGACCAGCCGGAGCGGCTAAACGATCTTGGTTACCTACAAACCTGACGCGCACCCCCGGTTGCGCGGTAGGGGTAGTCCAGTGCGCGCACGTGCTCACGGCAGAGGTAGACGATTCTCTGGTCCTCTGGCCGTTCTACAGGTGATAGGCCTCCCCATTCTTGCCTTGGGTCGAGTTCGATCAGTGCAGCGCGCAGCACGCGGAAGTCCGCGCCGACCTCTGCGCGCGGGAGCGGCCCGCCGCCCACGGCGCGCACGAGCAGGTCGGTGCCGTCTGTGTCCTTGTTCTCGCCTTTGAGGTCTTCGGCGAGTTTGGCGACCGTCTCAAAGCCCGCCAAGGTTCGCCCGGATAGGTGCGCTCCTGCGAGAGTCAGGGTGGGTGCAGCAAAGGGGGTGATGAGCCCGAGCGCGGTTGCCAGCGCAGAGAGGTAGGGAAGATACGCGCGCAGCCAGGGGGGCATGCGGCGGACCCGGTAGACCCCGTGGTCGTCGGGCAGTGGGTGGGGCCCATCGGACCCGTAGGGCCATTCGCACCACATGCGCAGTTGGAACGTCTTCTGCGGCGGGAAGCCGGTACGGCCGACGTCGGTCACTTCGAACAGGCTGGGGCAGTGCACTCCCGCCGCGCAGCGGTTTTCCAGTAGGGCGCGGATGCCATTGAGGGTGGCCAGCTGCCGCTGGTCTATCTCCGCTAGTGCACTGGACTGCTCGGCGATGGCTTCACGCAGCGCGTCGGCGCCGTCTGCGAGGTCGCTGATGGCGGTCTCCAGGCTGCTGCCGCGCAGGCCGTCGAGCATCGTGTGCGCATGGAGTTTTCGTTTGGACCTTGGGCAGCGCACTTTGCGGTCCGCACCGGGTTCCTGGTCGGTGGCTTCCAAGATCAGGTCCTCGAGAGGGAACAGATGCCCGCAGGGCGGGTCCGAGCGTTCGGTGCACAGGCATGGCACGAGCCGCTGTTCGAGCAGACCGGGGTAGCGCTGGCCGAGGATCTGCTCGAATGCCTCGGCGAGCACGGACAGGAACCGGACCGGGAAACGGCCACGGACGCGCAGCTCGACGGTGGGCTGATCCCGGCCGTCGTCGGCGAGCAGCGCCCACGACGGGTACTGGGGATCGCGGTCGTTCAGCAGCACGCCCCGTGACCAGTGAAGGCCTGTGGTGTACCGGTGTTCCCGAGCGATGAACCAGGTGGGAATACCGGCCTGGCGCGACTTGAGCCGGTAGGCGATGCCGATTTCCTCGGTCGCTGGCACGTCGGATGCCTGTTCCCATGCCTGGTCTGCGCCTGCCGGCCTGGCTTCGTCGAGGCGTTCGACGACTAGGGCGACTTCGCTGCTGGTCCCGGCGTCGCCGACCCGGTAGGCAAGATCGAATCGTTCCATCATCTGGATCAGCCGGTCGCTGAGATCCGGGTCGTCTAGGTCATCCCATAGGCGGTCACGTTCTGCGCGGCAAAGCGTACCGCGCCGCGCGGCCACGTCAGAGCTGTCGAGAACCGCGGTGATCTTCGCATCCAGCCACGTGGGATGGAGAATGATCCTCTGGGAGAGCTCGAGGTCGTCCGCGAAAAACACCACGTCGCCCAAGTCGTGCAGCCAGCGCGCGATCACCTCTTGGTCCACCGGATCACGGACCCCGGCGTCCGCCATGCGCTGCAGCACCTGCCGGGTAGTTGCGGCATACCCGGGCATCGCGCGCACGGCATCGCTCGCGTCCGCCCACGCACGTGGCCACTCCGTTCCCATCATCGGCAGGCCAGCCGCCTGCTGCCGGACCGCATGGCGGAGGGCGTCGATGCCCGAGCCCGAGGCCGAATCGATCGTGAAGATCCCTTTGACCTGCGGATAGCGGGATTGCAGGTCGCTGGGCAGCGTCGCGGCAGACGGTTCGTCTCCGTGCGTGGCGACTACCAGAACGGGAGACTTCGGCGCTCTGGCTGCGATGACATCGAGCCAGGCGATGACCTTGCCGTCCTGCCACCGGGCCCGCGAATTCCAGACCAGCAGGAAGAGCGAACGGTCCGTAAGGTAGAACCTCTGGGTCGCGCGGTACTCCAGCTGCCCGCCGAAATCCCACACATGCAGCCGCATCCAAGTCGCCGGCTCACGGGGATGATCCAGCTGGAGCTCGTCCACATGAACACCGTGAGTCTGTCCCTCAGCCGGATCGTACTGACCACCCGTCAGGCGTTTGAACAGGGACGTCTTACCGACCGTGGCTTCCCCGACAACCAGGAGCTTGGACTCCCACAACCGGACCGACTCCTGCACAGCGCGTGCCCGACGATAAGCTTCCGCGCCCTGAGCACCCGCCGACGCCAACTCTGTCGGCGCGACATTTCGGGCGAACGGGTACGTGCCCAAGCTGCCGGTGGTTGACCTGACAGGTCGGGGATCACCTTCCCCGACCAGACGGCGACTTATCTCGCGATAAATGTCGTCCAGTCTCAGGACCTCTGAGCGGCCAGGAATACCCTCGCGCACAACCCGTATGAGCGCTGCAGTAAAGGAGGCCAGCTGCCCGTTCAGTGACGTCCTCGCCTTCTCATATCTTGAGGAGGCGCCCAGGAAGTAAAAACCGTCAACTGTGTAAGATCCATCCGAAGGTGAGAGCCTGTCCTGCACGGAAGAACCACTGTCAGCATCATCCACGAAGTGGACGTTGTCGTCGTTAGCTAGTCCTGCGAATGCGCAGTCTAGAAATACCAATCTCGTCCGGGCGAGAGACTCCCTCAAGAGTCCCGCGAGGTGCTCATACCGCATCGCCGTATGCGGCATGATCTCCGGGCGCCAGTCGGTCTCCGCGAGAGCGAGAGCGAGTTCTCCCTTCGGAGTGCGGATCCCGTAGCCTGCGTAGTAGATCAGCAGCACGTCCTCGGCTTCCCTGACTGCCTCACCTACATATCTCGCTAGATCTGACGGCGTTGCCACGTCCACGAGGACTGTGACCCGGTCCGGGGGCCACGCACACAGAGAACTGGTTAGCAACTCCGCCATTGCCTCGGCAGAAGCGCGGGCTGCCGGCAGGTCGGAGATCTTCGAGTCCCGGTAAGCCGAATTACCGATCACCAGAGCCCGCGACCGAGACAAGTCAGGCAGACCGTCGCCCGAACCAGCCATCATTACCAGCGCCTCATTGGCTCTTCCTCACTACGGTAGCCCGGACGCTCCGTACTCCGACGATCCGTTTGAGCGTCCCCTTCACATTAGCGCGCTATCGGAAACACACTGACGCCTTACCCCATCTCGCCTTCCGACATATCGGCCCAGAACAGCAAGAGTAATCGGAAAGATCATTCCATTCCCGGTCCTGCATACAGAACCCATCGACTGCGGTTGGACTCGGAGACGTCCCTCGCAAGGCGACGAAGCGGTCGGCCCCCAGTTCCAGGACCAGCTGGACCGCTGTAGACCCGACCGCGTCGGCCGCGCCGTCCTTGGTTGTTACGTCCCGGCGGCGTCAGCGGCGCGGCCCATCCTGGCTGCCCATGCATGCCGAAGCCCTTCTCCTTGGCGAGCCTGGTGAGCAGGTCCACGAGTTCGGACACGGGCAGCTGCTGGGCCTGGGTACCGTGGAGATCGGCGATGCGGTCGCTGAGGTCCAGCCCGGTCGGCCGCAGCTGAGGGATATGCGGAGCGGCATGCAGCGGTTTGGCGGGCAGGTCCGGGTTCATCTCGTTCCATTTCCGGATGCCGTCGTTGGCCTGCTGCACCTTGCGGGCGCGCGTACGCGTAGTCCGCCGCTCCCCGGCCAGCCACTGGTCGATGGTGGCGGCCTCGTTCCCTGCGGCCTGAAGGTGGTGAAGGGTGTCCTGCGCAACCCGGGTCACCGCCGCGAACCCTCCGTAGTGGATGTACAGGCCCGTGAGCCAAGCCTCGATGTGGGCGCGCTGCAGAAGGCGGACGGAGAATTCCTGGCCGGACCGGGCGGCGAGGTCCATCTCCTGCAGCAGCTGGCAGCAGTGCCTCAGGGCCGCGCCGTCGTATAGCCGCCACTTCACCTGATCGGTGGCCGAGCTCAGGATGGCCCAGCGGTCCCCGGCGAACGCCTCGCTGATCTCGCCGGCCAGGGCCGCGATGCCGGCAGACAGCTCTTCCGCACTCGGCGAGGCCGCACTGACGGGCATGCTGGCCTGGGTAGTTCCCGACGTCACGACGATCAGGGTAGGCGGCCCGCGCTGGGCTGGCGAACCGTTTTACGGCCGCGTCCGGGCCTGTCCGGGTAAGGCCGGCGGCCCGACCGCCGGCGGTGCCGAACTTCCCTCCGGGGCCACCGGTCAAGGCCAGCCGACCTCACAGTCGTGGGCTGAGTACCTCGTGCCCGGCAGCGAGTCCGGGCCCGCCGGTCGGGGCTTTAGTCGAACAGGCCTACTGATTCCCGGTTGCGGTACGGGCCGTACGCGTTGATGCGGAGCGCGCGGTGGTCGGGCAGGCCGGCGAGCCGGTCACGATCACCGGGATGGGCGATGAGCATGGTGATGAACGGGTCGTCCCAGATAGCGGCGTTGAGAAAGGTCATCGTGCTCTGGCACAGGTCCAGGTGCTCCTCGAACGCCGGGCGGGCGGGCGGAAGGCCGGGATCGTCGAGGTAGCCCAGGATCGCCACCCTCGGCCCCATCGGCAGGATCAGGCCGTGGGTGGTCTTATCTTCCTGGCCGACGTACATCCAGCCCCGGTCAGTGATCATGAACCGGGATACGTCAGCCGGGCTGTGCAGAACCCGCCACCGCCACGTGCGCAGCACCGGGAGCTGGTTGAGCAGCGCGGTCATCCGCGCGTACTGCAGGTCATCGCCCAGCGGGACGGGCAGGCCGTTCCGGGTCTGGTAGTCCGCGGCGACGTCGGCGAACGAGGGATGCCGCACGCCGGCCGCCGCCGCGTACGTGAACAGCAGCTCGTCATCTCCCGGCACGAGCCGTCGGTTCGCCAGCCGCACGACCAGGTCGCGGAGCTTGTCCTCCACCGGGTCCCACAGCTTGTCCACCACGTCACGATCGATCCCGGGCGGCGGCGCGGTCAACCGGTACATGCCAGGCAACCACGCGATGCTCTCAGCCCTGGGATCCACCGGGTCCACCGCGCCGGTAGCCGTCCGGCGCACGGCGACCGTCGCGTCGCGGAGCCGGCCGCTCGCCGTCGCCACCCCGAACCCGCCGATCAGCACCGCCGGCAGGTAATGCTGCTTCTTCCCGCTCACCCGTACGAGGATGCCTTCCGACCCCCGCTCCAGCGAATCGCCTATTACGCGCGAAACGTACATCTGCGGCAAGCCTTCAACGCATGCGCGGTCACATGCCCTCGTGGGATTCGAGTCGCCGGGCTGCCGACGGTCAGCTCGCGCGGCACGCTTCGCGCACTGCGCCTCTGGTCAGTCGGTTTTGCCGGGGTAATCATCAAAGATGCTGTCCTGCAGCGGTGGTGCGGGCCGGGCGACACCGGGAGCGCCGAGGTCTGCGGCGCCCTAGTGCCAGGCGGCTCGCCACTGCCCGGCAACGTCCGGGTCTGTCCACAGCTGGTCGACAGGCGGTGGCGGGTCGGCGCGTAGCGGCCACCGGCCGTCGCTGTTAACAGCAGCCGCATCAGGATCGCGCGGCGGACCAGATCGCGCAGGCGGTCGATCAGCCGCCCGTTGCGCATGCGGGGTGTGCAGTCTCCAGCCGCCGGCACCGTGGACACGACGGCGAGCCACTTCTCCAGCTGCTTCTGGATGATAATCCCACCGTGAACGAGGCTGGACCGCAGGTCGTATCGGGCCTTGACACCGGCGAAGATCGCCGGTGCCGGATCGGTGTGCGAGGACAGGAAGATCGCGGCCCGGGTGCAGATCCTCAGCGTGACGTCGGACTTGTCGGTGCCCGGAGAGCGCTGCTTCGAGCGCGGTGGCCAGGTCCGCGATCTTCTCGAACTAGGGCCTGGGCGCGAACGAGTTGGTGAACTTGATGACGGCCGTGTTGGAGCTGATGATAGCCATAGTGTGATCCCTCCTGGATCTTTTAGCTTGCGAAGTGGGCAAACGCCCACTCAAAGAACCGATTAACGAAACGGCGCGATACGGTCCTGGCGTAATCTTGGGTCTGGAGCAACCCGGGTCCAATAGCAAGGGCCCATCGCGATATTTGCCGGGGTCGTTGCAGACCGCCTTCTACCCCGAGGAATTTACGTTCGCGGTCCTGGTGCTTCTATGACGCACCGTCGGTAACCTTGCGCTCGTCGCGGCGTAGACGAGGCGACCAGAAAGAGGCACAGCAACCAGGTGCTGCTCTGGTCATCCTTGCAGTCACGCCAGCTCAGGGCACCGGCTGACAGCGTATGCGCACTTCTTCGCTACGCACCGGTCGTTCCGTGCATCTGGTGCTTCTGCGACACCAGTCCGGTCACCTAGGTGGCGGGGTCGATCGCCTGAACCTGGAGAACACACTGGTAGCGAGCGTGTTTCGTGTGTAGTCGCGGCCCGGTTCCGGGTGTCATGTGGACTCCAACCCGCTGACCGGTCTGCTCCTCTGCACTGGTTGAGCGTCAGGTGGCTGGTCTGTTCGTCAGCGACAAAGAACCAGTCCTCGTTATAAATGTCTGGGAAGATGGCTCTGACCTGCGCTTACTACCCGGCGTACGCCACCTCGATGCAAGTACCAGAACCGAAAGACGTGTTCTTACGCCACGGCATCGCGACCGGCGCAGCGTCGTCACGGCCGGGTGATCAGATCGCCAAGCTTCTGTACTGTTGGACGCCCAAGATGCATCAGTTCGAGGTGTGACCTGGTGAGTTCGCAGGTCAGAGGCATGAAGGTCATCAGATATACCAATGGTTGGGATGGCACACATGACAGGGTGCGGCCAGGGAGGTTGACTACTGGCGGTGTCATGCCGTTGTGCACCAGCTGGCAGTAGTAAACCTTCTTTGACCTGCGGAAACGTCTCGGTGTAGACCATGGTGGCCGAGTCTGAATGTTCCGCTCGCCGCGCCTACCTGTCAGACTCTGCTATAACCAAGTAGCGGCGGTGTATTCTCATCGAAACGGTTCGCACGTTGGCCCCGTGAGGACTCGTTTTCCAAAAATCCACTGGTTTTGTGTACTGCTTCAGCGTGCCCGCACGCGGTCTCGATCGGGCAGTTACCTGTTGTGGTTCTCCGCAAGTAGCCCTTACCCAGGGCTTTGATCTTTTTCTTCCACTCAAATTTCATCGGCCGCCTGCGTAGGTAGGGGCCTGCTTTGCATACCCGAAAAGTCAGTAATGGAAGGGCAGGAAACAATGGTAAAGGTGGTGGCGTCATTCAAGGCGCCAGGGGTAGCCGCGGCGCTCGGGACAGTAGCGGTAGCAAAGCCCGCGGCAGTGGCGGTCATAGCTATAGGTGCGTCATTCGGAGGCGGGGGGGTGATCGTGGTGGGGGTGATCGCCGGCATCGCCATCTTCGGGTCCGAGAAGCGACGGGACCGTGCGATGGACGTGCTGAAGGCCCTTTTCGGCCGGAAGTAGGGGAGGTTGATCCTGGACTTGGCTCAGGTGTCCTGGCGCCTGAGCCAAGTCAATCCCGATAGCCGTCCGGGACACCAAGGATCATCGCGACGGGACGGTATTGTTGTTCACGCTGACCGAATGGAACGCTTCCCTTGGGGCCGCCCGAAACGGCATATCCGATTTATGCGATCGCGCCAGGAGCCAGCACGTTGAGCGACGGGAAGATGTTGAGAAGATGTTGATAGGTGTCGGGCCTACTGCAGACCCGACGTTTACGTCCTGGCAGTCGCAACCGGCCGAACCTCAGTGCCGTGCTGCATTGGCTGAAGGCTTACGCGAGGTTTCTTCGCCAGGCCCCTGTCACCTCCCTGTCACCTGCAGCACGCTCGGCCGGACGTCTACGTCCGGCGGGATCGGTGAGGGTAGTGCCAGCAGTGGCCTGTGGGGCACGAAAACTCGGTCTCGTGCTCTGAGCTGGGATTCCGCCAACAGCGCGATGAGGATTCGGTGCTGCTCCTGAACGCGTTCAGGTAGCTGAGCCAGTGCCTCGACTGAGTTCAGCTCGAGCGCAGAGCGTAGACCAAGCAGGTCACTGCGGCATGCCGGTTTTGGCGCGGCACGCGTGGGGCGAGTACCATTGGCTTCGTCAACCGCCCAGCCAATCCGAGACTCTTTCTGCGGCAGCAGCTGACCCTATCGGTACAAATATGTTTCGCTTGCTCTAATTTGACGAGTTCGGAACATCTCGAATGGATAAGGCATGACCGTACGTAAGGTGAAGGTCTCGCTACAGATTGGCGAGCCTCGTCTGCCTGACAGAGGAACCTGGTACGAGCTGATCTCGGATTTCGAGCAAGAAATTGCTAGGCCCAGCCGTGTTACATTCGTAATTACTGACGACTTCGACACAGTGGTGGGCCGGTATGATCTGAAATCACCGCTTAGATTGAATCCCGACGCAACCGAGAATAGCTACACTGCGACGAAGCCTGGCGGTGGTATGGCTGTGGCCAGAACTATCGAGCAAGTGGGCGATCGGATTGTGGTCGTCGCCAATGTCTACATGGCAGGGCTAGGCAAAGATCTGGTGAGAAGAATGGTCCTGCATGAAGCCCAGCATGTTCGTCTTATCCAGGGCGGTGATACCGCTATTGCGGTGCATCGCAGGACGGGCATATCGTTGGCGCCAGAAGGTTTGGACTGGAATTTCACATGGATAGCCGAGAGTCTGATTGACGAATTCCGGTGCGAGCGAGCCCTGCATGAAAAGGGTTTTCCTAGCTCTGGAATGGTCTCTCCGCCAGAGAACTACTTTGAAGTTGCGCGAACGCTAGGCGATATTCGATCCGAATACGATAGGGATCAGGATATCATGGCGGCGCACCAGAGGTGTTTCACCGTTCTTGATCGCATTAGCTCACTGCTTGCATATGCTGCCGCAGCTATTGTATCTGGCGACCAGAACCTATCAGACTGGTCATCTGCAGATTCGATGTCGCACCTAGTTTCTGCGCTCTCAGAAACCCCGAGTACGGCTGAGCGCATAGATGATCAGAAAGTTCTGACAATCACACTTCACATTATAGGCCTTCTACGATCTGAAGCCCGGTCTCTCGGTTTCGAATCGCGGTTTCTAGAGGACGAAGGGCTCTGGTTTCAGTTTCTCGATACGTAGCTGAGCCGCAGCTTCTAGCGTTGGCCGCCTGTGTCCGAGCTGGACGTGCGGCTGGCATGCTCTTCGGCATCCCGTGCCGGAGCGACGAGCCGTTGCTCCAGCGCCCGCATATCAGCAGGTTCCGCTTGTATAGTCCGGCCGGGCCGGCGGACAAACGGGGTACCCGCAAGATAGGTCTTGCCGTCGCTCCGGGTGAATTCCCTCTCAAGGGTGAAGATCCGGTGTCCCGGCTCCAGCCGCTCGACCGTGATAACCAGCACAGTTGCTCCGGCTTCTTGTACGTACTGTAGCGACCATGCCGGACCGTCCGGGCCGAGGTAATGCTGCACGCCCTGGTCCAGCTGTGACGGGTCAATGGGCGTAATGCCGTGAAGGCTGCCGGGCTCCACGCCCATTACCAGGTAACCGCAGCCCTGCGCCCGCAGCGCGGCCTGCTCTGGCCGACGGTTGGCCATCCCGAGGATGTGGCGCGCGATTGTGCCCTGAGTGGCCTTGTCGCTCAGGTCGCCGGCGCATTTCCACTCGATCTAGTCCAGCTCGTCCTCTGGCAGCGCTGCGGCGATAGCGCGCACGAAGCTGCTCAGATCACCCAGAATGCGCAGTGCGCGGGAGGTGTCAATCACCACGGCCATAGTTCAAAAAAGTGTAGGCGTAACCAAGCCGAGCCCGGGAGGCTCAGCGGGCGATCTTGTCCGCCCGGACCGCCAGGAGCCAGGAATTAGCGCGTCGCCGCCTTTGACCAGCGCGTTGATCATCATCCCGTTGGCGGATGTTTGTTCAAACAAGGAGGCGTTCCCAGAGGACTTCGTCGCGCCATTGACCGGCGGTGAAGATTTGGGAGCGGGCCACTCCGTAAGGGACGAAACCGTTGCGGCGAAGCACGTGCTGCGAGCCGAGGTTGTCCATCTGGGTGTACGCCTCAGCCCGGTGCAGCCTGAGCTCGGTGGTCATCAGCTGCACCATCAGGCTCACGGCCCGGGTGGCGTGGCCCTGGCCCTGGTAGGGGGCGGCGATCCAGTAGCCGAGTTCAGCCTTGCGCCACGCGCGCAGCAGCACGTTCTCGCGGCGACCCGGCCGATGACGACATCCCCGGCCAGGACCACGGCAGGCCATACCTCGCCGTGAGCGTGCCGGGCGCGGACGGCGGCGATACCGCTGCGCCGCCACGTAGTCACCGCGAACCTGGTAATCGCCACCGTCATCATCACCACCATGGCCACCTGGGACCTGACAGGACACCTCTCCGTGCCCCTCGGCTTACTCGGCCACGAAGGATCCACCGTCATCGTCGGCCTCAACGGCCTCCGGGCCTTGCGCGCCGCAGCCTGGCGCAAGGCCAGCACCACCGGCACCCGGTAACCGCGCCGATGGCCAGCTGACGTTGTAGTGCAGTGCCAGGGATGGCCGTCTCGGCGGGATTTTTTGCCTGCGAACCACTCTGCGACAGCGCGTAACCTTGGCGTCCATGGCAGCGAGCAGCCGCAAGAACATCCCGGATCCGGTCACCAACCGGCTGTTCGCCCTTTCCGGAAATAAGTGCGCCTTCCCGGGCTGCACGAATGCGGTCACGGACCAAGTCGCCCCGGGAGAACAGCCGGTGACGCTCGCCCAGCGCGCCCATATCGTCGGCGTCGGCCGGCAGGGTCCGCGATCCAGGGAGACACCCCTCACGGACGACATCGACGCGGTGGAGAACCTGGTGTTGTTCTGCGGTGAACACCACCGGATCGTCGATACGAACCCCCGTATCTACTCGGTCCAGGTACTCGCGAAGTACAAGGCCGACCACGAGGCGCGGATAGCACCCAAGAACCTCCGCACGGCACCGTCACCGCTGGAAACCGAGACGGTAGACCTGTCGCTCCTGCCGGTCGCTGAACTGCCTGACACCCTGTGGAGAGCGACATCGCTGTTCCGGACGGCGGAAGAGGTCGGCGAGCACCTGCCGCGACCGCGCGGTGACCAGGTCCTCCCGTTCGTCCTGCTCGCGGGGCAGGTGTGGGCGTTCAACAACCTCGCCGACGCTAAAGGGCCGTTCAAGCGGACCGTCGACGCAGAGACCGCCCAACGGGTCGACGGGACGCGGCTGCTGAAGTCCGATGATAAGAACATCTATATACGCCTGCTGAACGGGGCGCTGCGGCAGGCGCTCCTGCGGCGCGGAGTCCGCCTTGACGTCCGCCACAACCGCTACTACTTCCTTCCCGATCATGAGACCATCACCCGGCGGGTGCAGGCACGGACGAAGACCGGGCGGGCGCAGTCGGCGAAGAAAGTAGTCCGCCAGGCGGGTGAAGGCACAGACCACGCGCAGGAGATCTGGTGGCACCTTGCGGCACAGCTCCGCTTTGAGCAGTTCGCGCCAGGTTCGTGGGGCCTGACGATCCGGCCGGAGTTCCACCTGACCAAGAACGGGCGGGAACCGCTTGAGCCCTGGCGGGTCGGCCGCAAGGTGACCAGCCGCAAGTCGCGCATATACAACGAGGGCTACTTCGACGCGGTGCACTTCTTCCGGTACTTCCTGCTCGATGGCAGAGCACGATTCACCCTGAAGACGGGACAGCAGGCCATCAGCGTGGACGGAAACTTCCCGGCACTGGACGCCAGATGGCCGCAGATCCCTGACAAGCGGTTCGACCCGATCTCAATGCTCGACAGCGACGACGAGGACGACGTGCTCGACGCCCTGACGGGCACGCTGGACTTCGAGGACGACGAATGGGACTGGGGCGCCGAGCACAGCGAGGACGACCGATGAGCCTCACCCTCAAACCGCTCCGGCCGTCCGCCCAGTGGCTCGGTGAGCCTGACCTGGCCTTCGCCGGCGGGGTCACCGACATCGATCCTAAGGTCGGCATCCCGGCCTCCGGCCCGTGGTCACTCGACCAGCCCAACCATCCCGCGTCAGTGACCGCCGGATTCATCGGCACCGCCGAGTGCATCGCCACAGCCCGCGCCTGGCTGGCCCGCGCTGCCGAAGGCGTCGACGGCGACGACGAGCACCATCCGTTCTGCGGCTTCCAGCCCAGCGGGCCGTTCGCCTCTCAGCTGCGGACCAACGGTCCGGACGCGAAAATAACCGCCACCGAGATCCGCGATCTGACCGCGCCTGGGCTGAAAAGGCTAGACGGCTTCAATCACCTCCTCGTCCTAGTCGATGAACGGCTCGCCCAGCTGGCGAGCCTGGACGCCCCGCCCACCATCGTGTTCATCACGCTCCCCGCGGAGATCATCAAGCGGTACCGGGCAGTGCACCAGACCAGCAAGGGCGTCGAGACCGTGTGGGACCTGCGCGCGGGCATCAAAGCGCGCGCGATGCAGCGCGGCCTGCGCACCCAGCTGCTGCAGCCGGAAACCATCGAATCCGATCTCGAAGCCCACACCTCCGAGCTGGACCACCCGGCCGACCTCGCCTGGAACCTGTTCACCGCGATCTACTTCAAGGCCGGCGGGTTTCCCTGGGCGCCGGTAGGTATCCCGCAGGGCACCTGCCATCTCGGCGTGACCTTCTACCGGCCGCATGGCGAGCGGTCCGCGATGAGGACCAGCGTCGCCCAGGCCTTCGCGGAGAACGGCGACGCGTTCGTCCTGCGCGGCAACCCCTTCGAGTGGGAAGGAAAGTGGCCGCACATCCCCGCCAGCGAAGCCGCCCGGCTGATCGCGGACGTAATCGACCGGTACACGCAGGCCATGAAGCGCCCGCCGCGGCGCATCGTCGTCCACAAGCAATCGCGGTTCTTCCCCGAAGAACTCGCCGGGTTCCAAGACGCGCTCAGCGGCCGTATCGAGTACGACCTGGTCGCGCTCGCCCCGGCGACCGGCGTACGGCTGATGCGCCACGGCCAGTACCCGCCGCCCAGAGGCACCTGCCTCAGCCTCGGCGACCGCCGCTACCTCTACACCACCGGGTACGTCCCCTCCCTCGGCCGCTACCCGCACGGCCACGTCCCGACCCCAGTACAGATCACCGACCACATCGGCGACACCTCAGCCCGCGCACTCCTCGCCGAAGTGCTGCTGATGACCAAGATGAACTGGAACTCGGCACGCTTCGCCGAGAAACTACCCGTCACCCTCCGCTTCGCCAGGGAAGTCGGCACCATCCTCCGGGACCTCCCCGAGGACTACACCCCCGAGGCACGTTACGCCTTCTACATGTAGAGGCCTGGCCCAGATGACGGCGCACCACCGATCTATCCGAGACCGTTACGTGAGGAATCCGCCCAAGCATGGTGGCGTCGGGTACCTAGTACGCGGTATAACACCGGCCGTACCGCCACTTTGTCTCGCTAGCCCACTCGCCTGGTCCCCTGTAACAGACCTCCGCAGCCTTTGCGCCAAGCTAGGTGCAATGCCTAGGTCTCGGGCACAGCAACCCCGACACAAGTGATAGCGGCCGGGGACTTGAGGATGGTCCGGACCGATAATTGACACGGGCCAGCAGGTCTCGGCGGGACAATGCCGTCTTAGGATTTCACGAGGAGCTGACATGCCTCTTAGATACAAGACAGTCACTCAGCAGACGTTGATCGGCGAGGGCGGGGTTGCGCTCATCGCAAGGCGCGTGAATGAGATGGGCTATCTTTGGCATGAGCGTCGCGTCGATCACGGCATTGACGGCGAGATCGAACTCGTAGGACCGGAGCGCAGCGCACTCAACCTTGTCGTGATGGTGCAGAGCAAGGCTCGCGATCGCCAGTTCTCGTACGAGACCTACGCTGGGTTCCGATGGACAGCTGCCCAAGCAGACCTCGACTACTGGCTTAGCGGGAATGCCCCGGTCATAGTAGTTCTGTCACGGCCAGCGGAAGATCAGGCGTGGTGGTTCGATGTTCGGACAGAGTTCACTGACCCCCGCCGGCGCGCAAAGCGCACCGTCACCATAGACAAACACCGTCAAGGATTTGACCGCTCTGCGGCCGAAGCCATCATGCGGACCGCGGTTCCCCGCGGATCGGGCATATACCTCGCATCCCCGCCCAGGAGGGAAATTCTGACCACCAACTTGCTGCCCGTCGAGGACTGGCCCCAAAACCTCTATATAGCCCCTGCGGCCGTCCAGAGTTACTCCCAGGGCTGGAAAAAGCTGCGGGAGACCGCAGGAGTCGCGCCGGGCTGGGTGCTTTCTGAGGGAATGATCGCCAGCTTCGATGATCCGGCTGGATCGTCCCTCCGGGAACTGTGCAGCGGAGAAGTTCAGTCTCACGAGAGCGCGGAATGGGCCGACAGCATCGACCAGCGCATCTTGCATCAATTCAGCGATCTTCTCCGACGTACTCTGGTGGCCGATTACAGGCAAGACCTCCGCTGGCACTCGTCGCGCCGCCATCTTCATTTCCGCGCAACCCGCGACCTTCACCCACGGGTTATAAAGGCAGGTAACGGACAGCCGGGCGAGATGGTGTTCAGCGCCCATTATGCAAGACGCGACACCGGCCGAGTCTCCTACTATCATCATGCCGCTCTCAAACCCGTCTTCCGGCGCCTCGGCAGCAGATGGTTCTGCCAGCTTGAAACGGATTGCTGTTTCACCAGCGACGGAATTAAAGAATCCCCATTGGCCGACAACCTCCTTGCTCGGATTAAGCAACACCACTCTGCATTGAGGGACTGGACCCGAATTTGGGAGTCCTATCTCAAAGGTGGGCAAGCCGTGCGTAACTCCCGGATAGCCTTTGGAACGCTGCTTACATTCGGTGCCGACCGCAGCATAGACGACTCATGGTGCAAGCCGGAACTCAATAACGGCTCGGACGATGACGACGACCAAATCCGCATGCGCTTGGCGAGGAACGCGCGACGGCGCAGATCGGTACGTCAAACTGGCTCCGGCATAGGAGGCTCTTCTACCTAATGCGTATCGAGATCCTTGACGAACCCGAGCTGGAGTTCGGCGGTGGTCAACGCCATGTCGATCCCCGCTTCGGAATCTCCGCGTACGGCCCCGCAGACCTCGGGGACAAAGACGCTCCGACCAAGATCAGGCTGGGCCTTGTCGGCTCGCGGGAACAGATTGATGGCATCCGCAGATGGATCGAAAGATGCCGTCGCCTAATCGCTGTCGAAGACAAACGGCATCCTCATCTGTTCCCGGCCTTCCCCGGCTGCACGCCCAGTACCGGACTGTGCACAACCCTCTACATAGCCGCCAGCAAGTGTCGGCAGCTACCCGATGAAGCCCTGCGCCGAATCGGTAATCTACGAGGTGACCTGGCCGTCCAGGCAGCGGTTGCGCTGTACATGGACGAGTTGCGTGCACTGGCCGAGGACGGACAGGTAAACACCATCCTCGTGGCATGGCCCGAAGCCATTCACAGCGTCCTGGATACCCGGCCAGCAGCTCGTCAGCGCTCAAGCAGACGAACCGGTCACCCGCTTCCTAAGGCGAACTTCCACGACCTCCTGAAGGCTCGGGCTCTACCACTCGGCATTCCTCTGCAGATCATCCAGCGCAACACATGGGACGAATACGCGCCGCCCCCACATAAACGGAGCCCGCAGGACGAGGCATGTCGAGCCTGGAACCTGCATATAGCGATGTACTACAAGGCCAGCGGGATCCCCTGGCGCATGCGCCGCGAAACTCGGGTGCCGCACAGCTGTTACATGGGACTTTCCTTCTACCGTCCAGCAGCATCCGACCTCATCAAAGCTGTCGGACACATCATCGATGGGCGCGGAGAGGGATTGATCGTACACGGCGGAACGGCCTACATCCGCGACAAAGATAGACAGCCGCACATGCCAGCCGCTGACGCCCGCGAACTAATGATGACTGCACTCACGGAGTATCAGCGCGAGCGGCACAGCCCACCGGCGCGACTTGCTATCCATAAATCCTCTTGCTTCACCGACGAAGAGACCGAAGGATTCACCGTGGCCGCCAACGAACGAGACATACCTGCCCTAGACCTGGTCTGGCTCGAAAGAAGCGAGAATACGATGATCTTCCGTCCAGGCACTGCACCACCCTTGCGCGGCACCTTCATGACGCTGTGTCCGTCGGAACACCTGATCTACACCACCGGCAGCACAGATTTCTACTCCGCCTACCCCGGCTCGTACACCCCCCGGCCTCTAGGACTGCGCCCGGCACAAATGACCGTAAGCCCGCGTGCGCTCGGTATAGAGATGCTAACTCTCAGCAAAATGAACTGGAACCATTCTCGACTCGACGGCAAGCTCCCGGTGACCCTCCAATCAGCCGATCAGGCCGCGCAAATCCTCAGATTCTGCGATCCAGACCAAGACCTCGGGAGTCGCTACGCGCAATACATGTGAGCCCCTCTCTAGCCGCATCTGCCGGATGACGACTGGCTAGTTAGGGGTCGCTCCCTAGGTACCCAAGCCCCGCCACCGGGACCAAATCGTCCTGCCGCCGGAAGTCCGCGACGTGTTAGCTCAGCATCGATGAATACCCGGACAGCAAGTCAGTCACTGCTCTTGTAAGTGCCCCGAGCATTCACGGGAAGACGCGCTTCCAGCTCGCTCCCGGTGGCAGAGGCGATCGAATGTCGGACAGTTCATCCACCAGTGCGATATCTAGACGATCATGCCCCGCGGCGAGTTGCGTGCGCAGCGCCGCCCGTTCCGTAAGCACTTGTTCTTCAGAGGGCCATCGTGAGGCGCTCGCGGAGCTGCAGCCAGAGACATCCGAGGTGCTGTTGGAGCCTCGTTGCCTTCGCCGGGTGAAAACGATCAAGTCAACATCGGTGACTTCCTCGCGGTTCGGGTCAACGAGGCTGCCGTAGAGGTCGACGGACTCGACAACGTGGGTCGCATGCGGGTCCCGGTTCACGGTCCGGACACGACCGAGGAGTCCGTCCAGGAGCGCCTCCGCGGTAGCCCGGGATATCGCGGAGCCAATGTGAGCCTTCGCAAGTTGCCTGCCATCCAGGTTTGTGAGATGCCACAACAGGAGCGGCTCGGTGCCCTCTTCCTCTTCCTGGAGCCATCCACCGTCGTGGCCAGCGGCCAGTTTCCCGGTGTGGCGAATCAGATATCCTTCGCCTTCCATGGCCAGAAGTAGAGCGCTGGCTTCAGGTCGGCTGACCTGGAGTTCGCGGGCGAGCACGCCGGCGCTGCACCACTGCCAGGCATCTACAGCGCGTGCGGCGTACCCGGCCAGTACGGCCGGAAACCCGCAGATCTGTTCCCCGTACTTCAACAGCATAGGCACCATCATGCCTGTCCAGAACACGGGAACATCGCTATAGGGTCGCCGTGTTCGCCTCGAACATGGCCGCAAGCTCATTCAGATAGTCAAGATGAGCATTGACGAAATCCTCCGGAGTCGGTCCGTCTGACTCGATCGGTGACCTGGTGAGCTTGCCGTCAGTTCCCAACTTCACCCGGTTGAGGGGGGACTGCCCGGACACGGACTCCGCAACTTCGTATCGCAGGCCGTGAAGCATGCACAGTTCGGTCTCGAAGTCCGCGAGGCCGCCAATGAGCCGGGTGGTTGCGTAGTCCATGAAGTCCTCGAAGACGGCTCCGAGAGTATCGTCGACAGAAGCGACGTGCGTAATGCCGTCCCACTCGAGCCTGCCGCCGATCATGGCGTGGGTAGATCCATCCTTCCAGCCCACCACCAGCTGCGACATGTAGTTATCAGCGCCAGTGCGAACCAGACGTTCCAGACCAGCCAAGATATCGTTCGGCACGTAGGCGTGGATCCTCGCCTCGGCGCCAGGCCGCCGCTCAAGTTCGTCCAGGAGCGCTGCCATGACATCTGGCCACTGGCCTGCTCCCTTGAGACACCGAGCAAGATCGCGGCGCATCCGCAACCAAGCCGGCTTGTTACTCACGGCAACGCGGCGCTTGAACGGCATCGAGTAAGTTTCGCCTTCGGCGGCCAGTGCTCTGAGCAGCTCCTGCTCTGGCCATATGAGAGGGTCGTCGTAGCACCCATGCCCGGCTATCTCTGGCATGTCCCAGCTCTTCATCGCGCCGAACCTCTCAGGGCTGCTGATCTCAGCCTCGTCAGCATGGACAGCGACAACGATGTGTGACTGGACCAGCTGCTCATGCCACCACGGGCTGTTCCCGGGCTCGTCTTCGCAGTCCTCTGGAAACTTGGTCCGCGCGAACTCACGGAGCATCTCGGGGAACTCCCCGAAAACAACATAATGGCCAAACGGGTAGATGACGTGGGGATTCGCGCCGGCATAGTTTAGGTCGACCGTGATGTAATCCTCGACGCACATGTCGTTGACCGCCTCGGCGACCACCTCCTTAGCCTTATCGCGAGCTTCCTGCGATCCGAACAGGAGGTTCAGGTGCGCCGGGCACATCTCAAGGCCGGATGCCAGCCTGGGAAGCTCCACGATTTCGCTCCCGATGGGATACCCGTTTTCGCCCAGCTTGAGAAGGCGCCCGCCGGCGTAGAAGTCAGCATGGCTCACGAATCGCGCGAACGGTACGAGAAGTTCGTGCCACGTCGTCGAGAGCAGGACGCACCGGAGCCGGTCAACACGGATTCCGCGGTCAGCAGCGAGCAGACC